>ERZ1106964.128-NODE-128-length-97388-cov-69.793862_pt1 | contig 97388 bp, 138 predicted proteins | sample MGYA00403682_ERZ1106964 | MGnify/ENA primary metagenome ERZ1106964 (study PRJEB35170, sample SAMEA104062451) | human gut metagenome | biome: human gut; feature: human-associated habitat; material: faeces | place: Denmark | collected 2013-04-10 ...
TATCATAACCGCCGCCTCCGAACAGGGCATATCCGCCAACTGTCGTTCCGGCAAGGAAGATTCTGTATTTACTCAGCGGTGTCGCAGTTCCAAATTTGTCAGCCTCTGCACTGTAGCACAGCCTCGCCTTGCCTCCGACACCGATGTACATTTTCTTGACCTTGCGGGCCGTGCCGCCGATGCCGATGTAGGCTTTCTTCATCTTGTGGGCTTTGCTGCCAACGCCCACATAAACTGCTTTTGCCATTTTGAAGTTTCACCTCCTCAGACGTAAACTACAAGGAGTTTTCCGTTTGCAAGTGCGCTTCCTGCACCCGGGTCATTCGTTTGGCTGACAAAGCTGTCGGCTTTTCCCTTCAGCTTGCCGTCCGTTTCGGTCTTCGTGTATACCATTTTGAATTTATCGCCCACCGCCTTCGCGTCCGCAGGCACATCCTCGGTGGTCAGTGTCTTGTCGGTAAGCAGGTTGAAAGTCCCGTCGCTTCCGACACTCATAGGGCCATATGCCATGCTGTCATCTCCTTATGCATATACGATGAGCACCTTGTTGGTGGCAAGGCTGCTTCCCGCCCCCGGGTCGGTGGTCTGGGCGGCGAAGGTCAGGCCGTTGACCGAGTTGGCCGTGCCGCCCGCAGAGCCAGAACCGGCGTAGTTGTGGGTGTGGGAACTGTTGGCTTTGCCGTTGAGTTTGGTGTTCATCTCGCTCTCGGTGTAGTACCGGTCATCGTGGGTATGGCTTGCGTTCGCCTTCCCATTCAGCTTGGTGTTCATCTCGCTTTCGGTGTAGTACCGGTCGTCATGGGTATGGCTGGATGCCGCCTTGCCGTCCACGAGGCCTTTCAGCACCTTGCCCTGATTTGCGCTCAGACTCTGGTCGGTGGCCGTGCTGGTCAGGTTGTCCTGCACGCCGCGCCAGGTGTCGGTGTCCGTGAACTTTGCATCCGCAGGCACACTCTTGCCCAGCGTGTAGGTCATAGCGACCGGCACACCATCCTTGAAGTATACTCCCTGCGTAGCAGAACCCGCGTTCTTGTTCAGTTTGTTGGCTGAGTTTGCCGCACCGCCCGCGCTGGACGAACCAGCGTAGTCATGCGTGTGACTGGCGTTCGCCTTCCCGTTCAGCTTTGCATCCATCTCGCTCTCGGTATAGTACCGGTCGTCGTGGTTATGCCCGCTCACCGCCACTCCCGTAAGCTTTTCATTGATCTCTGCTTCCGTATAATACCGGTCGTCGTGGGTATGGGCAGTCGGCGTAAAAGCAGTCGGCTTACCGCTGATGCTGTCCCATGCCGGCGCTGCCACGTCAGAAAACTTGTCGTCCACTTCGCTTTTGGCGTAATACAGGTCATCATGAGAGTGTTCCGCATCCGCCTTGCCGCCAAGCTTCGCATCCATCTCGCTCTCGGTGTAGTACCGGTCGTCGTGGGTGTGGCTGGTGTCCGCTTTCCCCGCAATGGCGCTGTTCACCTGCTCTTTGGTGAAGTATCGCCCGTCATGGTCATGCCCATTGTCAGCCTTGGTCGAGAGCTTCTTATCGACCTCTGTTCCATTTTGAAGATCTGTGTCGTTCTCCAGCTGAGATGTCTTCGTCGGCACGCTGAAATTCACTGCCTTGTTTCCGTCCACAGCCAGCTGAATGCCGTTCACCAGGATCTTCTCGATGATGTTCGGCTGTCCTCCGGCTCTTTCGAGGCTCCGCACCCGTGCCGTCAGGGCGGAAAAATCAGTCACGACCTTCATGCCAAAAGCTTCCAGCTGGCTGAGCTTTGCAGATATTACTTCACCTGCCATTCGTCACCCCTCCCCGAAGACACGAACCATCATGGCATCAAACTCGCTGTCGGTCGCAGCTCTCGTCGAGATGCTGCCGCCGCTGGTCACGTTCATGCCGTCGCCTATCTTGACCAGACCCAGCTTGTCCCGGGTAGCAGGGGTGTTGACCGGCTCTTCCTTCTTGATGAGCGCTACGATGACGTCGATGTTCGCCGTCGGCTTCCGCACGGCATAAAAGCGCACATGACCATCGCAGGTCTCTATCATGCTGGCCAGCCCTGCCGGAGAAGCCGCCTCGAAGTTCTCGAGAGCGGTGGTCCCCAGCGGAGTCATGGTCGAAAGGCATCCCGGCACTTCCACATCGCAGTAATACTGGTTCGGCCCGATGGCAGACTCCATTTTGACCCAGTCGCGGACGGGCAGGGTCAGCTCGTAAGAAGTCGTCCCCACCCCAAAAATCGTTAGCACCAGCTCGATGTCCTTCGTCGGCACCCGGATGGCAAAAAGCCGGAGCGCGCCATTTCGCGTCTCGACCGCATTTGCCAGCCCTGCCGCCACCGCTGCCGCATAGCTTTCCAGCCCGGTCGAACAGAATGGCGAATGTCTCTCCGTCAGGTCGGGGACTGCGATGTCGCAATAGTATTGGTATGGCCCCTTGACAGGAGAAAGTTTCTTCCAGCTGCCCTTCAGGGCCGTCAGGTCATAGGTCTTGTAGTAGCCGCCACTATATTCCGATTTGGCTTCTACAATGACGTTTTTCGCCTTGTCCGAATATCGCTTTGCCGAGTCCTCGCTGCTTTTGGCATTTGCCTCGCTCTTCTTTGCGGCTGCGGCGCTTGCGGCAGATTCGCTTGCGCTCTTTGCGGAAGCATCTGCACTTGCCTCGCTCCGGTTCGCACTGGCTTCCGACTGGCTGGCCGATGCTTTCGATTCTGCCGCGCTCTGCTTCGACTCTGCGGCGCTTTTCGCCGAGGCGTCTGCACTGTTCTTCGAATCTGAGGCCAGTTCTTTCATCCGCTCGATACCCAGCCGCACCATCTCGATAACGGCTTCCATTGAGCGCGCGATGTATTCGCGTACCTGTACGCCATAAACGGCCTTCCGCACACCGTGTACCGACGATGTCAACAGGGCAACGACTTCGCTGTATGTCATATTTCACCACCTCGTTTTTATTTTGAATTTTCAGTTCGACGAATCGTCCTCGTTCACATGACCTATCAGTCCGAACAGCGCGTTCTTCACGTTGTTTATCGCACTCGTGATGGCGTCCACTCGCTTCGAGAGCTTCTTGCTCGTCAGTCCAAAGGTGAACTGCTTGTTGTCCGGGCTGTCCAGCGGGAGTTTCAGCTTGGTGCATATCATCCAGCGGTCCATCTCGTGGGGCTGTGAGAGGATGTGCGTCCGCAGCAAAAAGCCCAGCTTGCCCACGTTCTCACCTGTGTCCCTTCTGTCAAAGGCTTTGACGGTCAATGTCGGCTCGATGACCTGCTTGTAGTCGTCCAGCTGTTCCTGTGCCGCTTTTTTCAGCGAGTCTGCGGTCGATTTCTTGCCGTCCACGTAAATATGCCGGGAGCATAGCCCGTAAGCCGCAATGGACAGCGTGTTCTGTGCGGTAGCCGTGATGGTCTCGTAAGAGGTGCGCGAGAATATCCACCAGCCTTTTTTCACGGTCGAGATACCGTGGGCCGTCACGCTGTTCACGAGTTCCGAGGTGCGCTTTTCTTCCAGCGTCAAATCGAGCATGTTCACACCGTACTCGATGGTCTGGTCGGTCGTGGGCATGTCCTCATCGGTCATGTAGTCGTAGTAAAAAAAGTAGTCCTCCGTGCCCGGGTCGTTGGCGAGCCGCAGCCGGAGGTATCCGTCTTTTCCTTTCTCGTGTTCCAGCAGGTATGTCGTCAGGATGGTCCAGAAACTCCCAAACTGGTCGCCCGAGTCCGTGGTGTCGATGCTCTGGCTCTTCACGGTCACGTTCCCGCGCTCCATGCAATTCACAGGGCTGTTCCCTTTGTCTGCTTGGTTCGGCTTCAGCGCAATGGCAAGGATGCTGTGGTTCGCACCGTCCGTCGTCTGGTACGTTCCGCCCGTGAGCCTTGTCTGCATCTGGCTCAGCTCGTTCAGGATGCCGTCGGCCGTGATGGTCTTGCTCAAATCGAACTCCCGGTTCGTCTCGGTCACACGCCCAAAGAAGATGCATTCCCCGTCCTCTTCCACCATCATCCACGTCTCTCCGACTTTGATCTCGTCGTAGTACGGATTCTTTACAGTGCCAAAGCGCGTTTCTGCCTTGTAGGGTACTTCACAGGTAAAAGTGCCGGGCTCTTTGTTTTCCAGATCCACCACCGGGTCTGTGAGGATGCCTTCCGTCTCTTCTCCCTCGACCGCATCGCCGTAGGAGTCGTAGACGAGGGTCTTCTTTTTCCACCGGAACCGTGCCTGTGTGCTCGACTTAAACACCACATCCACCGTTCCAGCATATACTTTGTATCTCATAAAAACGCCTGCCTGCACTCTACGTTCACCGTGACGTCCTCGTCTGCCTTTATCACAACGGTCCGCCCGATGTTCTCAAGGTCAGAGGCTATCACGCCGATATTCGTTCTCTCGCCCGGCGTCAGCACAGCGCCGTCGCCTGCATAAAAGCTCATAGTTCCGCCAAAGCAGGCCCTCTTTCCGGTCCCGGAGCTGAGTTCGCCGCCTCGTGCTACCGAGATGTAGCTGCTGTTGTTTTTCAGCGTCTCGCTGTCGGCGATGCTCGTCCCAAAGAATTCCAGTCCGCTTGTCTTGCTCGCTACCACAAGCTCGTAGTCCGTATTCGGCTCAAGCTCTGCGCTCAGTGTCCCGCCCAGCGTGATGGTCTTGCCGTAGTAGTCCTCGATGCCGTTCGTCCACACCAGCGAGGCCAGCAGCACCGAGCTTCCTTTTTTTCGTACCGAGAGGCTCACCTGCTTCTCGCCCTTGTCCCACCAGAGGCCCGCAAAAGTGTTGCGGGGGTTCTTGAAATAGACTGGCGTTTCCACTGTCCGCAGCGAGAGCTTGTACGAAAGCACCTTAAAGGGGTATACCAGCTCCGTCTGACTCAGCCCATCGGTGCAGTCCACCTTTGTGCCGTACTTTTCGCTCACAAGGGTGAAATTCGTTCCATTTTGATTTTCGAGGCTCGCTGTTGCCTTTCCGCTCGAGGTCACGTAAACGCCCGTGGGCTTGTCTGAGTCCACCAGCGGGAAGGTCTCTTCTTTTCCTGCGGCGATGGCCACGCCCTTCATCTGCCTTGTCGCAAGGTCTGTCTCAAAACAGAAGGAGTCCCACAGCCAGTCACCGTTCGGCTCCGCCACAAGGTATTTGTAGGGGTAAAACTGGTATCGCAGGGTTATTTTCGCATGGTCGTACTGGTAGGTGGGCTTTTCGCTCACCCACACTCTACCCACGTAGTAAAACTGCGGGTCATCGTCCAGTATTATCTTTGTCCGGAACGGCTGCTTCATCTTGGCTATCAGTTTCTGCTGTATCTCGAGGTAGGCCGTATTGCCCACCGGGCCGTAGAAGTTCTTTTCTTCCTGATACCGCTCCGTGTCCAGCCAGAACTGCCAGCTTCCTTCCCGCGAGCCGAACACCGGGTATCCGGTCAGCCCGTGTGAAAGGTCTGCTTCGCCGTTCATTCCCTCAATGTCGAGGGTCTTCGTTTTCTCTATCGGCGGCTGTACGACCGGCCGACAAATAGGGATCAGATAGAGGTCCCGCCAAGTATGTAATCCGTCAATGGTCACTCCGTGCAGTATCGTCTCCATCTGGTCCCCTTTTCTCGGTCGCTCATGGCGGAGCCAGACTGTAGGCTATCGTCGCCTTTATCTGTCCGCTCTCGTCCGTTGTGTAGCCGCTCACCCAGCAGCGCCCCTTGTATGTTTTTATGCTCCCTTTTCCGTCCGGTACGTCCACCAGCACCCGCTTTCCCTGCAAAAAATGCAGCAGCGTGTGGTAGGTGCTCGTCCATGTCCGCTCCGTCACGGCATAGCCGCGGTCTTCCCGGTTGATGGGCGGGTCGATATAGCAGTCCCAGCAGGAGTGGGCTTTCTCGTCAAGCACATAGTAAAACTCCCAGCTTCCCTCGGCGTTCTTGAACACACGGTCTTTCAGCGGGGAGTATTCGATGGCACCGTGCCATGGCGCCGCTATCAGCGTCCGGACGGCCTCTTCGTTCGGCTCCACAAAAAGCGGCCCAGTCGGCACAAGGTCAAGGTCGGCTGTGCGCAGAGTCTTTACCGGGGCTTCTGCGGGGATGCGGAACACGAGGCCCGTGTACCCGGCAGCACTTCCCGGCACCACCGTCTCGTAGATGCTCATGGCTCAGTGTCCTTTCTCGATGATGTCACCCACAACGTCGTCGATGTCGCTGCGTATCTCGCCCACGAACTTCCGGCCGTTCATCACGACTTTCATGCCCTTCACGGACTCTGCCACCCGGTCGATGCGCTCGCCAAGGGTCTTCACGGCCTCCACCACATCCCGGTTCGACTGGGTCAGTGCGGGGGCAGTTTCGTATCCATTTTGATTTCTCGAGGGGGTCTCGGCCCTGCGTGCCATCCGTCCGGTCACAGTCGCCGCCATGCTGATGGTTCCTTTCCGGTCTGCAAAGGCGCTGTTCAGCCACGCGCTGCTCCTCGACGCATCCGAAAGGTCTACCACCGGGGTGATGCTGGGATGGTTGTCAGTCGAGAGATGATCTGCAATGGCGTTTGTCGTCGCCAGCGCACTGCGGATGACAGCTCCGCCCACTTCGTCCATGCCCTTTTCTGCTTCGCCTTCGGTAGAGACGATACCTCTGATCAGGCCTTCGACGACGTATTCACCGATACCGGCCATGACCTTCGAGGGCGAGTGGATGCCGAGGATATGCTTGAATCCGCTGATGATGGCATAAGCAGGGCTCAGAGCCACTTTCAGGCCAAATTTGGCAGCGGATTTCACGCCGGTGGCAAGGCCGCTCATGAGGTTTCCGCCAATGCTCTTCATGCCGTCCCAGAGTCCCGAAGCCTTCTCCTTGATCCAGCTCCATGCGTTTCCGACGGCTTCTTTCACCTTGTCCCAGTTCTTCACCACAGCAGTACCCACGGCGACCGTTCCTGCGATGACAGCAGCAGCCAGCAGTCCGTGAGGCCCAAGTCCCGAGGCCACCTTGGCAACGCCCATGCCCACCTTGGCCAGGACTCCCGAGGTAGCAGCTCCCGCAGTGGTGGCGGCTGCCTTGGCAACTCCCGCCGCCTTGGCAACAGTGGTCACACCGGAGGCCACATTGGCGGTGGCAGTCCCTACGCTGTTCAGCACCGGGATGAGCTTTGTCGCTCCGCTGGCTCCTGCGGCCGCTGTCGATGCTCCGCCCAGAAAGCTCTTCGCGGCGGATGCACCGCCCTTGAGCCACTGCCATAAGTTCGAGAGGAAGCCGCCTGAGCTTCCGCTTCCGCCGAGGTCGATGCTTCCAAAAAGCTTCGTCAGCAGTTGTGCGAACAGCCCGTTCCCGCTGAAGGCATTCTTCAGCGCGGTGCTGATGGCTTCGGTCAGGGTCTGGCCAAAGTCCGTGCCAACTACGTCGAGTACCGCAGTCAGCCCACTTGCAACTGCACTGGCCCAGTCTCCGCTCATGGCGGCAACGACGGTGTTGGTAGCAGCGGCCACGGTCTCGCTGGCTCCGTCCTTCATGTAGAGGCCGAACAGGTCAGAGAATCCCTGTACCAGCTTCGGGTTCATCTTCTTGGCCCCCGCCATGAATCCATTTTGAATGGGCTTCCAGTTCTGGGCGATGGCGTCGCCGAACTGCATCATAGCCTTCTTCGTGGCGTCGCTCACGTTGAAAGCGTCTGCCAGATTCCCCACATAGTCCGCAAAGGTCGAGCGGGTCTCCATCATGTCCTCGTAAGCGGCCATGACAGTCTCATCGTAGCGGTTGCCTCCGGCCTGTTCGAGGGCAGTCTGGTACTTCTGCTGCATGGCCGTGACCTTGCTCATCTGCCATCTCATGCTGGTCAGTGCGCTGTTCACGCCCATCAGGGCCGTCATGGTACCCTGCGTTGCCGCTCTCCGTGCCTCGATGCTGTCCTCGCCGTACTGCTCCACCGCGCTGGCATAGGCGTCTGCCCGCCCGCTGAGGTCGCCATCGTTGTAGAGCTTGTCCAGCAGGGTCATCCGCTTCTGTGCCATGGAGATGCGGCTGTCGTAGAAACTCGAAAGGTCGTCAAACGCCGCAAGCTGCGCCTTGTCCAGCTCGTTTTCCAGCTCCAGCTGTTCCTGTCGCGCTTCCAGATAGTCCCGGTAAGCCTGCTGGGTCACAAGGCTTGCTTCGCCGAGGGCATCCTTCGTTTCCACCCACGCCTTTTCCGCGAGGGCGGTCTTCTCGCTCTGGATGGCCAGACGCTTGTTGATGGTCTCGATGTTCTTGTTGCTCTTCTCGGTCACGGAGGCGGTCTTTTCGTAGGTGTCCGCCCAGAGCTGGTACTCGGTCTGAGCCAGCTTGTCATCGCTTTCATACCGCTCGGTGGCCGCCTTGTAGGTGTTCTCAAACCTCGCCTGCTGCAAGTCGAGGAGGTTCTTCTTCTCGTCCAGCAGAGTGTTGTAGGCTTCCTTCGTCTTGTCGTCGCTGGCTCCCACCCGGGAGACCAGTTCGTCGTACTGCCTCTGCGCGATGTCCACACGGGCTGCCTGCAGCTCGATGCTCTTCGCCAGCGTCTCACCCTTTTTCTCGATAAGGGCTTCAATGGAAGCAGTGTCGCCTTCTCCTGCTTCCCAGAGGCTGTATTCCTTGTCAGCGGCATTCTGGAGGTACTTGTTGGACTTCAGTTCCTTCGTGTACTTCTCGGCGATGGTCTCGGCCAGAGTCTTACCCTTGCTCGAGGATTTCTTGCCGGAAGATGCAGTGGAAGCGCCTGTACTGTCGTCGGGGAGATAGCCGCTGTACTGCTCGAGGATGAGGTCGGCATACTCGCTCGGGTCAAGGCCCTCCAGACCAAGAGCACTTCCGATCTGCTTTGAGACCCAGTCCTTTGCCTCGCCAGTCAGGCCCTTCAGGGCGTCTTTCGCTTTGATCTCGCCGCTCTGGTACTTTTGCAGCGCTTCCGTCGCCTTGTCCCACATCGTACTGGGCTTCCAGTCCGCGCCGAGATAGGGCGTATTCCTGGCGTCTTCTTTGGCGTTGGCCTTCTCGTAGTCCTGTACCGCCTGCTGGTAGCGGTTCGCCCCGAGTCCGGCTTTTCCGCTGGGGAGCGTTCCGTCCGGCATGAGATGGTCGGCCTTCATGATGCTGTAAAGCTCCAGCATCTTGTCCGAGGCAGTCTTCTTGGCTTCGTCCAGTGCCGCGCCCACAGCGTCCCGCACCTGCGAAGCAGAATCATAGCTTGCATCATAGAGCTGGCTTCTCAGGTCGGGGTCTCCGATCCCAAGGCGCAGTCCCTCCACGACGTTCCGTCCGTCCTCTTCTGCCAGCTGACTCGGTGAGTGGATGCCCCAGAAAGTCGTAAAGACGCTTCGGATGCTCTTTGCCACAGTCTGCATCGCTGCCAGCGCCCCGCTCAGAGCGCCCGGGTCCTGGATGCCGATGGCGAGGCCTTCCGTGATGTACCGGCCAATCTCTTCAAAGACCCTCGAGGGGCTGTTGATGTCATACCCCTTCTTGGCGGCATCTATGGTGTCGTCCACCATGCCTTGTACAGCACCCGTTGCGCGGGCTTTGTTTTCCTCGACGCCCTTCGCCCCTCCGTTTGCGACATTTTCACCGATCTCCTTACCCTCTTTTTCGGCGTCGTCTTTTGCACCGGAGAACGTAAAGACATCTGCGACATTGATGCGCTGGGGTTTGAAATCGGGATTGAACTTGAACGCCACATTTCTCTGCTGGAAGTTTCCGTTGTTGCCGAACGGTGCAAAGATGTCCTTAATACCGTTCCAGACTTGGTCTTTCAACTCCAGCAGTGCGCCCTTGATGCCCTCGCCTTCGCCGCCTTCGCCGCTCCATGCCCAGCCGATGAGGTCGATGACCGTCTGGATGAGCACTTTACACAGGGTGGTAAAGGCCTCGCCGATGGGTTCAGCACACGTGTTAATAGCGTTACAAATAAGCGTCACCACAGCCACCAGAGCATCCTCGATGTCCGGCGCGGCGTTGATGATGGCCGTACACAGCGGGTCGGCAAACAGTGCCAGTGCGCCGAATATCGCTCCTGCACCGGCGAGGTAGAGCATTCCCTTGCCAAACTTGGCAAAGGCACCTGCCAGAGTCGAGAGCCCGAGGGCCAGCTCCGGGATGCAGGTCAGCAGCATGCCGCCTGCAAACATCGCCATCATGGTATCAGCAAATATCCATAGTGATTGGCTCACTGCTTCCGGCTTTGCCATGCCGATGAGCTGGATGGCCGGTGCCAGCACCAACAGAGCCGCGCTCATGGCCAGCATTCCGGTACTGACACCCATGAAGTTGACCGAACCGGCAAAGTGACTCAGAGTGCCTCCTATGACACTTAAGGCCAGCAATATAATGCCCGCTTTTGCCATATCAGGAAGCGTGACTTTGCTCATCATCAGACATGCCCCGGCTACCGCCATAAGCGCGTCCGCCATCAGGAAAATGCCTGCGCCTTCACTCCACCCTGCCGAGCCGAAGTAACCGAGTGCTGCCATTGCGGCACTGAGTCCGCCAAGCACCCCAGCCGCCTTTTTTAAGCTGTCTACAGGCACGAGTGTCAGTGCCGCAGCAGCCACAGCCACCGCGTTCATCGCTCCTGCCATGGCCAGCACCGCTGCGCCCGAGCTGAGCTTCGTCTTGCTGGAGAGTACGCTCAACGCCGTCATGAGGATCATCAGGGTCTTCATGGCCGTAGTGGCGTATTCGAGCTTCGTGGTGTTCAGGGTACCGTCGTCCACGTTCTCGGTGATGAGCCCCGCCAGCGCACATACGCCCTGCACCAGCACCCAGAGGCCTCCGCCCATGGCCACGATGGCGAGTCCATTTTGAAATACCAGCATCGTGTCAGATGCCGCCTGAAACAGCACGAGCGCTGCACCCATTGCAGTGAGGATGGAGGCCATTGCCGCAAGTGCCGCAGTCGCCTTGAAGAGGCTTGTGTACGGTATCTTGCTCAGCGGCTCCACAGCGCCTGCCACAATGCGCATGGCCACGCCCATTTCAATGATCGCCGCGCCGATGCCCAGCAGTGTCTTGCCGCCTACCACGAGGTCACGGGCTTTCACGGTGGCAATGAGCATTCCCATGTTCCGTGTCAGCACGTACATACCGCCCACTGCTGCCGCAAAGGCCGCGAGGTTCTGGAGAAAGTTCTCGCCCTTGATGGTGTCCGCGATAGCCACGAATCCCGAGCACAGAGCCTTCGTCGCCGCGGCCAAGCCCAGCAGAGCCGCCGCAGAACCCCACAGGGTCGAGGCTTTCAACAGCTGGGTCCCGAGCCCGCTCACCGCAGAGTCAAAGGCCTTCACTTCCGGTTTCAGCAGCTTTGCCGCCGTCACCAGTTCTGCAATGAGCACCACCGTAGCGCTCAGCACCCAGACGAACCGCTCCGGGTGGATGCGGCTCATGACGAACATGGCTCCCGCCAGCATCAGCAGGGCCGAACCGATGCCCGTGAGGATTCTGGTGCTCTCCTGCTTCTGCCATGTTTTCAGCGCCCCCGTCAGCGCGTTGAAGCTTCCCGAAATGCTGTTCAGCATGTTCGACAGGGGCGTTGCCAGCATCTTCCGCAGGCTGTTCATGGCCTTGGCGAACTGTGCGATGGCGTAGGAGAGCAGCCCCACGTCCAGAAGACTCAGGAACCGGTAAATATCCGTCCCGCTGATGGAGTCAAATCCGTCTTTCAGTGCCTTGAAAAAGGCCTTCACCGGCTCGTAGACCCTGGACGTCGCGCTCTCCACGTTCCCGGCAGCGCCCTTGAACTCCTCAGCAAAGGCGCTCACTGCAGCCCCCACGATGGCAGGCAGGCTCGTCAGCACGTCCTTATATCCGTTCAGGTTCTTGCTCTGCCCGGTAATAAAGTCAGCCACAGTGCCGATTGCTTTGTTCGCACTTTTCTTCAGGTCGCTCAGCGCTCCATCCACGACACCGGCCACGGTCAGGGTACCGGCACCCAGTCCTTCCAGAATGCCCAGCAGGGTGTAGACCCCCTCGCGCACTCCGTCCGGCAGACTGTCGGCCCATTTTGAAGTTTCCTTTCTCGCTTCGCTCAGTTTCTCGCCGATGCTCTTTTTCAGCACGTCGCCCAGTGTGGTCAGCGGGTCCAGCAGCTTCTTGGCGCTCTTCGCGATGGCTTCCAGTTTCTCGCCGAGCGTTCCGCTTCCCAGCAGGGTGCTCTGCATCTCGGATACAAAGCTCCCCATGTTTCCTGCCACTTTCAGCAACACTGCTCCAACCGGTCGCAGGACGTCCACCAGTACGCCAAAAGCCCTTGCCCCGGTCTTCGCCAGCGTCGTCATAGCGGTCAGAGGCACCTTCACCACTGCAAAGATGCCCTTGAAGGTCTGCTTCAGGTTCGCCGCACTCTCATCCGTGATGATGAGCTTTTTGGTCATCACATCCAGCCCTTCGGCGATGGAGTGTATCTGCTCTCCGCTGGTGGGCGGGAATATCTCGGTGAAGGCTTCGTGGACAGAGCCTGTGACCTTCCCGATTGCGTCCATGATGTTCCACAGGCTGTTGAAGAGATGCTCCCGGCCCGACACTTCCGTCAGCCCTTCCGCATACTGCTCAAGGTCGAGACTGCCGTCCGCCACCGCATCGTTGAGCTTCAGAAAGGCTTCGTAGTCCTTCTGGATGGCATCGTATCGCGGGTCTGCCTTGTCCAGCGTCCCCAGCAAGCTCTCATAGGTCTTGATGGTGTCACTGAGACTTGTCGTCAGGAGTTCCGCATCCACTTTGCCCTTCTGCAGAGCTTTCGCAAAACTTCCCTCTTCCTCGATGGCCTCTTCGGTCACAGCGCCTTTTGCCAGCGCCAGCTTTTCCAGCACCGTCGTATAGGTGTCTGCCTGGTCGCCAAAAGCGTCCCGCATCTGCTGCCAGCCGCTGTCAAGGCCCTCTTTCATCCGGTCGTTCAGTGCTTCGATAGGCGGCACAAAGATGTCGTACAGCCGGTTTGCCAGCTCCGTCCATGTGTCGGTGGCCTCTTCCTTGTTGCCGAAGATCGTCTCGAACACGGACATCCATTTTGAACTGACAGCGTCTTTCGTCGAGTCGATGGCCTGCCCGAAGCTGGTTGCCTGCTGGGCGGCGAGAGCGGCGCGTTCTGCCAGCTCCCCGTACTGTCCCTTCAGCTGTTCCAGCGCCTCCGAGCTGGTCATGCCCGGGTTCTTCTGGGTCAGCTCATAGGCCGCTTCCATCATGGAAGCATACTTTGCGAAGGTCTTTTCCATGACCTTTGTGTTGGCCCACTTCTTCTGCAAGCTCGACTCAAAACTGGCGATGGTCACTTCGCCTTCTTTGATGACGCCCAGCTCCACCGCAGTGTCGATAAGCTCCTGTTTCAGGGCTTTCGTCGCCGTACCCATCAGGTTCAGGCTCTTCCAGTCCTGTAACTGCAAATGCCCGGCGCTGTAGCTCTGGGTCAGGTTTCGGATGGTGCTCTGGAACGCAAAGCCCATCTTGCCCGCATCCGCCGTGGCGTTTGCGATGCCCATGATCATGGGGATCATCTTGTCGATCTTGCCGCCCGCCGCCGTCATCTGCGAAAGCGCACTGGTCATCTCGTTGAAACTGTAGCTCGTCTCGTCCGAGTACCACATCAGCTTGTTCAGGTAGCCGTTCACCTGGTCGATGCTCTTGCCGGTGGCGTTCATGATGGTCTGGACGTTGGAAGTTTTCTCGTTATACTTATCCCATCCACTGGTGATCTGGTCCACCGACAGGCTTTTTACCATCTGCTCGCCGGTGCTTATCCCCTTGTCCGTGATGCGCTGCAAGGCTGTAAAGGCGATGACGTCCAGTGCGCTGAACTTGGCCTGAACCGTGTCCAGTCCCTTCTCCATGCCGGAAAGGTCCACGTTCTCGCTGGCGGCCTGCACCTGTTCGAGACCCTTTGCCGCGCCTTTGAAGCTGAGCTTCTCTTTCAGCTTGTCCAACGTCCGCATGGTGTCCCGGCTGTTTTTCTCGAACTGCGCGTTGTCAAACCGCATTTCGACCACACGCTGGTCTATCTCCTGGCTCACTCCCGCCTTACCTCCTCCCATGCTCTCTTGGCTATCTCGTCAAAAATAGGGCGCATGGCGGGGTTGATGTAGTCAACTCCTTCCACGTACCCTCCGTTTCTCGTGCCGTGTCCGTATTGCAGGATAACGGCGATGGGCGTTCCGTCCACGATGTTCGAGTTCGACCAGATGATGGCGATGCTGTCTTTGCCCTTTTCCACCCGGTAGCTCCAGCTGGTAGCCGTCTTTCCGGTCTTCTTGGGCGTTGCCGCCGCCAGCGCTTCCACGCCTTTCTGACCGTATCCCGCCAGCACAGCGTCCAGTCTCCCGGCGCTGACACCTTTCAGGAAGCGCTCCGTCTTCTTGAAGCTGCCTTTCTGCCGGAACAGAATAACTTTGGACACGAACCCACCTTCTCTCTGTAGCAGTGCCAGCCCCTTCGCGCCCTATTGAACTCTGTTCGTCCAGCTCAGACAAAGAGCGGCTATCCTCTCGTCCCAAGCTCTTTCTTTCTCTTGGCGTTCAGCGCCTTTCTCCGGGCCGCCTGTTCGCTCTTCGATACCTTCTTGGGTGGCTTATGCTTTTCGTTGCAGACACGGATGAGGGTCAGCAGCCGGTTCAGATGCCACTTTTCGCACTCGAACGGGATGCCCAGCTCCACCATGTCATAATACAGGACCTCGCTCGTCACGGCACTTGCGGTGCTTTTTCCTGAGCGGGGTCCGGCTTTGTTTGTATTCTCGTCTTCCCGGAACCATGTTGCGGTCATCGGGTCGTTCATATATGTATAAATAGCTGTGCAGTTCTCTTGCGTCAGATGGCGGTATACTTCGTCCGGGACCCCTTTGTTCAGGGTCATGCAGCGCACATAGTCCTGCATCTGCTCCGGGGTCAGCCCGTTTTTTGCGTCGAGAAACGGCACGTGCCACTTGCTTTCCCATTTAGACAGAGAGAGCAGCGAGTGCTCCAGCGCCAGCGTTGTGGCCTTCCGGCAGATGAATTCCTCCCGGTCAGCATCCCAGTATTCTTCACCGGGTATCTGGATGGTCAGCATCTCGTCACTCTCCCTGTCGTAGCCCTCTCCGTCTGCTGCGCAGCCACCTCTCCCAAAGGGAGAGGCTATGGCGTGACGGTCAGGCTTGTTTTTTAGTTGATATGTGTTCTTCGTTTTGCAATCGACAGTGCTCCACTTTCAAGATAAGGTTTCTATGAAACCTGCCCTCTGTAGCAGCGCACTGCCGTTTATACCCTATTGGGCTTCTCTCATCCAGCTTAGAGTGGCCCGATATGCCAAAGGCTCCTCCCCTACTAGGGGAGCTGTCGAGCGAAGCGAGACTGAGAGGTTTTACTGCGGGTCCGCCACGGCCAGCGCCCGGGCGTTGTTTGCGGCCACAGCGGCAGAAACTTCGGCGGCCTTCGCCTTGGCCTCGTTCTCGGCCACCATCTTGCGGACGTCTGCGCCCATCGCACCGTTCATGAACTCTGCGGCCTTGTCCGGGTCGCTTGCCAGTTCCACGTAGAGGTCGGAGTAAGCCTGAGTCGCCACAAAGTCTGCGGTGATCTCAGGGCTCTTCTCGAACTTGCGGCCGTCGAGGCTCTTCTTGCCGTAAGCCAGCAGCAGGATCTTCTTGAACACCTCGATGGCCTCACCCACCTTGGTGCTGTGCATCAGCTGCTCCATGTACTTGTCGTAGCCGCCGTCCTTGCTCAGGCCAAGGTCCATCATCTCGGCTTTGGTCAGATTGAACCAGAACTCTTCGACGCGCGGATTGCCGTCAAAATCGGTGTACGGAATTACTTTCTTGATCATTCGAATCGTCCTTTCCTATCAGACTCCCACGTTAGGAGAAGCTGCCTCGGTAACGCCGCCCAGCAGCTTGATGACCTCGTCCGGAGTGGGCAGGGTGCTCTCACTGTTCTCGGTGCCGTAGATCTTGTCCTCCAGCAGCTTGAGCTTTGCAGCCTCGATGAGGGTGGAGTTGATGGTCATGTGGGCAGTGGGCTTGTAGCCAGTCACCTGAGTCGGGGTGGTGTCGCACTCCCAGCTGAAGGTCTCGGCGTCCGGATTCTCGTTCACGGTCTCGTGGCCCTTGTCCGAGGGCGAAGCGGTGCTGTTCCATACCAGATGGATGATGTAGCCCTTCTCGGGGTCGTCGTCTGCACCGATGCGGGTGCGGTAGCTCAGACCGAAGGGGCAGCGCTTCTGCTGACCGATGCTCACGCCCTTTGCCACCTCGACAGAGCCATCACACTGCTCGAACTCGGGCGGATAGGTCAGTGCCTCGAGGGTGTACTTGAAGTTCTCTGCCGAGCGGATGGACGCGTACTTGATGTTATCGGCGTAGATGTCGTTGGGGTCTGCGCCGTCGGGACTCTCATTCACAGCGGTCAGGCCGTTCCAGGGTGCGCCGGTGCTATACTTGCCCTTCACCATCGGGAAAACGACGCCGTGGTCAACGCCCAGATGATACAGGCGCTCGCCGGTCTTGTCCCATTCCAGTTTGCTCATAGGTCTTGTTCCTCCTTTTTGTTTTTCAGACGGTCATAGTGAACACGTCGTGGTATAAATTGTCCGCAATATAAGAGCGGTCGTGTCTGCACTGGTCGAGGCGTGACACGGCCGCTGTGAGGTCGCTGTCCGGGGTCTTGGTCATCACCGTCACCGTGTAGGAAGGGTGCTGGAGATAGACGTGGCCGTCAGCGTGTACATTGCGGATGCGGTTCAAATCGTATCGGATGCAGGGGTACTGCATTTTCAGGTTGGCGGGCGGCTGATAGTACAGGTGGATTTCTCCGACAGTTTCTTGCAGCACCCTCCGGAGAATGCCGTCCAGCCTCAGTCTCTGCTCACTCATGGTATATCCCTCCGAATGTCAGGATGAGGCGCGGGTACTGTACTTTCACGTCCGTCACCTTCCATTTCACGCCGCAAAATTCGGCGTATCGCATGGAGCCGAAATTCTCGTGGGCAAAAGGGTCTGCCACGATGCTCAGCCGGTTCTGGAACGTGACATTGTCGTTCACTCCATCCCCTGCCTGCAGCTGTCGGCCCCACTCCAGCACATCGCCGTAGTATTCGCGCTCCACCGTTTCCTCGGTGAAGACACTGGGCGCTGTCTCCACAGTCTGCCCTTCAAAGCCGATTTTTCCAAACCACTTTGCCATAATAACCTCTCCGTCATTTCGCTTCGCTCAATGCCACCTCTCCTGGCGAGGAGAGGCTTTGGCAGGGCGGTAAAGTTTATTCATCCTTGGGCAAGGAGTATCTTACCATTTTGAAAAACCTCCCCCTCTTCGCCAGTGGCTCCCCTCGGTAGGGAAGCTGGCGCGAAGCGCCGGAGAGGTTTACTCCTTGCTTGTCGTCCAGGTCTTGGCGGCAGTGCCGTCATAGGTCTTCACGCCGGTGGTCTCTGCGTATGCGATGGGAGCAAAGTAGTTCTTGCCGTCGCACACGATAAGGCGGCCCAGCATGAAGGCGCGGCCAAGGTCAGCGGCGCTCACCTTCACCTTGTGCTCGGCGTCAGCATACAGCTTGCCGTCGGTGTGACCGTAAGCGACATATGCGCCCACGTGTACGTCCTCGGTACGATCATAAAAAGGTTTCAGGGTCATTTTTGATCTCCTTTCTTTTGCAATGTCTGCCCTCTCTAGCAGCGCACTGCCGTTTACGCCCAGACGAAATTTCATTCGTCCAGCAGTCTCAAAACCGTCCTGCCAAAGTCTTCCCTTTCAAGGGGAGGTGTCGGCGCAGCCGACAGAGAGGTCCTAACGGGCGAGCGCTCTAAAGTTAAAGCGCCTTAGAGGTTTATTCTGTGCCTGCCCTCTGAGGAAAAGTGTCAGCTGAGCTGACGGAGAGGGCATCCGGCGCTCTTTACGCCGCCCACTCGATGGCCATAGCACTGTAGGGAGTCGTCAGCGCGCCGGAGCAGCGGGTCTCGATGAGGTACTTCATGGCGTTGTAGTCGATGTCGAAGTCGTCGAACATAGAGACAGCGCCGCCCTTGTCTGCGCCCACGGTGTAGTCGCTGAGGTTCACGATAACGGCGGCCAGATCACCGCCCTTGGCGCCCTTGCGGCCGTCCATCTCAGGCACCGTGACGATCTTGCTCACGCGCAGCTTGCGGGCCAGAGCAGCCTCGTCGGCGTAGAGCGGGCGGCCCATGCCGTCTTCCAGCAGGAGCATCTCAGTCAGAGCGTCCTCGGTGGTGAACATGGCCGGGGTGCCGCTGCCGCGGTACTCCTTGCGGCTGCGGATGACCTGCTTGATGAAGGCCTTGTACTTGTCCTCCACCTTACTCAGGCCGGTCGTAGCCACCTGTACCTTGATGGTAAACAGGTCGGCATCGTTGAAGATAGGGCGGATGCAGTTCTCGTCGATCTTGTCCTCGCTTGCCGCCTGACGGCCATCGCCCAGGATATAGGCCAGCGCCAGCTCACGGTTCAGCTTGTAGCGCATCTCGTTGCGCAGCCAGGACACCACATCGAAGCTGGTGATGTCGCTCACGTCGTCGCGGTCGAGCTTCTGCTTCTTATACACAGTGGTCGGGCCGGTGGAGCGGCGCAGCAGGCCAAAGACCTCTTCGATTTTATAATTGCCCTTCACATAACCCTTGGCACGGGCATCTTCGGGGGTCAGATCTGCGAACATGCTCTTGAAGCGGCTGAACGGGATGTGCTTCACGCCGCCCATCACTACGCTCACCCAGTCGTCGGGCTTGTCGATGATGCGGGGCGTGGTATCCAGCAGGTGGTCTTCCGGGAACAGCCAGTCGATATTATCGATGCCGTGGCTCAGCTCATCGATCTCGCCCTGCTCCACGCCGGCGTTGTCGAAGGCCGCCTTCAGGGTGCCGCTGGTCTTTGCACCCTTGATGATGCTGTTGATGTCGTCGATGCTGTGCTTCAGCACGGTCTGCTTGCCCGCATCCTTGTCGAAAACATTGTGCTTCATGTCGCTTTCATCCTCCTCGTCTTCGCCGCCGTCACCGTCCTGCTCTTCCAGAGCGAGACCCACCAGTGCATGGCAGCATTCCTTCTGCTCGTCGGTCATGCTGTTGTAGACCTCTTCGAGCGTCTTACCGTTGGTTTCCTCGGCCATCTTGCCGTCCTCCTTGTTGTCGTCGGAGTGGGCCAGTACGGCCTCCTCCAACGGGTTGCCCTCCGGGTCCATGCCATGTTCGAGGCTCAGACTGCCCGGGTCGTTAAAGATAAAGGCTTCGCAGCCCTCATCGTCCATATTGTCAGCGCTGTGCTTCACCACTTCCTGAATGAGCGCGCCGGGGTTGCAGCCTGCCAGTACGAGGCTCAGTTCCCGGATGACGCCGTGTTTCACCACCTGTCCGGCCTTCTGCAGACCGTTGGCCCAGATGGAAAAAGCGTTCAGGTCGCCGTTCTCCACGCACTTCTTGGCCGTCTGGCCGGTGGGCGTGTCGTTGAACTTGGCGTAAGCGTAGACTCCGCCCTTGCGGTTTTCCAGCAGTGCGTGGCCGATGACATTGTCAAGGCTCGAGTGGTCGTGGTTGTACACCATCGGCACAGTCTGGCCGCTGCAGCCCTTGAATGCGTCTTCTGCAATGGTCAGCCCGTCGTAACACTTTGTGTTCGCCTTCGTCGCCCAGCCGCTGCAGTCGTAGTCAAAATTCACCATTTTGATTTCTCCTTTCTTTTAAGATTCATTTACCATCTGCTCCACAGCCTCTCTCCCTCTTGCGGCGGGGTCACTGCCAATCTGTGCCGCCTGTCCCGCGTTGGGAGAAAGATTCTTGTTCAGCAGCTGGTCTGCCTTGGGGTCTTTCGAGGGTTTCATTCCGATGACCTGACGGAACTCATTCGACGTCATGATCTCGTTACGGGTGAACTTGTCGGCCATCTCGGCCACCATCGAGACGGGTGCCAGCTTGAACGGGTCGCGGAAGTACATGATGCTCTGCTTAGCCTTGAGGTCTTCGCGGCTCAGGAACTTCCGTTTCATCTCGTCCACCACAGCCGCCACAAGGGGCTCGATGACTCGGTTCTCGTAATTGGTCATGACAGTGTCGTCCGCTGTGCCGTTCATGATCTCCGGCGTCAGCCCCAGCTGGCTGTAAGCCATGTTGGTCAGGTACTCGATGCTTTTCAGCAGGTTGTTCTCGAGGCTCCGGTTCAGCTGGGTGATATGCTCCGTGGCGTCGATGTAGCCGATGCCGTATCGGCTGCCCGCCAGCTGCTCTTCCAGTGTCTTCCGCCGCTCCTGCGCCTGTTCTTTCCGGGCAGGGCTTTTCACGGCGTAGGGCAGCTGGATGATGAGGTCGAGCTTTCCGCTTCCGGCCTGCTCGTCCACGGCGTCCATGATGCGCAGCTTGCTGATGAGCCGCTGGACGGTGCTGTTGGGCTCGTTCATGACAGAGTAGAAGGGGTTCTCCACGATGGCCACCCGCTCTTTCGGCAGGATGACTTCTTCCTTCTGCCCGGTCCTGTCGTTGTAAAGCTCCACCCGCACATTGTCCGGGTACCACTCCTTCACCTTGCCCACCCGCATCGACCGGATCTCTGTCTCCCCCGTCACCGGGTCCTCGTCGATGTCCACCGGAACGATGGTGATGACGCCTTCGTCTAGCAGGGAGAGATAGATGTCGTACCGCAGAGCCCTGCCCGTCTGGTCCTTGTTGGCCGAAAGGTTCAGGCATGAATTAAGGCCCGAGTCCAACACCGCATCAAAGCGGTCGTTTTCGTCGAGCCTTACGTGGTTTATGGTGATCGCTGTGGCGTCCTGCGCCATCCGGGCGTAAATTGCCGTCAGGATGGTGCGGTCGGTCGTCCGGTTCAGCCTTGGCCGGTCGGGCCGGTAGCTATAGCCCCCTCCGTACACCCGGGGAGGGTCCCGGTTCAGAAATGCGTTCCAGGCGTGTTTCAGCCTGGAGCCAAAGGTATTAGGCATCTTTATCCTTTCTATCGCAGGTCGAGAAATTAGTGCAGCATCCAAACAGCTATTTCTGGTCGTCTTTCTTCTGCTGGTCCTGCTTTCCGGCACTGCCGTTCACCACAGCATTCGCCAGTTCAGGGTTGCCCAGCACATCCGAAACAAATTTCTTCGCGCCGTAGCTCATCACGCCCGCTGTCGCCTTGGTCAGCACCTGCTTTCCGGCATCCGACATGACCTGCTTCACAAAGCTCTTGCCGCCGTACACGTCGTTCCGCAGCTGCTTCACGTCCTTCTGGAGCTGCAAGCGCTCCTTCTCGGCCTTCAGCTCCTTGTTGGGGTCGTCGGCCCGGATGTTGGTCTGCCCCTGTAAGTCGCGGTACTGCTTTTCCATCTGGAGCCGGTTGATGCGCGCCCGCAACTCCTCATCGGAGTAATCCTCGGCTTTCTTGCCCGAGCGCTTCGGTGCATACTCCACCTGTTCGGCGTCCTCGCCTGCATTCCCGTCTCCGCTGTAGTGTTTCTTTCCGGCCGCCGTCAGGGTGCCGTTCTTGTTCTGGTATCGCCGCACGCCCCACTTCATGCCCTTGATGCCCCAGTGGTACAGCTCATCTTTGTATCCCTGCACTTTGTCATCACCTCACTTTCCCTGCAATGTCAGCTTCCGCTCCAGCAACCGCGCCACTCTCTGTGCGCCCTTCTGTACAGCGCGCTTCCGGCGTGCCGCTGACATTTTCTTGTTATACCGCTTCTTGGCGGCTTTCATGCGGGCTTTCTTTTCCTTGTCCGTCTCTGCCTCGGCCCGCTTTTTTCGGTACATATTGTTCCGCAGTCTCGTCGCCTCGTCTCCCGAGATGTACTTCTTGCGCAGCTTCAGCTTACCGTCTTTGTCCTCGTACTCCTCGGTGGCCACCAACGCACCGCGCCCGTTCGGGTGCCTCTCCCTCCGGTATGCACCGGTGAGCCGTGCTTTGCCGTTCAGGGTCTTCTGCTTGTCCCACTCTTTCTGCTGGGCGCGGGTCGGCTTCCTGTCGGGGTCCTCGCCTCTGCCGATCGCCCGGCTTCGCTGGTAGTTGTCGTATGCTTCCTTACTGTAGAAGTAGTAATATTCCGTGTTGCCGTTCCGGTCCGTGCCTACTTCGACCCGCTGGTAATACTTGTGGTTCTTCCGCGCACTGCCCTTCCCGAACAGCCCGTGCTGCATGAATTTCCAGTAATCCATTTTGATTTCTCACCTGCCTTCACTTCAAACTGATTGCATGGGCGATATGATCCCACCAGTCACCTCTCATATGTAACCTCACTCAAATGCATCCCGGTTCAGCTTCCACGCCACGTAGGCATCCATCAGCGCCGCCACGGCGTCGATTTTCTTGTCGTGCCGCTGCTTATAGAGCTTCCGGTTCCCGTTGGTGTCCTCCAGCGTGACGCAGTTGCCCATGGCAAACTCCATCAGTGCCTCGTCGAACAGCAGCTTTCTCTGTTCGCTCAGCTTCTTCAGTTCGCCCAGCGGTACGCTCTCCGTCCTTGCGCCCTGAATGACCTTCTCGATGCCAAACGGGCCGTTCTCCTGCGCCCACCGCTCCACGAATTCCTTCGCGTTGTAGGGGTCGTAGCCAAAGGCTCGCACGTCGTACTCGCTCTGCAGGATGTAGGCGTCGAGGTCGTCGTAAACCTGCATCATGTCCAGCACAGTCCCGTCGAACACCTGCAAAGTGCCTTCGTTCATGAACTCTTCGTACTTCTGCCGCATCGCCAGCGGAAGCTGTGAGAGGGTGTAGCTGGTGATGTAATCCCGCGTTTTCACCCCGAAATATCCGTTCTCCAGCGGGAACAGGAAGTCAAACGAGCAGAAATCGTCGCCCAGCGAAAGGTCAGCGCCCATGGCACAGGGCATCTGCCAGAAGTCCCGGTGTCGGTGCCGCAGGGTCTCCTCATAAGTAAAGAAGTAGGTGTAGCCTTCCATCGGCAGGTTGAAGCGCTTGGCCAGAATATCATTCCGTGCACCGGGCGAGTTTTCTGCGCGCTCCACATCCAGCTGATAAGTCTCGTAGCTCACAGTCTGCCCGAGGTTCGGGTTTGCCTTCAGCCACATTTCCGGCTTGCCTACTTCGTCGATAGAGTCCAGCTTGTAGTAGAAGATGGAGACATGTGGGTTGACATACTCGCCCTTCAGGATCTCCATCAACTCCATTTTGATGGTGTCGCCGCAGCCGTTTCGGACAGTACCCTCCGAGCTTGCCGCCACGATGAGATAATCTTCGTTCTTGGCTGCGCCCTGCTCGATGGCGCCAATGGGGTCTTCCCGGATGTCGCAGGAGAGCCATTCGTCCACGGTCGCCACACGGTCGCGCCGGCCCTGTAATTTCTCGATGGCCATGGGGCGTATCTCCAGCAGCGAACCCGTCAGGAAATTCTCGATTCCCTTCTTGGTGGAGGCCATCTTCACCCGGTCGCTCTTCGCACCCGTGGTGTTCTGGATGCTGCCCATGGTCATGAACTTAAAAACAGGTCCTCTCGCCCGCGCCAGTGCTGTCCGGAACGGCGAGAGGACTTCTTCTGCCTGTTTCATGGTGGGGGCAGTCGTCACCTGCTGGGTCGTGCTCTTGTCCACCGTCATAAAGTAGGCCTGTAAGCACTCCAGATACATGGTCTTTGCTGCCGCACGGGTAATGATGAGATACTGCTTGGTGATGAGCCGCTTCTTGATGCGCTTTCGCTCGTAGTGTCCCCCATGTCCCCCTGGCTCCGGCACGTACACGCTCCGCTCCACAAAGTAGTACCAGCCGAAGATCTCCTCTGCCCAGAGCTTGAAGCTGTCCAGCAGTTTCAGATCACTGCCGTCCGTCAGCGTCAGCTCCCTCTCGCAGAACTTGATAAAGCCATTGACGGCCTTGTCGTCGTAGTACACGCCCGGGTTTGCGATGAGGTCGTCTATCCGGTTCATTTCCATTGAAATTTCCCGGCAGACAGGTATCTCGCCCCGCATCACGGCCTCCCGGAACCGGCCGTAGTAGATGGGCGTGGCCGTGTTCGAGAGTGCCATAATTTTATTCTCCTAAGTCCTATTCATTGCAGATTCGTGCCCGTCTCCCTCGTAGGGTGCGTTCGCACGTTCCGTTTCACCGCAGCAGGAGTCCTCGCCGATCTCCGTTATGACTCCGCTTTATCAAACTCGATGTTCAGCCGGAACTCCATTTCTGCAACGGTATTTTTCAGCGCCTCCATGGCGGTCGAACTCTGCGGCGGGTCAAACGCGAGCCTTACCTTTGCGCCCATGTAGGACGCGATGGTCTTCGCCCGCTCGTCTCCGGGCAGAAAGTCGTCCCACACAGCACTTGCGTCCACAATGCCAAAACCCTTCTCCGGCCCCACGCCCAGCTGCTGCAGCACCAGAAATACCGCGTTGATGTGCATGATGATGTCCGCATCGAATTCCGTGTAGCTCTCCGCTATCCCCAGCAGCTTCTTCACGCTTGTCAGAATCGAATTCATTTTGATTCCTCCTTGGCATCGCTGTCGCCACCCATAATGTAGCTCATCATGGCATAATACCAGTCCTTCTGAGCCCTCGCCAGCAGTTCCAGTTCGGCCAGATTGTGGGGCGCGCCGTCCTTCCCCATGGCCGCTTCTTTCTGTGCAGCCGCTTCAACAATCTCGGTCAGCTTCTGGTGATCAATGGTGTCCAGCCCAGATTTCAGAGCACTGTGATTCTCCACGCTGTCCGGGGTGATCTTCATCCCACAAAGCGTAATATCCCCGGCCCGTGTTGCCCGCACCTGCTGCCCATCCACATTTGTCGCCAGGGCATCGTCAAAGTCGAAGCCTCTGTTCCGCGGTACAGCCGTATAGCCCTGCTGGAGCCCGGCTTCCGCAATACCCACATTCGCCCATAGCAATGCCTCGTCCAACTTGGTCAGTGCCAAGCTTCTCGCGCGGCTCGGTGCAAGGTGTTGAAGCATTGCCTCTGCCTCTTCCAGCTTCCGCCGCAGAAGGATACTGTATTCCGCTTCCCGTTCATCAAACTTTTTTCTCTCGTACATCTTATCCCTCCACAACCTGTTCCCAGTCGTCGCAGCAGGTCACGTTCAGCATCATGCCAATATCTTTGACCTTGCGGAAGTTGACCTCTTCGCCGTTTTCCTTGTGGATCAGAAGCTCTGTGCCGGAAATATGCCAGTAGGCGTCCTTCCAGCCCTGCCGTTTCACTTTGTGCCCCTGCTTCATGGTAAGCCAAGCCGTCGTCCAGTTCATCCTATTTCCTCCAAGGGCAGGTGTCCCCTGCTGTTCTCTCGCCATCCGGCATCTTCGGCCCGCCTCCGGTGCCATAGTGGATGGCCTTGTGTGTCGCATCCGACACGCTGATGACATTCTCCGGGTCGAACAGCGCTTCCCGGTGCTCGAGAATATCCTCTTTCGTCAGAGGGTTGATGTGGTGTATCGTAATGCGCGCCCGGCTCACCTTTCCTCCGCTGGCTGTGATGTCTGCGATAGGATGGTCTTTGCACCCGAGGTCGCAGCCTCCGTCCCGCACGATGATCCTGTCCCGGAACTGCCTCCACTCCTTTGAGCGGTAAAAGTCCTGGTTCAGGTATCGGTCAAACCCGAAGGTGTCCTTTCCCACCGTCCCGTGAAGCTGTAAATACTTCAGCCTCTCCTCGAATGTCCCACATCGGCACATTTCGCTGTAGCTTTTCATTTCAGTGTCCTCATGAGTTCGTACACCAGTAATATCATGCCATGTAGGTCCGCCCCGCAAAGTGCAATCCAACTCAAGGTATTATCCGGTTTCTTCCCCAGCCATACCGCCAGCAGAAAGGCCGCAAAACATGCAAGGAAGCTCGACAACAGTATCCTCTCGAACTCTGTCATAGAGCCGCCTCTTTCTTAGATGTACCCATGGTCCATTGCAAATGCACCCGCAATCAGGAATGTAACTGTCACAAGAAACACGGCCCACACCATATTGTCCTGTTTCTCATTCACGCCGCCGTATTCACTGAACCAGAACACCTCTCCAAACAACGCCGGGACTGCCACGACCCAAAGCATCCGGAACACCTCAGCACTCATACTCTTCTCCTTCGCCATCATCCTCGCCGGAATACTCTTTCATGGACTTGAGCACTTCCAGGTACAGCTCCTCGTTGTCCTTTGCTGCATTGATGGCCTCAGTCTTAGCCCGCAGGAGCTTGTTCTCTTCCTCGAGCTTCTGCTTTTCCAGCATCGTCTTACTCGTCGCCAGCTTCAGGAAGTGGGTGGTCTCTGCAGAAGAGGCTGTTCCTTCCCGTATCCGCTTTTCCACCAAGTCCATTGCCAGAGAGATCATCTGGTTTTCTCGTGCTTCCGGAGTCAGTGCCGGCCTCATTGCGGGCAGGTCAGCGCCGGAAGTTTTTCTTGCGCCCATTTCCGGCACCATCCTTTCTGTAAAATTCTGTCAAATATCGTTCGCGTTCTCATCCGCCAGATTTTGGTTTACCCGCCATTGCTGGCGTTTTTTTGTTTTTGCAAAGTTTGTCATGAGTAACTTCATGGCAAAAATAAAAGGTTTTTCTAAGGGTTCACGGGTATGTCAGAGCAAAGCAGTAACTCGACACAAAAGGAGGAAATGATTTTGGGAAAGTTCTATTGGAGGTTGAACGATCATGAAAACGTATCCATACCCGTACCACAAAGGTATAATAAGGGAGTGTACCCGTGAACCCTTAGAAAAACCGCCGAAGCCCGGTCTACTCCCCAGACCTCGGCAAGTTTACATGATTAGTTGTTTTGTTCTGCCATAAGATTACAGAACAAATTTTCGTCTTAATTTCCGGTTGACATTTCAGAACATCCTCGTATACTTAGAGCACGAAAAAATCAAAGTAAATTGGAACACACATCAAACTCTAATGTAAAGGAGGTATGTCTTATATGCGCAACAAACGTATTCGAGCAGCCGCAAAAGCTCTTCCAGTGCAACAGTCCGCACGCAAATCGACTGTCGAAGAGCTTCTTCCAGGCGCAGCAGTAATCCTTAACCGAATGGCCGAGCTTTACTCCATTGCCAAAGACAGCGAAGAGAACAACTAACCAACAAAACGCCCGTGCCTGACCACGAATCAGATACTGGCGTTTTTACTTTGTAAAAATATCAATGGAAAACTGACACCAGTGCCTGAAAGCCCAAATATCAATTATCCCTCCGGAGAAATATCAAAGACCGGCGCGATTTGAGAGGGGGTGTTGATTTTGCGACCCCCTCCCTATCCCCTTACGCGCTTTGCGCAAGGGTCGTGCCGTCTTCGACCTCCATCTTGAGCTTCTTGTAGATGTTGAGCGGGTCGTTGGCGATGATTTTATCAATAGCCTGCTCAATTTCGTATGCATTCTCTGCATCCGTCAGCTGGTCAGAGGTATAGGCCAGCCGCATCAGCAGTCCGCAGGAGTTGTAGCCCTTATCCATATCGAAACGATACCAGTCGTCGAACTGGCTGTAGGGATTATAAGGGTTATCGGTCGTTGTTAAAAAGCATCGAATCATAGTTCAAAGCCTTCCTTACTTATTCAGAGCACTGTAAACAGTGGACTCGGGAACACCACAAGCTTTGGCAATTTCGTTATAGGTATACCCGTTGGCGAGCATCGCTTTTGCTTTGGCCATCTTCGCGTTGGTTATCACAGTAGCAGTCTTCGGCATTGCTCGCTTAACAATTTCGTCCGACTTAGAAGCATTAAGAATCTTTGTCAACTTGGAATCCGAAATTGCACCTTTCTGCACAGCTTCCCATTCGCGGTCTGTGAACACAATGCGCGTCTTGCTTCCGCTTGCGCCGATTGAATCACGCGCACGCTGCATCTCAACGGAAGAGATCTTCTTGATTTCCTTCTTATCAAGCTTAGGATCAAGGTCCAGAGCCTGAATCTTTGCCTTAATGTTCGCGTTTGCTATCACCATGGCGCGGCGCTCTTTCGGCTTGTTAGCAATGACAGACTCAAGCTTCGCGTTGATGGAATCAACTTCCGCGCGATACTCTTTGGCAGCCGCAGGGCTGTAAACCAAGCCCTTCATGTTAGCAGCTTCTTTCCGAGCCTTCCGTCCAAGTGCTTTCAGCTCGTTCGAGAAATCTGCATACAGATTCTCCTGCGGCGTACCGGAAGAGAGGGTGCGCGCATCGGGCGTCATGGAAATAAGGCTTACCTTCTGCTGTGCATCAACAAACTCGCCTTTCTTCTTATCGAAATACCGACGGCCAGACTCTTTGTAGATAAGATCACCAGTTTCCTTATCAATGCGAACACTGCCCTTACGTTCGGGGACATATACGGTCTGCTTACGGCGAGACAGCAGTGTAGATGCACCACCAAAGTGTTCATTGCCGTCCTCATCCACACGGATCTGCCACTTTTTCTTCAGTTCCTGAATACCATTCTCCCGCTCAGACCGCTTGTAATCCAGCTTGTGTTTTTCTGCATCGATGACAACCATCGAATGCTTGACTGCACGAGCAATCTCCTTTTCATCTGCACCGCGGAGTGTCATATCTGTGATGAGGTTAGAGATGATGCCCATCTCTTTCTGCTTTTCTTCCTTCTTCATCAGGCGTACGCCATTCGGGTTGCCTTCCGGGACAGCATAAGCAGTCTTAGGGTCAAAGTCTTTCAGGTCTCTCAGTGCAGCTGTCGCTTTGACAGCCACCTTGCTGGAAATGGGGATAGCAACGACAGTATCACCATCGAAATCTGCACCAGACAGGCGCTCTGCAACTTTGGAGTTGATACCGATGGCATCCTGAATATTGCCGAAGTTCCGCTTGCCACTGACATTCTTGTTGTTGACCGTGACGATAGGAATCTCGAAAGTGCCCGCATGAGGATAGCGAATCAGCGCAAGCTGAGTGCCGTTCTCATAAGTCGGGCAGTAGCACTCTTTCTCGCTGATTTTGGTCAGGGGCAGGATGACCTTAGTAGACTGACCCGGGAAAGACGAAGCCTTCAATGTCATTGAGTTCCCCTCGCAGGTATCTGCGAAATCAATCAGCAATTTCTTCTTGATAGTCGGGTTGTCATAGTTCATAATCTCTTCGTACTCAGCCTTGCGGTCAGCCAGAGTAAGATTGAGTTGCTGCTTAATGAGTTTGATGGGCTGCTTGGAGAGGAACTGCGAGGACAAATTTTTTGCCATCGTGTCCCATTCGCCTTCCTCACGGAGCTTATTGATGGGAGAAAGATGCTTCTTCCCGTCGGCACCAATGTACTCGCTTTGTCCAGCCGCAGTAAGAGCTGCACCAAAGGGATTGTCCGGGTCGTCCTTGATGGGCTTGAGCACCTTCATCTTGGGCGTGCCAGAGGGTTTGTTCGTATTGAAAATGACATCATATCCATCAGGCACATCATCAGAATAAACAGCCATGCCCTTGAGGTAGTGACTGTTATCCACCATGATGCGGACCTGCGCATAGTGGCTGTTGCCAAGGCTCAGGTCATCCACGCCGCGGCGAATCTCGATAACACCATCCTTGTCCAGACCGCCTTCGTCACCGTAGCGAATCGCAACACGGTCGGAACTCATGCTGGACGGACGCTGGAGCTTCTGGAATGTCTCACCACCATCATCCGAGTGGTAGTCACCCAAAGACTGAATGTCACCCTGATGCTCATACGCATACTTCTGGTTGTACTCGGGCTTTGCCAAAACAGTAACATTCGTCTGCTGGTTGATGTTGGTTGGCTGACGAATACCAACGCCGTAGCGCTGATAACCATACTCAGCCTCGAGGATGTAGATGGCCTCGTCAAGCTTACCTTCGGAGACGCCAAGAACCAGATTTGTGCCTTCAGACACGTCAATCATGCCCTTTTTATCGACTTCCGCCTTCAGCGTCTCGGCGATTTTCTGAGCCTGATTTGCCTTCTCGCCGATACCGTTGTTGTACATGGAGCGAACAGTAGACTCAGAAAGGCCTAACTTCGCGCCGATTTCAGTCCACTTCAGACCGTCATCTTTCAGAGCGCGAATCTGGTCGTACTGGAGTGCTTTCCGCTCATGAAGAGCCTTCTGCTGAGCGACACGGAACTCGGTCGTGCCCATCTTATACTCGTCTGGCAGCGTTGTGTTGATCTGTTCGAGAATCTCTTTCTCGGTGAACTTGCCGGTCTTCTTCAGTTCCTCCACACGGGAAAGGAAATCGCCGGAACGCTGATAAGGATTCTCACCAGAACCCCAAGGATAGCGGCCGGAATGTCGCTTAGTACCGTAGTGTTCGAGGCTGTCGGTCTCGTCATCCACGTCATAAAAGAATTTGATGTCTTTTTCAATCGGATTCATGCTGCTTCTCCTAACTTCAATTCCGTAATTATTTTATCGAACTCAATGATTTTGTCCATGATAGGCTTGATTTCGGCCTCGGTCGGGTTGACCGTAAAGACATCATCGTTCTGATAAATGCGGTTTTCGATTTGGATGTCCTGCGGGTGTACGCGGTACTCCAAACAGAAAAGTGCATCATAAATAAAGAGCTGCTCCATATGTGCAGGAACAGCTCCGGTCTTGAGGTCGTGGATTCGCAGTAAGTTGTTCTTAAAAGTGATAGAATCTGCCGTTCCGAAGCAGTTGCCCGAATAATAGAGCACCTGTTCCGGTGTCATACGGAAGCCGATGGCATCGTTGACGTAGGCGTTGAGCGTCTTTTTGCTTTTCGGCAGCTTCTGACCAAGAGCAATACACTCTGCCGCAAATGCGTGCAGTCTTGTGCCATTTTCCTTGGCCTGATAGCTGGCATAGGTCTCGGCAAGGCGTGCAGCATCATAATTTATCCAATGATACTTACTCGCACCCAGAAAGGCGTGCAGACCTACGAGCTTGGAATGATCGTTCCAGTTCATTCAGTATCTCCTCCTTGTTCTCCGGGTAGATGAAAGCAGCATAACTCATCTCGTTCATCTTTTCTACATAGTAGTCCTGATTTGGGCGATGAGATGCTCTTGCTGACTTCTTGCCTTCCAGTGCGGCCCATGTGTCTTCGTACAGAACCACGAGGTCAGGAATACCCTGTATCTCGTTAGGGTCTGCGTGGAGCACAATGCAGCCGGGAAAGCGAGACTTCAGCTCTTTCACCAAGCCGGTCTTGAATGTGTTTTCTAACATGTCAACCTCCAAAATAAAAAAGGAGTAGAGCACGTCTGAGACGCATTCTACTCCTCCTCATAAAAGAGGCAGATTTTTTCGCGTGAATTTTTCACGCGAGATGGGTTTTGGGGGCAAAAAGAAAAGCCCTTACGCAAATCACGTAAGGGCCAAGAAAATATGTTATCTGCTAGATGAGATTGAAAAATTCCAGGTCGTAGTTCGGCGCACCTGCCTCGAACATCATGTGGCCAGTTGCATCGGGCATATACTTATACTCGCCGAAATCCTCATGGGGTGCAAGATTGTGTGCCATATAGCTCTCAGGACGGATAGGCCTTGAAAATTCACTGCTGTTCCGAGTAGTCTTGCACTTGGGGCAGTACCACTCCTCGTGTGCTTCTTCGACCAGCGGTGTGCCGCATTCGCAAATCGGAGCTTTGGTATGTACCTCAGCGAACTTGTCGGCGTAGCAATGTACTTCGTTTCCGAAGCTATCGGTGGTTACCCATTCTTCAATCCCGGCGTCATTGATAAAGGACTTCTCATAGTCTTTCATTGTTTTCACCTCTCGAAAAAGTGTGGTCATCGGTAGTTTTTACTATATGCTCATTGGCAAGTTTATGCAAGTCTACATTATGGACAGGATGTGAATTTTCCGTGTCGTGGCCAAAAGCCCACTTTTTATCGTTAGTTATTATATTATTTTATTAAAAAATTTATTAAATTGAAGAAAAAAGTGGGTTTTTGGGCTTTTTGTATATTTTTAACGTAAATACGTTAAATTTTGTGGCCAAAAATATTTTCAAAAGTGGGCAGAAAGTGGGCTTTTGGGCATTAGGGTCTCACTCGACCGGCTAAATCATGCCTTTTTCGCTTAGCCAAATGAAAAGTGATAGCAGAAACATAAGAATCAACGCGCCTATGAGAACCTTTTTTGCTTGCACATCATGCTCATGCCGCTTCTTCTCTTCAAACTCCATCCGCTTGAGCTCAAGTTCTTTCTGGTTTTCCGATTCCTTGATTCTCGCTTCATCCACGAATCGGCGCGTCTCCTGATAGTCATCGAGCCGCACTTTCGTCCCGCAATACTCACAGAACATAAAGTCGCGGTTCTCATCTTTAACCGTAAGCTCGCCGCCACAGTTAGGACATTTTACTGTTCGTGCCATCACCAGCACCTCCTCATCGTTGAATCAAGAATACCATTGAAGTGTTGAAACGTCAAGGATTTTAGGGCGGAAGAGACCACTTTATATTATTTTTGAATTTTATCATGATAACACCTTTCATTCTTTGTTTTCATGTGGTACACTTGATTTATCGCCCCTATCGAGTGAAAGGAGTCCATATGTCCGATTTACCGGCAGTTCAATCCATAAAAATAGCTGACATTTTACTTTCTTATAGCGATCTGATTGATAAAACTGGCTTATCCACAATAAGTGCAAACATGGCCAACCAGTATCTTGAAAAGTACCCAAGGCCTCAGAAGGCAGCAAGTCATCTCATCAGTGCTTTTATACTTCAAATCGTTCTTCTAGGAGTGCCTTCAAGCTTTCCGGATACGCCTGATTATACTTCAGTTAAAAAGACAGCTGCTGCTGCAAGTGTTTTGCTGCAAATTCTAATGAGTCTTTCTGTAGCCTATATTGCAGGGTTTGAGCCGTCAGACCATGAGGTTCAAGTATTCATCATGTCTAAGAGTACCATTGCTTTGGCCGCAAAAGCTTTTCAACCGTATGCGGTCGAGTTTGGAAATCACATGGCTGAACATTTAATTGACAGCATTCCTCGAGAGACTATCGATTCAATAAACCATGCTGCTGGGTATCGAGCAGTTACAAAATATGGCGAAACCGGAACGATCAATTTGAGCGACTGGGAATGGCTTGGTGGACTAGCAGCGGGTGCTATTGTGGATTTAAGTTCATCAACTTTTATTGGCTGTCGTACATATCATACGTTTTTCAAGAAACTTACACCTCCCGCTAGAGCGATTCATTCTTCAGAAATCGCGGATGTTACAAATTCCGAATCCCCCACAAAATCAAAAACAACACATAGACAGTAGCAGGATACTTTACAGTCAAAAAAGCACCAACAAGTATTCCGCCATATTCCACAGCGTTTTTCCAGCTAATTTTCTTTTCCATAATAATTTCTCCTTTACTTCTTATCCTAGAATAGAAAAACAAAGAGCCGCAGATTTCTCCACGGCTCAGTGCTTTACTCCATATCTTCTCTCAACAACAGCCATCCCGCTGCAGCATACAAAAAGCTTTTGACCGAAACCGACCCATAGTAGACATTTCCCATGACCTCGCACAAGTTTCGCTTTGCCGTCTCATCCGTGCGATAAGCCGCAAAATCCACGGCCCTGCGTATCGCTCGGTCGATAGAGTTGTATGATTGTCCATGCCGCTTACTCAGGCTGATGAAAATATCTGTCTGGTTGATTTTCCTGCCCTTCCGAACGTACTCCATCGACTGCTCCAACGTCTCGCCAAGCAGTTCGAAGCCGGTCATTTTGTCCGGAATGCCAAGCCAAAGAAGAAATTCCCAAGTGGAATCGTTCATTCTTTCACCATACTCCCCTTCCGCGTCTTCACAAGAAAATCATACGTTTTCTGCTGCATCGCAATCACCTTCTTTCAATATAAAGCAAAAGATGCTAGCGCCAATATAGCACCTACGCACAATATTGCTTCAGTAATATCTTTCTCAAGTTTTACCCCGTAACGACTCCCGAAATAGAAGATTTGACAAGCGAACCCAATAGTGAATAAGACCTTATGCATCAGCTTTCACCATGTACTTTCTACACTTAGGTTTTCATAACGGCATCCGCTGCATGAACCAGATATGTGGTACCGTCAATCGTGATTTGCAGCTGATCGCCTTCGTAGTCAGTCCAGTTGTCCACTTTGCCTTGAACAATAGTTCCATCGGGCAACTTAATCTGTGCCCAGGAATAGGTAAATGTCGTACCAAACACCCTATAGTTTCCACAACTGCATAACCCGAGGCAGCCAACGAGCATCATCACACATGCAACGACGCAAATAATACGATTTTTCATAGTTAATCACCTCAACCAAATATCATGTAAATCAAAAGCAAGAACCATCCTGTATATCTGATGATTCTCTGTTTTTCTTTGCCGATGTTCTCAGCAAAAGACATTCCGATTGCAATAGCTTGTAAAATAATGCTTGCGAGCAGCACAATTCGCATCACTTCACCATACTCCCCTTCCGCGTCTGGTCATCTGCCGGCCAGAATGTGTAAATATCATCGAACACCACCGGGATTTTCTTCTGAACCTCCAGCAGCAGCGGGCACATCAGCTCACGCATCTGAGGATGGGCCGCCACAGGAGTACGCAGCTTGAAGATATTACGCCACTCACGGTAGTTTGCAGTAACCACGATCTCGGTCTTCAGGCACAACGGCAGCACGCAACGGGCCTGTTCAGGACGATAGCCGTTCATAAGCATCAAAAAATAAGTTTTTTCTGCCAATTCGCAGGATTCTACCCATTTACGATAGAATAGGCGATTCTGCTCTTTATCGATATAAAACGGTTCCACAACGGTAATGCTGCTCTCAAACTTCTCCTTCGAGTAGTTGCAGTACCGCGTGCTTTCCTGTGCAAAGCTCGCGATGCGGTGCCGCACCAGCTCATTGGCCACGCCACGGTCGCACGTAAACAGCACGCTCAGCTGAGAATGCTCCAGCATAGCCTCATGCCCCTGCTTCACCAGAAAGCCCACCAGTTTCTTTGCCGACTCACCATCCGGCGTGATCTTGTCCTCGCTCTTGTAGCAGACCCGGGCCACCCGCTCGATCTGCTGCAGTTCTTTGATGCCGCCCTCAGAAATATCGGTGAGGATTTCGTATTTGGGTTCAACGATTTTCATATGTTAGCAATCCTTTCTATTTCGGGATCTCGCAAAATAGAATCCCAGTCTCTAATAAGTTTCCGTAAGCCATGATCATCTGCTATTGGGCTCATCGTTTCTTCATCATATTGCACTATGACACTGCCTGCTTTATCGCATCCAAATCCGCAATTCCGGCACCGAATCTTATACTTGATTTCCAGGCTTGTCCCAGTGGTCGCTGTTCCGTATACAGTTGGCCTCACTTTTGAATAGCATACCGGACAACATCTCATAAAAGATCCTCCCGCTTCAACTTACACTCCCAGTTCCCGCAGATGTCGCCACAGGCATATTTCTTGGCAAATTTCATACCCTTTTCAATGGCCTCCTGCTTGTCGGTTGCCCTGACTTCAAAGCTCTGATGCCCACCGCCATTGTCTGTGCAGGAAAAAATAAAGGTGTGTTTTTTCATATCATTCACCTCACCCCAAGAACCTGAAGATAATAAACCACAAGCATTTCAGGGTGAAGGCAATGATTATCAGCCACGCGCAGGCCGCGATAGTAACCGCCAGAACGCCGCCAATAAACTTGCCGATTTTTTCATACATACTCATTGCTCCTCCTTCTGGTACCCGATGAAGTCGCCAATGCCGATGTCACCGTTCGGACATGTATGTACCCTATACAGCCTTGGTGCTAAAGGCATATCTTTGTGATCCCACTCGAGTTCTCCATTGACCCTGTTCAGGAAATTATTCAGCTCAATATACATAATAGTCTCGGTATGTACCGTCACCGGGCAGAACTCATTCCCACATTTGCGACAACGATAAATCTGATGATAATACGTCACAGTACAACGCCTCCAGTCAATCCCTCGACCCTGCTCTCCGCAGAGCATAGCTCGAAAATAGCCGCCGACATATACTCCTGATCGCAGAAGTTGAAGTGATTCTCCGCGATTTCCAGCTCCCGCAGAGGGTTATAGAATTTATACTTGCGGGTATCCTTGAGAATATCCATCATCCAACCGCAGGGCGGGCTGAGCGTCAGGAAATTGATAACGAACGCGATAATTTTCTGAAGCATATTTCTTATTCCTTTCATAAAAAAATAAGAGCCGCAGATTTCTCCACGACTCAGTTCTCTTATTTATTGAGTTTTGTATCTGCCTCAACAAATTCTTTCTGAGCTTCAATCATATAATCATTGAAATATTCGCTCCCATTATGAGCATTCATATACATGTCATTGGCGCCCATCAACTTCCCTTGATAAAGTCCAAGTGTATATCCTTCATCATATCCTTTTCCATAGCGTTCGCAATATACTTTGCGAACCTCTGCATTGTGAATACGAATCAACACACGCCCCAACAATACCAGCAATAGTGCTAATACCAATTTTCCACGCTTTTTCCATAATAAGTATCTCCTTTCAAATATGAGTTTACCTCATAAAGGAGTCTGTTATTTTCGCGTCTTCCCCTTATACAATCGTCTAAGTTCAAGTTTACTTGGTAAGAAGTCATTACAAAAATAGGCACTAGCAAACGGTGTTGCCTCGCTCGGACATATCATAGACGGCGATATATACCCTATTCTCTGGTCGAAACATAATAACTGCAATCGGTTTTGGTAAATATCAAATCGTCTTCTTCCTTGAATTGCATTGATAGGAAGCAACAGCGCAAAAGGTTTTCCTAGCGAATAGGCCCGCTCGAGTACCTCATCCTTCTTACTGAATGGTGGGTTCGATACCATTACAGTCCAATTATCAGGTTCATATGTAAAATAATCCATGCCATCATCAATGTGGGATGTAATAACTCTGTATCCGGCTTCAGAGAGCACTTTTACATACGCAGAATCCATTTTATCAAATGGACACCAGACAATTTGCTTTTTTTTTGTCTCCTAAAAATTCGAGCAATGGATATACTGCATAGTCAGGCGTATACCGTTCATCTCCTTGGTTCGTTCGGTCTGCTTGCGCAATCCAGAGAATCATCTGGCTTTCACCTTTGCTTTCTCGAATTTCACGGGCTTCGCAGTCCATTCCCGCATGATAATAACTGTTGTCGGCATCGGCTCTGTCCAGAATATCTTTTTGGCATACTCAGCAATTTTGCGCAGCATTTCTACACCCCCACATCTTTGTGACCTGACGAGCCGTGAGCCAGCCCTCAACATCATCATGGCCAAGTAGCTGCACACCCATCACCTCGATAAGCCCTTGCTCAAAGCCATAGGAACCCCAACCCCAAACGCCGTCCCAGATACGATTTCCAGCAGCATCATATGCAATGATTTGCTCACCGCAATCAAGCCGTCCGCCCGGAAGATACTCCGGACAGTCCGGTCTGTCCATCTCTGGCCAACGACGTCCATAAGTATGCGGAACCTTAGCGTGCTTCAGCAGAATATCAAGCTTCTGCATCTCTGTCATGTGATTCCAAACCCGGAGTTTCCAGGTTTTCTTAGACATGTTTCTCATATACGCATTTCCTTTCGTCAGTCTCCATGGTCTTTGTGATTTTATGCTGGATATAAAGTACACAGCCAGCCTGACTATCACATCCAAATGAAGCCAGCAATCCAGCAATAGCATTCAGACAGTTCAAGTCTTCTTCAGTAAATATCATTCAGCGTTCACCGTTCCTCCTGATACTCTACGATTTTGGTCACTTCACTCTGAACCCGGCGTAAGAAATTACACGTACACAAGCAATCGCATTTCGCAAATGCCTCAGCGATATGGTCCAAAATATCCATGTCGGTTCTTGTGAGATTAACTTGAGGAATAACTTCAATGTTCTCCTCTGTGATAAATGGGGTATAGTCTCCACAATGGCAACATTTAATGTTCATACGTTGCATACAAGCATCTCCTTCAATGATAAAAAGAAAGAGCCGCAGATTTCTCCACGGCTCTCAGTATTTTACTGGCAATACATTTTGCCGATCAATGTCCAAGCTTTTTTGCTGCATTCTATAGAGTGCCACATATGCCATTTCCACATGGCATGCTTATAAGCATTTTTCTGATGCTTATCCCACCATGTGTACATAGCAATATGGTATTCCCATACTGCAATTATCACTCGAATCTTGAATTTATCAAACATAATAATCACCTCCATAAAGGAAGCTGTTATTTTCGCGCCTTACTTGGCCTTCTCCCTTTTATTTTCAAACTTCACAGGTTTCTTGCTGCCCTCCCGCGCACACTCCGTCAGGCACTCATTGCAGGGCTCGTCCGTTTCCAGCACCTTGAAATTCACGCACTTCGGGCAGTAGGTTGCATAGTCCACTTCGCGCATCCAGTCACTCATCAGTTTTTACCTCCCGAACGATTGTTACATTCCCACAATGAGGGCAAGTCGTCATCACTCCGTCTGGAATATTGGTATACTGTGATCTTTTGCGGACCCACCATTCGGTCGGCGCTTCAAAATGCATACTACAGGAGCTACAGACAAGTGTGATAAGCGGTTCATCGTTAGAGCTTTTCATCTTTACCGCAAACCTATCATCCAACTCCGGGTGCGTCACCCGCTGGTTCAATGCCCAGAGCAGATTCCAGCAGGCAGCGCGCAGGTGGTCCTCATCGTCCATTCCGACCATGTACTTTGCCAGATGCCGAGAAGCACTGTCTAGCAACGAATGCAGCGGGATACCCTTATCCACGTTGTGCTCGCCGTACTTCAATGCGCCCTCCTCGCAGTGCTTGCTGACCTCCATGATGCCGTGCCAAGGCAAGAGATCCATGCGGCCCTTCCCCGCATGCATATCGCGCTTGGCACCGGTTTCAAATTCGGTGCGATCTCCAGAATCTTTAATCATTTGTTTTGCCCTCCAATATTGGACTAATCATGTCTTGTGTTACAAACGAAAAATCGTCATCTTCTATTTCTAAATTCCACATGTTGATGATTAGAAGCAATGCCGCATCATCATCGAAAATACGTGCAAGTTTATCTTCTCCCATTTTCTTGAGTCTGAAAGCAATTTGCTTGCTCTGCCTTGCGAAATGACATCTTGGATGGAAGAACTGTTCAGGACTTCTTATTGTTTGTCGAGCCTTTCTGCGGTTCACCGATCCTATGACCGCATATTTAACCTTATCATCCAGCAAATATCCAAAGATTGTACCATCATACCGAATCTCGATGTGATGCCAAATTGCAGACAATGGACTTTCAGGATTCGGAGTATACACTAATGTATCCTGCGTAACTCCCAACTTTTTCTTAAAGTGGTTACTTAAAAGAATCTTGTTAATCTTTTTCCGAGTCTTTTTCGATATGTTTCTCATTAGCAGAACCTCCTGATTCTTCCCTGCATAACCTTGTTGGGAATATTCAGCCACCGGATTTTGCACTTGTCCTTGTAGTTAGGACGCAGCTTCTGTAGAATCATCTTCAATGGCTGCCTTGGCCGCGTCATGCAAATATCAAGGACTTCCTGCTGCCGGCTTTCGTCGGAATTGACAAGCCTACTCAACATACTCTTGATTTCTTCAAACAAGTCCATAAAATAAGCCGTCACTTTCTCGCAGCATTCCGCGATCGCGTTTAAGACATCTGCAAGTTGCTCACAGGTCGTCGCAGTACGCCTCAAAGAATCATAAATATCATGCTCCATAAAATTTCCTTTCATTAAACGCTTTCTTTGAGTTCAGCGCCCTTGAAATAGCGAGGTCGATTCCTGCTCGGGACTTTAAGTGGTAATACCAGAGATCCTTATATGGCGTATTCAGTCTGTCGATTCTCCCCGCAGCCTGCTCCATAATCTTATAGGAGTAGTTCTGGCTGTAGAATATAATGGTGTCCGTCTTGATGCAGTTCCAGCCTTCTGCCCCGGCGTTGTACTGCACGAGATAAGCCCACCTATCTCCATCAGGAATTGGCTGATGCTTATGCCCATTCCACTGAGCAACCTCAACCCCTGTGCCGTAGTTCAACCCGAGCAGAATATCCAGCTCGTAGTCGAAATTGTAGAATATAATCACTCTTGGCCGTGTCATGCAAATATCAAGGACTTCCTGCTGCCGGCTTTCATCGGAATTGACAAGCTTCCTCAACATATAGCAAAACTCGCTTGCTGTCTCTATTGGTCGATCCTCCCAAGGATTCCAGCGGTTCTTGCAGATTTGCAAATACTTCGGCTTATCGTAGTCTACGAAAATATTCTCATGGTGGGACACTGTGGACCGCTCGAAGTCCATGTCAACCAGAATCCGTTCCCGCAGCCGTATCAGTCGCTGTGTGTTCAAATATCTGTCGATCTTCGGATATTTGGAAAAGCGGCTGTAGACCACATGCTGGTTGTTGAATTCAGTCCGATTTCGGAAGAACCCATTTGCGATGAACACCGGAATATAATCTGTCCAGCAGTCCCCCGGCGTAGCGCTAAGAAGAATCCACTCATTTTCCTTTGCAATTTTCAGGAAAGACTTGACCCATTTACCACTGCCAACGACTCTCTGTTCATCAAATATAACAAACGCATTCTTCACACCTATGTACTTTTCGATGTTATTCCAGGAATCCACCGTTACACTGTGCTCGTAAATATCAAGCTCTGGATCGGTACTCATGTAGAAATGAGCCAACTCTTCGTCCCACTCACCCGTATCCCGTTTCCGGGCAGTCGTGATGATATAAAGATCCGGGGGCTCTGCCATCCTTGCATATTCTTTTGTGTTTATTTGTCCGCCATAGAGTCTGTAGTAGAACGCCAAACTCGTTCTCGATTTTCCGCTTCCTACGCCTCCGCATAAAATGCAGCCGATTTTCATACGGTTAATAGCATCTAATTGATAGTCGTAGAGCGTTACACCTGCCATCAGGTCGCTCACCTCATTTCCAACGTCACATAAATGGCACTTTTATTGCAGTGATTCTCATACGCCAGAAGCGAAATCGTTGCTTCCTCTTCGTCCTCTCCTTCACCTCGGACAGTATAAGCAAAGAGTTCCTTCCGATTTTTACGGAAAACCTTCCAGAGTTCTTTCTTTTTAGTGGAGTCCGTGCTTTTTGCAGTAGGACGTATATTGCAAGCCTTATCTACTCTGCGAAGTCCGCCCATAAATATCACACCTCCTCAAAATGAGCAGGAGTTCGTGTAGTAAACCAGGTTGTAATTCAGCGGATGGTTGTTCCAGTCGTAGGTCTGCTTGTAATCAGCAAGCGCATCACGCTCGCCGAGTTCGCGGCAAATATCATCGTTGTGCTCATAGAACCATTCCAGCGGAAGATCGAACTTGTCGCACAGTTCCGGAATATCAAAGACCCAGCTGCCGCAGTTGGTGTTCTGCATACCCTCCGAAACCATGTAATCGACGATCTCTTTTACTTTTTCTCTGCTCATAATCCTTACTCCTTCTATTGTTCAAATATCAGGCTCTTTGGCCCGGTTGCGAGTCATGCGGGAATCGAACCCACCGTACAGCCCATGCTAATGACTCAAGTAAAAGAGCCCCAGATTTCTCCAGGGCTCTCATGTGCTTATTCTTCAGGTGTACAATAATCAATGTCGAGATGCACTTTACCTTCACTATCCGTGTAGGTGACGAACTTTCTCGGCTGATGGAACATCTTCTCGTACTTCTCGACGAACTCCGGCAAAAGCTCACCGAAATCATCCTCCGTGAGGCCTACAATCAGGAATGTTCCAACGATAATATCAATGGGGATACCATAAGGGCCGTCGAGCGTCCGGTTGAGTTTCTCCATGCAATCATCATGCAGCTTTCCTTCTTCGTTGCAAATCAATGCCACCTCATCGTCCCACGGGTAAACAGCCTGAATCGGGCCTTTCACCTCTTTCTGGAGCGATTCCAGAGAACAGTCAATGTCGATCACTTCAGGGTAATGCTTTGGGCGAACCCTCAGAACTTTCATACTGTCAACCTCCCAAATTGCACATCAAAAATATAAATCGAGCTGTTTCCTTAGAGCCGCCATTTGCGACGTGGGTACTCACCGGCTGGAGCATTGGACCAAGGACCGACCCTGGCACTCGAAAATATCATTGATTAGTAACCGAAGCAGCTATACTTACGAGCCTCTTTTGCCCGTGCTTCGACGACATCCCGAGCCACATAGTTCAGGTTGATGGTGTAACTGGGAATGCCGTAAGCCTTTGCGGCCTGGTTCTCGATTGCGCAACCACGGTACGCTTTCTCTTCATCATATACGCCGATGAAGTAATCGGCCTCCGACAGCATCTTGATGCGTTCGGCGAGACACCAAAGTGCCTGGTTCGTGCCACTCGGAGGATCAGGAATATAGGTCTGGATAACATCCAGTTCTTCTCCAAAGACGGCCTCTGCAATGTTGTGCATCTGCATCATGGTCCCACGGATCTGGGCTTCGGTACGGTCTTTCATAGGGCAGCTGATAAACAGTTTCTTCATATGCTTCACCTCAGAACGGAATTTCGGTGGGGTCGCTCGGCTCTGCCATGTCTGCTTCAGGAGCCGCAAACCGGGCATAGCGCTCTGCATACGGGTCAGAGTCAGCATCCTGCTCTACGTACATGACATCGGCATACAGGCTGAACTCTCCCGGGTTGTTGCGCTTCTCTACGAGGTTGCACAGGCAGTTGACGTTCTTGACGCGGATGTAATCCAGCTGACCGACCATGTCGATGTCACAGAGCAGCTTTTTGCCGGTGGTGGTCACCCAGTAGACGTGCGGAGGCCACTTGGACTCCATGTTGACATTGACCGGAACGAAATAGGTCGGCAGAAACGGCTCATCATAGGTCTTTTCCGGATTCGGACGAGTCTGCTTGACCGTTACGCCCATGTCCATCAGATGATGCGCCATGTCTTCGGTCAGAACCAGATTGACCCGGCGCTTGTTGGAGCCGAAGCGGTCGCGGCTGGGGTCGCCGCTGAAGTTGGTAGTAAAGATGAAGCGAGTATTCTCGATAGATACCTTCTGGCGTTTGTTAATCATAAATATCAGTCTCCTTTTTATCTTACATCAAAATTCTGTGCAGCTTCGTCCTGCACATCGTCCCACGGAATATCAGGCTTCTGCCAAGGCGGTTCACCCAAATCATTGGAAGCGAACTGCTCGAAGTCACCATACTCGGAAATGGCCTCGACAGCTTTCGTCGCCATCTTATCAAAATAAGACCGGTCGATAGTCTCTTCCAGATGCAGGTTATAGACCATCTCGCTTTCCAGCCAGCGATAATCCTTCGCGCCAGTAACAGAGTCGTATTTGGCCTCACCATTGTCTTTGGCGCCTGCTTCTCTCACAAGCAGTGCGCCGCCGCATCCGGGTTTGATAGGGCAGAACTGGCCAACGCGCCCAACAAAAATATAATTGTGCTCTCCCTCGGCCAAGTCCTCGTTTTTATCGAGGTAGATAGCGCCCTTCGATACCGATTTGGTCTCGCAGAGATCGTTGAACACAATATCTTCGTGAGAGAAGAGCGTCTTAAACACATACGGAACCTGAAACTGAGTACCGGTGGCAGTCCACTCTCCGCCTTCCTTCTCGTTATCGCCCGGCACGTATCCATACCAAGCCTTGCAGTCAGCTGCGTCCATATACCTTGCAATGTAGACTGCATTGTTCACGAGGCACATCTTCTCGTAGGTGGCCTCATGCTCAAACTGGTAGCCGTACTTCTCTGCAAACTTCATGCAGAAGTCGATGATCTCCGGCGTAGCACCGGGGATCTTGATGGAGTCGGTCTTGATATGGGCAACCGTGAAACCGCGCTGCTGTACCTCATCCTGCAAAGTGCGCATAAATAAAGCCCCTCGAAGCGCCACGATGTTGTTGGCGTTCTTGGGGTTGCGGAACGGATTGTCGAAGGTTGCACTGGTCAATCCGTACACCGAGTTGATGGCGATCTTCAGCGCCTGCGCCAATGCTTTCGCCTGCGCAGGGTCATCCAGATACTTGGCCAGCTTCCCGCCAAAAAGCTTCTTGGCCTTGTCATACTCCTTGTGTTTGACATAGATACGTACATCCATAAGGTCATTGAAGTTCTTGGTGTACTCACCAAAGTAGTTCATGGCGACCGCCGAGTGCGGGTGCAGCGATGCCACATCCAGCAGCGCGACATTCCAGTACATACCAGGTTCGGCATAGACATAGCCGCCCAAACCAAGGTCTGTTCCACGGAACATGTTGTGCATCCGGCCATCGTCGCCTTTGGCCCACTCGTAACCCGGGAAGGCATTGATGATGTTTTTGGATACCAAAATATCAGGCTCGACCTCGGTCAAAGCGTCCTGTTCTCCGGTCGCAAGGTCGGTGTAAACCAGCTTCGGGTGCCTTTCCTTGCCAAAGATGATGCGCGTGGTCAATGTGTTGGTCGTGTCGTTGACCGTCAGCCCGGCAATATCTGCCAGGATCTCCCGGGCTACAAAGTCTGCATGACGTGCGTTGAACACGGCTTCTGTTGCCAGAACGTCATTGTCGCAGTATTCCGCGACCTTGTCCCAAAGGCTTTTCGGCACGGGCTGGTCCCACGGTAAACCGAGCTCTTGGTGATGGATGCCCAGTTCGATCTCGAACTTCTTCAGACTCTGCTTTTTGGCAGAGAAGTCATAAATATCCGTGTAGGACAGATTATACGCCTCACCGAAGAAACCGGTATGTTCGTTGATGATACGGTTCGACAGCGCATAGAGCTGCTCTGTCGTCCACCCCAGCATGCAAGCCCAAAGCATATGATTGTCGTACTTGCGGTTATTGAAGCCGACGAGCCGGTAGTTTGTCAGTGCTTCGACCTCGCTGGCGGTAGGATTCACCATGCGATGAACCGGCTTATCCTCGCCTGCCAGTTTCCAGTTGATGAGGAAAAGGTTCGGAAAAACCTCACAGTCAAAGAACGCGATAGGGGCTTCCAAAATATCAGTCTCGCTCTTTGCTTCCTCTTTGGACTTGAAATGCATCTTTGCCACCGTCTTGACGCAAATATCAGCCTGATTCGTGCTGCTTGCGGCAAAGAGCAGGATAGCATTGCGCATATCGTCCACGTCATAGACCACATTGCCCTCGTATGCCTCCTCCATGACATGGGCAATAAAATCCACATTCGGCTTCGTGTAGGGGCTGATTTCCTTGGCAAGTGCCTTTTTGATCAGTATCCTCAGATGCCTTTCGTTCTGGACCTGCTTTGCATCGACCATTTTTTCTCCCTTCAACGGCAGACCACTGCTGATGGAAGCCACCGAAATATCATTGCATTTCGACAGCTTTCTCCGCAGTGAAGATTTTCCGGTAAATACTTTGACTTCGATGTTTTCGTCGTAAATGCGGCTGAGCTTTGTGACATCGCCCGTGTAAATATAATGCAGATGGATGCCCGCACCGGATTTGCTCAGCTCCGCATAAGTCCGGGGCCATTTGGATGCAGCTTTAAGATTTTTCTCAAAGCATTTCTTTCCATCCGGTCCCGGAATATCAAAGTCGATGACGATATGCTCCTGCGGAATCCGCACGTAATGAAGCCTCGACGTATCAAGGTCGGACAGCGTCGTGCGGACATCTTCCCATTTATCGGTTGGGGTTCCGTTCTCATTGGCATATTGTGCAGGGCATCCCGCGCAAATATCATCCAGAAGCGAGTGTTGCTCTTTGAACTCGACCCATGATGAAGCAGGCGGCTCAGATATTCCCTCTTCCGCAGGTTTTGGGTCTGCAAACTCAGGGAACTTGTCCACCTTGAAACCACTGTAGTAGCTCCGAATGCGCTCCCCGTTCACATCGGCTTCCCTTTCCTTGTAATCGGAGAAGTAATTCATCAGCTCCTCACGGAATGCTCTGCGCGAATACGGATATTGGACATTCGTTTCGGCGTTGTAGTCCTTGTACATGGCCCACGCACGCTTCAGCGATACACCGTCTTCCTTCTTAAAAATATAAAAGGAGTCCAGCATAAAGTTGTAGAAGTCGTTGGACGCTCCCAGCATCCGGGTCGGGATGTAATCGTCGTACTGGCGCGGGTTTGCCTCATAAACCTCCTTGCAGTGCCATGCGATGCCGCCAAGTTCAAAGTTCACCTTGTGGACAAGGTCAAGATACTTCTTAGCAGGCAGCTTGTTACCGGTTGGCGTCACGTCGATGAGTCTTCGGATAAGGCCCGATTTTGCATCGGTTATCTTAACTGCCTTGTTGGTGCCAAGGAAAAGGAAGCAGTTGAACCTCGTGGGATATTGACTTTTGAACTTCTCATTGACCAGCATCGTCTCGTGGGAGACCAGCGAGTTCAGCCGGGTGTTGTCCTCGATGCGGGAAAGGTCACCGTCGTGCTGGATGGAAACAAGTGGATTCGACTTAAACGCCTCCAGCGCGAATGCATTGGAGGATGAACCCAGCGCCCTCGAGTCGAACACGCCGCAGTAGCCCTCGAAAAGCTTCTGGACGATGTTCAGCACCGTAGATTTACCGCTTCCCGGGTCACCATACAGCACAATGAACTTTTGGACTTCCTTCGAGGCACCATTCACAACTGCACCGATAGCCCATTCCAGCTTTTCGCGTTCCTCCGGAGAATATAAAACGCCCATGAGTTCGTCATAGGCGTTTATACTTCCGGGTTCTAGCGGATACGGCAGACGCTTCGAGGCGTAACTTTCCTTTTTGACCGGAGTGTTGGAAAATATCAATACCTCATCCAGCGGATGGAAGTTATCCCGCATCTGCCTCTGACAGTATTTGTGCCAGTTGTCGATCATGCCGGACTCCGCATCCCACATATAAAGTACATGAAACCCGTTGTTATGGGTCTTCTGGTACTCATCTGCATAGATTCGCAGCTCCCGGTCGATGGTTCGGATGACGTCCTGCTCGTCCGTACTCCAAAGCCCCCGCTCTTCCATCCAAATGGCGTAGAAGTCAGAGCCACGTATCATCAAATCGTTCGGCTTACCGACGATGAACTTCGGATAAATCTCCGTTACGCACCGCTTTCCCGGGCGGGTGTCGATTTTGAAGAAATCGCTCATGATGAATCGATTTCCTCCTTTCTGTGAGATTTATTCCGGCTTCTTCGTAATGCTGGCCTTGCCGTCGCAGCAAATATCGTTTTCAGGCACAGTCGGAGAGTCATTCTCTTCCTCGCCGTGCTGGTCATAGTTGTGGTGCATCATAGCAAGCTCTGCTTCCGTGTTGCGTGCTTTTGCCTCCGCTTTCTTAAGCTTCTCGTCGCTCTCGCCAAGCATCCTGCAGGCAGTAAAGCCAAACCAGAGAAGCCCCGCGATGAGGATATTCTTCCGCAGCAGCTTGCCGCGCTGCTTCCGGATGGTCGTCTCCGCCATCTCAAGAGCCGACTTGGTGGTCGCCAGTTCGTACATGACATTCATCATTTCCATTGTTCATTTTCCTCCAGTAATTCAGGTCGGTAAATATCAGCCGACCAATGTGCTCCATGTTTCGGCACGATGTGACTCGCATCAAAACTCTTTCATCATCAACAAATTGTTCAATAACCCCTTCCATCGTGATGCAGACCTTCGATACATAAATATCAGGCTTCATTTTCTGCCAACCAGCCCATCAGCTGATACCAAATATCAATCCGGCGCATATCCTCTTTCGGATGCATCAGCGTGAAAAGTCCACCGGCACCGTTGGGCTGATATTCCCGAGCATTGAATCGGTCCAGCACACTCTGCGCCCTCTCCTCGTCGAAGCGGGTGTCATCCATGGCCACGAGCCCAAGGCTCACGACCATATTCCAGAACCACTGGCCCACCCGGTTTCCGGACGCAGCATCTTCCAGAATATGCTCCTCGATGCGGATGGACAGTGCCACCATCATCTCAAGCATGCTGCACGGAATACCGGCGAAAGCGTCCTGAATGTCCTGATACACGATATTTTGCGTCTGAGCAAACCGGTATCGCAGGTCGAGACCATCCTCTGCGCGAGCCCCATCCAGCTCACAAGACGGGGTAAAGTTCTGGTTGTATAAGAAAGTGAGCAGTCTATGGAACGAAAGCCCCCTCGGCTCCCAGTCTCCACAGACCCGCTCATAAAGCCAGTCAAAATATCGACCGGCAAGGTCTGTGTATATCATTCGTCCTCCTCATCCGGGTGCAGGTCACAGAAGTTCTGGTTCACCTGCAGGATCTCGTAATCCTTGTGATAGTTGTGGTTTCGGACATGGATGGTGCTCGGCATGAACTCGCCGAAGTGCTTCAAGGCCTCATCGCCGATGGTTCTGGAAATATCATCCTCGTCCATCGGCTCGTCTTCACCGTCGAATACCAGCTTGCCATCTGCGTAGAAGCTCAGAAAGCTGGTCTCATAATTCTCATCTGCGCCAAACTCATCCGGCTCGATGATCTCGATGGCCTGCTCCGGCTTCCGAATATCTTCCGGGTCGCTCTCGGTGCGGTAAGGCCCCATCGCCAGCTCAAAGCCCTTCTGGTTTGCCTTTTTCTCGACCTCTTCGTCGAGATTGGCTTCCCGCTTTTTCCAGTGTGCCTTCAAGTCCTGCACCTCCTTCCTGTATTTTTCGTCATAAGCACGCCGCATCACAGTGTGCATAAAGTAAGCTCCGGCTGCAAAGCCAGCGCCAAAGAGCAAAATATCATGCATTGCGTTCTTCATCGGGTTCTCCTTTTACGGTCATCAGGGTGAATGCCAGCCCGCCAAAGAAAAGGGAGACGCTCATCAGAACGCCTCCCACAACATGGCGCTTGCGCTGGGTGTCAGTCAGATAGTCCAGAAACAGGAACACGTTTTCCAAACTGTCCATAGCAAAATATCCTTTCACTCAGCAAGAACAGCCAGACCGGAAGCAAAGCACACCCCGGCCATGACTGCGAATACATAAGAGAGTCTCTTTGCGATCCTTGCCATAGCTATCCCTCCAAAATATCAGTCTCAGATCTTATCGATGATGGGTCCGTCGCAGTTGAAGTGGAGTATCACAGAACGCTCGTCGCCGTTGATAAAGTCATTCAGAGCTTCATTGCCCGGAACATAGCAGTGCGTGCCGAGGCTAACACAGTTCTGTTTCGTCTCGTCCTTCGGGTCATAGACCCAGCCTGCGACCTGACCGACCGCCGTCCGGTGGCAGCCCTTGCCGTAGGGGTCCAGCATGTCGATGACTTCGTTCAGAAACAGATGCCCGTTCGTTCTGAGTTTGCGGTTCGCCGCGCTCTCTACATTCCGGATGGTCATGGCGTTCAGCATGGAGTCCTTCTCCCAGAGGCTGCAGCTCTCGTCAAAAATCATGGAGTACGGGTCATTGGCTTCCCGCGCAACATCTGCGTACTCCCGGATGACCTCCTCGGTGCCGTCCTCGTTCTTAGCCGTGGACTCCACTTCCACAGCCTTGATGTTGTGCTCCAGCTCGTGCTGCACACGGTCGCCGAAGCGCTCCGTAACACGGCCTTTGTACTCGTTGAAGGCCTTGTCGATGGCGATGTAGGCCGCAGTCAGACTTGCATTCCGCTTGCTCATAATGTGATGAGAGCCGAACATGCAGGCCAGCGAGATACCGCCCAGCGTCACCGCAGGGGCATAGACCTTTGCCAGCCATACGGCCGTGTGGACATAAGTGGCAGTAATATCTTTTTTCATATCATCTGCTGTGTAGGTCTCACCATCTTTCAGCTGCATTTCGCCGCTGTCCACCTGTGCTTTGGTAGTGTGGATAGTCTCGACCTGAGCGTTGTGCTCTGCGATGATCTCTTCCGCCTTGAGCGTTGCCTTGCAGGCCAGAACCGCCGCCGTGACGCCGCCGATGGCCGCACCAACGATCATGATGGTAGGGCTGGCCTTCTTGAGCTTGAACTTGCCCTTTGCCAGCATCTGGGTCGCCTTGAGCATCATTTCTTCTTTTTTCATAAAATATCAGTCCTTTCTGTTAAGTAAGAGGCACCGGTTTCGGGAACTCGATGCTGTACCCGCCGGGGACGTTCTTGATGTATGCACTGGTCAAGTCCTTCCAGCCATATTTGTTATCGGTAAAATTGCAGGTCATGCCCGCAAGGTCGTAGAGGTCGCCAATGGACACCTGTCCGTATTCCCGGATGGCCTCCCACATCTGGTCGAGGATCTCTTCCATGTCCGCCCGGGAGTCTGAAATCAGGTTCTGCCAGTTCGGGATAACGCGCTGGTTCGCCGGCTGACTCCGGTTGGGGTTGGCGTAATAGCGGTCATAGCTGTTGCTGGAGCCGCGCACATAGTTCGAACTCTGCGAGCGGGATTTGTCCTCGCCAAATATCATGAGGCTCAGTGCCGAGCTGAAAATGCTCCAGATGCCGTTCTTGAGCATCGGGATGGCATAGTCGTTGATAATGCGCTCCTTCACGGTGGCAAGGTCTTCTGCGAGAAACGCGCTTGCCACCTTCTGAATATCAGTCTGCTGGCGTACCGTGACTTTGCCGGTCGTCACCTTTTCCAGCTTTTTCTTCGGCTGCTGACCGGGGGTCTTGTTCAGGCTGCTCGTGGGCATATCGATTTTTGCCATGTTGTCGTCCTTTCAAAATAAAAAGTAAGAGCTGCAGATTTCTCTACAGCTCTCGCTTTATCTGACATTAGTTCTCCTCTTCACAAGTTTCCTCGTCAGAAGTCACATCCTTCGACTCCACGTCGATGACCTCGTCCTTTTTCGCCTTCTTGCTGGCCATCTTCTCCTTGATGTGCTTGAAACCCTTCTTTGCAGCAGGGATACCATATTTCACACCAGCGCCGATGAGCAGCGCAGCACCAACACCGATCTTGACGATCTTGCCAAGATCGAGGTTTGCATTGCTCTCACAGCCGCAGTCCGAAGTATAGCCCTCCGCCTCAGCAGGGACCAAGTTCTCAACCGGAGCGTTCTCCATCATAGAAGTCTCATTCTCCATAGTCACGTTGTTCATTTCGTCCATTTTTGTTACCTCTTTCTTATAAATAAGTTTATAATGTCGGAGTATTGCCTCCATAAGACACGCTGATTTTTTCGCGCCGGGGTCTGAAAATATCAGTACCCCAGCCACTTCGGAGGTGTGTTGTAGTCCAGTACCAGACAAGGCATCCCCTCTTCGTCCACACGAGAGCCGTAGAACGTATCTACCATCATGCAACTCTGGGTGTCCCAGCCCAGCAGGTCACCGTTCTTGCAGTGCTCCATGCCGAGGTAGTCGTACAGGTCGTTCTCCGTAACGCTCAAATCGCTGAGAAGTTGCTTGTTCAGGCCGTTCAGCGCCTTCTCAATGGCGTTCCGCGTCGTCCAGAAGTATTTCCCGGACAGGCTCTCCCAGCATTTCACCTTCTTGTCATAGGACACATCATCCGGTGCGAGGTTCTTTGCAGTCGGGATCTCATCCGGTTCCGGACACTTTGCCATCTTTTCCAGCGTGACCGCCTCTTTGATCTCCTGTGCTTTGTCCTCGCCGATGGTCGCAGCCACCTTGTCCTGATAGCTCCGCAGAGCCGTCTCCGACATGGTGTAAGCCGCTGCCAGCGCAGCATTTCTCCGGTCATTGACGCTGCTTGCTCCGATGATGCACCCAGTCGAGACTGCCATAGAGATAGCGGTAGGAATGTACACCGGTGCTGCCGTCTTCACGATGGTCTTGGCATCCAGTTTCTCGACGCCCAGCTCTTTCTTCTTCTCGTCCAGCAGGATCATCGCCTTGGGCGTTGCGGTGATTGCAAAGCCGACTGCAGTAAATGCACCCGCAATGCCGAAGCCCAGCAGGATTTTCGAGCCGTTCCGGCTGAGCGTCCTCTTCGCCGTTTTGGTCAGTGTTTTCCAGTTCATGTTCATGCCTCCAAAATATCAATGAATTTATAAAAAGAAAGAGCCGTAGATTTCTCTACCGCTCTCGCCTTTTCAGATGTGTCCGTGCTGCTTCAAATTCTCGAAGCGATTTTCTGTTTCACGCTGACTTGTCAGCTCTCCGGAGATGGTGTCATAGATGTATTCGTATGTCCGGATCGGCAGTGTCAGCACATACCGCATCGTGCCATCCAGCACGTGCAGCAGTCTCCTGCCGAAGTCCTTCCATAACTTCATCATAGCATCATCCACCTGAGCGTAATAGTTGCGATTATACATAATTCAAATCTCCTTTATCTGTTCAGTTTGGATTTTCTTCCATAAAGCAGACTGAATTTTTCGCGTCAGTTCGTGCTGTTCTTTTCAGCCAGCTGACGCTGCACTTCTTCCTGCACCATGCCGCGCAGTTCGTCCTCGCTCTTCTGGTCCTCGATCAGGTCATGCCCGAAACCCAGCAGTGCGCTTCCTGCCAGCAGTGCGATGCTTGCCACTCTCCACCAGTTGATTTTATGCATGATAGGTATCCTCCGTATAATCAAGATAGTTTTCTACAGGGTCAAGCGCCGGTGCCAGATAATAGCACTCCAACCCGTCATCGGTCATCTGCTTGTCGTACTCAAAATCCATCCAGTAGGCGTCCCAGTCATAGACCAGCTGGTCAAGGCACCATCCCATCTGGTCGCCTTCGGGTGTTATGGTCAGTTCGTCGGCGCAGAGATAATCGCACCACTCGTTTACCGAGATGCAGCCGTTCGTGGCCAGCTCCCGGTTAAAGTAATAAGACGCCTCAATGACCCGGGACATCGTGGCATGAAAATATCTTTTCGAGGCGGGCTCATAGAACAGCCGGATAACATCGCCGTCCTTGTCTCGCTGGACATCTTCGGCTTTCGTCTCCTGTGCTGCCTCCATCCGAAGCTTTTCCTCTTCCTCCGCACCAATGCGCTCCGCCACCTGCCTGCGGTACTGCTGGTAGCTCTTGCCCAGCGCCATGTAAGCCGCGCTCAGGCTTGCGATTTCTTTCCGGCTCAGCATGTTCGAGCCGATAATGCACCCGATCGTGCCTGCACCCAGCACCGCCGCCGGAATATAAAACTGCCAGCAGTCCTTGACCTTTTCTTTCATGCCGTACTCAGGCACATCCTTGTTCAGCTCCACCAGCTTTTCGGCTTTGATGGTCGCTTTGCCCGTTTCGATGGCCGTCAGCACTACGCCCACAGATGCACCGATAGTCAGCAGTGTCCCGCCGTGTTTGCGCAGGAATCGCGCGCACGTTTTCGTCAGTTTCATTGTTCGACCTCCATTTTGAAAAATAAAAGAGCCTACGATTTCTCGTAAGCTCTCGATTTGGTTAGCGCTTCAAATACCTTTCAGCCTGATCCGTTCTCAGGAATTCATACAGCTTCCGTTCCCAATTCGGACTGCAGTCCTTCATAGCGTTATCGAGTGCATCTGCCGCCAAATCTTCATTGCACAGCATAATGCAGGTGGATGCCTGCATTAGACTTACTGAGCTCGGCATTGGTCTTGGGCCACTTGCCGGTGGCCTCAAGATTTCGCTCATAGCTCTTCTTCCCATCAGGGCCGGGAATATCAAAGTCAATGACGATATGGTCTTCCGGAACTTTCACATAGTGCAGTTTCGATGTCTTCATAATTTCGTACCTCCAAAATATAATTCTGAGACTAGCCATCTCATAAAGCACACTTAAAATTTCGCGTCACAGCACCCCAGCATTCTTCAAAATGGTGTTGAGCTGAGCCTTCATTACGTCGGCGTCCAATTCCAGATGCACATGTACCTTCTGTTCCTTGTCCAGCCAGTTTGCCTGAATGTCCTTCAGCTCCACCTCAACGCCAGGCATCTGCTTTTTCAGCGCCTTGTTGATGATCTGCGAGATGATGCGGCGCATAAAGCTCGAGCGGATAATCATAATGTCCTCCATTGTTCAACCTCCATTTTGAAAAAAAGATAAGAGGGCGTGTATCTATCAGATATTATCCTCCAGATTGCTCTCTTGCATCTTCTTCAACGTTTCCTTTTCAGCCTTGTAGTTCGTCCACTTCTCGTAAGCAACACATGCTCCGATGACTGCTGCATACAGCCCCAGAAAAATGCCGCTCCGCTTAAAGCTGTCACCCCAAGTAATCGGTTTGTTCATAAAGTTCTTAATAGCTTTCATCATAGGTTTTTCTCCTTTCAATGTAAGCCCTCTTACCTCCATAAAGCAGGCTGAATTTTTCGCGCCAGACAAAAAGAAAGAGCCTATGTTTCCATAAGCTCTTCCCGAGATAAAGCCGATGTTACGTCGTTTGCCGGTCTATCGTAAAAATATCAGTCTTTCGACGGCCGGAAAATCTGTACGAACAGCCACATCACGAGTGCAACAGCGCACCCGATCAGGAATGTCGTAATGATCTGCCCGACCGAAATCGTATAGTTCCAAATTTTATTAAAAATAGATTCGTTCATAATACGTTCTCCTTTATTTCGGGCTTTATCCCATAATATGAGGAGATTTTTTCGCGTCTTGAGCAAAAGAAAAAGAGCCTGCGATCTCTCGTAAGCTCTCCTCGAAAATATCAATGACTTATGCAGTTTTCTTTACTATGACACTGTTTTCGTATAGCTCATGAGGGGCTATATCCTGGCCTTCAGGCCATTCGATGCCTATACCTCCTGGCAGCATCTGAACTGTTCTGAAATAGTCTTCATCCTTCAGCTGCCCATACCATGAGCCGGTTGCGTACGGTGTCACATCGAACAGCTTCACTTCTCTAGTCTCATAATAGAGGCGAAGCTTCAGTGAATCAATGGGCTCAACTTTAATAAGCTTCGGCTGCAACATAAAAGTCACTCCTTACTTCAGAGGATCAATGCGGAAGAACTGTTCGCCGTTGGACAAGAGCTTCCAGTTTGCCGCCAAATCATCCTTGTGGATCTCCATCCATGCATCCAGAAGCTTCATCTGGCTCTTAGGAAATTTTCCTTCCAGAATCGTTCCGTCCAGAGCAACTACGATTTCCTGTCCGGAATATTCTGCGTGAATGTGAGGCGTATTATGCTTCCCGCCTATTTCGCGGTACATCCGAACAATAATGCCGTAAAACATACATAATACAGGCATTTTTAAGCACCTCCAGTCAATTCTTCTATTTATATTATATCAAAGTCCAGTGAAAAAATAAAGGCCCTCAAATCGGTACATGGTCAAAGCTGGTCTCCCACCGCTCTTTCTTGAGCGGTTTCATCCGCAGCGCCCACATGAGCTGTCGGACAGTGACCGTCGGAAAGTACCCGTGCGAGTCCTTCTTCTTTGCGTGAGCATCAAAATACTCCTTGAATCCGATGCGCAGATAAATTTTGTCGGTCAGCCACGGGTCGATAGGCCCCCAGTAGGTCGCTTTGGTTTCCTCGTTGTAGCGCTGTTGGATGACGCATAGTCCCTTGTCCCGTTCCATGTAAAGGGTCGAAACACGGTAGACCGGATGGTCGCAGCGGTATACCTTGCCGTAGTAGTTCGTCCAGTTGTCGGGCGGTTCTTCATGGTATCTCATAAAAATAAAAGAGAGCCCGAAGCTTTCGCTCAGACTCTCCAGTCCTCCTTACTTTCTAAATATATTCTGCATCAAAGTTCTGGAACCCTCCTTGAATGTCGGAGACAGCGGAATGTGTCCTTCTTCCTCGTTGAACCATCCGTTCACCTGGTTCCATACGAATAAGCCGCCCATGATGAGCGTTCCGGCAATGCCGCCCACGGTCTTCAGAATTTCGATCCTGCGGTCAGAGTCAGCCTTCTGCACGTCGGCTTCCGCCTGATGCCACTTCAGCTGCAGTTCGTCTTCCTTCGCAGTTTTGCTGTTCTCTTCCGCAGTCTCGTTCATCTGCATCTCGTGGAGCTTTGCCAGGCTGTTCACCGCAGCGGCATACTCCTCAGAACCGGGCTTCATCGTTTTCAGCGATTCCATCCCACTTTCCAAAGTCTCGTTCAATAATGTTTTGTTTTCCATTTTGATCTTCTCCTTTATCAGTAAATTCGGAGTTTCCTCCGTTAAACGGACTGTTTTTCTCGCGTCTCCAGCGGTTTCACTTTCAGCACCACATATTCGGAGCTTTCCAGATATTCTATGGATGTCGTCAGGTCGAGAAAAATATAAGGCTGTTCGTTCTCGTCTCCGGGGGCGATCATCAAGTTCCCGACCGCGTTCCTGCCATGTACACACTTCCACCCGACCGAAACACCGAACAGAAAGCCAAGCACGATAAATATCAATGCAAGCAGGTAAACCAGATACACCATTTTGAATTTCTCCTTTGTAATATTCTACACCGCCTTTTGGGCGAGTGCGTGATGAAAAAAAAATAAAGAGCTGTAGATTTCTCCACAGCCCTTGTCGGCTCAGATGTCGTTGCGAATCAGAAATAATTCTCCTCTGTTGCAAGCAGCTCGTACCAGACCACTGGCCCGGATCAGGTTTATCGCGTTCGTGTAAGATGCCTGTGCTATCGAGGCATTCGCATACTCGCCTGTACCAATGTACATAACTTTCTGGTTGCTCTCGATAAACACACGTATCTTATCCATCGCGTTCACATAACCGCGGTCGCAAGTAGCCTTTACTCTCTTGTAATGTTTCCTCATAAAAATCTCCTTTCGTTCTTCGGAAGCCATCTTCTTCCATAAAAGAAGCGGAGTTTTTCGCGTCTAACTTAGAATAGAAAAAAGAAAGAGTCCGAGTTTCCCCGGACCCATCTCTGGTCGAATGTTTTATCGTACGCCCATGTAGTAATCAGTAATGAGCTCGAGTTCGTTGCGTTCCACCTCAGGGTAAGAGACGTTCATCGTCTCGTTAAAGCCCTTCTCGATAGAATTCATCATTTCCTCGAAACCCTTAATAATATACTTAAACATAGCAGTTACCTCCTATTATTAACATTTTCTTCCATAAAGGAGGCTGATTTTTTCGCGCCTGCGCAAAAAGATAAGAGAGCGAAATATCTTTTCCGTTACTTCGTTCTCTTAGATTTGTTACTTTTTATCAAACACTTTGGCCCATAATATATAGCCATACCAACAGCTAATATAACCTCGACCCAATAGTAATTCGTCATCAGCATATTCATCATATCAGTCATAATCGTTCCTCCAATTATAGCTCTCTTATCTTCCATAAAGGACACTGAATTTTTCGCGCCTGCGCAAAAAGAAAAGAATGGGATTTGGACCCATGACCTCCGCAGTTAAGCGGCGCTCTCCCATGCTGAGCTATCTTCTCCATAATATGCCATGAATTTTTCGCGTCTGCGTAAAAAGAAAGAGCCGCTGATTTCTCAGCAGCTCTCACTCTTTAGTGTCTTCTCTTTGTTCTCTGTCTCACCTCTTCCGTTTTTGCGCCAATGAGGCCGATCGCCTTCACCAGCAGTACAATGATCAGAATTGCAATAATCAGACTAAACATAAGTATCTACCACCTTTCATAAAGGCGGCTGAAATTTTCGCGTCCGGATAAAAAAAATAAAGAGCCGCAGATTTCTCCACGGCTCTCGCCTTTAGCAAGACAACTCAACCCAACAATGGTATTGTCCACAAGGCAGTGCGTCCCAACTCGGATGCTTCATCTTATACGGGCATTGGTTGCAATTCATGATATTATCAGAATCTGCAAGAAATTCACGTATAAGATTATTGTCTTCGTTATTGGTCCAATCCACTTTGCTCCAATCTCTTGCTGCCATTTATCTCACCTCCATAAAGGAGTCTGTTAATTTCGCGTCACTGGCGTTCGATGCTCAAAAGCCAGAAGAACTTGCGGTAGAAGTCGTAGTACATCTGGGAGCCGCACGGACATCCCCTTGCACGAAGACTCTTGTAGGACAGTCCTTCCGTTACACCTTTCCGGATGTATGTTTGGAGCGCCGGTTCCATTTTGTAAATGCAGCGGTCAATGAGTTCAATGTGCTGCGAATAGTACGCTCTCAGCATTCCTTCTCGTGCAGTCGGGTCAGATGGTACGTTGCTCTTTACGATGCCACCCATATCGCCCTCCTGCGCTCGCCAGCCATTCAGCCTCGCCAGTGCCCGTTTCCAGTCGTTGTATTGGAAACAGAAGTTCTTGAGTTCCAGGTATCGATACTTCGGCAGACAGTAGGGATTCTTTCTGGAGAGTTCCGGTTTCTCGTGTTTCATTTTTTCCTTGACTCCATTTGATAAATTTCAAGTGTGCTCTCGCGACATCTTGATTTATCAAATGGTAACAATGGAAACGGACTCCTGCGTCATGAACTTGCTTATGCCGAGGCAAAAAAGAAAAGAGACACAAGATCTCTCCTGCGTCTCTCGTCTTGTAATCGTCACATCCGAGCTTTAGGTGTCTATTTGTGTCTTTGGTGTCATCCTGGTGTAAAACAACGAATTTCTCTTAAATAATTGTCGCTGTTACGATTCTTTCCGTTCAACGATAACTTGTTTCCATAGTAATTCCTTATATCAAATCGATTTCAAATGGTTATGGCAGGACGGATTTCAAAAAGTCGTAGCTTTTCAACGGCTTGTCCAGATGGGTCAGCGCATATTGCTCTGCTGCTGTAGAGAGTTTCGCCAGACTGCCGACGGAAATACGGAAGCCGAATATCTTTTTATCTTCTACCAGACAGATATGCCGCAGCGCAAACAGCGCCCCGGCGTCCAGATTGCACTTTTTCCCCGCCTTTTGGGCGCATGATTCGCAGAGCAGACAGCCCTCCGCCGGGTCGAGATAAAAGGCCGGGCCGTCGTAGGTGCCGCAGTCGCGGCAGTAGACCAGCTGCGGCAGAAATCCGCACTCGCTCATGGTACGCAGCTCAAATACGGCCTTGATGACCCGGAGGTCGGCCTTTTTCTCGCTTATCATGTAAAAGCAATTAAGGAGAAGCCTCAATTCTTTTGCGGCTTCGTCTCCTGTGGGCGAAAGCGCCGAGGCCATTTCCGCCATATACATGGCAAGGCTCATCCCTTCGATGGAGGACGAGATGCCATGGAAGACGTTTTTGACATCCGCCTCTCGCACTGTATACATATTCCGTCCGGGGACAAGCACGAACTCCGAGTAACAAAAAAGCCCGCAGGCGCTGAACAGTTTGCTTTTCAGCCGCAGGCTGCTCTGCGCAGAGGCCGAGATGACTCCCAGCCCCGGCGTCAGAAGCGTGATGATCCGGTCGGATTCTTTATACCGGGTCTCTTTCAGAACAAGGCCCGGGGTCACAATGGTATCCATCTGTTTTTTCTCCTGCCGGGGCGGTGAGCCGCTGCTGAGCGAGCTGCCGCCTGTAGTCCAGATAACACAGAATATCACCGGTGCAGGCAAACGTCTGCCAGCTGAGTTCCACATCCATCGGACAACGCTCCCTTCTTTAAGGTATAGTGTCACCTCTAGGGTACTGCGCTATCCCCGGGAAATCTGTCCTGTTATGAGGCTCAGCGGTTGGGCTGCTGCTTAAAGCCGAAATTGTTGAGCATGAACTCGTTATCGCGCCAGTCGGCTTTGACCTTCACCCAGCACTGTAAGTTGACGCGGCAGCCGAGGAATTCCTCGCAGTCGGTGCGGGCTGCACTGGCGATCTTCTTCAGCATCGCGCCGCCCTTGCCGATGACCATGCCCTTGTGACTCTCCCGCTCACAGTAGATGTTCACGTCGATGTCCACGAGGTCCGTGCCGGGGCGCTCCTTGAAGCGCTCGACCACGACCGCAATGCCGTGCGGGATCTCGTCCCGCATATAGAGCAGAGCTTTTTCGCGAATAACTTCCGCTACAAGCTCCTTCTCAGGCATATCGGTGTAGGCATCATCGTCAAAATAATGTGGGCCTTCCACGGCATAGCGGCTCAGTGCATCGAACAGTTCCTCGCAGTGGTCATTATCGCGGACACTGACGGTATAGACATCATCAAAGACGCCCAGGGTCTTCAGCTCCGCCTTGCGGGCCTCGAGATCCGCCGGGTCCTTGACGAGGTCGGTCTTGTTGATGACCGCGATGGCCGGGCCGCCCTTTTTCAGAGCCTCGACCAGAACCATCTCCGATTCATTCAGCGCGCCGTAGGGCTCGAACAGCATCATAGACACATCGACGTCAGCAATGGAGTCGCTGGCCGTCTTGTCCATCCGCTTGCCCAGCTTATTGTGGGGCTTATGCACGCCGGGGGTATCCAGCAGAACGTACTGCAAAGGCCCCCGGGTGATGACGCCAGTAATACGGGTACGGGTGGTCTGGGGCTTGGAGGTGACGATAGCCACCTTCTCCCCCACCAGCAGATTCGTCAGGCTGGACTTGCCCACGTTTGGGCGGCCAATGACCGCCACGAACACAGAAGATGTATCATAATGGCCCTGGATCGGTGTTTCGTTTTTCAAAATAGAACTCCTGTCTTTTTATTCCGTGTAGCTCACCGTGCGGGGCAGACCCAGCTGGATGAGGACAGCTTCTTCCTTCTCACGCATCCGCATGGCTTCCAGACCGCCGTTCTCGTGGTCATAGCCCAGCAGATGGAGCATGGAGTGGACCGTCAGGAAAGCGACCTCTCTCTGCAGCGGATGGCCGTAGAGAGTCGCCTGCTCCTGTGCGCGTTCCATGCTGATGACGATGTCGCCCAGCATCTTGCAGCCGTTGTTCTCGTCCACGTCATAGACGCCGTTCTCCCCCAGAGGAAAGCTCAAAACATCCGTGGGCATCGGCTTATTGCGGTACTGGTTGTTCAGCTCAGCAATGGCTGCGTTGTCCACGAAGGTCACGCTGATCTCCGCCGGGTCGTCAAAATGCTCATATTCCAGCACAGCGTTGCAGGCGCGGCGGATGAGGATGCGAAGGCCCGAGGGGACCTTGATCGCTTTCTGCGAGTTGGTGATCAAAACTTTATTGGACATAAATCGTCCGCTCCTTTCGTTTCTACATTCTATTGAACGAATGCCCCGGTTTCTGTGGTATGCCGCCGGGGGTGTTTTTTTCAGTGTTTAGCCGGGTGGGCAGCGGCCTCGTAGGCTTTGATGATCTCCTGCACCAGACGGTGGCGCACCACGTCTTTTTCAGTGAAGTAGCACTGCGCGATGCCGTTCACGCCCTTGAGGACCTGAAGTGCATCCACAAGGCCGCTGCGGGTGCGATCGGGCAGGTCGATCTGAGTGACGTCGCCGGTAACGACTACTTTAGAGCCGACGCCCATACGGGTGAGGAACATCTTCATCTGCTCCGGGGTCGTGTTCTGCGCTTCGTCGAGGATGATAAAGGAATCGTCCAGCGTCCGACCGCGCATATAGGCCAGCGGTGCAACCTCGATGATCTGCTTTTCCACGAGACGCTCATAGGTCTCTGCGCCCAGCATATCGAACAGGCCGTCGTACAGAGGCCGCAGATAGGGGTCTACCTTCTGCTGCAGGTCACCCGGCAGAAAGCCCAGCTTCTCGCCTGCCTCCACCGCCGGGCGGGTCAGCACGATCCGGGAGACATCTTTGGCCTTGAACGCTTTGACAGCCATGGCCACAGCAAGGTAGGTCTTGCCGGTACCCGCCGGGCCGACACCAAAGGTGATGGCGTTGTTCCGGATGGAGTTGAGGTACTCTTTCTGACCCAGGGTCTTGGGACGGATGGGCCGGCCTTTGACCGTCACCGTCACGAAATCTTCGGTCAGCTCCCGGACGCGCTTTTCCTCACCGTCATGCGCAAGGCTCAGGCAGTAGCGCACCGTCTGGTCTTCCAGCGGTGTATGGTTCTCGATAAGGAGAAGCATACCCTCCACAGCACGGGCCGCAGCTGCAACATTGGCCGGTTCGCCCGAAATGCGCAGCATCGTACCGCGGCACACCGCCGTCACCGAAAATTCTTTCTCCAGCATACGGATGTTCCGGTCACAGTTCCCGAATACGGCGGCTGCGATCTCTACGCTGTCTAATTCAATGCTCTTTTCTGCCATGCGGCTCCTCCTGAATGTCACTAGATTCTGCCTCTATTGTACCACCAAAACAGCGCGAAGAAAACTATGAAAATTGCACAAAATTTTTTAACCGCATATGGCGGTTTGGCAGAACACTCGAAACCTGCTCTATCAGCCTTTTCAAAGCCGTCTCTGGGGCAGCTGTTTCGATTGCATTTTGATATTTTTGTGGCCCGCGCAACACATATTGAGAGGATTCTTGTCATTTCACTATAAAAATGGTATAAATTTGATAATGAGTTCTTATTTCGCGTATTTTCTTTTTATGATTGGTTCGAGGTGAAACATATGTCCAAACCCACACGCGCTTCCATTATCATCCGTGAGAGCCGGAAGCGTGCCGGGCTCACGCAGCAGGAGCTTGCAGATAAGCTTGGCATTACAACGGGTGCAGTCAGCAATTATGAAAACGGCGTAAGCTTCCCCAAAGCAGAGATAGCCTTCGGACTTTGCGACATCCTCGATATAACGCCCCGCGAATTATTTGAGAGTGAGTGAGATTGAAAACGCTCGGCGTCCAATCCAAACAAAAATCCCCGAAAAGCCAGGCGCGAAGCCACTTTTCGGGGATTTTACTTTGGAGCTACTGATCCGATTCGAACGGACGACCTGCTCATTACGAGCTATAAAAGGGACTTTTAATGTGTTGTGTCGTGTTGTTTCATTGTCAAATAAATTGCGTGACGCAATTATTTTGTTTGTCTGATGCTGTATCGTGCAATCTCGTTAATTACTTCGATTTTTCGAGGATGTTGCGGTTTTTGTTGCGGTCAAGTTGCGGTTTTTAAGTATCCTGTTTATAGGATGAATGCGAGCCATCAAGAGACACGACGAAGCAGAATCAAATTCAAGCTTTCTTCTTTTCCGGCTGCTTCAAGGCTTCTCTTACGGTCTGACCGACCCGGCGGATGCTGTCCTCGTTGGCATGGGCGTACATCCGCAGCGTGGTGCTGCTGTCAGAATGCCCCAGCCGCGCGGCGACGCTGACTACATCGGCACCGTTGGTGATGGCAAGACTGGCGGACGTGTGGCGCAGCTTGTGCGGGTGGAAGTGCTCTATCCCATACCGTTTGCCAAATCGCTGGAAGTAACGAGTTGGAGTGTCTGGGTGCATAGGCTCCGGGCTGTCGTCCTGTGTGAATGCCCAGCGCACCGTTACCGGCTGACTCTGCCGCAGCTCCTGCAAAAGCGCGGCCACGTCAGACGAGATGTCTACAACGCGGGTCTTGCCGTTTTTGGGCAGAGTCTCGTACACGCCCCGCTCGGAGGTGTACTGTAGATTCCTCTCGATGGTGATCGTGTTGGCATCAAAATCCACCGACTGCCATTGCAGCCCGCAGGCCTCGCCCCGGCGGCAGCCCGTATCGATAAGCAGCAGGATAAACGCCCGCCACTTGAGCGGCTCACCATCCAGACAGCGCAGAATATACCGCGTCTCCTCCGCGGTAAAAGCCTTGTGCTCTGTAGGAAGGGCCGCATCCTTCGACTTCCGGGGACGCGGCACCTTGTCCATTGGATTCCGATCTATCGTATCATCCAGCAAGGCAGCCTTAAACAGGTTATGTAGTACAGCATACACCTTTGTCACGCTGGCGAAGGCAAGCTCCTCTGACAGACTGGAAAGTAACGCCTTTATCATGGCCGGGGTGATCTCCGGCAGCAGCACATGGCCCAGAGCCGGAAAAACGTGTTGTTCTAACAGCTGTGTATAGCTGGCACGGGTCTTCTCTGCCAGCATGGCGGCTTTCTCAGGCAGATAGACAGCTTCGGCATATTGCCGAAAGGTTTTAATTTTGGCAGCCTCTACGGCCTCCGCAGCGGCCTTTTGCGCAGTCTCTTCACGGGTCAGCACTTCCCCATCCGCCAACTGCTGCTCCAATTCAGCGGCGAATTTCTGCAGCTCCCGCTGAATGGTGCGCTTGCTCCATGTCGGCTCCGGACGGAAGGTATGCCAGACGCGCCGCCCTCGCCCATTGCTGGCCTGCACCTCGTAGATGCGGTTTCCGTTTTTGTCAAGTTTCTCCTTGAAACTCGCCATAAAAATACACCTCCGTTTGGGTACACTTTGACAAGCCTGCCCGGAGGTGGTACAATACAGTTGTCTTAAGTCTGCATTGTCCCTCGTGGGCAAGCTGGTCTTGGAAACGCTCTCGGTGCGCCAACACCGGGGGCGTTTTTATTTATTAGAACAACCACCAAAAATCGTAGATTCCATCGACGTCTACTTCCGCCTTAGGCTCTTCTACAATCTTTATACGAGCAAAAGCATTGCGGTCTACCGGCTGCGTATCACCGGCAATATCATGGAAATAAACAACTTCCGGATTCAATCCAATCCACACCTGCTCTGGCGTAGACCACCACTGCTCATTATAATAAACGATGTGTCCGTCAGCGGCTTCATTCACAAGCGTTTCTGCATCTCCAATATGTGCAGGTGCCCATCCGGCCTGTACGGACGGCGTGACATTATCGGAGAAGTTGGTGCAGACGCCGGTTTCCTTGTCGAACTTGAAGGTCATTACGTCGGTGGCCAAATCTTCATAACGCCGTTCTCCGGTTTCTTTGTCGCAGTAGTACCAATCACTGCCGTTTTTTACCCAGCCTTTAGCCATTTCTCCGGTAGTACGGAAATAGTACTGCTTTCCATCAATGGTCTGCCATTCATCAGCAGCATATTCGCCGTCGGCTTTCTGATATTTCGTGGTGTTGGTGTCTTCGTTGATGACCCAGCCTTCAGCAAAAGCCGAAAGCGGCAACAAACAGACCAAAAGCAATGTCAAGGCAATCGTTGAAAGCTTTTTCATGTTTCCTCCTAATTTCACCTATCGGAAATTTTAATAGGTCATTCGCTTGCATCAAACGCCAAATGGTTGTATAATACAGTTGAATCAAACAACTATCGTGGGGAGGCAAGCAGAACAGTGACACGTCAAGACTACATCGATGCTATTATACGACTGCTTGAGAAAGCAGATTTTCGCAAGCTGCGGCTTGTGTGGATATACGCAAGCCGCCTGATCAGCTGACATATCGCATCCTCGGAGCGCCTACGGGTGCTCTTTTTTTTGTGTCAATTTTTCGGCCATGCGTTCCAGCAGCTCCCAGTCCTTGGGCTGAAGGTCTGCCAGCATCTCCACAAAGCGCTTTTTGAAATTGTCATCGTCGTCCCGGGTCAAATCTGCAAGGAATATGGCGATTTTGTCAGACTGGGCGTCTGTCGCCGTCATTTCGCCTTCGCCGGTGCGCAGCCATTCTTCGCAGACTCCGAACTTGTCACATATGTCTTTAATAGTACGGTCGCTGGGAACGCGACTCCCGTTTTCTAGCATCCAGAGATAATTGCGTGAAAGGTTTATTTTTTCTGCAAACTGCTCTTGAGTCAACCCTTGTGCTTTACGAACAGCTTCGATTCTTTCATTCATGGTATTCACCTCCTTACAATTTGCATTATAGTCCATCAATCTAACTCTGTCAACAATATTTTTAAAAAAATGACGATTTCAGTCTTGCAAAATCTAACCCAGTATGCTATACTCTGCTCACAAGGTTAGATTTGCGACGTTGACAATTCAACATTGCAGGTCCGACCCCAGCGAAAGGAGGTGAGCCACATGGACAATAACAAAAAGCCCAACGAACCGCCGGAAGCGGAGCGCTGGGCAAAATCTGAAGATCTTGACCGCAAGATAGAAGAGGAAGAAGCAGAACGCTGGGTACGCATCGAAAAGTCAGAAAGAAACGCAGACATTATGTCCTACTTTTCTCTGGCGTTCAGCATCATTGCTCTTCTGATCACTTTAGCCAAGCGACTATAACTGCAATGATAGACACCACAAGGCTGATTCTTGCACGAACTTCTGCCTTTTGGGCGCGAATTTCTGCGTTTTGCGCACGTTTCTCAGTTTCTTCAAAGTGCTGCTGTCTGCGCAGTTCCGAACGTCCACCGGCATTGATCTGATACAGATATTCCGGTTCTTCATAAGCATAGCTGAACATTTCTTCATCTTCGTATCGAAAGACCATTTCACGATTGTGTAACCAGTCCATCGTTTCAAAGGTGACTGCTATGCCGCGCTGGTTCATCTGATAAATGGAAAATTGTTTATCTGGATGTTCGTTCAGAAATTCGAGCACTCGCAGCGTTTTTTCATCAAGCATTTTTACACTTCCTTCCCGCTCAAGTATAGCACGGGAAGGGAGCCAGCCACAAGGAGGTACAGATTCACATGAACGACTTAACCACATTCACTAATCCCGAGTTCGGGCAGGTACGCACCGTCGAGATCGATGGCACACCGTGGCTCGTCGGCAAGGACGTTGCCGTGGCGTTGGGGTACAAGAATCCCGGCAAAGCCATCATCGCCCACGTCGATGATGAGGACAAGCGGCTTGAGATGCTGCCGCAGGGGACAGATTCCCAAAATGGGAATCTGTCCCCCACATCCAAGACCGCTCTCATCAACGAGTCCGGCCTGTACAGCCTGGTGCTGTCCAGCAAGCTGCCCAAGGCCAAGGCATTCAAGCGCTGGGTGACCAGCGAGGTGCTGCCCGCTCTGCGCAAAAACGGCGTATACGAGACCGTCAAGGCCCAGCAGCACATCGAGCAGCTGGAAGCTGTCAACGCCCGGCTGAACACCGCCATCCAGGCCGTGAGCACTGCAAAAGCCGAACTGGCCGAGGTCACGGCCATGCGTGATAACTTTATTAAAGACCGGGACGATTTCAAGGAACACTTCCAAAAATGGAAATCCCTGTACGGCGGTGCCTGCGACCGCCTGCGCAGAGCCGAGAGCCTTGTGCAGCAGGCGCAGGACAATCTGAACAGCCGCATCGACCAGCTGAAGATCGTCGCCTTTGGCCTACCCGCGTTCAACCAGATCATGGCCGACATCTTCACCACTGAGAAGAAGGAGTGATTTTTATGAAGAAGTCCAACCTCAACCCCGCCGCCTACGGCCTGACCGTAGACGAAGCCACCCGGCTCGTCCGCCTCCACGATATGTGCGCAGGCATGACCCCGGAGGACTTTGACCAGATGGAGACCGCCGCCCGCAGCATCCAGCTCGTCAACAGCCTCAAGAAGCTGGACAGCCGCCCCGGCGGCGCAGCGTGAAAGTGGGGTTGATACCATGAGAAAACGTATACCACCTGTTCCCACCACCCCGTTCATGAATGTCCGCGATGCTGCCCGGGCCACCGGGCTTTCGGAATACTACCTGCGCAAAGAGCTTGCTAAAGGCACCATTCCTCACCTCAAGAGTGGCCGGTGCATCATGATCAATGTCCCCGCCCTGCTGGTGCAGCTGGGTGTGCCGCAGAAATAAAAAAGGAGGCATCCGCATGAGAATCAAATCTGGCGTCTGGTACTGGCTGGCCGTGGCCAGCGGTGCCGTCGGGATGCTGTATGCACTGGGCTTTGCAGGTAGCATCGAAGCCCTTGGCGTCATCTCCGACGCCGACTTCATCACCGCAATGGTGCTGCTGTTGCTGGCACTGTTCTTCGTCCAGCTGGGCGACCATGCCGCAGAGCGCGAAGTGCAGCGCCGCAGGTACATCGACCGCCGCCACGCCCGCCCCGAAGAGCCGGAGTGCCGGCAGAACCGGAGGGACACATGAAGAAACGTCTCTATGCACTGCTCAGAGCTGAGCTTCTCATGCTCAAAAATAAGCTTTTGGACATCCAAATTTGGATGCTCAAACGAGCAATTCGGCTCATCGAGCGCAGCGATACGCTTCTGGATGCTGTGAATGCATATCTCGAGGAGGCTGAGAAATGAATGTCAAAACCCACCTCGTTAGCTTGCACCGGCGTTACAAGAATCTCGAATACCACCACCATGAGCAGGCAGAACAGTCGGCAGACATCATCCAGCGTATCAGCCACGAGGCGAGAGCCAGCGTCTACAGCGCCGCTGCTGATGATCTGCTTGAGATCATCGACAACGTCGATGATTTGCCCCGCAACGCAAAAAAGCCCGCCGATGCAGCGAACACCGGCGAGCCTGTAAAGGGATGATGGTTTGAATCCCCATCACCCCGAAGGATAACACACTTTGGAGGTTTTAGCAAGAAAAATGAACACAGAAAATCAAAAAGCACTGCTGGAATATATCCGGAATATGCCCGAATGGCAGTCTGCGCTGATTTATGAGCAGCTTGCCTCCCTGAACAAAGCGGCCGCTGACATTTGCACCGGCACTTCCACTCTGGAGCAGGGCTTTGCTGACGGCAGACTCCGACCAGACCGTTATTACTGCTCTGACAGGTTCTTCCGCCGAGATTGCAATACCGGCATTCTTGAAAGCATCGCTTCCGCTCTTGGCAAAGCCCTGGCGGCGCTGGAGATTCTTTCCACCCTGTCCGACGCATTCCAGCGGGAGTACCTTTCCAGTGTCAAATTTTCGCATGACACCTACTACGACGAGCTGGAAAAGCTCCGTATCAAGCACGGATACACAAAGGAGAGTAATGCATGAAAGGTATTTTGATTCAGCCGGGCAAAGACCCGACCGTGACTACCCTGCCGGACACGCTGCAGGGCATGGAAGCGCTTTTGCAGTGTCCTTGCGAGCAGAAGGTCCTGCCCCGAACCCCTGCGGTGCTGGTGTACGCCATCTACGGCAAGGGCCTGAACCGTACTTATCGCGGCCAGCCCATCTATGGCACCATCCTCTGCTACGGCTGGCGGAATAACCGCTTCCAGCCCCTGAGCAAAGACCTGCAGGTTGAAATGCTCGACCGTCTGAAAGACACGGAGGTGAGAGTGTGACTGCCTATATCTGCAAGTGTGGGCAGAGAGTGCAGAAATCCGGCAGCGCCGACAATACTGGCAATCGTCTGGAAGGATATGGCCCGGGCCATAAATGCTATGGCTGTCCCTACGCCATGCCGTGGGGCGGCAACAAGTGGGACGAGGCTGCCAAGCGTTTCGTGCAGGATATTAAGGGCTACGAATGTCGGACGAGCAGAACGCTCTCATATGACTCCCACTTTATCGGCTCGACCAAAGACAAATGCACCTGCGCTGTGGTCAGCCTGGATTTCGACTTCCTGGAACAGATCAGTGCATGGGTCAAAGATACTTTCCCTCTGGGCGAACTCACTGGCGGCTTTTCTCAAGACGAGATTCGCCCCACTGATTACTCCCACAATGGCCGCTACTGCTGTACATTCGTCTGCGCTTCCAACAAAAAGGGCATTGCTGCCAAGGCAGCTTTGTTCGCCCGATTTTTTGATCCGGATGGAAGCCGCAAGGACATGACCCCACAGCAGGAAAGGGAAAAGATCCTCGCTGACATCAGAAAATGCACACAAGACCCCCCGGCGGCGGAAGACGTGGCCGTGGCTGCGCTGCCCCCTGCAGAGGCTGCCGAACCGTTTGTCAATATTCCCGCCGCCCCCAGCTTTGACTTCTCCGCTCTTGGCGATTTGTCCCAGCAGGCCGCAGACGCCGACCAGCAGTTTGATCTGCATTATGGTGCGGCGCAGGACGAATATCTGATCTCCTGCATCTACCTCGCCCGGATCCACGCTCTGACTGCCAAGGCAGGCCGGTATGGCGGCGGCACATGGACAAAGTGGTATGAGAGCAAGGGACTCAGTGAGGGAAGCGCCCGCACGATGGTCAAAAACGGAGACGCTTTTAATTCCGCAACTGTTGCGGAATTAAAACAGCTGCCCGAGCTGACCCGCAAAGATTTGAACCTCATCGCCCGCAGCGGGTGCGCTGGGCAGTTGGTCGAAACCGCCGGAGACAGCCAGCGGGTGCAGGAGCTGCTGGCTCAGCTCAAGGCCGAAAAAGAACGTGCCGACACTGCCGAAGCCGAACGCGACAAAGCCCGTGCCGACCAGTTGAGCACCGCCAAAGATTGCAATCGGCTTGGGCTGAAAGCGGAACAAGAGAAAGCCCGCGCAGATAAAGCTGAAGGAGAACGCGACGAATGGAAGGCCGAGGCAGAAGCTGCCCGAAAGCAGCCCATCGTGGGAATCGTGGACAAGGACGAAGTCGCCCGGCAGGTAGACACCCTTACCGCCGACGCAAAAGCGCAGGCCCGCAGTCAGGTCGAAGACGCTCAGCGTCGGGCCAATGAAGCCGAAGCCAAATACCAAAAGCTGCAGCAGGATGCAGACGGCTTTCTTGCCCCGGAGCAGGCCTGCGAACAGCAGGCACGTTTTATTGCAGACAGTATGCGTTCCATGTACCTGAACTGGTTCGGGCAGGCTTGCGCCACCGGCACCCCGCTGGCCCAGATGGGTGCGCCGCTGTACGCCCTGTGCGGGGAGATCATGTCCTCGCTGGAAGACGATACCACCATCAACCCCACAGCTGCCGGCAGTGTGGAAGACGCAGAACGGGAGGCGTTGTTTGAATGAAATTTGACATAAAGGCATTCCTCCGGCTGATGAAGCAGAGTTGGCGGGGCGGCGGCGTGAAGATCCAGCGCACCGAACATCGCGGGCTCTGGGATTCCTTTTTCATCACCGGCGCGGGCTGGGCGCTGCTGATTCCAAAGGAGTACTGTCCCAGTGAGATCACAGGCCAGATCGTCACCTGGCTGGCCGATATGCCCAAGATCGGCGAATCCAAGTGGGTAGCCAAGGGCTGTGGCCCGCAGGACATCCCCGAAGGCGACAAAGTCACCGATCTCAGCCGTTATACGGCCGGCACCTACGAGACCGGCATGGTTTGCCTGCCGATATGCACCACCACAAATGCCCTCGTCCAGTACGGCGGCAGCAATTTGGTAGCAGCTTTTCCGCTGGATGCCTTTGCCGTGGTCCAGGGCGGCGCAAACTTTGGTTTTCTGGACGCAGAGACCGGTATCGCCCGCTGGCAGGACGAGGACACACAAGGTCTTTTCTGGCTTTGTGACGATGCGGACAATATTCCGCAGGATGTACGGGATGCCGCAGCACGGTTCACCCCGCAGAAACATTAAGGAGGTATTTTTATGGTTGAGATCACCCGAGCTACCCGCGAAAAATCCAAGCTGCGCATTGCACTGGCCGGTGTGTCTGGCGGCGGCAAGACCCTGGGCGCACTGCTGCTGGCTTCCGGTCTGACCGGCGGCGACTTCTCGAAAGTCTGCCTGATCGATACCGAGCACCGGCGCGGTGAACTGTACGCAAACCGCAGCGACCTGGGCATCGGTGAGTTCTGGTACATCGAACTGAAAGCGCCCTATTCCCCCGACCGCTACAAGGAATGCGTGGACGCCGCTGTACAGAAGGTGGGGCCAAACGGTGTTGTGATCGTGGACAGCTTGTCCCACGCCTGGAACAGTTCCGGCGGCGTGCTGGAGATCAAGGCCGGCATTGCCGCTCAGCCCAACAAAAACAGCTACACCGCCTGGGATGAAGCCGGGCGTATCCAGAACAACTTCATCAATTACCTGCTGTCCGTCAACTGCCACACGATCTGCACTCTGCGGGTCAAACAGGACTATGTGCTCACCGAGAACGACCGCGGCAAGCAGGTGCCGGTGAAAGTGGGCCTCGCACCGGTGCAGCGAGACGACGTGGAGTATGAATTCGACATCATGTTCACCATCGGGCGGGACCACATTGCCACCACCAGCAAGGACGTGACCTTCTTGGACGGCTTCGGTGCAGTGATCACGCCGGAGCTGGGCCAACAGCTGGCCGAGTGGGCAAACGATGGCAAGGAACCCATTCGCTGCGAGGAATGTGGTCGGCTGGTATCGGCCACCAGCAAAATGACCATCGACCAACTGGCCGGTTACACCCGTAAGACCTACGGCAAGTGCCTGTGCCAGGCCTGCGCCCGGAAAGCCGAAATAGCCCGTCGCGCCGCCGAAAAGGAGAAGGAGGCCGACAATGCGCCCCAGTGATACCCGCACCCGTCAGAAAAAAGACAAGCTGCAGCAGGCCCGCAATGCCCGCGGCAAGGTCTGGCAGGACGATCTGCTGGACATCCTCTGCGGCATCCCGAAGGTCTGGTGCCGGGGCTGGCCCATAGATTATTCCGGCCAGCCCTACGACATCGAGGCCACCATCGACGGCCGCAGCTGGGGCATCGAGTGCAAGCATATCGCCAAAGGCAATCTTCCCTTCTCGGCTTTCCGCCCCAACGAGGTGGAAAACCTCAGCCGCAAGGAGGATGCCGGCGGAGTTGCCGTAGTAGCCGTGCGCCGGGATGTGCCTGCCTCAGACGTTTACTTTCCGTGGTACTACATCCGCGACCGCATTGAGAGCGGCGAGCGCGGCAGCGTGAAGCTGGAAGGCCTGCCCACTGATATTCTGAGCGTACTGGAGGTGGTGCATCCGTGATCTATACGCTGGATGGAGAACTCCACCTGCAGGATGTGCCGACGCCGCTGCTGCACCAGCTCATCCATGAGCTGACCGTGCCGAATCCCAAGTTTCAGAACGCCCTGCGGCTGGGCAGGCCCACCTACAACATCCCGGAGACAGTGATGCTGTACGAGATCAAGGGCAACGCCCTCACCCTGCCGCGCGGCATGGCGGAAGAGGTCTGGCGGGCGCGGCCCGCAGGCACCACTGCACAGGTCCAGACTCTCAAAGGCGAACCAGTCGATTTTGATACTTCTCGCTTTTCTCTGCGGAGCTACCAGCAGCAGGCCGTGAACGCTGCACTTGCCTGCCGGTGGTGTCAGGGTGTGCTGATCGCGCCCTGCGGTGCCGGAAAGACTGAGATCGGCATGGCGGTCATTGCCCATCTGGGCAGACCTGCGCTCTGGATCACCCACACACTAGACCTTGCCCAGCAGGCCAAAGAGCGCGCACAGCTGCGTCTGGGGCTGGATGAGCGAGAGGTGGCCATCGTGTCCGGCAGCCACAAGCGCTGTGGAACTAAGCTCACCATTGCCACCGTGCAGAGCCTATACCGCATGGAGCTGGACGAGCTTGCCCGCACTGTGGGTGTTGTGATCGTAGACGAGTGCCATCATGTCGTCAACAATCCCGAACAGGCCAGTATGTTTGCTGCAGTGCTCCGATTCCTGCCCGCCCGCTGGCGCTTCGGCTTGACCGCCAGCGACACCCGAAGCGACGGCCTGAGCGAGACCATTTTTCAGGTCCTGGGTCCCCGCGTGGCAGTGATCGACCCCCTGCAGCTGGAGCAGCTCCTCATCACGCCAAAAGTCGAAACAGTCCCCACCACCTTTGTGTACACCCCCAGAGCCAACGAAAGCCCCATCGACTACATCCGCCTGATGCACCACATGGCCGATGATACGGGCCGGATGCAGACGGTGGAACACATCATCGACAGGGCCGTGACGGAAGGCCGCAGCTGGCTGGTCCTGGCAGCGTCTCTGACCATTCTGGACCGGCTGCACACCTATGCACTCAACCTGGGCCTCGCCGCCGAGTTCGTCTGCGGCGCCACCAAAAAATCAGAACGCACTGCCGCACTTGCCCGCATGAAGAATGGACAAGCCCGCATCCTGTTCGCCACCTACCAACTGGCAAAAGAGGGTTTGGACATCCCGTGTCTGGACCGTCTTGTGCTGGCAACACCCACCCGCAACAAGGTGATCGTACAGCAGAGCGTCGGACGCATCCAGCGCCCGGCCCCCGGCAAGACTGAAGCCCTCGTGATCGACCTTGTGGACGAAAAGACCCCGCAGCTGATGGTACAGTATAAACAGCGCCGGACGCTTTACAAAAAAATGAACATTACAGAAAAGGAGTAACTACTATGTCTGAACTGAACTATGCATCCGCCCTTGCCGCCCTTGATGATGATTTTGCCTCGGCCAGCGCCCAGACCGGCAGCGGGAACCTGCCGATCGGCCGCTACAATGCCATTCTGAAAGAGGCCAAAATCGTCGCCCGCAGCAATAACGGCATCGCCCTGAGCGTATCCTTTGTCGTTACCGAGGGACAGTACAGGGGCCGTTATGCCTTTACCAGCTACGGCTTGAATAAGAACGGTCTGCCTTTCTTCAAAGGTTTTCTGCAGATGATCCAGCTGCCGCTGGCCCGCCTGAGCGAATTGGAAAAGTCGCTTTCCCTGTTCCCCGGCCATCTGTGTGTTATCAATGTGCAGCAGGATAAGCAGAAGCCCCAGTACACCCGCACCTATGTTGACCGCTACCTCGGCATGGGCAATGTAGAAGACTACCTGAACCCGCAGACCCAGCCGAACGCCCAGGAGGGTTTCACTGTGATCAATGACGCGGATGATCTTCCCTTTTAACTGAGGAGGTGCCTATGCTCGAACAGTTCCCTCAGGCGCTGAAAGAAAGCCGCCGCTGGGTCTGCTTCGACGCCGCAAAAACGCCCATCAACCCCGCCACCGGAAAAAACGCAATGCCAAATGAGCCCGCCACATGGGGTACGCTGGCGGCAGCGCAGGTTGCCGTCTCCCGCTTTGGCCTGCGCGGTGTCGGGGTGCTTTTAGGGGATGGGCTGTGCGGCATCGACATCGACCATTGCCGGGACCCGGATACCGGGACACTCTCTGATATGGCCAGAGAGATCATCGACCAAATGCAGACCTATACCGAATCAAGTCCCAGCGGCACCGGCGTACACCTGCTGTTTACAGGAAAAAAGCCAGCCGGAGCCTGCCGCAAGAGCAGCATCGGACTGGAAATGTACGACGGCGGACGGTATTTCACCGTTACCGGCAATGCCCTGAACAGCTTTTCCATCGAGGAACGCAGCGCCGAATGTGCCGCCGTACACGCAAAATATCTGGCGAAACCGAAAGCATCTCAGGTTTCTGCTCCCGCAGCCATACGGCAGAAGGTGGACTGCTCCGATGAAGAGCTGCTGCGTACCGCCTGTGCCGCCCGCGACGGCGAACGCTTTGCCGCCCTGTATGCAGGCAGCTGGCAGGGTTACTACAACAGCCACAGCGAAGCAGACCTCAGTTTCTGCAATCTGCTGGCGTTCTGGTTTGGTGCCGATGTGAAGCGCATGGACCGTATTTTCCGTTTCTCCGGCCTGATGCGTCCCAAATGGGATGAACGGCGCGGGGCCAAGACCTACGGACGTTGGACGCTTGAGCGCGCCGTCAGCGACTGCCAGGAGGTATACTCCCCCACATCCGCACAGGACGCCGTACCCTTTGCCGATCAAGACGAAGCGCTCCGCACTCTGAATGCAAAATATGGAGCGCATCCCCCTGCTGCGCCGGCCCCCGGCATCAAGACCTACTCCATGGACGACACCGGAAATGCCCGGCGCTTCCGCGACCGCTACGCCGACCGGGTACGCTATAACCCCACAGACAAGTGCTGGATGGTATGGGATGGCACCCGCTGGAAGCGGGATGACCTTGCTGCGGTCAAGGGCTTTGCGGATGAGATGCTGGACCAGATGGACAAGGCCTGCTTTGGCATCCGGGACACAAATTCTGCCGGTGCCATGCGCCGCCATGTGCAGAAAAGCCGTTCCAGCCGCAGCAAGGAAGCCTTCCTTAAAGAGGCCCAGCATCTGCCTGGCATCCCCATGCTGCCGGACCAGTTCGATAAAAACAAAGGTCTGCTGAATGTGCGCAACGGCATCCTTGATCTCGCCCGCCGGGAACTTGAGCCCCACGACCGGGAACGCTACATCACCCGCATGGCACAGGTAGACTACGATCCGCTGGCAAAAGCCCCCGTATGGGAAGCGTTCATCCAGTCGGTCACCGGCGGGGATGCTCAGCTGGCCGAATATCTGCAGGTGATGGTGGGCTACTGCCTGTGCGGCTCTACACGAGAACAGTGTATGTTCTTTTTGTACGGCGACGGTGCCAATGGCAAGAGCACCTTTCTGGAAACGCTGGCCAAGATGCTGGGCGACTACTGCATGAACGCCCAAGCCGATACCATCGCCAGCTCCCACAGCCGTCCCTCCGGTGCGGCCCGCAGCGACGTCGCCCGCCTGAAAGGAGCCCGATTCGTCACTTTGGAAGAGGGCGACCAGGGCGCGATGCTGGATGAAGGCCTCGTAAAACAAATGACCGGCGGCAACACCATCACTGCCCGCTTCCAGTACGGCAAGGAATTTGAGTTCCGTCCGGAGTTCAAGCTGCTGGAAGCCACCAACCACCTGCCGAAGATCCGCGGCACCGATGTGGGCATCTGGCGCCGCATCCGGCTGGTCCCCTTCACCCAGCGCATCCCGGAAGACAAGCAGGATATGCTGCTGCCTCAGAAATTAGAGGCCGAACTGCCCGGCATCCTCAACTGGGCGCTGGGCGGCCTGCAGAAATGGCTGGCCAACAGCCAGGGCGGCAAACGGCACGGTCTGCCACCCTGTGCTGCCGTGGACAGCGCCGTAAACGCCTATAAACAAGACCAGGACCGCATCGCGGCCTTTCTGGCTGACTGCACCGAACCGGCCGAGGACAGTGCAGTTCAGGCCAGCGTGCTGTTCCGCACCTATCTGAACTGGTGCAGTGAAAACAACGAAAAATGGCGCATGGCGAACAAACAGTTCGGCATGGAAGTGAAAAAGCACTACGAGATCCGCAAGGGTATGTACTACAACGAGTATGTAGGTATGACCCTTTCAGATGAAGGGATGCGCTGCATGGCGTTGGCACGTGGCACAGAGCCATCCGTCGCACCAGTCAAAAGCAGCCCTCTCTATGAGCAGACCCGCCTGAAAAATTGAGCATATGGAGGGTATGGAAGCAAAGGAGCCGTTTCCCAGACTTTTTCCTATATATTTTTGTTCCCCCCTAGGGATTTTCAGAAATAGCCTCCTATCCTCCATACCCTCCATAGAAAGGAGTAACCAATTTGACCCACGAAGAGAAGATAAGCTGGCTCTCCCGCTATCGGGAAGCCGAAAAGCTCTACCAGCGGCTTTCCTTCCGGCTGGCAGAGGCGCAGGAGGCCACCCGGCATATCACCCAGAATCTCAGTGCAGCACCGGGCGGCAGCAAAGATGGGCAGAGCCTTGCCCGGGCAGTAGAGCGTGAAGAAGAAGCCGAGCGCCGCGCCTACGCACAGCTGGCAGTCCTCGACGCCTTGTTTGCAGAAATTGATGCTGCACTTGTACAGTTGGATGCCAACGAATACTGCGCTCTGCGCAAATACTATCTGGACGGCCTGAAATGGGAGCAGGTAGCCGCAGACATGAATTTCACTTCCCGTGGCATTTTCGCCCTGCGCCGCCGGGCCATTGAACACCTGAAGCTCTGAAACTGTTCAGTATCCGTTCATTGTGCGTTCACTCTCTTCCGGTGTAAAATGATACCATCGGCAGAGCCGGAAAGGCCACCCGATATACGCAGCCTCCGAAACTTTTCCTTCATCATGATGAATTGCTCCTTTGGACTTTTTGCTGCTTGACAGGCATTTTTCTCCTTCTTGAGCTTTCTGAGGCTGCTTCAAAGCTTTTCTTCCCTGCACAGAAATGTGCGGGGATTTTTTATGCAGCCGTAGCTCAGTCGCGAGAGCGCTGGCGTGACCAGACGGACGGAGGGCCGCACCCTCCCGGCTGCTCCAACTTTTTTGCAAGAGAGGTGGTGGATACCTTGAACGACCGACAGAAGCGCTTTTGTGACGAATATCTTGTGGACAGCGACGCTACCAAAGCGGCTCTCCGTGCAGGGTATTCGCCTAAAACCGCTCGAAATGCCTGCAAATGGCTCAATGAAGGAAACCCTCAAAAACCCTCAGGCAAATTCAATCCTGAGATGAGAGCCTACATCGATGACCGCCTTGCCCAGCTCCACTCCAAAAAGACCGCCGACGCACAGGAGGTTCTGGAATATCTCACCTCGGTCATGCGGGGCAAGCATAAGGAACAGACCCTCGTGCTGTGCGGCGACGGGATGCAGGAGATCGAGGACATCGATGTCTCCGCGAGAGATCGCCTGAAAGCTGCCGAGCTCATCGGCAAGCGCTACGGGATGTTCAAGGACAACGTAGAACTGGGCGGGCCGATTCCGGTGGTGATCTCCGGCGATGAACAGCTTGTTGACTGACTCCCGCGCAAGCCAGCTCCACCTGCCGGACATCGTCGGCCAGGGCTACGGCACCTTCTGGCGGTTCAAAGGCCGCTACCGGGTCTGCAAAGGCTCTCGCGCCTCCAAAAAATCCAAGACCACCGCGCTGTGGTACATCGTCAACCTGATGAAATACCCGCAGGCGAACCTGCTGGTCATCCGCAAGGTATACCGCACCCTGCACGACTCCTGTTTCACCGACCTGAAATGGGCTATCAGCCGCCTCGGTGTGCAGGCGTTCTGGGACGTGAAGGAAAGCCCCCTCGAGCTGACCTACAAGCCCACTGGACAGAAGATCCTGTTCCGTGGTCTGGATGACCCGCTCAAGGTCACGTCCATCGCGGCCGAGCACGGGTATCTGTGCTGGGCGTGGATAGAGGAGGCATATGAAATCAGCTCTGAAGCCGATTTCAATATGATAGACGAGTCCATCCGTGGCGCTATCCCGCCTGAAACGGGATTGTTCAAACAGGTCACACTGACCTTCAACCCGTGGAACGAGCACCACTGGCTCAAAGCCCGCTTTTTTGACACCCCCGACCCCGATACTCTGGCGCTGACCACGAACTACACCTGCAACGAATGGCTCGACGATGCCGACCGCCGGGTGTTTGAGCGGATGAAGGTTCAGAACCCCCGCCGCTACAGCGTCGCCGGTTTGGGCGAATGGGGCATCGTGGACGGTCTGGTGTTCGAAAACTGGGTGGAGGAAGTCTTCGAAAAGACCATCATAGCGGCAAGGCCGGACGTCAAGAGTGCGTTCGGCCTTGATTTCGGTTACACCAACGACCCGACCGCATTCTTCTGCGGGCTGGTGAGCGAAAAGGAGATGACCATTTGGGTGTTCGATGAGCTTTATGAACGCGGGTTGACCAACCGGACCATCTACCAACGCATTTACGGCATGGGATACGCCAAGGAGCGCATCCGGGGCGACAGCGCCGAGCCGAAGAGCCTCGACGAGCTGCGGGAAGAGGGTCTTCGCCGCATCCGCCCGGCGGGCAAAGGCCCAGACTCCATCCGCAGCGGCATCCAGTACATCCAGAACTTCCGTATCGTGGTACATCCCCGCTGCGTGAATTTCCTGACCGAAATTTCCAACTACACATGGGCCAAGGATAAGTTCGGCAACAAGACCGGAAAACCCATCGACGACTTCAACCACCTGATGGACGCCATGCGATACGCGATGGAGGACATCCAGCGCGGACCGACATACAGCTTTGACTGAGAGGTACATCCATGAATCTTATCGTGAACGGCGTGATGGAGAAGATCAACCGTCTCATCGTCCAGCGTTCCACCTGCATGATCGAAAATCAGTTTGCGGCAGAGATCAAGGAATGGAAAGCCAGCCCCCGGCGAGGGATGCAGATAAAAGGCTCTGACTACTACGAAGGCCGGCATGAAATTCTGAACCGTCAGCGAACAGCCATCGGGCGGGACGGCAATCTTGTGCCGGTGAAGAATCTGCCCAACAACAAGCTCATCGACAACCAGTATGCGAAGGCCGTTGACCAGAAGGTGAATTACTTTGTGGGCAAGCCTTTCACGGTGAGCTGCGAAGACCAGACCTATTCCGACCTGCTGGCGGGATACTTCAACCGCGGCTTCTTCCGGCAGCTGAAATATCTGGCCGAAGACGCACTGAACAACGGTCTGGCCTGGCTTTACCCCTACTATGGCGAAGACGGCCATCTGGCATTCAAGCGCTTTTCCGGATACGAGGTGCTGCCCTTCTGGGCTGACGATGACCATACCCGGCTGGACTGCGCCGCCCGGCTCTACACGCAGGAGGTCTGGAACGGCTACACAAAAGAGACCGTCGAAAAGGTGGAGTTGTTCAGAAAGGACGGCATCCACCGCTACATCTTTCAGAACGATATGCTGCTGCCGGACACTGCTGCCGGAGAGTACGAAACATATTTTACCGGTCCCGGGCCGGATGGGCCTGACACCGGCTATAACTGGGAGAGCATCCCGCTCATCCCCTTCAAGTACAACAAGCAGGAGCTCCCGCTCATCCAGCGGGTCAAGTGCCTGCAGGACGCCATCAACACCCTGCTCTCCGACTTCACGAACAATATGCAGGAGGATGCCCGGAACACCATCCTCATCCTACGCAACTATGACGGCGAGGACCTGGGAAAGTTCCGGGAAAACCTTTCGGCCTACGGCGCGGTCAAGGTGCGGGATGATGGCGGCGTGGAAAAACTGATCGTCGAGGTCAACTCCGACAACTACAAAGCCATCCTCGACCTGCTGAAAAAGGCGCTCATCGAGAACGCCAAGAGCTACGACGCCAAGGATGACCGTCTCTCCGGTAATCCCAACCAGATGAACATCCAGAGTATGTACGCTGACATCGACCTCGATGCAAACGGCATGGAGACCGAGTTTCAGGCCGCCTTCGAAGACCTGCTCTGGTTCATCAACAAAGACCTCGTCAACCGGGGCAAGGGCGATTTCGAGGATGTCCCTGTCACCATCGTGTTCAACCGCGATATGCTCATCAACGAGACGGAGAGCATCACCAACTGCCGCAACTCGGTGGGGCTGCTCTCCAACCGGACCATCGTTGAGCAGCATCCGTGGGTAACGGACGCCCAGACCGAGCTTGACCGTCTGGCGGAAGAAAAGGCCGCACAGGCTCAGGACAGCTATACATCCACTACCTTCAATACATAACAGGGAGCGTGACCCGCCGTGAAGAACTCTGAATACTGGCGGGGGCGCTTTTCCCTGCTGGAACGCAGCACCTACAAGACCGCACAGGCTGCACTCCGGGAAATGGAAGCGCTGTACCGGCAGGCCCTGTACCGCACCCGCAAGGAACTGGACAGCTGGTGTACCCGATTCGCTGACGACAACGGCGTTTCTCTCACCGAGGCCCGGCGTCTGCTGGGAGCGAAAGAGCTGGAAGAGTTCCGGTGGGACGTGGCACAGTACATCGAGACAGCCCAGAAAGCCGGGTTAGATGAGACGTGGCAGCGCCAGCTGCGCAATGCTTCGGCTAAGGTTCATATCTCCCGGCTAGAAGCCGTGGAAACACAGATTCGCCAGCAGATAGAGGAATTATATGCCGGGCAGAAAGCACGGCTCACAGAGGCCGTTCGCCGGGCGGCAGACGACGCCTACACCGGCACCCTGCAGGAAGCAGCCAAGGGCCTCGACGTGAATTTCAAAACCGTCTCCCTCGACAAGACCCAGTTGGACGCCCTTACCTCCAAGGCGTGGACGACGGACGACCGCACCTTCCGCGACCGCTGCTGGACGAATAAGAACGCCCTCGTGCAGGCCGTTCATAAAGGCTTGACGCAGGGTCTGCTGCGGGGCGACTCCCCGGCCCAGCTCACCGACGCCATCGCCAAACAGTTCGACGTTGACCGCTACAAGGCGGGCCGTCTGGTCTACACCGAAACGGCCTACTACAGCGCCCTCGCCGAGAAGCAGGGCTTCAAGGACTTGGGCGTCGAGAAGGTGGAGATCATCGGCACTCTAGACGGCAGCACCTGCAGCATCTGCGGCCAGCTGGACGGCAAAGAGATACCTCTTGCCCAGTATGAGCCGGGCGTCACCGTGCCGCCTTTCCATCCCCGCTGCCGCTGCACCACCGCACCCGTCATCCCGGAGGACTTCGCCGACGGCCTGCGCATCGCACGCGATGAGGACGGCGAGGAGTATTATCTGCCTGCGGGGACGAAGTGGACGGAGTGGAAGAGCAGGCAGAAACCCGATACTTCCACCTTCCAGAGCTTGAATCTCGAGCCGGAACCTGTTACAATGCAGGCAGTGGCGAAAATAAAAGCTTTCGACTGCGATACTCTGGACGCAGCCAAACAGCGCCAGCTCCAAAACGCGCATAAGCGGCTGTTGATGGAAGCATCCAAGCAGCCTCTTGGCGTTGAGGTTGGCAGAGTGTTCGATTTGAATATGCAGCCGCTGACGCAGACCCTCGCAGGTTCTCCTGAAGGGCATACAGTTGGGTTGCCTGATTTCCAAAATGATTACATCGCCACCCATACACATCCAGACAGCAATATCTTTTCGCCAAAAGATTTGCAAAGTTTTGTTCATAGGCCACATCTTAAATTGCTTACTGCCGTTGGACACGACAGCACGATTTATGCTATAGAAAAGACCTCTACCTTTGACCGTTCCGCCGCTGATATTCTTGTCACGGATTTAGGAATATCAGCCGATGAAATAGCTGCTATGTTCCATCAAGAAGAGCTTTCTTACGAAGAGGCCGTTCAGTCTCTCAATTTTATCGTCAGAAACTGTATTTCTGAGCTAGTGGGGTATGGATTAAACTTCTATGAACTACAATGAAAAACTTTTGACTCCCGAACGAATCAAGCGGATGCAGCAGCATTTACTTGCTCATCCTATCGACCCCAGCTATGATAAGCCGTGCGAAGAAAACTTTGACGATAATTGGCTGAACACTGACCTGCTCAACCAATCTACTTCTCGGGCTGAATACCGAATCTTGAAGGAAATTGGCCAACTGCCGCCCGGCATTGAATAATTCATTCACCACGATGCACACCGCACCGTGGTTTTCTTTTTGCCCATTTTTAGAAGGACAACATGGAATTTTTCACTTTGTGGTTCATGATACTGTATCCCGCCACTTTCCATTTCTTCGCTTACTGCTGGACTTTTGCCGCTATCGCAATCACGGTTTCAGAACTTGCCCATTTGTTTTCTGCCTTGAAAAAGCGGCTGAAACCGTTTATTCGCAAGAAAAGCTGAATCATGCAAGCGTCTTTGCCTCCGGGCGAGGGCGCTTTTTCATGCCGTTTTCGCTCAATGGTAGAGCTGCTGATTTGTAATCAGCGGACGCGGGTTCGATTCCTGCAAGCGGCACCATCGTCTTTCTCGCCACAGACGGTAAACGTAGCGGGGCAAGTCGTGGCTCCTACCCACGGTAAACACAGGACTCAACAAACGAGGTGAATGACATGAAGAAAGAAGACCTGCTGGCAATGGGTCTGACCGAAGAGCAGGCAGACAAGGTCATGGACGGCCTGAACGGCGATTTCGTGACCAAGAGCCGTTTCAATGAGGTCAATACCGAGCTGAAAGCTGCCCGCACTGCCCTCTCCGAGCGGGACAAGCAGCTGGAAGAGCTGAAAAAGGTGGACGCCGCTGCCCTTCAGGCCCAGATCACCCAGCTTCAGGCCGACAACAAGCAGAAAGACGCCGACTATGCCGCCCAGCTCAAGGCGCTGAAGATCAGCAACGCCGTGGAGCTGGCGCTGACCGGTGCCAAGGCCAAGAACAACACCGCCGCCAAGGCCCTGCTGGCTGACTTTATCAGCAAGGCAGAGCTGACCGACGACGGCACCGTGAAGGGCCTTGCGGACGAGGTCAAGAAGCTGGCCGAAAACGAAGAGACGGCGTTCCTCTTCGAGAAAGCTGCTGCGGGCGGCTTCAAGGGCGCAAAGCCCGCCGAGAAGGGTGACCCTCCCGGCATCAACGGCATGACCCTTGAGCGGCTGCGCGGCATGAACGCCACCGAACGACACACCTACTCCCTCAACCATCCTGAGGAGTACCGGGCTCTTTACAACGGAGGTGTTACCTGATGCCCAACAAAACCTACGATAATTTCTTTCTCGCCAACGAGATCGAAGACCAGTACAACTCCCACCTCGACCTTGTGCAGTTCTGCACCGTCGATAACTCCCTGACCGGCACGGCAGGCATGGACTACAAGGTCCACGTCTACAAGGCCACCGACGGCACCGAGAAGCTGACCAAGGGCGAGGGCAACACCAAGACCATCGAGGCCGACTTCACCGAGAAGGTCTACAAGATCCTGCTGGCGCAGAACCGCTTCTCCTATTTCGACGAGGATGCCATGACCGACCCGATGGTCGTCACCACTGGCACCCGCCATGCAGGCGTTGACCTGTTCAATACCCAGAACGCCGACATCTACACCGCGTTCAATGATGCTACTCTTACCCTCGTGACCCCTGCGCTGGGCTTCGACGCCTTCGTGGACGCCGCTGCCATGCTGAACCTCGAGGATCTGGAAGGCGTGAGCATCTTCGGCTTCGTCAACCCTGCCGAGATGGCAAAGCTGCGCAAGGCCCTCAAGGATGACCTGAAATATGTGGAGTCCTTCGCCAAGCAGGGCTATATCGGCACGGTGGGCGGCATCAACCTCTACACCAAGAAGGATGCCGCCAGCGGCAAGGTGGTCATCGCCACCAAGAAGGCCGTCACTCTCTTCAACAAGAAAGGCACCGAGGTGGAGCAGCAGCGCGAGGAGAACATCCGCCGCAACACCATCTACAGCCGCAAGTACTACGTCGCTGCCATGACCGACGCCACCAAGGCCGTCGGCATCATCACCGGCACTGCAGCAGCCACCGCCGACACCGCCGTGAACAAGGATAAGAGCTATTATGCCAAGTCCGGCGTCGGCTATGTCAAGATGGAGCCCGCAGAGGGCGATAACCCCAAGACCAAGGGCTGGTTCGAGATCACCCCGGCATAAGGAGGCACACCATGCTGGAAAACGTCATCAAGCTGCTCCACGCTCTCGGGTTCGAGTCCGTTGACGAGACTGACCCGTGGCTGTCGCTGGTAAAACGCTCCATGGAAAGCACCCTGCTTGACCTCACCAACCTCGATGAGCTGCCGCAGGCGCTGATTCCGCTGGCCGAGCGGATGACCGCCGGCGAGTATCTTCGGATGAAGAAGTGCTGCGGCCAGCTGGACGGCTTTGAAGTCTCTGCTGAGGCTAAGGACATCAAGCTGGGCGACACCACGGTTTCCTTCTCCACGGACGGCTGCACCACGCCGGAACAGCGCCTCGATGCCCTCATCAACGCGCTGACCCACTGCGACATGGCCGAGATCTATCGGCACCGGAGGCTGGTATGGTGAATCTCGAAAAAAAGTTTGCTGCAGCCCGCGCGGCGTTGGAACGGTTCTATTCCGACACCTGCACCGTCTATGTCCAGCAGGAAGCGGAGTCCGACGACTGCCTGACCCGCTTTGAAAACAAGGTGCTCTACGCAGACCAGCCCTGTCGGCTGTCGTTTTCCTCTTCGACCACTGCCAGCGGCGACACCGTGGCAGCGGTCAGCCAGAATGTCAAGCTGTTCGTCTCCCCGGAGCTGGTCATCCCGCCGGGCAGCCGCATCGATGTCCTGCGGCCCGGTGAAGTACCGCGCACGTTCCGTTATAAGTCGTCCGGCCCGGCGGCGGTCTACCCGACCCATCAGGAAATCCCGCTCGAGCTGGCGGAGAAGTACGCATGAAGGGCGGGTGCGATTACAGCGCGTTGGCGAAAGTGGACGCGCAGCTTCAGGAGCTGCTGGGCGGCAGGCTGGATGCCATCATCGACAAGAAAAGCGATGAGGCCGCTGCCGCCCTGCTGAGCAAGCTGAAGAAGCGAACGCCGGTGGGTAAAGCGCCTACATTTGACGGACCAATGATTGAATCGGTTGAAATAGTTCCGGTCGTTCAGACTGTGAAACGCAAAAAGAAAGACGGGACATTCACTGAATACAATCGAACCGTAAAGAAGAAAAAATTCACGTACACTCGAAACGGTGAGATTTTTCAAGCATACTGGGTCGGCTACAGCGGCGGCACCCTCCGGCGGGCATGGCGCGTTTCTCACGAAAAGATCGGAGATGACCACATCATCACCGCTGAGAACCCGGAGAAATATGCCTCCTATGTGGAGTACGGCCACCGCCAGACGCCGGGCCGATATGTGCCTGCACTGGGCAAGCGGCTGAAAGCCAGCTGGGTGAACGGCAAGTTCATGCTGCGCACTTCTGCGGATGAGATTTCTGAGCAGTACCCGAAAGCGGTTCAGAAAGCCGTAGACGAGGCCCTGAAGGAGGTATTCCGTGGAAAATGACATCGTGAAGGGCATCGCCAAAGCCCTGCGGGACACTTTCGGTCCCGGATACCGCATCTATCAGAATGATATTGAGCAGGGTTTTCAGACGCCCTGCTTTTTCATTCTCCCGATGCAGGCCGCACTTTCCCCGCTGGGCAAAGACCGCTTCCTGTTGAAAAGCCCCTTCGACGTCCACTTCTTCCCCGAGGACGAAAAGGACAACTTTGCCATGCAGGACGTTGCGTGGCAGCTGTGGCAGGCGCTGGAGTTCATCACTCTGCCCGGCGGAGACAAGCTCCACGGCACATCCATGAACTGGGAGGTTCAGGACGGTGTGCTGCATTTTTTCGTCAGCTTCAACATGACGCTCCGCCGCATCGACCTCCCCGAGAAGATGGGCGAGCTGCACATGGAGGTCAACCAATGATCGAACCGAAATTTCCGAAAGAAAAGATACTGACATTCAAGCGGTTTGCTGACCGTCGGGACCTGCTCAGCGTCCTGCTGGAAGACGGTAAGGAATACACGATAACGCAGGCCGAGGCGGCCATCCGCAAGTTTATGAAAGGCAAGGTGAACTGATATGGCACTGGGCGGCGGCACCTTTCTGGTGCAGAACAAGCGCCTGCCGGGCGCGTACATCAACACGGTCTCCGTGGCGTCAGCCTCGGCGACCCTCTCCGACCGCGGCTATGCGGCCCTCCCGCTCGAGATGGACTGGGGGCCGCAGGGCGAGATCTTCACGGTAGAGCAGGGCGATTTCCTCAAAAACAGCCAGAAGCTCTTCGGCTACCCTTATACCTCCGCAGCACTGCGGCCCATGCGGGAAGTGTTCTGTCACGCAAAGACCGTGCATTTCTTCCGTCTGGGTTCCAGCGGCGTCAAGGCATCCTGCACCTTCGGAAGCGCAAAATATCCCGGCATCCGGGGCAACGCCCTGCGGGTGGTCATCACTGCCAGCGAAGGCAGCACCGAGCAGGCTCCTCGGTACGATGTGGAGACCTTCCTCGACACCCAGAAGGTCGAGACACAGGAAGACATCTCCACCGCCGCAGAACTGGCGGACAATGATTTCGTCGTCTGGAAGGATGATGCTGTGCTGGCGCTGACAGCATCCACGCCGCTGACCGGCGGCACCAATGGCACAGTCGAAGATGGCAACTACCAGACCTTCCTTGATGCCATCGAGAGCCGCACCTTCAATGCCCTGGGCTGCACCTCGACCAACGACACCATCAAGAAGCTCTTCGCAGCCTTCACCGAGCGTATGCGCAACGATGTGGGCAAGAAGTTCCAGTGCATCGGCTTCCGCTATCTGGCCGATGACGAAGGCGTCATTTCCCTGAAAAACACCGTCACTGACGAAGGCGCAGACCCTGCGGCTCTCATCCCGTGGGTCGTGGGCGTGGCCGCCGGCACTGCGGTCAACAAGAGCGCCACCAACATGGTCTACGACGGCGAGTATACCCCAGACACCCGCTATACCCAGACTCAGCTGGAAGCCGGCATCCAGGAGGGCTCCTTCATGCTCCACGACGTGGACGGTGAGACACGGGTGCTCTCCGACATCAACACCTTCGTGTCCATCACCGATGAAAAGGGTGCAGACTTTTCCTCCAACCAGACCATCCGGGTGCTCGACCAGATCGCCAACGACATCGCGGTGCTGTTCGGCACGAAGTACCTCGGCAAGGTCCCCAACGACGGCGCAGGCCGTATTTCTCTGTGGAACGACATCGTGTCCCACCACCAGAAGCTGCAGGCCATCCGCGCGCTGGAGGATTTCGACCCCGAAGGAATCATCGTGGAGAAGGGCGAGAGCAAAAAGTCCGTTGCCGTCTCCGACCACGTCACTCCTGTGAACGCGATGGAGCAGCTGTATATGACGGTCTACGTCAACTAAAGAAAGGAGGGACATTTTATGGCAAACATCATGAACGCCAAAGACGCCGTCTCGGCCTCTCTGGCCGAGTGCTACGTCACCATTGAGGGCAACCGCTACAACCTCATGCAGGCCATCAAGCTGGAAGCCAAGGTGGAAAAGACCAAATCCGAGGTCCCCATTCTGGGAAAGACCGGAAAGGGCAACAAAGCCACCGGCTGGAAAGGCACTGGCTCTGCCACTTTCCACTACAATATGCCCATCTTCCGCCGTCTGCTCAAGCGCTACAAGGACACCGGCGAGGACATCTATTTCGACATCCAGTGTACCAACGAAGACCCTACTTCTTCGGTGGGTCGTCAGACGGTCATCCTGAAAGACTGCAATATGGACGGCGGCATCCTGGCCAAATTCGACGCCGATGCCGAATACATCGACGAGGATATGGATTTCACCTTCGAGGACTTCGAGATTCCCGAAAACTTCATCCTGCTGGACGGGATGCAGTGATTTTTTAACAAGAAAGGATTTTTGATATGGATTTGAGTGCATTTCTGGCCGAAAACGCCATTCCTCCCGAAGAGGAGGCCGCTTTTGTGGTCTCCAAACGCTTCCTGTCTGATGAAACGGACAAAAAGGGCAATCGCAAGCCCCTGCAGTGGAAGCTCAAAGCCATCACCGGCGCAGAAGATGAATCTCTGCGTAAAAGCTGTGTCAAACGTGTGCCGGTCCCCGGCCGGCGCAACCAGTACCAGCAGGAGACGGATTACAACCTGTATCTGGGCAAGCTGGCTGTTGCCTGCACCGTGTACCCCAATCTGAACGATAAAGCTCTGCAGGACAGCTACAAGGTCATGGGCGCAGAAAACCTGCTCAAGACCATGCTCACCTCCGGCGAGTATGCCGAATACCTGCAGAAGGTGCAGGAGGTCTGCGGCTTCGATGTTCCCCTGCAGGACGAGGTGGACGACGCAAAAAACTGATAACTGAGGGCGATGAGGAGGCAAACATCGCCCACTATTGCCTGCAGGAACTGCACCTCATTCCCTCCGCCTTTCTCTCCCTGTCCCGGAAAGAGAGAGCCTTTATCATCGCCTCCTGCGAAGTACGCGGAGAGGAAGAAAAGAAACGGCAGAAAGAAGCCGAACGAAAGAGCAAAAGGAGGTGACGCCGTTTGGCGACCATTCGGACAGCGATCTCCCTTTATGACGGCGTCTCCGGCCCGCTGCGCACCATGCACCGGGCGATGAACGTCGTGATGGACAGCTTCGAAGCGCTGAATACTGCTTCCAGCGGGGCCATTGATGTTTCCAGCATCCGGCAGGCCCGGGCAGAACTTTCCGGAGTCATGTCTGATTTTTCCCGCACTGAGGAGCAGATACGGAATGCAGACGACGCCCAGAACGAGCTGAACAGCTCCATCCGGGGCGGTTCTTCGGCGGCGGATACTCTTCTGGGCAGATTCAAGAGCCTCGTCGCCACTGTGGGCGGTCTGGCTGCCATCAAAAAGGTAGTCGGCCTCTCGGACGAACTGGCAAGCACCAAAGCGCGCCTGAATCTTATCGTGGACCAGCAGGAACCAGTGCCTCAGCTGGCCGATGCCAGCGTACACGTAGGGCTTGATGTGGACGACAGCCAGCTTACAGACAAGCTGGCAAATACAGACGCCCGCATAGGTGTAACGGTTGATGACGGCGGGTCCGTCGAAGAGCTGGAGCGCAAGATCATGGCATCGGCCCAGCGTTCCCGCGCCGCCTACTTTGACACAGCCTCCGCTGTTGCCAGTATGGGTGCCAATGCCAAGGCCGCGTTCAGCAGCAATGACGAGCTCATCTCCTTCATCGAGCAGGTCAACAAGCAGTTCGTCATCGGCGGCGCAGACGCACAGGGCCAGGCTGCTGCCATGCTCCAGCTCAAGCAGGCCATGGGCATGGGCGTCCTTCGCGGCGAAGAGCTGAACTCCGTCCTCGAGAACGCCCCCGGCATCGCCCGCATCATCGAGCAGTACATGGGCATCGCAGAAGGCTCCATCAAGTCCTATGCAGAAAAAGGTGCCGTCACGGCAGAAGTCGTGAAAGACGCGCTGTTGGGTGCGGCAGATGAGACCAACGCGGCCTTCGAGTCCATGCCCATGACGTGGGGCCAGATATGGACCTCGATGCAGAACAAAGCCCTCTCAATCTTCAGCCCCATCCTGCAGAGGATAAACGACATCGCCAACACCGACAAGTTTTCCGCCGTCACAGACGGCCTGCTGGACGGGCTTGCGGCGGCAGCGAAAGCCGGCACTGTGACGCTGGATGTTCTTCTCTCCATCGCTTCGGCCTTCATCGACAACTGGGGCATCATCCAACCTCTCATCTTTGGCATTGCCGCTGCGATGCTGCTCTACAACGGCTACCTGCTGACCAATAACGCCCTCACGGCCATCAGCAACATCCAGAAAGGCATCGCCGCCGTCCAGGCATACAAGGCAGCAGCGGCAAACGCTGCACTTTCGGCCTCCGAGCAGGCCGCTGCCATGTCTACCGCCAGCGCAACTGCTGCACAGTACGGCTTCAATGCCGCCCTGCTGTCCTGCCCGCTGACGTGGGTGATCGTTGGCATTATCGCTGTAGTTGCCGCCATCTATCTGATAGTGGCTGCCATCAACAACATGACCGGTTCTGCGATTTCTGCGACGGGCATTATCTGCGGCATTTTTGCCGTGGCTGCATCGCTCATCCTGAACACCGGCATCGGGGTTTACAACAGCTTTCTCGCTATCATCGGCACATTCGTGAACTTTTTCCTCGGCATCATCGAATGGGTCCTGAATGCTGCAAACGGCGGCTTCGATTCTTTCGGCGGTGCGGTGGCCAACCTCATCGGCCAGATCATCAGCTGGTTCTTGTCTCTCGGCCAGGTCGTGACCACCATTATTGATGCTATCTTTGGCACCAACTGGACGGCAGGTCTCGAGGACCTGAAAGGCACCGTGACCCAGTGGGGCAAGAACGACACAGCCATCACCCTCGACCGGGGCGATTACAGCGGTATCCAGCGCATCCAGTATTCTGACGCATGGGACGCAGGTTATTCCTTCGGCCAGAGCGTGGACAGCAAGGTCAGCGGCCTTTTTGACGGCTTCTCGATGGACTCGATGGGCGCATTCGACTTCGGCAATACCCTCGAGCGCATCGAGCAGAACTCCGGCTTCACCGCAGCCAACACGGCCGCAAGTTCAAAAAAACTGGATATTACCAGCGAAGAGCTGAAATATCTGCGCGACATCGCCGAGCGGGAGGCCATCAACCGCTTCACCACTGCCGAAGTCCGCATCGAACAGACCAACCACAACAGCATCTCGAAGGATGTGGATGTAGACGGTATCATGGACTACTGGGCGGACTGGTTCGCCGAAAAGCTGGATGTCAGCTATGAGGGGGTGCATGGATAATGGCTTATAAGATGTTCCTCAACGGCCTGCTGATGCCCGTCTGCCCGGGCAAGGTGACGGTCAAGGTCAATGGCCAGAACAAGACCATGAACCTGCTGAACGGTGAAGAGATCAACCTGCTCAAGACGCCGGGCCTGTCGGATGTTTCGTTTGAGCTTCTGCTTCCCCACAGGGCTTATCCGTTCTCTTCCTCCGTCGTTCTGCCGCCCAGCTACTACCTCGCCTATTTCCAGCGGCTCTCCCAGCGGGACACCGGCTTCCAGTGGATACTCGTCCGCACGAAGCCAGGCGGCGGGATGCTGCACTACACCAACATGACCGTCGCTCTGGAGGACTATCAAATCGTTGATGATGCTTCGGAGGGTCTGGACACTACGGTCCAGATCGAGTTGAAACAGTGGAAAAGCTACGGCACGAAACGGGCTGACATCACGCAGGCTGAGGACGGAACTCTGACCGCGTCCGTCACCTCGACACGGCCTGCACCGTCCGCCCCCTCTCCGGCCACTTACATCACCAAGGCAGGCGACACCGTCTGGAATATCGCCAAGCAGCTGACCGGCAGCGGAGACAGCTGGCTGGCCATTGCCAAGCGCAGCGGGCTGAACACCAACACACCCGAAGCCGGCACACTGCTTGATTTGAGGGAGTGACGGTATGGCATATTCTTTGTTTTTAGAGCATGAAGGGACGCCCCTGTACCCAGTCGTGCAGGAAGGTGTTTCGCTTGCTTTGGAGCGGAAGGGCGCGCCCGGCACTCTCAAGTTCACAGTCCTCGCAGACGAAAGCCTCGATTTCGAAGAGGGCGACCGCGTCCATTTGTCTGTGGATGGCATCGATATGTTCTATGGCTATGTCTTCGCCAAAAAGTCTGTCAGCGACGGCCTTATCAGCGTGACAGCCTATGACCAGCTGCGCTATCTCAAAAACAAGGACACCTTTATTGGCACCGGCCTGAAAGCCTCGGAACTGCTCAAACGGCTGGCAGAAGATTTCCACCTGCAGACCGGCACCATCGAAGATACCGGCCATGTCATCGACATTATCGATGAGCAGAACCAGACCCTCTTCGACATGATACAGAATGCGCTGGATGAAACGCTGACCAACACCGGCAAGCTCTACGTGCTTTACGATGATGTGGGCAGGCTCTGCCTCCGAAACATCAACCAGCTGAAGCTTGATCTCGTGGTGGATGCCGAGACCGGCGAGAGCTATACCTACGAGACCAGCATCGACAGCCAGACCTACGACAAAATCAAGCTTTTCTATGAGAACGACAAGACCGGCAAGCGGGAATTGTATGTTGCTCAGGACAGCAGCAATATCAGCAAATGGGGCGTGCTACAATACTGTGAGCAGGTCAAGACCACCACCGGTGTGCAGGCCAAGGCCAATGCCCTGCTCAAGCTTTATAACAACCGCACCCGCTCTCTGGGACTCAAAGGTGTCTTCGGCGACCCACGAGTCCGGGCAGGCTGCTCTATCATCGTCTCGCTCACCCTGCCGGACATGACTTTATGCAACTACATGGTGGTCCACAAGGTCACACACAACTTTCAGGGTGAGCGGCATTCCATGGACCTGACTCTCATCGGAGGTGAATTTATCAGTGGCTGACCCTATTGATACCATCAAGCGGGCAGCGGCGGAGGCTATCGCCGCAGACAAGCCTGTGCAGCTGCTCTTTGGTACGGTCGTCTCAGCCGCTCCGCTCAAGATACAGCTCGACCAGAAAGCGACTCTGCTGGAGCCGATGCTGGTACTGACCCGGAATGTGACCGACTACGAAATGGACATCGACGTAAGCCACTGGACGGAATTTGAAAAAGAGCACCAGCACAGAACCTCGGACGGTGCGACCGCTCTGCCCACCTCCCACCGGCACAAGTATGTCGGCACCAAAAAGGTCAAGATCCACAATGCCCTGCTGGAAGGTGATGTCGTGGTTCTAGCCCGTATCCAGAAAGGCAAGCGGTACGTTGTTCTCGACCGCATCAGCCCCATCCCCGAGCTGAAAGGAGAATGGCTGTGACCCCCAAAACAAATATCGACCTTCGGGGTGCTGTCACTATAGCTGCACGTCCCGGGAAGACCTTTTGTCTGGATGGTCCCGGTATGATAGACGGCAAAGAAGCCGTCCGACAGGCCATCTATCTTATCCTCAACACTGAACGGTATGCATGGCTCATCCACAGCTGGAACTACGGCGTAGAGCTTCACTCCCTCATCGGACAGGACCCTGACTTCTGTATCCCGGAAATCGAACGCTGCGTCCGGGAAGCGCTCCTGCAGGATGACCGCATCACGGCAGTGGACGACTTTTCTTTTGAAAAGCACAAGAAGTCCATCGCCGCTACATTTACCGTTCACACCATCTATGGTGACATCGAATCCGAAACGGAGGTGACTATCTGAGTGTCGGAACAGACCTATGAAGCCATTCTGAAGCGCGAGATGGCCCGCGTTCCCGGAGATCTGGACACCCGGGAAGGCTCCCTCATCTGGTACGCCAACGCCCCCGGCGCGGTGGAGCTGGTCAACCTGAACATCGCGGTAGAAGAAGCCCTCAACAACGGATTTGCCGATACTGCCAGCCGGAAATACCTCATCCGGCGAGCTGCAGAGCGGGGGCTTTCCCCGCAGGCTGCATCTGCCGCAATTCTGGAGCTGACCACCACCCCCGCCGAGATAGAAATTTCGCTGGGGACTCGATTCTCCATTGGGGCGCTGAACTATGCCATCACCAAGCGCGTCGCCGCCGGTGTATACGAGATCACCTGCGAAACACCGGGCGAGGCTGGCAACGACTACAGCGACACCTGTATTCCCATCGAATACGTCAAGGGCCTTGAGACCTGCACAGTCACCGCTCTGCTCATTCCGGGCGAAGACGAAGAAGCTACCGAAATATTCCGGCAGCGCTACTTCAGCAGTCTCCATGCGCAGGCTTTCGGTGGAAATCGGCAGGACTACATCGAAAAGGTCAACGCCATCCCCGGTGTGGGTGCTGTCAAGGTATATCGGGCATGGAACTCAGACATTGCACCTGCGAGTCTTCTCCCGCCGGAAGGTACGGATGCATGGCTTGAAACCCTTCCCGGCATACCGGAAGAAATAAAGAACTGGCTCGATACGATGTATCTTGCGGCTTCCCAAAGCAAGTTGACCGTCGGCGGCACCGTCAAACTTGTCATTCTGGACAGCACTCTCAGCAAGCCGTCGTCCACCCTCGTGGAGCTGGTGCAGACGACCATCGACCCTACCCAGAACGCCGGCGAAGGTCTCGGCCTTGCCCCCATCGGCCATGTAGTCAAAGTATACGGCGCCGACGAAGAGGTCATAAACCTCGACTTTGCCGTCTACTGCCGTCGCGGACTGGCATGGGAAGACGTCTGCGACGCAGCAGCCGACGCCGTGAAGGACTATTTCCGGGAGCTGACCCAGAGTTGGGCCGACACCGACGGTCCGCTCATTGTCCGCGTCGCCCAGGTCGAGAGTCATCTGCTTACTGTTCCCGGAATCCTTGATGTGGGCCGCACGGCTCTCAATGGCCGGGAAGTGAATCTGACGCTCACCAGTGACCATATTCCGGTTCTTGGCACTATCTCGGCTCATGCAGCCGCGATAAGTTAAGGAGGCTACGGATGGAACGACAGCTGATAAACTATCTTCCCTTCATTCTCCGTGACCTTCCGGCATTCAAAGCGGCAATGGCATCGCAGCAGCCGGAATTCTCGGCTTTGTGGGACAGTGTCGCTGCTTTTCAGGACGACCTCTTCATTCTGACTGCCGGAGACCGCGGTCTCGCCCGGTGGGAGTACATCCTCGACCTTGTTCCGAAGGCATCGGACAGCTTCGATGTCCGGCGCATCCGCATTCTTACCGCGCTGAACCGTCAGCTGCCCTATACTCTGCCTCAGCTGCAGAATGTACTGAACAACATCTACGGAGTCGGTGCTTCCACCGCAGAAGTGCCGGAAAACAGTTACACCCTTCGGGTCACGATGCCTTATACGGACACCTATGCCGACACGATGGAGCTGGTAGACGCGATGTCTCCCCAAAATCTGTTTTTGCAGTACATCGCGTATCTGGAAGATGCACATCTTACAGCCTACGCCGCCGCTGCCCCATGCAGCGCAGTCACCACCTGCACCGTCCGCATCCCGGGCGTCATCGGGCCGAAGGAAGTCACCGGTCGGGCATATGCAGTCAGTGCAGCCAGCAGCACCCGGGTGCAGGCCACCGTGGCTCTGCCCGGCGTCATCGGCCCGAAAGCGGTCAGTGCGCCGGCCCTTGCAGGCAGCAGGCTGGCCAACACCCGCGAGACCATCACCATCAAGATTGGAGGAATAACGATATGAGCTGGGAAAAAGCCGCGTATACCCGCGCGGGCGCTGCCTTATTGTCGGAGTCGGTCTCCGGCGGCGCACTCATCATCACCCGTGCGCTGGCGGCCACCGAGGCCAGTGACTCTGACCTCGCAGAAGCCGTCACTCTCAGTGGCGAGACACACGAGGTGGACATCCTCGGCATCGACACTGTGGAGAACGACGGCAAACCCGCCCGGCGGGTCAGCATCCAGATCACAGCCGGGCAGACAGCCTACATCTGCCATCAGGTGGGTGTATACGGCAAGCTGGACACCGGCCCGGACGAAACGCTGCTCATGGTCGTGCAGGATGACCGGGGCGTCGAGATCCCCGCCGCCAGCACGAGCAGCGATTTCAAAATCGAGCTGGCCGTCCTGCTGGCCGTCTCCAACAACGCCAACATCAGCGTCACCGTATCGCCGCAGGTGCAGGCCATCATGCAGCTGGTCGCAAAAGAGCTGGATAAACACGACAAGAACCCCGACGCCCACGCCTCGGTCATCGAGGCTGCCGCCAGTGCGGCGGTAAAGCGCGTCGAGGAGTCCGGCCAGATCATGACCGAAGCACAGGTCAAAAAGCTCATTCAGACCCACAGCGGCAGCGGGTATTTCGGCGAGTACAGCCTCGTCCTCCGCGCTGATGGCTGGACTCCCCTGCCGGACACCGGCCCCTACCAGTACATCTACGATGCCGCGCTGGCTGACAGCGACAGCTCACTTATCCCCAGCGGCGGCGCAGATGTCAATGACTTCGCCGTGACCGCGCGGGCCGGCGTCCTCAACGCCTGTGAGACTCGCGACGGCTCTGTCCGTTTCTTCTCGCAGCGCGTTCCGGATGCCGACATCCATGTGACGCTTACCCTGAACGGTTCCGGGAAAGGAGGTGGTACCAATGCATCTGGCAATGTGACCATCGGGCAGGGCCTCAAACGCGATGAAAGCGGCGCGATCGTCGTCAGCATCGGCGACGGCCTTGCCTTTGACGCCACCGACGCGCTGACCGTCCGCAAAGACACCGTTGTGACCAGCGACGACCTCGTGAACGACGAAAAGTTATCTCAGGAAATCGCTGAAATTTTGAAGTAAAAGAAAGGAAAAAACACTATGTCCAAGAATATCACCACCGCTGACTCCATCCGCAATCTGGCCGCTGAGGTCAAGAAGGGCTTTGTAAAGAAGGAAGCGTTCGCCTCCATTCAGACCGCTGCTGAAAAGGCCATCAAGTCTCTGGATGTGACCGGCAACACCATCAGCTTCTTCACCAGCACCGACAAGACCGGTGACGCCGCCTTTACCGTGGACTTCCCCGCCGAAATGTTCCTCGACCAGACCAAGACCGAGTTCGTCCCCAGCTTCGCGTTCAGCGCAGCCACCTATCCCGGCTCGACCGACCCCAAGCTGGACGGCAAGCCCGTCATGGTGCTGGCCGTCAAGGGCGAGAACCCTGACTCCTGCACCTACTCTTTCCTGAGCATGGCTGCGCTGGTGGATACCTACAAGGCTAAGGCCGTCGGCAAGGATACTTCCACCACCGTCTCCATCGCGGGTTACGAGGTGGACGTCAAGGTCAACGTCTCCGCTGCCGAGGGTAACGCCCTGACCCTCAAGGAGGATGGCCTCTACGTCAGCCCCGCCAAGGTCGAGGCATCCGACACCAACGGCAACATTAAGGTCAACGGCAAGGAAGTTACCGTCTACACCGAGCCCGCGAACGTCCTGCACACTGAGGATGTCGAGGACTTCAGCGCCGAGGACATCGCTGCCATGCTGGCAGACTAAGGCCCACAAGGAGGCTCTATGGCAAAGGTAAAAGCACTTTTGGCAAAAGGCCTCGCCGAACTCTGCAGCTACATGAAAAAGTATACCGCCGCCCTTGGCGACCTTGCTTCGGCCACAGCAGATGGCCTCGACGAAAAGCAGGACATCACGGCGGCGGTGTCTTTTACGATTCCGACAACCGGCTGGGCGAGGGATTCCACCCTCACCAGCTATTACTACTGTGACATCTCCATCGCGGGGCTTCGGGCCACCGACATCGTGGATGTCACACCTGCACCGGAATCCTACAGTGTGGCGCGAACGGCAGGCTTTATCACCACCGAGAGCATGACCGGGAAGCTGCGGCTGCGGGCCAAGAAAGCTCCGACTGCGGCCATCAAGGCACAGTATCGCATCATCAACACAGTAAAGAACTAGGAGTGATTTTATGGCATATGGTTCTTTCAATTCGGGCGGCGAAGCTCTGGCTGTGGACGCCACCCTCAAAGTCTCCGGCGCAGCTGCCGACGCCAAAGCCACCGGCGACGCGCTGGCGGGTA
>ERZ1106964.129-NODE-129-length-96133-cov-8.713920_pt1 | contig 96133 bp, 81 predicted proteins | sample MGYA00403682_ERZ1106964 | MGnify/ENA primary metagenome ERZ1106964 (study PRJEB35170, sample SAMEA104062451) | human gut metagenome | biome: human gut; feature: human-associated habitat; material: faeces | place: Denmark | collected 2013-04-10 ...
CAACTACGGATAGCCACTTCTATCTTCTCTATCTCGTTAAAGAGCAACAACCTTAATTTACGGTCAAAACGATACATGTTCAACGCCTGTACGAAAGTTGCCCCCGGCTTGTACAGATGTTGTTCTTTGGGGAATTTCAACAACGGATAGAAGTAAGCACTTAAACGGAAATAACCGATATTGTAAATATATCCGGCGGCTTTTTCTTCGTCCGCTATTAACAAACCTCTATTCTTTAAAAGGATGATATGTTGCTGTGGAGAGTAAAATGTCTTGGTAAACAGTTGTTTCATAGGTGTATATAAAAAAACGACCCGCCTATTTGAGCATTGTTAAGAGGCTTGGCAGGTTCTATTGGTTGCAAATATAGAACTTATCTCTTAAACTACAAAATATATTCGGAAATAATTTTGTGATAAGTGCGACATCGTCGCACTTATTTATCGGTATTGCCGGTATTACGGGTATAAAACCTTGAAATCCCGTGGGGTGCCGTTGTCTATCAAGCCGTCCTGCCGGAGCCGCCGGAGGGTTTCGGTTGCCGAACCGCTGCCAAAGTTGCGGACGCAGGAGAGCCGGGAGAAACGGAAGCGGCGGAGGTGGACGAGCAGGTGCTCCACGGTGAAAATGCCCAGCTCACGGCACGCCCGGACGATGCGCTGCGACAAGCCGAAGGTGTCGAGCGGGGTGTCGAGCAGGCGGCGGAGCCTGCCCGGTCTGCCGGGCTTGCCCCGCCCCCGTGGAACCTCGTCGTAGATGGTGGCTACCCGGTGGCGCCCGAAAAGGGCGGCAAGGGAAGAGCCGTCGATCATCAGGATGTCGTCGAAGCGGGCGTAGGCGATGTGGTTGCCGTTCATCCAGAGGGTGATGTGCAACTCGTCCGTGCCGCAGAGCCGGGCGGCTTCCGCCACGGTGAGCCAGCCGATACCGTTCATCGCCCGCCTCCCTTCCCCTTTGCCTTGCCCGTGCGTGGCGGGAACTCGTACACGGTGCGAAAGTCCTTGTCGAAGGTGACGCAGGCATCGAAGGACTTGCCTTCCTTGCTCTTGAAGCCTTTGATAAGGGATGTTTTGCCCTTGGTCACGAGGTCGGTGAGCTGGTGGTCGGTGAGCTGCCGCTCCCCCTTGTTGCGGAAGACGGTGAGCGGACAGTCCACGTTGCTGCACTTGGCGACCTTCGGATAAAAGAGGATGCGTCCGGACTGGCATTTGGGGCAAGGGATTCGTTCACCGTCTGCCACGGACACCTGTACTTGCAGGAGTTCCCCGGTAATCTGTGCGGCATAGACCTCGATACCTTTGCGGAAGGTGTCGGGGTTCATCTCGCCGCTCTCGATTTTGGCAAGGGCGGATTCCCACTGCCCGGTCATCTCGACGTCGGCGATGCGCTTGTCCTTTACTATATGATACACGGCAAGCCCTTTCTCGGTGGGTACAAGGCTCTTCTTCTCCCGGCGCACGTAGTCACGGGAGAAAAGGGTCTCGATGACGGAGGCACGGGTGGCGGGCGTGCCGATGCCGCCCTCTTTCAGGCTGTCCCGAAGTTCTTCGTCCTGCACGTCCCTGCCGCAATGCTCCATTGCCGAAAGCAGGCTGCTCTCGGTATGCAGGGGACGGGGCTTGGTCTGTTTCTCCACGCTTTCGGCGGATGCGAGGGGGATGGTCTCGCCGGGCTGCAAGGACGGCAGGGAGGCGGTATCTTCGTCCTCGTCCCGTTCGTCCCGCACGGCACGCCACCCGGCAGACCTGATAACCGTACCCTTGACGGTGAAGGCGCAACCGCCCGACGTGAGGCGGACGGTGGTAACGTCCTTGACACAGCGGGCGGAGAAGGATTCGAGCAGGCGGGCTGCCACCATGTCGTACACCTTGCGCTCGTCCCCGGACAGCTCGCCGGGCAGATACTCGGTAATGATAAGCGCATGGTGGTCGGTGACTCTCTTCCCGTCCACGCTGCGGCGGTTAAGCGCAGCCCCTTTCAAGGTGGCGGCATGGGCGGCAAAAGCCGGGTATTGTTCCAGCAGGGCGATGCGGGACGGGATTTCGTCGAAAACATCGTCGGAGAGATAACGGGAGCCGGTACGGGGATAGCTCAATACCTTCTTTTCATAGAGCGACTGGGCGATGGAGAGGGTCTTGTCCGCCGAGAAGCCGTGCCTGCCGTTCGCCTCTTTCTGCAAGGCGGTCAGGTCGTACAGCAGCGGCGGCTCTTGGCAGACCTCCTTGCGCTGCACGTCGGCAACCGTCACCGCTGACGTGTCGGTCACGGCGGCAAGGGCGGCGGTAGCATCCGGCAGGCTGTCGTAACGCAATTCGGAAATAGCGGTGAAGGGCGTGCCGTCCTTTTCTACCGTGACCTTTAACTGGTAATAGGTCTGCGGGGTGAAATCCTTGTTCTCCAGATAACGGGAGCAAATCATCATCAAGGTGGGCGTCTGCACCCGTCCGAGGGAGTAGATGCCCTGCCCGGCGGCGATGCTGAGAGCTTGGGTGGCGTTCAGCCCTATCTCCCAGTCGGCGATGGCACGGGCTTCGGCGGCACGGTAGAGGTTGTCGTAGTCGCTGCCGGGTTTGAGATTGTCCAGCCCCTTCCGGATGGCACGGTCAGTCAGCGAGGAGATCCAGAGGCGGTCAAAGGGCTTGCGGCAGGCGGTATGGTTGTAGATAAGCCTGAAAATCAGTTCCCCTTCCCGACCCGCATCCCCGAAATTGATGATACGGTCAGCTTGCGAGAACAGCTCCTTGATGACCTTCAGTTGTTTGAGCACGCCGGGGTCGGGCTTGTACTCCTTGCCCTCCCGCACCTGACGGGGAATGTACTTGAACTCCTGCGGCAGGATGGGCAGGTTCTCCCTGCGGAAGCCCGTGTAGCCGTAGGCATCGGGCATGGCGAGCTGGATAAGATGGCCGAACGCCCAGGTAACGAGGTAGCCGTTGCCTGAGAGGTAGCCATCGTGACGCTCCTTCACGTTCAGCACGGCAGCCACGCTTGCCGCCACGCTGGGTTTCTCACATAAGATACAAACAGTCATGTTATTAAAAATTTAATGGTTCGATAAAAGTTATCCCGCCGCTCGGACGGGATAACCGGGTAATTCATTTGCAGAATGGGAAAAATAGAATCAGCGGCGGATGCCCTTGCGCTGTTTGGGCTTGTCGGTCTGCTCCTGCTTCTGTTCCTGCTTCTTGTCCTCCTTCTGCTGTTCCTTGCGGTCTTGCCGCTGCTTCTGCTCCCCGGTGGGTCGCTGCTGTGCGGACTGCAAGGCTTCTTTCAGGTTGCGGGTCGCCTCGTTGGTCTTGCCTTGCGAATTGACCGCCACCTGCACCTCGTTCTCGACGGCGGGCTTGACACGCCCCTCTTCGAGCGCCGCCTTGTAGTCCTTTGGGAACATGAAATCGGGCTTCTCGCCGGGCTTCCACGTGATATAGCCGTGGTACTGCTTGCCCTTCTTGTCCACCAAGCCGGACACCTTGACCGTGCCCCCGGCTTCGAGTTCGAGCCGTGACTTCTCGGTAAGCTCCTGCTTGCGGAAGGTCTTGGGCACTTCCTGATTGGCGGTCTGCTTCTGGGCTGCCCGGTACGCATCCATCGCCTGCTTGCCCCGTTCGTTGAAGAGAAATTCGAGCTGCATCTTGGCGGCGCTGAACTGCACGGGAGCCAAGTAGCTCTTGGGTTCCTGCCCCTCCTTGGGCTTGGTGATGAACTGGCAGACCACCGCCTCGCCCTGCCGGAGCTTCGCCACCTCGTCGGGGGTGAACTTGTGCCCGTTCTTCTCCGCCGGGATATTGACCTTCCCGACGGGAAAGGCAATCAGCTCGTTGGTCTTCAGGTTACGGCTGACAAGGGCTTCGACCTGCTCGCCGTCCCGGTTGGTGACGGTTGCCGGATGCCCCATGTTGCCCGTCTGCTGGAGCTGCTGCTTGTCGCTGTCGGTGATGTCGTAGCCGAAGAACTGCTTCTGCACCTTTTCCGGGTCAAGGATGCCGTGGCTGCACACGGTCAGCTTGCCGTCCGAGTCCGGTTTGAGCGAGAGCTGGCTGTCGTTGCTGTGCGACAAGCCCTCGAAGCGGAAATGCACCCGGACGGTCTTGTCGGTCTGGAAGCCCCGGAGCATCTGGTCGAGCATCCCGTTCCGCTCGATTTGCTCCCGTTGCACGCCGATGGCGGCAAGGCTGTTCCAGTCGATGTCCTCCGGGCGGTACTTGTACTGCGGGTTCTGTTCCTGCTGCGGCGCACCGTCCTGCTGTTGCTGCTGTTGCCCTGCGGCTTGCGCCTGCTGCTGCCCCTGCACGGGCGGCTGTACCTCGTACTGCGCAACGAGCGGCTCGCCCTCCTTGACGGGCTGGGTCGTCCGCTGCTGGAAATCGGCTGCCACCCGTTGCATCTCTTCTTCCGGCACACGGAAAAAGTGGAAACGGGTCGGGTCTTTCAACTGGTTCCAAAGGTTGGAAAAGAAATTTGAAAACATATCGCCGTGGCGATCCACCCGCAGGAGGTCGTTGTTGTCCTCCAGTGGGTTCTTGGTCTGTAACTCGCCGTCCTTTACTCCGCTGACGGCTTGGAGCGTGCCCTTCTCGTCCATGACGAGCAGGATGTCCATTAATTGCTGGCTGCTGTCCGGTTGTTCGTCCATAATCCAAACTTTTTTAAATGGTGAATACTACTGGTTTTTCCATGAAACCGGACGTAAATATATAGGGGAAACCGTGGTAAACGGGCAAGTTACGGGCAGGCTGTCCGTGGTTGTCGTCCCGTTCGTTGGTTTGTCGTGGGCGCTCCTTGTAAAAAATGCAAAAAAGCCGTGCTACACCCGTATATTTTCGCCCGTAGAGAGGCGATAATCCGTTGTTTTTCCTATATTTGTGGCTAACAGAACGGGGTTTTGGCAAAAAGCGGAAATGGAAAAACACAGTTTGTCATTACCACGTATGTAATGCGTATGAAAGTCTATCTAACATAGAAGAATACATAAAAGAAAAATCGCTTATAACAAGCGGATCAACCTACTTAATGGTCGATTGGCTGCTAAACAATATCTGCAATAAATCAATTAAAGATATGAAAAGAATAGACGAAATAAAGAAAATACTTGTAAAGAAAGCAACAGGCTTTACAACGGGCGGTTTCAAACCTACAAACTCCGATACCGAAAGCTGGATAGGAAGAGTATATCTGTATAAAGAAGATGAAGCCATACCTACTGATAATGACGGGAAAACGATGTTACCCATATTACAAGTATGCCTTGAAGGGTTGCCTTATATTCCTGATGCACTTAAAGGCACAAAAGTGCTGACGGTTTTTATGTCTGAAAATATACCCGGGAGATTATCCAGCAACGGTAATAACTGGGTGATACGTGAATATAAAGAGGAAGATGTATTGGTAATCAAAGATCTCTCCAATCAACCATCATCCATAAAACCGTTTCCATTGAAAAATCTACTTATTGAAGAAGACTATCCTGTATGGGATAGTGGTGACATTCCTATGGAGATAGAGGATGAGTTGGTGGAAATGGAAGATTCCGGGGAAATCACCGACTATTATGACTATACGGATTGTTTTGTCGGGCATAAAATAGGTGGTTATCCTAATTATATACAGTCTGGTATAGATTTCGGTGCTGGATATGAATTTGTACTTCAGATAACTTCTGATGAGAAAGCAAATTTGAATATTATTGATAGTGGTAATGTCTATTTGGCAAAGAACCGCCAAACAGGTGACTGGAAGTTTTATTGTGATTTTTATTAGAATATACAGATAACACATTTATGCCGCCTAATGGCAGCAAGCTGCAATCCATTATACACTTAGAAACTAATACAATATGAGCATGAAATATTATCCAAAAGGATGGAATACTTACAAATTCTTGGTTACACCACAAGAATTGAGAGATATTTTACGAGGGTTTCACATAGTGGAATACTGTCGAAGAGTTCCTGCGGATTATATAGAAAGCGACATAACTGATTTTGTAGGATATTATGAAGAATTTTACCGTTTACTGACGTCTGGTGAAAGAATAGGGCATATTGTAATCGACAATTTGCTTAAGGGTTTTTCAAACAATCTATGTAATTGTGCCTATAACGCCCCATTTCAAGATTCAAATGATAAATTATGGTATAAAACAGCGAATTTCACTGAGCCTTGCGTTGGTTTCAATATATTTGCTTTCTATCTTGATAAAGAACGTAAATTACAGACCAAATTCAGCTACATAAATTCTCCGGAGAATATAATGGGAGTTCAGTTGGAGTATCCTAAGAAAATATATTCAATAGAGGAAAACAGAGAAATACTATGTAATGAATTGGAAAATTATAATGACGTGTACCAAGTGGCAGTAGAAAGGATAAAGCAATTATGCCGGAATCTGACAATTACAATAGATGAAAATGTGCATAGAACTAAGATAAAAATAAGTCCTATTGCATTAAAAGATATTAGAGATAGTCATTTTATAAAAGAAAATAATTGTATTGTTAAATAAAGTGCATAACAAGCGGATCAATCTTCCAAAGGTCGATTATCCACCGAACATTAGCTGCAAAACAAAAAATAAAAAGAATATGGAAAAAGATATGACAGGTTGGAATGCAATAACGAATACATTTCTAAAAATGTATCCTAAGCAAACTGAACCTCTACATTTTGCCCCATTGTTTTCGTATCAACTCGGAGGCGACCCTTTGGATAATATAAATGTATATGAAAGTGACGATTTCTATCATTTTGTATCTTATGGATTATCTGAACTTTATGAAAAGGAATCCGAAGATAAGGAATATAGCGGTTACGGTTTTGAATTTACCTTGAAACTGAAAAAATCGTCTTTGAATAATGCTCAAAATGAATTAGAATGTGTTTGTGGCATCTTTCAAACATTGGCTGGAGAGACATTTTCAAACGGTTCGATATTCCAACCTTTTGAGTATATTTATACCGGACAAGCAAATGGTATTGACTCGGAAGGTATGTCTAATATAACAGGGTTTGTTACTATCCCTGATGAAGCTGGAGAAATCATAACACCAAATGGGAAACTCCAATTCGTACAGTTGGTGGGTGTAACTAATGACGAGCTTCAACAAATAATAGATAAACAAATGACTGTTCAAGAATTAATAATTCAATTAGGACATTCTATGACTGATTATCAAAGAGAAAGTGTAGTATAAGCAGCTAACAAGCGGATAAATCTCCCTTAATAGGTAAATTATCCGCTGGGCATTATCGTTTTAGAAAATAAAATTATAGTGGCATATTAATACAAAAATTGCGTTATGATTAAAATGAAAGATATCGGAAACTTTCAGTCTGTTCCGCAGATTGTCAGTGATATTATAAACGGGAACATCCCTGCATTGAACGAGCATTTATCGCAAGGATGGGATATTGAGAAAAAAATCAATATTAGTAAATACATCAGTCAATCACCTCTTGATTATGCTTTGATTATGGAATGTTTTCCATCTGTAAAATGGCTTGTTGAGCATAATGTCAATCTTAATGAGAAAGGAAATCCCAGTTTTTTGACAGCTGTACGGTATTGTGATGAAAAAATAGTTCGATATGTCGTAGCTCACGGGGCAAAAGTTAATGATTTGAATCATGTAAAAGCAGATGCTTTTGAGCAGGCATTATACGGGAAACGATACAAGAATCTACCTTTAATTCATGAACTTGGACATACTGTAAGTAAATATGGTGGGAAAGCCTTTCGTTCTGCCGTTAGTGACAGGAATTACAATGTACTGGAGTTCTTCCTTAATAACGGGGTTGATATTAACTATCATGAGCCAGATATGGTGTACCCCTTTAAACCGACACCATTATGTGTAGCAGCGAGGTACGTGGATATGTCTATGTGCAAGTATCTTGTAGAACATGGTGCGGATGTTACATTGACGGAGAAGGATGGTATGCGACCATACAGCATTTCGCTTGAAAAAGGCGATCTCGAATTGGCAGAGTATTTCAAGTCTTTGGAACCTGCCGAATATCATAATTTGCAGAATAAAATGGATGAGTTAAGACCGTATAAGTTACCCAAAACTCTAATTGATTTTTTACAGAGAGAAAATTTGCATTTTGACATACAGGATTGTGATTTTGGATATATCGACTTCTTTTCATTGGTTGATACCATCCCTATGAAAGTTGGGAGACAAAAACTACTTCGGATATCTAAAACAACAGGGGACTATGAGTACATTTATATCGTCTGGAATCCCAAAGCCAAACAAATTGCTTATTATGATATGGAACATGAAGAGGTTGGAAATATCTGTGGATTTGAGGAATTCCTAAAAAATATTTCAACTTATATGCAGAAAATAATAGATGGTGAATGTAATTAAAACGATAACACGCACCTCAATCGCCTTAAATGGCGATTAGCTGCAAACCCATTAGTAGCGCAAATGTGAGAAGATGGAATTATTAAATGAAAAGATAAGAAACGATGGATTCTATTCAGTTGGATTTAATCCTTTAATTGAACAATACATAATGATAGTCATTATCTGTCATTGGTTTTGGTTTGAACGATATTATCTTATCAGCAAAGAAGAATATGACTGGTTTGATAGCGCAATTCAAAAACTTGAAGATTTAGCCCATGATTGCTATAAACAAGGAGTTAAACATCCTCGGTTCTATTGCTCTGAATTGGAATACGAGAATACAACAGAACAAGTAACGAATCTTAGAATGCTACTAACAAACAGCAGACCGACTGAATAAGCGGAACGCTGACGGAGATTAGCAACCTTGTGAATTTGAGTTAAAATGGGAAAATATAAATACACCAAAGAAACATTAGATATAGCACTGGATGGACTGCGATCTGAAGATGTAGCCCAACGAACAAAAAATGCACAATTTATATCTATGGCATCTCGTAGTGAATTATTCGGTAAAACGTGTGATACATTAGGAGTACAAGCGTGGTTCCTATCTTTAGGCAATCGGGAGAAGTTGATAAAGGTTTTGTATCAAGAAACTGAAGAGAAACTACTTTGGGAGTATCTGCTAATACTCTATATGGTGTGTCAAAGATACATAGATCACGGCTGCTATATCAAAGATTTTGCAAAAGAAATACCTTGTGTAGAGTTTAAGCAACGAACTTATGAAGTAGCGAAACAATATGCCCATTATTCAAGTGCGATTGTACGCCAAATATCCGGTTCTATTATAGGGTATATGGGAGATAATGATGTCTGGGAAATATTCTGTAATGTCATGTCGAAGAAAAGAGATTTATGTACTATAAGTCATATTACAATGGGCATAGGACGACATTGCGCCGAAGTGAACAAGGGTGACAGCCATTTATTTGGTGGTACTATGACAGAAAATCAGCGAATGGATCTTCTAAATAATTTGCGTTTAGTATATCAAAAATCTTCAAACAAAAGCATTAAAGGAATGTGTTTGAGAACCATTGAAGAACTGGAAAAAATAAATGAGGTACGAACATTACCGATAAATCAATAAAAACAGATAGAAAATGAACATAAAAGATATAATAGATAAAGGTAGTTGCCCGATAATAAATTCCATTATTTTCGCAAATGGAGATTTATATGTATTGGATAATTCTTCATCGAACATAGAGGTTTTGTGCAAATCATCTATTGATAGTTATTTTGATTTCAATTCGATAAATGATGGAAGTTGCTTTGATGTTTTTTGTTCATGTGAAACAGATTTATATAAAGTATATGGTGGGGATGGAAGTTATGGGAGTGATGGAATAATTTATGTCATTGCCAAGAAAACAAACTCACCTGTATGGTTCTTATTTTTAGACAATATCAATCCGGTTGAAAATATCAAAATTATAAACGAAGTTATTTATGCGTATAATAACAACAACGGGTATTTGCTTGTATCCATAACAAACCCTTTAAACAATATAAAATTCATCGAAGAAAATAATAGTATCGGTAACAATCACCTTAACAGCTAAATGCTGTTAGCTGAATCCATTTGTGAACTCTAAGAACAATAATATGAGAAATGAAATTATACAGTTGGGTACGTTTTATTGGTTTGATAGATGATTTGATGATTAGAAAAATGTCTGTCAAGGAGATAACTCAACACCAAACCCCAGCTAAAGCAACTGAAGTTATTGCCAAAATCTTGCGTATCATAAAGCAGGATTCTATTGATGTCCCCAAAGTGCAAGTCAAGGACATTGATTTTTCAAGTGCAACAATGCAGTTTTTAGATTTCAGTGAATGTGAACTACAACGTATCATTCCTCCTGCTGACGACAGACATTTATTGATAGATAAAAATTTGTATGAAATAACTAAATCCGTTTCAGATCAAATTAAAAAATCGTGGTATAACACTGACAATCAAAGCTGGGCTTTGAATTGCGTAAAAAATATTCAAGAACAAACTCCTGTAACTATCGTTTGTTGGCATGATTTTAAACATTTTGAAAATGAAGAATTTGCAGATAGGTTAATGGAGTTGTTTAGGAGAGCGAAAAAGGACATGGACGATAACAGACAGCAAACCGATGAATAAGGGGAACGCTGACGAATATTATAAACTCAATAGATGAATAATAAAGAAATTTATATAAAACTGGAAAAAGCAGTTGGCGATAACAATGTTCAGGAAGTATCGAATATACTCGACCAACATTCAGATCTAAGTATTATATTCAAATCAAGGAAATATGTTTCAGAAATATATAAATGAAGAATTAAAAGATATTATTGTATCTGGATATACAGAAAAAGAAGAAAATAGATATATTTTCAACTTAATGAAATGGTGGGTATATTTAAAATTTGACCATTATTATGTAGTACTTAATTCAAACAATGGTAATATAACATTTGAAGAACAAGAAGATATAATATGCAAATTTGATATTGAAGAAGAGGATTTATTTACTGTTTTTTCATGGAGCGATCTTGCGGGTCAAGAGTATGGAGTCGTTAAAGATATAGATACATATTATGACGTGGCTGAAAATTTAGTAGGTTTGGGGATAAAAATGCCTCAATTTTATTTATTATTTAATGCATTAAATATTGATGGTTTTATTATTTCCGTAGAAGAAAATAATGAATTAATATATCAAAAGATAACTTATAGCAAAAAGGTGTCTTATGCCTTACCCTAACAATATAAGTTGATTATTGTGGATACGAGATAATACCGGGCTGGGCTGACAAGCTTTAGCATCAAATAGAAAAGAAATGAAAACGATAAAAGAATTACTTGATATAGTTATTGCATTGGAAAGCAATTCTCAAATAAGCAAGGCTATCGACTTTCATAAGGGTGTGCCTACTCTTGAAAATGGCAATTATAGAAAACTCTCTCCTATGTTGAAAGTAAGGTATGAGTTATTGGGTAGATGGCTAAATGCTACACATGGAGATTGGCTTGACGTGGAAGAAATGGAAAGCTTATGGTGTGAAAGTGTAGCTGATGAACGGTTAGCAGGGATTGTTCGAAGCGTAAGAGCGTCAATGGATAATTGGGAAGATCATGCAGCCGGACTATTTGCGCTAAACAGAATTTCTATTTTTGCGGCAAGCGATAACGGTTATGAAATGATTTGCCTAATATGGTTTGACGGCACAGAAGAACCGGAGTTATGGGTATATGATTGTAACGGTGAAAGTCGATATAAAGACTTGGCTTCCTATTTGCAAGCATATATAGATGATGATGTTTCTGCTTCTGCCGTGAAATGGAAATTAGCCGATATGTAAGGTAGTTCCTGAAATAAAGCCGCTACTTCTGTACTTGCTGTTTCATCATGCCCAATGTATAAATCCGAGGTGAAACATCAGTGCGAAATTCGCTACGGTCAGAGCGATGGCGATAAGGACTATTTTGGCGAGCTTCCTGCCGGGGTGTTTCATCTTTCCGTAATGTTCACGGAGCGCTTCACGCCGCCCGGCTGTGTAGCGGAGCTTGCAGAACAAATCGGGAAGAAAGCAAAGAATCATCACTATGGCAAAAGCAACAATCCAACTGAAATAGCGAAACATCAACGGTGTTCCAAGCGGTACGAGTATGGCAAAGAGCCAGCAAAAGAACAACAGCATACGCCCGTTAAGGTTGTTATGCTCCCTTTCGTACCATATCTCGGCTACATACCACATATAGTCGATGAAGCAGATCCGGTATTTGCTATTGTCCTTATCCATATCATTACAAAAATAATGTATTCTGCCCACTTAACCATTACTTCATACCGAAAAACACCACGCTAAATAAAAAAGAACCCGTCGGTATGAAGTGCCAACGGGTTCTTTTTTGTTGTATCATCATACATTCTTAATCAGGTGCGACAGCTCCGGATCAGCCTTGATACGTTCGATTTCGTCGGCGACAATCTGCTTGACCTCGTTCTTGATGCGGTAGTAGTTGGCATCAATCTGCTGCTGCATGGTATCGTTGCCGTCCTTGTCGGTGAAGTCGATAATCTGCGGTATCTTCACGTAACGGGCGGTTTCCCGCTTGACCTGCTCGTTGTCCACGACAATCTCGGCATGGAATATCTTCTGCTCGATGCGTTCGTCGAAATTGTCCGCTACCGCACCGACGAACATGCCTTGCGTGAGGTTGCTGATTTTGGATGCCGGGATAAGGCTGTCCATCTGGGTATTGATGGAAACGGAAGTCTCGTTCCGGTTGATGGTCATGTTCTGCCGCTTCTGCAAGACCTTGCCGAAACGCTCGGAGAGCGTCTTGGCGGTTTCGGCAACCACCTGACCCGCAAAGACATTGCCGACGGTATTGCAGATAACGGCACTCTCCTTGTCACCGTAGTCACGCTTTAGCTGGCTGAAATCCTGAAAGCCGAGCATGACGGCAACCTTGTTGCTTCGGGCGGTGGCAATCAGGTTATCCAGCCCACGCATGTATATGGTGGGCAACTCGTCTATGATCACGGCGGATTTGAGCCGTTTCTTCTTGTTGATTAACTTCACGATGCGGGAGTTGTACAGACCGAGAGCCGCCCCGTAGATGCCCTGCCTGTCGGGGTTGTTGCCCACGACCAGCACCTTCGGCTCTTCGGGGTTGTTGATGTCGAGGGTGAAATCATCCGCCGTCATTACCCAATAGAGAGCCGGGGAAATCATGCGGGAAAGCGGGATTTTGGCACTGGCTATCTGCCCCTGCAACTGCTCCACGGCAGAGCTTTCCCAAGCGTCCATGAAGGGACTGAGGTAATTCTCTAATTCCGGGTACGAGGTGAGTATGGGGAAAATATCGGCATACTTCCGGTTCAAGAACTCGATGGCATGGGGAAAGGTGCAATATTTGCCGTTCTTGTAGATTTTGAGATACCATATAATACTGGCTAACAGAATAATAGGCGATTCTACAAAGAAGTCGCCCTGCTTGGAAATCCACGAGCGATTCAAATTTAACATTATCGTGTACGCACTTTCGTAGGCATCGGATATGTCGGTCATGAAGTCCGGGTGGATGGGATTGCAGCGGTGGCTCTCCCTCGGATTGTCAAAGTTTATCACGTAGAACTTGGGCTTGACCTTGTAGCCGTCCAAGTGGGCGAGCAGGTGGTTGTAGGCTATCTCGGAGAGGTCGGGGTATTTGAAGTCGTACAAGAAGAGCGAATAGCCCTTCTCGATGGACTGTTTGATGTACTGGTTGATAATCGCATAGGACTTCCCGCTACCCGGAGTTCCCAATACCATTGTCGCCCGGAAGGGATTGACAAGGTTGATCCACCCGTCATAGGTCTTTCCCCTGAACCAGAAGCGGGTGCGGAGATTGACGGAATACTCGTTCTCCTTGAGTTCCGTTTCCTGCATAAAGCTCTCGTTCTCGACGTTGAACACGTCTTCAAGCAGGTTGGTTTTGAGCAACCGGGACATCCACAACCCCGCCATGAGCAGCAGGATATATCCTGCCGTGAGAGTGGCGACATAGAGCACCGTGTTTGCCGATAGCGGCAACGGTAGTGCGAGCAACCACCAGTTGAAAAAGAAGAGCAGCAAGCCCGACACCCCGGAAAGGGTGATTTTGCGCCAAGTGATTTTCTGTTCCTTCACGCCCTTTGTGCCGAGGCAGCTAAGGGCGAGGAACAGCAGGGCGAAGAGCTTCGTCCAGAGGATGCTGGAGAACAGCCCGGCGGTACGCTGGAAGCCGAGCAGGATTCTATCGACCACGCCGATATTGATACCCCACTCCCGGATGGACTGGTAACAGAACCAGTAAATATTGATGACTACAAATAAAATACTGATAGCACGCATGAACTCCATGACTTTGGCGAGTCCACGCAGATCGTCTTCGTTTTGCATATTGATATAAATTTTAATGGTGAGTAAATGGGAAAACTATTGTTGCCTGCCGTACTTGCGCTTCTTTCTCTTTTTACGCTGCGGCGGGACGGGGTGGTCGCCGGATGCACCGCCGGGTATGGGGGCAAAAAGGTTGAAGGCGGCAGCCACGTTTCGGGTGGTGCTGTCCTTGTGGTCGGGGCGGTAGTCCGTGCGCTGTTCCTGCCATTCGGGGGTATGGGAATGTGCCGGCTGGTGCTGTTGTAATGCCAGTCCGGTGGCGGTGCCCTGCCCGGCAAAAAGGTCGTTGAACACGCCTGCTGAAAACTCCTTGCCCAGACGGGAGCCGTTGAAAACGGTCTTGTCGGCATGGTTGATGAAGGTCGCACCGTAGATGCGCCCGGATTCGTTGGTGCGGAACACCACGCCGATACCCTGCCGCATGAGTTCACGCTCGAACAGCACCCGGTCACGCCCTGCGGTCTGCATGGCCGCCGCTATGCGGGCGGACGTGCCGGTGGCGATGTCCTTGGGGTTCTTGAACCATGCGGCGGATGCCTGCATACGCTTTTCCAACGCCTCGATGCCCGCCTCCTTGCCGAAGACGGAAGCCTTGAAGGGCTTGCCGACCTTGTTACCTTCCTTATCCGTTGCCGAGTATGAAAGCCCGTGATATGCCCTGCCGCCGTACTCGCCCTTGACCTCGTCCACCGTTATGCCGTAGAGCGAAAGGACGGCACGGTACTCGCCCAATGTCCGGAAATGCCACTCACGGGCGAGCGGACGGATGACTCCCGCCAACTGCCCTTTGAGGTTGCCGCTCCCGTAATCGACGGGCGACAAGGGCAGCCCTTCCTTCCACTCCCTCTTGGTTGCCGGGGTCAGGCTGAACCGCTGTTCCAGCTCCCGGCAGACCTTCATCGAACGCTCGTGCTCGTAGCTGTCGGAAATGGCACGCCCGGTCTCGTCCACCCGGACGGAAACGATGTGCAGGTGTTCACGCCCGATATCGTTGTGGCGATAGACGATATAGGGCTGGTCGCCGAAGCCCATGCGCCGCATGTACTCCTCCGCCAAGCTGACAAACTGCTCTTCACTCACGCAATCTTTCGGATCGGGATTGAGCGAAATGTGCAGAATGGGTTTCTCGGTCTTGCGGTTGGCGGTCAGGTAGTCACTGAACGAGCGGGAAAGATGCTCTATCGTGTAGGGGGTATCGCCCTGTGGCTCGATAATCCGGTTGCCGAAAAGCACGTCGGCATGAAGCTCGTCCACCTTCAACTGGTTATACGAAAGCACGCCGTAGAGACTGCTGCCGTGTGAAATCTTGGCTATCATCGCACCGGGTATTTGGTCTGGAACTCCTCCGCCAGTGCGGAAATTTGTTTGCTGAGTTCCACCAATTCGAGGGTGTAACGCTCCAGCTTGTAGAGGAAAGCGAGCGACTTCTTCTCCGAGAAATTGGATTTGAGCGCACGCACGCATTGGTTGTAATTCACGCCGATACTGCGGAACTGGGAGTGGAAAGAGGTCAGGCGCATGTAGAAATCCCGCGTGCCCTTGTCGAGTTTGACGACCTTGATCTCCCTGCCGAAGAGTGCGGAAACGATAAATTCCGACTTGTTCGCCTTGCCCGATTCGTCGAAAAGTGCGAGGAAACGGGCGTTGTCTTCGTCGTCCAGACGGAAGACGTAACGGTGGCGCATCTTGTCGGTTTTCAGCTTGCGCCCGTGATTATTGAAATACTTCTTCTGATTGTCCATAGTCCTGTAAAATTTTAAGTGAAACATGGGTTGAAACCGCCGTATGCCTACGGCTCTCCCCCGCAAAGGAAAATCCGACTTCGGAGGATTTTGCACCAGCGGGGCAAGGTGGTGGTGAGGCACGGAAAGCGAAGCGAGTGCCGCAGCACACAACTTGCTAATTTCGTTTGAAATTAAAATCCGTCCTGCCGGACAGATTGGGGATGCCCTTGTCTGCTGCGGACTGGCGGGGCAGTCCTTCGGGCGGTTGCTATTCTTCTTCATTTTCACGGTTCTTGGGTTCACCGCTGCAAAGTAACAGCCCTTTTCCCGTCCGGTCATCATGCCCGGACACGACAAACCTACACGTGGAAAGACAATACGCGACACGCTGATAATCAAGCGTATAAACTGCCAATATTTTGCTATTCCTTTGCGCCGTGGAAGCGGTCAAACGGCTAAACAGCCGGATGATTGGGTGAACGGCTGGATGTCGGGCTGAATGTATGACCGGATGCCTGACCGGACGGATGACCGAAAGAACGATTGAGTGACTGAACGATTGACTGATTGAGTGAACAGAGAAACGGCTGCATGGGCAACCGGATGAATAACTAACTGAATGACGATATGGACAAGACATTGAACGTGGCTTTCGCCACACAGAAAGGCGGCAGCGGCAAGACGGCTATCACGGTGCTGGTGGCGAGCTACCTGCACTACCGCTTGGGGTGTCCGCTGGCGGTGATAGACTGCGACTTCCCGCAATACAGCCTGTACGAGATGCGGGAGCGGGACAGCCGGGCGGTACTGGAGAACGAATACCTGAAACGGATGGCTTACGAACAGATGGGCGAGCCGGGACGTGCCGCCTATCCGGTGCGCAAGTGCCGGGTGGAGCAAGCCCCCGACACGGCAAGGGAGCTGGCGGCGGAAGGCTGCTACGACCTGCTCTTCTTCGACCTGCCGGGCACGGTGAACTCGGCGGGCATCCTGCGCACGATCGCACAGATGGACTACATCTTCGCCCCGGTGAGTGCGGACAAGGCGGTGCTGGAGAGCACGCTCTCCTTCCTCGACGTGCTGCAACGGATGATGTTGGGCAAGGAAACGAGCCGCCTGAAGGGGCTGTACCTTTTCTGGAACCAAGTCGATAAGCGGGAAACGAGCGGGCTGTACCGGAAGTACGGGCAGGTGGTCGCCGACATGGGGCTGCCGATGCTGCAAACCCGCATCCCCGACACGAAACGCTTCCGCAAGGAGGCGGACGGCACGGGACGGGTGGTGTTTCGCTCCACGCTGCTGGCTCCCGACAGGCGGATGTTGGCGGGCAGCGGCATCCCCGAACTGACCCGTGAGATTGTGGACGTGCTCAAACTGGAAGGCTATGAAGAAGCAACGGAATGAGAAGCCCATCGACGAGGAGCTGCTGATGCGGATGATGGCTGGCGAGGCGGCAGGGACGGAAGAACCGGACACCGGAAAGGGGGAAACAGCCGTGCCCGTGGAGAGGGCGCAGGAAGGGAAAACGACGGACACGAGGCGGCGCAAGGCAAGGCAGGCGGACTATGACACGACCTTCCTCAAAGGCATGGACATCCCCGCCCGCTACGGCAAGCCGGTCTATGTGCGCCGTGAGTACCACGAGCGCATCGCCAAAATCTCGGTGATGCTGACGGGCGGCAAGGTATCGCTCTCGGCATACATCGACAACGTGCTGGCACAGCACTTCGAGCAGTACCGGGAGGAAATCGAGGCGGCATACGCCGGGAAACTGGAAAACCTCTTTTAAAAAGGAAGGAGGAAACGGTATGCTACTGAAACTATCACTCACCGTCCTGCTGCTCTACTACATCGGGGTGCTGTGGAGATATTACCGTTCGGACTTGGCGGGGCTGTTCGGCAAGGACAATACGGGGGCAGAAGAAGAAACGGACGGGGAACGGCAAACGGCGGACGAGCCGTACACGGTCATGGGGAAAAGCACCTACCAGCCCTTCGGGGAGCGGGACGAACCGGAGGAGGAAACGGCACGGGACGGGGACAACGGGGAAACGGACGATGCCCGCAAGGGAACGGACGGGGACGGACAGCCGGAAACGACACCCCCCGAAACCGTGGAAGAGCCGGAAACGGCGGATGATGATACGGACTACTCCGACATCGAGCCGGAGGAGGACGAGGAAGAGGAATACGTGCCCACGCCGGAGGAGTTGGAGGAGGAAGAGGAATTAGGGGCGTACTACCCCGACGGGAATCCCGACTTCGCCACCGGGTACAGCTTCGAGGACTTGAAGAAGGTACACCGGGTACTGGTCACGGACGACCCGGACGAGCGGGAGAAACGGGAAGCCCGTGAGGTGCTGCCCGCCGTGATGGGGTCGGACGTGTGGGAGGCGATGCTGGACGAGTTCGAGGGCGCACGGCAGCGTGTCGCCCGGCTGATGAGTAACAACAATGTTTAATTTAATTTTTTAAGACAATGACAAAGAAGAGAATCTTTTTGATGGCAAGCCTTGTAATGGCTGCCGCAGGCGCAATGGCGCAGGGAAACGGGCAAGCGGGCATCACGGAAGCCACGCAGATGGTCACGAGCTATTTCGAGCCGGGGACGAAATTAATTTACGCTATTGGGGCGGTGGTCGGCTTGATCGGCGGGGTGAAAGTCTATGGGAAGTTCAGCTCCGGAGACCCCGACACGTCGAAGACTGCGGCGAGCTGGTTCGGAGCCTGCATCTTCCTGATTGTAGCCGCCACCATCCTGCGTTCCTTCTTCCTGTAAACAAGTGGGTTATGGAGTTGGAAATCAACAAGGGGATTGGCAGGAACGTGGAGTTCAAGGGCTTGGAAAGCCAGTACCTCTTCATCTTCTGCGGCGGACTGCTCGCCGTGTTCGTGGTGTTCGTCATCCTCTTCATGGCGGGCGTCAGCCAGTGGGTGTGCATCGGCTTCGGCGTGGCTGCGGCTACGCTGCTGGTATGGTTCACCTTCCGGCTGAACGCCCGGTACGGCACGCACGGGCTGATGAAGGCAGCCGCCCGCAGGCGGCATCCGAGGTACGTGGTGAACCGGCTGAAAATCCCCCGATTATTCACCTTTAAACACTGGCAAGAATGAGAAACGTAATGAAAGCGGCGACACTCGAAAGCAAGTTCCCGCTGCTGGCGGTGGAGAACGGCTGCATCGTGAGCAAGGAGGCGGACGTGACGGTAGCCTTCAGGGTGGAGCTGCCGGAGCTGTTCTCCGTCACGGGAAGCGAGTACGAGGCGATACACTCGGCTTGGCACAAGGCGGTGAAAGTGCTGCCGGACTACTCCATCGTGCACAAGCAGGACTTCTTCATCGAGGAGAAGTACCGGGCGGAGACGGACAGGGACGACCTGAGCTTCCTGAGCCGGAGCTACGAGAGGCACTTCAACGAACGCCCGTTCCTCTCGCACACGTGTTACCTGTTCCTGACCAAGACCACGAAGGTGCGCAGCCGTCAGGAAAGTACCTTCTCCACCCTCTGCAAGGGCAGGCTTGTCCCGAAGGAGATAGAGGACAAGGAGGCGGTGACGAGGTTCCTCGAAGCCGTCGGGCAGTTCGAGAAAATCATGAACGACAGCGGTTTCGTCACGCTCCGCCGCCTCACGACGGACGAGATTACCGGGACGGAAACGGCGGCGGGCATCGTGGAGAAGTACCTCGCCCTCTCGCAGGACGAGACAACGGTACTGAAGGACATCCAACTGAACCCGGAGGAGATGCGCATCGGCGACGACCTGCTCTGCCTGCACACCCTCTCGGACACGGAAGACCTGCCGGGCAAGGTGGCGACGGACAGCCGCTACGAGCGGTTATCGACGGACCGGAGCGACTGCCGGCTGTCATTCGCCGCCCCGGTGGGCGTGCTGCTGGACTGCAACCACTGCTACAACCAGTACATCTTCATCGACGACCATGCGGAGAACCTGAAACGGTTCGAGCAGACCGCCCGGAACATGCACTCGCTCTCCCGCTACTCCCGCTCCAACCAGATAAACAAGGCTTGGATAGAGGAGTACCTGAACGAGGCGCACTCGAAAGGGCTGACCTCGGTACGCTGCCACTGCAACGTGATGGCGTGGAGCGATGACCGGGAGGAGCTGAAACGCATCAAGAACGAGGTGGGCAGCCAGATCGCCCTGATGGAGTGCAAGCCGAGGCACAACACGGTGGACGTACCGACGCTGTTCTGGGCGGCGATACCGGGGAACGAGGGGGATTTCCCCTTCGAGGAGAGCTTCTACACCTTCATCCCGCAAGCCCTGTGCTTCTTCACCGAAGAGACGAACTACAAGGACTCGCTCTCGCCGTTCGGCATCAAGATGGCGGACAGGGTGACGGGCAGACCGCTCCATTTGGACATCAGCGACCTGCCGATGAAGAAGGGGGTGATCACGAACCGCAACAAGTTCGTCTTGGGGCCTTCGGGGTCGGGAAAGTCCTTCTTCATGAACCACCTCGTACGCCAGTATTACGAGCAGAACAGCCACATCGTGCTGATAGACACGGGCAACTCGTATCAGGGATTGTGCGAGCTGATACACAGCAAGACCAAAGGCGAGGACGGGATTTACTACACGTACACGGAGGAGAAGCCCATCAGTTTCAACCCTTTTTTCACGGACGATTACAAGTTCAGCGTGGAGAAAAAGGACAGCATCAAGACGCTGCTGTTGGCACTCTGGAAGGGCGAGGACGAGAAAATCACAAAGACGGAAAGCGGCGAACTGGGCAGTGCGGTGTCGGCGTACATCCGCAGGATACAACAAGACCGGAGCATCGTGCCCTCGTTCGACACCTTCTACGAGTACATGCTGAACGATTACCGGAAGGAGCTGGCTGCAAGGGACATCAAGGTGAGCCGGGAGGACTTCAACATCGACAACTTCCTGACCACGCTGCGGCAGTATTACAAAGGCGGGCGTTACGATTTCCTGCTGAACTCCCGTGAGAACATCGACCTGCTGCACAAGCGGTTCATCGTCTTCGAGATTGATGCCGTGAAGGATAATTCGGAGCTGTTCCCCGTGGTGACGATCATCATCATGGAAGCCTTCATCAACAAGCTGCGCCGCCTGAAAGGGGTACGGAAAATGCTGATATGCGAGGAGGCTTGGAAAGCCCTTTCCTCGCCGAGCATGAGTGAATACCTGAAATATATGTACAAGACCGTCCGCAAGTATTTCGGCGAGGCAATCGTGGTCACGCAGGAGGTGGACGACATCATTTCGTCCCCCATCGTGAAGGAGGCTATCATCACGAACAGCGATTGCAAGATCCTGCTCGACCAAAAAAAGTACATGAACAAGTTCGACGGCATCCAGTCGATGCTCGGACTGACGGAGAAGGAGAAGGCGCAGATACTCTCCATCAACCTTGCCAATCATCCCGGAAGGAAGTACAAGGAGGTGTGGATAGGACTGAACGGGGTGCAGTCGGCGGTGTACGCAACGGAGGTATCGGCTGCCGAGTACCTGACCTACACCACCGAGGAGAGCGAGAAGACGGAGGTGTTCGCACTGGCGGAAGAGCTGGGCGGGGACTTGGAGCTTGCCATCAGGCGGCTGGCGGAGACGAAGTATAAATAATGTGTTTTTGTAAAACTAAAAAAAGGAGGAATCAAGATGAAACGATTGAATGTAATCCTGCTGCTGTCGGCTGTGACGGTGGCGCTGGCGCTGGTCATGTCCTGCAAGGAGACGGGCGCAAAACGGTTGGAGAAGATGTGCGGCGAGTGGGTCAGCACGGGCAGCAAGCCGCCCTTCACCTTTTGGGAAGAGGACGGCAACTACCGTGTGACCGTCCTGCACCGGAACTACAAGGGCGGCGAGGAGGCGGAGACCTACCTCGTCCGGGAAACGGAAGGGGTGTTGTTCATCGAGACGGGCTTTGCCGTGATGATGGAGTATGACCGGGAGAAAGACCGCATCCGGCTGTCGCCGGGCGGCGAGTACAGAAGAAAGAGTGACGAACCTGAAAAGAAATGAAATCATGGAAAAAAGAAAGAGAATCGTTATCGGAATGGCGTGCCTGCTGCTGGCGGGCACGGCAAACGCCCAGTGGGTCGTGAGCGACCCCGGCAATCTGGCGCAGGGCATCATCAACACCACCAAGGAAATCGTGCAGACCTCGACCACGGCGAAGAACACGCTGGACGGGTTCAAGGAAACGGCGAAGATATTCGAGCAGGGACGGAAGTATTACGATGCGCTCAAGGCGGTGCATGACGTGGTGAGGGGCGGCGTGAAGGTAAAGAAGAGCATCGAGCTGGTGGCGGACATATCGGAAATCTACGTGCGGAACTACCAGAAAATGCTGGGCGACCCGAACTACACGCCGGACGAGCTATCGACCATCTCGTTCGGGTACGCCAAGCTGCTGGGCGAGAGTGCGGATATCCTGCAAGATTTGAAGAACGTGGTGAACGTGACGGGGATGTCGCTCACGGATGCGGAGCGGCTGGCGATTATCGACCAGAGTTACAAGCGGCTATTAGAGTACCGCAACCTCGTGCAATACTACACGGACAAGAATATCTCGGTCAGTTACCTGCGGGCGAAGAAGAAAAAGGACGCTGACCGGGTGGTGGCGCTCTACGGGGATGCGGAAGACCGTTACTGGTAAGGCTGTCCTTCAACATACAAATATAATTTAATGTACACGTACATATATAAATAGACAAGAATATGTTGTTAGCGATAGACTTCACGAACCTGCACGAAATATTGCAGGCGTTGTATCAGGACATGATGCCGTTATGCGAGAAGCTGACGGGGGTAGCCAAAGGGATTGCCGGGCTGGGTGCGCTGTTCTACGTCGCCGCCAAGGTGTGGCAGGCGCTCGCCCGTGCCGAACCCATCGACGTGTACCCCCTGCTGCGCCCGTTCGCCATCGGGCTGTGCATCCTCTTCTTCCCCACCTTTGTCATCGGCACGATCAACACGGTGCTCTCTCCCGTGGTGAAGGGCTGCCACGGGATGCTCGAAACGCAGACCTTCGACATGAACCAGTACCGGCTGCAAAAGGAGGAGCTGGAAAGGGAGGCGTTCCGCCGTGACCCGGAGAAGGCGTATCTGGCGAGCAAGGAGGATTTCGACAAGAAGCTGGACGAGCTGGGCTGGTCGCCGAAGGACTTGAAGACAATGGCGGTGATGTACATAGACCGGACGGAGTACAACATGAAACGGAGCGTCCGGCTGTGGTTCCAAGAGCTGCTCGAACTGCTGTTCCAGTCGGCAGCACTGGTGATAGACACGATACGGACGTTCTTCCTGATAGCCCTCTCCATCCTCGGTCCGATAGCGTTCGCCCTCTCGGTCTATGACGGATTCCAGAGCACGCTGACGCAGTGGATAACGAGGTATATCTCCATCTACATGTGGCTGCCCGTGAGCGACCTGTTCAGCTCGGTGCTGGCACGCATCCAAGTGCTGATGCTCACCCGTGACATCGAGGCGATGAGCGACCCGGCGTTCATACCGGACAGTACGAACTCGGTATATATCATCTTCCTCGTCATCGGAATATTCGGGTACTTCACCATCCCGACAGTCGCCAACTGGATTATCATGGCGGGCGGCGTGAGCCAAGCCAACCGTGCGCTGAACCAGACAGCGAACAAGATAGGGAACGTAGCCTCCGCAGGTGCGGGCGCTGCCGTGGGAAACGTCGCCGGAAGGATTTTCAAATAACGGCAGGGATAAGAACATGAGTGATAACAAATTAAAAAATGGAAACATGGAATTTAAAAGTTTGAGGAATATAGAGACGAGCTTCAGGCAGATACGGCTGTTCACGCTGGTGTTCGCCTGCCTGTGCGCCGTGGTGACGGGCTTCGCCCTCTGGAAGTCGTACAGCTTCGCCGAGGCGCAGCGGGAGAAGATCTACGTGCTGGACAACGGCAAGAGCCTGATGCTGGCGCTCTCGCAGGACGTGCGGCAGAACCGCCCGGTGGAGGCACGGGAACACGTGCGCAGGTTTCACGAGCTGTTCTTCACCCTCTCGCCGGACAAGTCGGCTATCGAGGGCAACATCCGGCGTTCGCTGCTGCTGGCGGACAAGAGCGCCTTCAACTATTACAAAGACCTCTCGGAGAAGGGGTACTACAACCGGGTGATTTCGGGGAACATCAACCAGATGATAGAGATTGACAGCGTGCGGTGCGACTTCGACAAGTACCCGTACAACGTGCGGACGTTCGCCCGCCAGATTATCCTGAGGGAAAGCTCGGTGACGGAGCGCAGCCTTGTCACCCGCTGCCGCCTGCTGGATGCGGTCAGGAGCGACAACAACCCGCAGGGGTTCATCATCGAGGGCTTCGAGATTACGGAGAACAAGGACTTGCAAACCCTTAAACGCTGACGGCTATGGTAGGGAAATTTATCATGAAGGCGCAGGCATGGGCGGACGAGAGGCTCCGCCGCCTCGCCGGGCGTATCACGCCGGACATGCGGGTGGTGATTGTCCTCGTGATGATGCTGGCGTTCGGCGGGCTGTCGGTCTATATGACCGTCTCCGCCATCTACCGCATCGGCAGGAACGACGGACGGGAAACGGGGATAGAGCATATCAGGCGCCTGCAACTATCCAATGACAGTATTATCAACCCTTTTAACAAACAGTAAATCATGGAAGAGAAAGAAAACAGACCGGAAGAACAGACCGCCGTCCATACGGACAAGGGCGGCACGGAAACGGCGGAGAACCGGGAAGCGGCAGGAAAGCCTGCCGGGGAGAAGAAGGCGGAACGGCGGAAGAGACAGCCGGAAAAGATGCTCACGACGAAACAGTTGCAGCAACGGAAAAAGCTGCTGGTGTACCCGCTGATGGGCTTGCTGTTCTTCGGCTCGATGTGGCTGATATTCGCCCCCTCGGAGAAGCGGGACGTGAACGGGGACACCGTGGGGGCGTTCAACGCCGACATCCCCCTGCCGGAGAACGACGGGATTATCGGGGACAAGCGGAAAGCCTACGAGCAGGCGCAGATGGAGAAGAAGCAGGCGGAGAAGGTGCGCTCGCTGGAGGACTTCGCCTTTTCCGGGGATAGCGGCACGGACGGGGTGGACATCGCACTGCCGGACGGCGAGCCGGAGCGGGAACCGTTCAGGGACTATTCGGCAGGCGGTAGCCGTTCCTCCGTCACCGCCTACCGGGACATCAACCGGCAACTCGGCTCGTTCTACGAGCAGCCGAAGGTGGACGAGGAGAAGGAGGAGCTGAAAAGGCAGGTGGAGGAGCTGACCGAACGGCTGGATGCACGGGAGAAGCAGGCGGGCGGCATGGACGAACAGGTCGCCCTGATGGAGAAGAGCTACGAGCTTGCCGCCAAGTACATGGGACAGCAGGGACAGAACGGCGGCATCGTGCAGGTGCCCGTCACCGGGCAGGGCGATGACCGGGGCATGGGACAGCCCGCCGTGGCGGTGCAGGCGGCACGGGAACGGACGGTATCGGGGCTGCAACAGCCCCTAAACGATACGGAGTTCATGCGGCAGTACAGCCAGCCGAGAAACTACGGCTTCAACACGGCGGTGGGCAGCGGGTACGCCATCGGGAAGAATACGATACGGGCGTGCATTCACGAGGATCAGACGATTATGGACGGACAGACGGTGAAGCTCCGGCTACTCGAACCGCTGCAAGCGGGAAACCTTGTCATACCACAGAACACCCTTGTTTCGGGAACGGGCAAGGTGCAGGGGGAACGGCTGGACATCGTGGTATCGAGCATCGAGTACCGGGGGAACCTGCTGCCCGTGGAGCTGGCGGTATATGACAGCGACGGGCAGAAAGGGCTCTCCGTGCCCTCGTCACTGGAGCAGGAAGCGGCGAAGGAGGCGATGGCGAACATCGGCGCAGGGCTGGGAACGAGCATATCGTTTGCGCAGTCTGCCGGGCAGCAGGTGGCGATGGACATCACAAGAGGGCTGATGCAGGGCGGCAGCCAGTACCTCGCCAAGAAGTTCCGGACGGTGAAGGTGCATCTGAAGGCGGGGTATGAACTGATGCTGTATGCCAAGCAGTGATGTACTTTTTCTTTTGTCTTGACACAAAAGAAAAAGATACCAAAAAGAAAAAGTCAAGACTGCATTTTCTTCGCTACTCTTTCCCTGCGTTCCGCTAAAGAAAAAGAACTCGCTACGCTCAAACAGCTTTTTAACGCTACACTCCGGTCATTCGCTTCACGCTGCGAAAATGAGGTCGGAAGCCATGCGGATGGGAGTAGTAAATAATGCGTAGGAAGACGTGAGTATATACTAAGTTAAGTAATTGATAAATAAAATGATTATGAGTTTAAGAAAGATTTTTGGATTGGTCGCCCTGCTTATGGGCATGGTGACGGGTGCGAACGCACAAGTGAACGACACGATACAGCGGGTTGCGGGCAACGACCTGTATCAGGGAATGACACAGAAGTTGCCCTACCGACAGATGGTGACACCTTACGGGGTGCAGGTGACTTTCGCCAAGACGGTGCATATCATCTTCCCCTCGGCGGTGAAGTACGTGGACTTGGGAAGCAACTGGATTATCGCCGGGAAAGCGGACGGTGCGGAGAACGTGATCCGGGTGAAGGCGACCACCGAAGGGTTTCCGGGGGAAACGAATTTCTCGGTGATTTGCGAGGACGGCAGTTTCTATTCATTCAACGCCCGGTATGCCCGTGAGCCGGAAATGCTGAACATCGAGATGAAGGACTTTTTAGAGAACGAGGACACGACGGACTTCAGCCATACCCGAATGAACATCTATTTCCGTGAGTTGGGTAACGAAAGCCCGCTCTTGGTGAAGCTGATCATGCAAAGCATCTACAAGGAGGACAAGCGGGAAATCCGGCATCTGGGTTGCAAACGCTTCGGGGTGCAGTTCCTCCTGAAATCCATCCATGCCCATAACGGGCTGTTTTATTTCCACACGGAAACGAGAAACAAGTCGAACGTGGCTTTCCGGACGGACTTTATCAAGTTCAAGGTGGTGGATAAGAAAGTGCCGAAGCGCACCGCCATCCAAGAGCGGGTACTCGACCCGGTACGCAGCTACAACGAGGTGCTGGTGACGGACGGGAAAGGCAGCGTGCGCACGGTGTATGTTGTTCCGCAATTCACCATACCGGACGACAAGGTGCTGGTCATCGAGCTGTTCGAGAAGGACGGCGGCAGGCACCAGACCGTCCGGGTGGAGAACGCCGACCTCGTGGCGGCAAAACAGATTAACGAACTGAAAATCAAATAAGGGATGAAAAGGGTATTGTTATTTATCATGTTCTTCGGGGTGTGCCTGCATTTTAACCAGGCACACGCCCAACGGTGCCTGCCCGGAATGAGGGGAATCCAACTGACGGGCGGACTTTCAGACGATATGCGCTGGAAAAGCGGTGACGGTTTCGGCTACCACGCCGGGATAGCGGTCACGACCTACACGAGGAACGCCCACCATTGGGTAATCGGTGCGGAATACTTGGAGAAGCGGTACGACTACCGGGGCAGCCTCTATCCGGTGAGCCAGTTCACGGGCGAGGGCGGCTATTACCTGAACTTCCTTTCCGACAGGAAGAAGACATTCTTCGCCGCACTGGGTTTGTCCGCTCTTGCCGGGTACGAGACGGTGAACCGGGGCGAGAGCCTGCTGCCGGACGGTTCTCGGCTGACGGATGAAGACAACTTCATCTACGGGGGTGCGCTGACGCTGGAGCTGTCCGCATACCTGACGGACAAGGTGGTGCTGCTCCTGAACGGGCGGCAACGGGTGCTGTTCGGGGGTGATTGCGGGCGGTTCCACACGCAGGTCGGCGTGGGTGTACGTTTTATGATTCGATAATAACTATAATATAATAACGTATATGAAGAAAAGATTTTATCAAATGCTCGTGGGCTGCTACATAGTGGCCGCCCTCGTGCTTGTCGCAGCCTGTAATGACAAGCTGGATATTCAGACGAGATACCCGTTCACCGTCGAGACGATGCCCGTCCCGAAGAAACTGAAGGTGAACGAGACGGCGGAGATACGCTGTGAACTGAAACGGGAAGGTCGCTGGGAAGATACCCGGTACACGATCCGCTGGTTCCTCTTTGACGGGAAAGGGACGCTGAAAACGGAGGACGGCACGGTGCTGCTACCCAATGACCGCTACCCGCTCACGCAAGAGACGTTCCGACTGTACTATACCTCGCAGTCGGACGAGCAGAGCGGATTCACGGTCTGGGTGGAGGATTCGGACGGACAATCGGTTGAACTGGAGTTCGACTTCAATGCGGACAATGACAAGGAGGACGGGGATGGAAGTGGAATTGAGGAAGAGTGAAGTGTCGGCATTGGCGGAGCTGAAAGAGCTGTGCAGGCACGAGTGTACGGCTGAACGGTGCGCCGATGCCGTCCGGGAGTTCGGCTGGTCGCTGGAACACGTGCCGGAGGATATGAAAACCCCGGAGATGTGCCGCCGTGCGCTGGAAGCGAGTGCGGAGCTGGGCTACGGGCATCTGGCGCTGCTGCACCACATTCCTTTTGCGGAGGTCTGCATGGAAGCCATGCGGGACTGGTACGGGGACGGCAGAGCCGACCTTCACGAGGTAGCCTCGGCAATCCGCCCGGAGGTGTTCGACGGGAAGATGGCGGACTTTTTGGTGGCGGAGGACGGCAGGTGCCTCTCCCTGCTGCCCGTCCACCTGCAAACGCCGGAGCGGGCGGAGAAGGCGGTGGAGGTGTCGGGGGCGTCAGCCCTTCTTTCCGACAGGGTGAAGCCGGGGCTGAAAACGCCGGAGCTGTGGCGGAAATGCGCCGAACACGGCTGGATGTCGTTCGTGGCGATACCGTGGAGGGAACGCTCGCCGGAAGCGTGCCTGACGGCGTACCTGAACTATCCCGATATGATACGTGCCCATCCCCATGTCGTCCCGCAGCCCGTGGAGAGCTATTGCAACGTGTACTCGCTGTGCCGCCTGATGGAGCAGATGACGGGCGAGAAATTCACCTACGGGCAGATGGCGGACTTCTACGGGGGAAAGCCGATGGCGGTCAAGTACATGGATCTGCCCGAAGGTCTTCTGAAAGACCGTGAGGTGACTTTTGACCGCCAAAAGGAGAAGTTCCGTATCGCCCCGATCAGCCAGAAGGAAGCACAGAAGGAGGAACAGAAGCAGGGAGAACGGCAACGGCAGGAACGGGACGAAGCCCCCAAGCGGCGGGGCGGAATGAAAATATGAAACAACCCATAAAAAAACAACAGTAACATGGAACAAGAAGAAAGGATGTATCAAGTGCCTCTGGATATGATGTGCAGGCATGAACGCACGGCGGAGGTATGCCGTGCCGCCGTTGAAGAGGACGGCTGGCAGTTGGAGAACGTGCCCGAAGAGGTGAAGACACCGGAGCTGTGCCTGCGTGCACTGGAAACGGAGGCGGGTTTCGGACACGGCTTCCACCGGAGACTGGTTCAGTATATCCCTTTTGCGGAGGTGTGCATGAAGGTGCTGAAGGAGTGCCGGGAGAACAACCCGGAGGAACTCTACTGGATAGCGACGGCAATACGCCCGGAAGTGATGAACGGAGAAATAGCGGACTTCCTGCTGCCGCTGGACGGCAGGTGTATCGGCATCCTGCCCGTCCACCTGCAAACGCCGGAGCGGGTGAAGGTGGCGGTGGAAACGTCGGGGATGTCTGCTATCGAGAAGGACGGGGTGCTGAAAAACCTGCTCACGCCGGAGGTGTATGTCAAGTGCGCCGCCCACAGTCAAGAGTCGTTCACGATGATTCCGTGGGCGGAACGCTCGCCGGAGGTCTGCCTGATGGCAAAGACGCTGTACCCGGATCTGCTGGAGAAACAGCCGGAGCTTGTGCCGGAGAGCGTGCATAACCAAGACAGCATCTATACGCTGAACAACCTGATGGAAAGCCTGACGGGGGAAAAGTTCAGCTATCGGCAAATGACGGACTTTTATAACGGCAAGCCGCTGAACGTGAAACGGATGGAAACGCCGGACGGCGTGCAGAAGGACAAGGCGGTAAGGTTCGACAAGGAAACGGGGGACTTCTCTTTTTCTGCCATACGGCAGGAACGGAAAAAGGGGTTGAAAATGTAATACCCGGTCAGTTCTGTTCAAAAGGCTATATCACTGCGATGTAGCCTTTTCTGTTTTCAGTTGAACGACAGGTTTCTTTTGCTTCTTTTCTTTTCCACCCCGTTCATGAAAGAAAGAAGTGCAAAATAGCCCGTGAACAAAAAAGGGGTGCTTAAAGCATCCCTTCATCGGCATAGCTGAGATAGCTGTCCTCGGTCAGTATGATGTGGTCTAAAAGATGTATGCCGATAGCCTCGCAGCCTTTTTTCAACTGGCTGGTCAGGTTGTTGTCCAGCGTGCTCGCCACGGTTGTGCCGGACGGGTGGTTGTGCGAGAGTATGATTATCGAAGCATGGGAAACGAGAGCCGTCTGGAGGACGATGCGTATATCCACCACGGTGCTGTTCATCCCGTTGCGTGAAATACACGAAACACCCAGCAGCTTGCCTGCGCTGTTCAGGTACATGCACCAGCACTCTTCATGGTGCTGCATGCAATCCTCATAAACGGGTTTGAACAGGTCGTAAGACTCTTTGGAAGAGTGGATTTTAATTCTCTTGGATGCGTCAGCGTCCTTGTAACTTACGGTGATTTGAGGGAAAGACAGTGTATTCATAATGCAAAAAATTAAAAGTGAAACATTTATTTTTTTGCTTTGGGGCACGGGGAAAGAACGGACTTCATGCAAGACTTTTGCGTGGAATACTACCCGAAGGTGTGGAGATTGCACGCAAAACCTGCAAGGTCAAGCCTTGCTACTTGTCCGTTTTTCCCCGTAGCTTGGCTAAAAAATGAGTGTGGAGCTTGGCTAAAAATCCGGTGGGTCAAAGGGTTTCTTTTTGCTTCTTTGTCTTTGTCCGCTTCCGGCTCACTGAAAGAAAAAGAAGTCCGTCCGAAATGTCGGGGTAGTCGGGGTTGCCACGGGTGGTAAAAATAGAAGTCCGGGCGGATCGCTACCCGTCCCGGACCTCCGGCGATGAAACACAAGGGGGAATGTTATGGCTTGATTTCTCCCGTTGCGACTAAATTCCCGTCCGAATAATATTCTATCTTCCCGTAGGTAAATCCCATGTCGGGAATGGCTACGAAAGCGATATAGTCCGAATACTCCCTGCCTTTGAAGTTCTTCCCGACAAGGTTGTTGAATATCATGGGGATGCTGCAACCGTCCTCGCTGTGAAGGATGGTTTTTCCGTTCTGTCTGATTTCCTGCTTCATGGTTATAAAATTAAACGATTGATAAATCGGTTTCTTTGCTATCTTTCTTTTCCGTCACGGCTCACGAAAGAAAGTAGCGGGCGGATTTCTCCGCCCTGCCCTTTGTCTTTAGGCTGCAATCTCTTCGGGTTGCGTAACCTTGCGTTCCTTTGCCCGTTCCTGCACTAAGAGAACGGCTTTCTTTTCTTCTATACGCTGGTGTCGTTTCTCGTACACCCCGTTGTACCCGTTCTCAATGGTGGCGAGTTCTTCGGGCATGTGCTTGCGTGCGAAGTCAAGCAAGAGGGTTGCCACGGTGTTGTTGCCGTATGCGCCCTTGAAATTGGCTACAAGGAAATCCCTGCGGATGATGGTTTTCATCTTTACCGTGAGGTTGCCGATAATGTTTATCTTGTCCTCGTCCGTGATGTACTGCTTGTCCTCTGCGATACCCACGGCTGCAAAGTGTTCCTTTCGGAGTGAGGACAAAAGGAAGAAGTACAACATGGTATCTTCGTCCGCACTGAACCTGCCGCCCGTGATGTCGGCTGCGAGTATCTGCTTCTTGGTGTCCTCTACCGTCCGTTCAAGGGCTATCTCCTTGTTGCGCTCGTCCTGCTTCTCCAATTTCTGAACGGGTGAAAGCGGTGCGGCTGTCCCGTCTGTCCCCTGCGCTTCGGTGACGTTCTCCACGTAACAGAAGGCAATCTCCTTTTGCCCTATCTTGGCATAGACGGTGATTTCTCCCGTTTCGCTCCTGCGGCTGATTTCTTCTTCCTGCTCCGTGTAGTCCGCCCACTGCTGTTCGTAACGGGTACGGGCTTCCTCGTAGCGTTCGGGGCTGTTGAAGTTCTCGGCTTTGGGTTCTTTGGGGCTGTTGGGAAAGGCGGTGTACCTTTCAAGGGTTTCGACCTCGTAGCCCGAAGCGATTAGCCGTTCTACTACCGTTTCGTTGGTGCTGTATCGGTCACGGCAGAGCGATACGTTCGGTTGGTTCTGCATGATTTGCACGGCTCGCTCCATGAGGAAAGAGGCGTTCATCTCGGCAAGGCATGTGCGGTTGGCACAATGTCCGCACCCACCGTCACAGAACAACAGCAAGTTGTTGGTGTTGTGGGCGCACGTGGCGCACTCGGTCTTGTCGAAGTGGTAGTATTTCAAGTCGGTGGTAAAATTCTGCTCGATGCGCTTGGCTACATCGGCAGCTTTCAGTCCCCGCCAACTGTTATACGTTCCCTCGTCCTGCAAATGCTTCTCGTACACTTCCCTCTGTATGTCCTCACCGTATCGGCAGATTTCGGCAGCCACGCTGATAGACAACTCGTCCGTCTCCAACAGGTTAGCAATTTCGGAGATAAGGGCGGTGAATTTCAAACGGGTACGGATGTAGTTCTCGTTCTTGCCGAAAAGTACCGCCAACGTTTGTACGGTATGGCGTCCGCTCTCTATCAGCTTTTGATAGGCGGCAGCTTCCTCTATGGGTGTCACGTCCTTACGCTGCAAATTCTCGGTAATCGCCATTTCCTCGGCTGTCTCGTCCGACAACTCGGAAACGATAGCCGGAATTTCCTCGCTGCCAGCGATGACGGATGCACGGTATCTGCGCTCCCCGAAAACAATCTCGTAACGGTCTGTTCCGTCAATGGGGCGCACGGTGATAGGCTGTAATACTCCCTGCTGCTTGATGCTCTCGGCAAGTTCGTAAAGGCTCGCTTCATCGAAGCTCTTGCGTGGGTTAAAACCGCTCGGCTGAATGTTTGCTAACGCTACCAATGTGATGTTTCTCTCTGCTGCTGATTGATTTACTTTTGTCTTCATAATTCGTTTATTTTAAGTTGATTGTTTATTATTCTTGATAAATTTGTTCGGTTGATAAATCGGTTTCTTTGCTATCTTTCTTTCTCCGCTCCGGCTCACGAAAGAAAGTAGCGGGCGGAAAATCCGCCCTTATGGGGCTACCTGCGGTTATAGCATACGTTAGCGAATTTCTTCTTTTGCTCTACCGCCCGTTTGAGGGTGTAGAACGTGCCGCCCACGGCTGCGAGTGCATCGTAATAGACCATGAGGAAAGCGGAGTTTTCCAAAAGGTAGTCATTGCGACGGAAGAAACAGCCTTCCGAATATTCATCCTGCAAGGTTATCACTTCATCGGCTTGCGCCAAAATGCCGTTATAACGCTGCTTGTCGGCTTCGGTGTACCGCTCGGCTTGTCCTTTGAACGGGACTACGCATTTCAGACGGATATAGGGGTATCTCTTTTTGAGGTTCAAAACCTCCTCGGCTGCGATAAGGTCGAAGCCGTCAGCCATTCCCGTTATAAACGTGTGGTAGCCCTTTTCGATGCAAAAGGATTCGATAGCCACGAACGTGTCGAAAGCGACTTCCCTAAAGAGTTTTTCTCGGTCTGTTGAAAACTTGGCTATCCGACTGCTGCGGTGTCCCGAAAAGGCTACCGTTTTCTTTTGCAGCCATTTGTCCCGCTCCTGCCTGCACTGCTCCAGCGTTTTTCTAAGGGTTGAGAACAATTCGCCATTCAAATGGCGATAATCATATTGATAATAAATCTGTCCTTTGAACGCTCCTAAACAGCATTTCAGATATTTTTCCTCTCCCAAACCTTTGGTAGTGGATATTCCGTTTTCTGTCAATGTCTTTGTTTCCATATCGGTAAATTTTAGAGTATTAAAAGAATGATTATCAAGATGAACACGATACCGACAAACAACCGCCAAACAAGGGCGAGAATGAACCGTGCCACGAAGTAAAACAGAGCCACGGCAAGCCATAAGGCGAAAAACTGCCCTGCGGTGGTGGTGAGAAAGTAAACCACCACAGCCCAAAGGATTAGGCGGTAAATCAGTTTGTAAATGAGTATCGTTTTCATGTTCTTGGGTGTTGTGGGCGGATTGCTCCGCCCTTGTTAATATTTAGGCATGGAATACAAAACCGTCTATGTGTTTGTAGTCCCCGTTAAACAGGTCACGTGCGAAAGCGGCATAATCAAAATAATTCAGAACGAAATCGGAGACTTCGTAACATTGTTCAACCACTTCACGGGCGTAATCTTCTTCCTCGTCATACTTTCCGATATAATCATCTTTGAATTTCTTTACAAGGTCGTCCGCATCATCTTTGCTTAAATCCCTGCTCTCGTAGTCGAGCCAAATGGAAAAGGCTTCCTGCTCGGTTGCGTCCATATCTTCCACCTTATCCCGTAACTCGAAAAATTTTTCTGAAATCCAGCTTTCGCTTACAAGTTCTTCGGGTATGTTTTCTCTGTCTTGAAACATAAATTCGGGGTCGTCCTCGTCCTTGTGGAGTTTCTTGCACGCTTCCATAAACTCGTCCTTGTCGGTAAAATCGGAGAGATTGAACCATTTGCCGAAAAGCGAACCTGCATTGTACTTGGCGTAAGTGCCTACATAAATCGCTGCTTGTGAAAAATCTGCTGCCATAACTTAAAAGATTTAAATGTTACTACTTGTTTTCGTTATCATCGCTTGCCGCCCCAACCATTTTTTCCCCTTGGCTGATTGGGAAGAACATTGACAATCATAGAAAGCGGAAAGGGAGAATTGCAACCATCTGAAAAAATGGTAAATACTACCCGCAGGGTGGAGATTTGGCATTTTTTGCGGATTTGCTTTCTCCCCCGCCTACCTTCGTCAATGTTTTTCCAATCAGCTTAGGGAAAAAATCGCCTTTCAGTAGATTGAATGAATGACCGGTTACTTGCCCGGTGCTGAAAAGAAAAAGCAAGGCGGAAAGACGGGAACCCCGGTTTCCGGAAAAGGGAAAAGAAAGGCTGGTTGGTCATTGCGGGAGAGAAAGACGGCTCTTTGCCACGCAAGCGTTTCTTTTTCGCCGATTCATCGGGTCAGAAAAAGGGATGCTTGCGTGGCAATGTGCCGTGCGGGTTGGCGAGGTGCTTGCCGTCCGGTTTACGGTAAACGGACGGAGCGGTCAGGCTGTCCGGCTTGCGGATGGCCGTGCGAGGGAAGTGGCGGAAAACGGGCGGTAAGTTCCGCAGACATATGTCCGTGCAGTCACGGCAAAGCCCGGATAGGGAATGATAACGATTAGGAAACGAAAGGACGGTCAGGCGGCTGCCGGACAAACAACGGGGGAACTCTTTTGAACGGGACGGCGCACGGAAAGTTTCGGCGAACAGCCGAAGATCCGGGCAACGGTACGGGCGAACGTGTTCCGTTTGTCCTTTCCGCCTCTGCGTCCGCTCTTGGCCACACAGCCTGCCGGAGTGGTCGGGAGCGGACGCTGTGGAGGAAACAGCCCGTATTCCGAGGTATGAAGCTAAAAGGTGAAGCCCCTTTCACCCACGTTAGGGATTGCAGCGGAAAGCCCACAGCCCGGCGAGGACTTGAAGGCGGAAAGCCCGACCCGAAGGGGAACGCCCCAATAACCACCCACAAAACTGCTTTTGAGCATACCTTGAAAAAATGAAAACCAAATATTCCTGAGTTTCATCCGTATTCTTTATATTTGTAGGTGACGAAAAGGAATCGCTGTATATCAAGGCAGGAAGCGAGGATGACAGCGGAAAACGTAGATAATTATATGTTATAAACTTAATATCAGGCTCAAGTATGATAGATTTTTACAATGTAGAATTAGAAACATCTTTCTCCTTGAAATATAGTGAGTTTGAAGAATTAAAGCCGATATTCGATGAATTTTATCGAAAAACAGGACTTGCAATAGATGAGTATGGAGATACGAGGTTAATAATAGATAATCTTTTCTTGATTAAGGATATTGCTATTGATTATAACAAGAAAGAAATTAATAAAGAGACTCGTATCCTAATTCAATCATTTATTAAAAATTTAGAGATGATTATCAAAGGTGGCTATCATTTTTTTGTTTCAGGAGATTAGAAATAAGTTTATAACAAGCGGCTTAACCACCCCAAAGGTCGGTTATCCACCGAATATTAACTACCTAACAATAAGCATAAAATTATGAGATTCTTAAAAATTATGGGAATATTTACTTCTATCTTAAGTTTATTGAGTTGCGGGCATGGGAGTAAACGAGTAACGCAAAACGACGGTATAAACTCTAATATTCTGGTTGCTGCCCGGATCACGATAGACAAACTGCCGGATGTATTGAGAAACGTGCAGGCAGGAAAAACAGATTATGATTTTATAGGTATTTGTTCCAATGGTGTGGACTGCATCTATTTTGTGCAGGAGAACGGAAAGTTTTACATAGATTTTGAAGCTATGGGTAAAGAGCAGCTTCCCTACATAGATACCTTGAAACAGTTTGCAAAGGAACATAATTATCCTATTGTCGAAACGACCTATAACAATACTCCAGTCGATTACGAACATCTGAAATATGCACCTGTTATCAGCCTGAAAGTTCATGCTGACATAGACAGTATAGTAAAGGTCGGAAGTCAGATTGAGCAGACCATTTTCAAGAATAGTGACCGAACCATTTACGAAATAGTGCCTTGATTTTCCAGAAAAGACATTAAGCTTTAGAGAACAAACAGCACTACCGCTTAAGGCGGAACGCTGCCAAACATTATGACTCTTTTTCAGTAACTTTGAAACCTCTAATGAACATGGTTATGAATAAAAACATACTCACCTTTTTAAATGAATATGCGGAAATACCCGATCCGCAATATGCCATCATGTTGCGAGGCGCTTGGGGGTGCGGCAAAACGTTTTTCATCCGCCAATGGATGGAGCAACTGAAAAACAACAGAGATGCGGACAAGTTAAAATGGCAGCCCATTTATGTGTCTTTATACGGTTTGACCACTACCCAGCAAATCACAGAACAAATCAACAAGGAAATATCCCCGTGGTTGTACAGCAAGGGAATGAAACTTGCCAAGAATATATTAAAAGCCGCCTCGAAAATCGCTTTGAAATATGACATTGACGGTGACGGCAAGGATGAAGGAAGTGTAACCTGTGACTTGGACTCCATTTTGTTGTTGAAAGAAGAAAATTCCGAGATAAAAGGAAACAAGATTCTGATTTTTGACGACCTTGAAAGATGTGATGTAAAACTGGAAACCTTGTTGGGATACATCAATTACTTTTCGGAACATTGTAAATGCAAGGTCATCATCATTGGCGATGAGAACAAGATTTCCGAAAAAGAGGACGATAAGTGCAAGTTGAAATTCAAGGATTTCAAGGAAAAGACTATCGGGCGCACTTTTGAGATCAAATTAAATATAGGGGAGACACTCGATTTCTTCATTGGCGAGATATCCACCAACAACAGGAACCTCTTGTCTGAGAACAAAGAGCTTATCATCAAGATATTCCATGCCTCTAAATTCGATAATTTAAGAGTCCTGCGGCAATGTCTAAACGATTATCACAGGATAGCCATGGCTTTGCCGGAGCATTATCATAAATCTCCCAAGTACAAACTTGTCATAACATCGTTGTTGGCAAATTTTGTCGCCGTTTACTGCGAGTATAAGGGTGGGAATACTCGGATCGGAAGCCTATTCAACAGCCTGTATGACATGTTCCCGGATAAAGAGAAAGATGAGGAGCGTGAAAAAATCCTCTCCAAATACCGTTTTATAGAGATAGGTAAACAGTTGGATATTTTTGATAGATTCATCGTTAATGAAATTGTCTGCTATCTGGAAAGCGGGTATTTTGACACGACCTACCTGCAACAATATTTTGCAGCCGAAGACGCAAGTTTGAACAGTTGGGATTACCTGTACGACTATTGGAGACTGGATAACGGGGAATACGAGAAACACTACGGGGAAACGGTACGATATTACTTTGCGGATGAAAGCGTTGATCTAAAAGAATTGTTTGTCATTATATCTGTACTATCGGTTTTATATAGCGACAACCTTGTTCACGTATCCGAGGAAGACATCATTGCCCAAGGCAAGCACTCCATAGACAGGCTGATGGAAGGTATCAGCGACATGGAGAGGTTGTTGAATTGTAACTCAAAAGTACATGCGGGTGTAAGAAGGAATCATTCTAATATTGGTTCAGATCGAATTTTGAATGTACTGGTTGCGTATTTTCAAAAACTATTCGGGCAAAGATTGAAGAAATGCCCTAATAAAGTGTCTGTCATGCTGGAAAATCTGACGGATGAAACTTGCGAACGCCTGAATCCGGCATTGAATGATGTAGTCCCGGTCAAACAGCGTCTTTATAGGGATACTTCAATATTCCAAGAGGCTGATGCGGATAAGGTTTCAAAAAGTATTTTGGGATTGTCCAACGAATCACGTAACACCTTTCTGCATTTTTTACAGTTCCGTTATAAATATACCTCTTGGGGCAGTGAAATAGAACACTTGAGCAAATATTGTCAATCAGATTTGCCACAACTAAAATTAATCAATGAAAGACTAAAGGCAGAAGCGGCAAACAGGAGATTGATAGAAAAGTATTCCATTGAGAAGATCACGAACCTGATAGATGAAATTACCGCAAAAGTAAAATAACTATTCCAGTCCGTTTTCGAAAGAGATGGCTTTGACAAGGGGCAAGCCGGTGACGAAATTTGCCCCGTGCCCCATCAACTTGCATCGTGGCTGGATGAGGGTGAAGTCGGTGCGTAGTACACATTTTCCTTTGAACCATCCGGAATTGGTGCTATGGATTCCGTTCTCGTGCGTACCCTTGAACTGGGTACGTTTATGTAGGACTTTTCCCCGCCTTTCATCGTTTGGGGTACGACAAGGCTACGAACGTGAAGCAAAACGCTGACAAGCTATACGGTTTTGATACATAGTTTTATATGAATCCATATATTTGCAGGGAAGTATAATGAAAAATGTATCAGAACGATGGAAATAGTAAGTATTGAAAAGAAGACCTTTGAGGAGATGAAGGAGCGGTTCGGCTGCTTCTCACGGCACGTGAAGGAACTTTGCGCCCGTTACCGCCCGCCCGGGAAGATGAACTGGATGGACGGGGCGGACGTGTGCGAGAAACTGGGGATCAGTAAACGGACGTTGCAGACCTACCGTGACCGGGGACTGCTGCCGTACAGCCAGATCAACCATAAGATTTACTACCGGACGGAGGACGTGGAGGTATTCGTGGAATCCATGAGCCGGGAAATAATGGAGGACGAGTGACATGGAAGTGATAACAAAAGACACGGAAGAGGTACGTGCGTACTTCGAGGCTCTGGAAGAGGGCATGAGGTATATTGATACGGTGACGGCGCATTTCCGTCCGGCGATGAACGGCGAGGTCTATTTCACGGGTGAGGATGTGTGCAGAATGTTACATATCACGTCAAGGACGTTGCAGGGCTACCGCACACAACGGTTGATCCCGTACATATCGCTGCCAGGCAAGACGCTTTACCGCCAGTCGGATCTGCTGCGTATGCTGGAAGAAAATTACGTGGACATGAGACAAAAGCGCAAACGGGGGAAAAGTCCAACATAAACGCACGGGGATATACATCGGAAAATGCAGCAAAGGCAGGAGCACTGTATCGGGGTTCCTGCCTTTGCCGTGTTTCGCATGGAGAAAGGTGTCAAGCCGTTTCCCGGAGGGACCGGTGCACCTGTTTCCTGCCTTGCTTCCTGTCCCTTTTCTCCAGTACGCTCCGCTGCATGGCGGCGAGGTTGCCAGAGATTGCCCGGAAATCTGAACTTACCATCTTGTTGGTTACTTCAGCGTAGATCTGCGTGGTGCTGATGTGCTTGTGACCGAGTATCTTGGAGAGCGCCTCTATCGTGCCGCCGTTGCAGAGATAGACGGTCGTGGCGAAGGTGTGGCGGCTCAGGTGGAATCCGATCTCCTTGCTGATGCCGCAGGCTTTGGCTATCTGTTTGAGATGCTTGTTGCATGTACCGTTAGAGGGCATGGGAAATACGAAATCGCCTCCGGCAAGTCCCTTGTACCTTTCTATCAGTTCCTTGGCTATTTCCATAAGGGGAACGTTGCTCGACACACGGGTCTTGGTGCGTCGGGTTATGATCCACTCCTCGCCGTCGAAGTCCATGCGCTGGATCTTGTCATGGGTGAGTGTCTTTATATCAATGTAGCTAAGTCCGGTGAAGCACCCGAAGAGGAACATGTCACGTACGAGGTTGGTCTGTTTTTTCACGAACACGGCGTTAGCCAGGGTGCGCAGTTCCTCTTCCGTGAGGTAGCCCCGGTCTGTCTCCTGCATTTCAAGGCTGTACTCACCGAAAGGGTCGGAACGGACGATACCACGCCGCCATGCCTTGTCTGTCAGGCTGAGCAGTGGCATGGTGTATATCCAAAGAGTGTTGTCACTCAATCCCTTTTCCACGCGCAGGTACTTATCGAAATCGGTGATAATCTCCTTTGTCAGTTCCTTGTAAGCCATATCGGTTCGTTTCTTCTTCTCCCAAAGGAAGGTGGCAAAATGGTTGTACACGGCCAAGTACTTGTTGTAAGTGGATTTGGCACGCTGTCCTTTCTCCACCATCGCCTCAAATTCCCGGTTCATGTTCTCGAAATCTTTCAGGATGCAGTTTTCCATCACACCGATACCCAGAAAGGCGTTACGCAGCTTTTCGGCGGTGACAAAATCCTCTTCCCGGAGGATGCGGTGATAGTGGTTGGTAAGCCGGGCACTGACTTCTTTGAGCTGCCCGTTTATCTCTGTCGCCTCGGCGGACTTGCCTTTTGCCTTACCATTCTCCCATAAATCCGGCGTAACGAATAGTTTGGTTCCCAATGCTTTGTCATCCCCATCAATGGAGATCTTCACCATGATGGGGGCTTTTCCGTCCCGGTTTCTCACTGCCGATCTCTTGATGTAGAACGAGGTTGCAAACGTACTTCTCTTTGTTTTCATAACTCTAAAATTTTCGTTTCTAAAGGTAGTTAATTATTTGTTACCAAGAGTTATGCAAAACAACGCAAAGTTATGAAACAGAACTTGTTATATTCCATATATCCTCTTTAGGACTGGTAGCTGCTTAGTAGCCGAACTTTGTCTGAAAGGGGGATTTTCAAGCGTTTTATGCCAAAGCTTGTTTCAATCCGTCCTACATACAAAATACTGACCTCCAATTATTTAAGTAGAACTTTGCTTTTCTTTGCGTCTTATGCCGATTTTTTAAACAAAACGACCTCGTTTTGTCGATGGCCATTTGGGCTTAAATAAATGCAAACAGCCCATTATCAATCATATAAGTAAACCAGCAAGTAAAAAGCATGATAGATGCATGATGGTAGAATGATAGTGGAAAACAGCAACTGTCATACTTTAATATATTGTGTAACAACAGCTAATAACCCAAAATGATAGTATGATGGTTGGTTTGCGAAATTTTCATGAAAGAAGAGAGGTAATCCCGAATAGTAATTTTTGGTGCGGTTACCCTGATTACCTTTAGAGTTTTCCAAAAGCAACAGGCAGCTCTTTTAGCTAAAACCCTCGTTTAAGATAGGTTTCATCCCATCTGAACGGTTTTGAGGAATGTCGAAGGGCCGGCATCCGGTGTCAAAAGGAATACCGGATAAAGGCTCATGCCGAGCATACAAAAAAAGAGGATACATAGTCTCGATGCATCCTCTTTTCCTTTAAATTTAATGAATTACTTAATCAATTTCAATCCAACTTCAAACTTAGTTGTCTTTTCCATCGCTTCGGGGAAGGCTTTCAGTATTGACTTAACCAATTGTCCCATTCCGTTTAAAGCGTCATCTCCGATAAGTTCAGCCAACGTAGGCAATAAAGGAGCGATCTGGCTAACTAAAGCTTTGTCAATATAGACACGGGCTGACTTGCCATCAGAAGCGATTTCATAATTAACAGGAATGCCATTCTGCAATAAAGCCATAATTTGTTCCAAAGGATCTATAGCAGCCTTACTCTTCAAACTTCCCATGATCTTAGTTATATCCAAGAAGACAAGTATTTGCTTATCCGTCACATTATAGGAAGCATATCCTGGTTCCGAAGTTTCCCAAACAGGTGTGACAGGCTTGCTCAAATCCACTCCCGCTTTAGAAATAGAAGCAACAATCTGCCCGTCTTCCTGGAACGTAACACTCTGAAGGACCTGTACCAAAGCGATACTTCCAAAACCTTCAGCTATATTAGGAATAGAAGTCACAGGTAAAAAACCAAGCATAGTGCCTTCAGCAGCTTCCCAAACCATAGACACAGGACCTGATACAAAAGTTTCACTCTCGTCTTTTGCTATTTCAGCCAATTTCCAAGTACCTGCAATAGGAGCTGTTATTTTCAAAGTTGCATCCAAAGTCAAAACACCGGCTCCAACGGTTCCTTTTGCAGAGACAGTTCGCAAGTCATTCGTGTTGCTTCCTTCCAATGCATAGCTTTCACCTGTCTTGACCATTTTGGCTTCAATCTTGACTTCTGCTTCACCCGGAATCAAATTCGCCAACGTAATAGTTGCCTGTTCAGCCGAACTTGCATCTACTTTTACAGATTGGTCAGCGACTTCAGTGCCTCCCATCGTCAATTTCAATGTTTCTGCCGTATAAGTCGCAGAAATAGCCTTCCAGCCGTCATCAGTCTTATTGTCATCATCGTCACTACAAGCAGTGAAGAAACTCAATGCACAAAGCATCGTAAACACAAAAAATAGATTTTTCTTCATAATCTTCTTTTTAAATTATACATAAAAACAGAGCGAAGATAAGTAATCTTAATGAGACATACAATACAAAAAAGTTAATGCCGGTTATTCCGAAAAAATAACCGGCATTATCATAAAAATAGACAATTCAATCGATAAAATTGAATCAATTATACAAGATTATTTTTTGACTTCAGACAACGCTCCCGCCGCTTTCAGATATTCGACATAATTCAAGTAGAGTTGAAAATGGGCATCGACCTGTGTTTCATAAGCCTGCTGCCACAAAGCCTGTGCTTCGAGATAGTCCGAGAGTGTCTCCAAGCCCACTTCGTACTGGCTTTTACTGACCTTCATGTTTTCTTCGGCCTGGAGGAGAGAACGGTCGGAAAGTTCGCTTTCCAGCCGGGCTTCGTCGAGGTTATTGGCGGCTTGTGTCAGTTCCAACATCATTTGTTCGTTCATGTTTTCCTGTTCCAGGCGGGATTGCATCAACTTGGCTTTGGCGGCACGCACCTTATTACTTCGCTCGCCGAAATGGAAAAGCGGGATGCTCACGTTCAGCAAGACGGAGAAACTGCCTTTGTCCATCAACATCTGGTCGTTCAGTTCAAAGCCGTGTACATAATCATAAGACCCCATGATGCCGACTTTGGGCAACAGCTCGCTACGGTTCAGCCGCACCTGCTGCCCGGCGATCTCGACCTGTTTATCCAAGATGGCATATTCGGGACGGGCACTGATATCGGAAACCTGGACATCCATCCCCTTTTCTACCGCCGGATAATTGCCGGAAATACGGATATCGGAGACAAGCGGTTTCCCGATCAGATGGCAAAGATTCATAGTCGCCAACCGCAGGGCGTTCTCCGCTTTACGGATGGAGAGTTCGCTTTCGTTCAGCTTCACCTGCACTTTCAAGACATCGTTCTGCGGTTTCAGGCCATGTTTGTAAGCGCTCTCGACATTCGACAGCAGTTCCCGGAGCACAGCGTTATATTTATCCGCCACCTTTTTCATCTCCTGCGCCTTCACGACCAGGGCATAGGCTTTGTCTGTTTTGAGGATCACTTCCGTCGCCGTCAGCGCCTCGTTCATCTCGGCCATCTCTTTCCCCAAGACAGACATCCGGTAGGCAGCCCGGATCTTACCGCCCATATAAAGCGGCTGCTCAACCCGGATTCCGCCCATGTAAACTGTCCCGACTTTATAATCGAGATTGATACCGGGGAAATGGGTATAAATGCCTGTCGGGACCAAGTTCCCGGCTGCATCATACAGAATGACGGGCATTTTGCCACCTTCAATTCCGAATCCGCCGTCCGCCGTACTGTAAAGGCCCATCCCGTTAGCGGTAAAGTTCGGGAAGAAATTCCCTTTATAGCTTTTCATCGTGTACAGGGCACTTTCGGTCTGTTTCACCGATGCCGCCATTTCCTTATTATATTGCAGCGCCATTTCCCGGCACTGCTGCAAGCTCAACGTCTCCTGTGCGAAAAGAGACGACGGGCAGAGAATAGACAACAGGATAATAGATATTTTCTTCATCAGTCTACATGTTTAATATGAAAGAATAATGCGTATAGGACAGGAATAAAAACGAGTGTGATCACCGTTCCGAACAGCAGGCCGCCCATAATGGATGCAGCAAGCGAACCGAACATGGCGTCGGTCAGCAACGGGATCATCCCTAAGATCGTGGTCAAGGCCGCCATCATCACCGGCCGCAGACGGCTCTGGGCACTGTCGATCAAGGCGGTGACCGGCTCCGTCCCCTGCCCGATCTGCAAAGTGATCTCGTCCATCAGCACGATACCGTTCTTTATGATCATTCCTATCAACCCCAATGTCCCGACAATGGCGACAAAGTTGAACGTCTTGCCGGTCACCAACATCGTCATCACCACTCCGACAAATACCATCGGGATACTGCAGAAGATGATAGCCGGCTTGCGGTAATCCTTGAACAGCATGATCAAGATCGCGATCATCAGGATAATGGCCAGCGGAAAATTCTTGAACAGATACTTCATGGACTGGTCGCTGGCGTTCTTCTCACCCTGCCATTGCAGCGAATAGCCTGCGGGGAGTTCGATCTGCTCCAACTTTTCCGCGACTGCCAATCGTGCTTTTTCCGTCTCGACACCCGGCACGGGAGAGCATTGCACGCGCTGGCTGCGTTGTCCGTTGTAGCGAGGAACAACCGGGTCCTCCCATCGCACGTCAATTCCCTTGCTGATCTGTTTCAACGGCGTGCTGCCCATCAGGCTTTCGATCAGTTCTTCCTTCGATAGTGTCCCGGCTTTCAGTTTCACCATGTTTTCTTCGTTCAGCAGGCCGTTCAGCGAAGGGAGCGTCGAAAAGACCTGCGTGTTTCCTAAATCCTCGATCGGTTTTCCCTGTCCGTCCAGGCATTTCAAGTAAATATTGTTTTTATGGATGCCTTCGTAGAAAGAACCGATAGGTATACCGCCTGTAGCTGTCAGTAACGAAAGGCTCACGTCGCTGCGGCTCAATCCCAACGCACGGGCGGCCGGTTGGTCGTACTCGATTGTCAGGACCGGAACCTGCGGTTCCCAGTCGGTCGTGATCAGGCAGACTTCTGGCGTATTCTCCATAATATGTCGTGCACTGTCCGCCAAACGGTGCAGGACGGCAGGATCAGGTCCTAAGAATTGGGCCTCGATGGGATATTTCTTAAACATCAGGTTATAACGTTTCAACTTGACGTAAGCATCCGGATACTGCCGTGTCAGGTACTCTTGTATCTCGTCGATATTTTCGACTAGCTCGTCGGGAGATGTAAAGTCGATGATCAACTCCCCATAGGCCAGCGAAGGATTGGCAATGCTTCGCACCAGGTTGTAACGTCCCGGCGTCCCACCGATGGAAGCTGTCACGTTCGTGATCTCCTTCCGGGTTTTCAGATAAGCTTCTATCTCTTTCAGGTCATTCGCCACACGGGTAGAATTATTGCCCTCCGGAAGTTTGTATTCCATATACAACTGATCGTACACCATATCGGGGAAGAATCCCTGGCGCAGGAACCGATAGCTATAGGCGGACAAGAGCAACAAAGCGACCATCGTCAGCGTAAAGCCAAGGCGGTGCGACAAACCGAAACGCAAAGCAGCCCGCAAGATGGCATATATCTTACCTTTATATACACGCTTGCCGGAATTATCGTTTTCCACCGCCGGATGTAACCGCCTGTTTGCCATCAAGGGAACGTGGAGTAATGCCAACACCCAGCTCAGCAACAGTGAAACGGCCAGTACGATAAACAGGTCGCACGTATAAACGCCTGCCGTATCCGGCGACATATAAATCGGCAGAAAGGCTATGATAGCGATCAACGTCGCTCCCAACAACGGCATCGCCGTCTGCCGTCCGATAGCGGTCATCGCTTCCATCCTATCTTTCCTGGCTTTCAAGTCCACCAATATGCCGTCGATAATCACAATGGCATTGTCTACCAGCATCCCCATCGCCAGCACGAAAGCCGCCAGAGAGACACGCTGCATCGTTCCCCCGGCGAATTGCAGGAAAAGAAATGATCCGAAAACAGTCACCACCAAACTGATGCCGATAATCAGGCCACTCTTGAACCCCATCGCCAGCATCAGTATAAACACGACGATGACGACGGATTCGATCAGGTTGATGACAAACGTTCCCAGCGAATCCCCCACACGCTCGGGCTGATAGAATATTTTATGGCAATCTACTCCGGCCGGCAGACGGTTATCTTTCAACTCCGCCAACTTCGCTTCCACGGCTTTGCCGACCTTCACGATATCCGAACCGCTCGAAGCAGCTACCAAAATGCCGATAGAGCGCTCCTGGTTATAGAACATCTCGTTACGGGTTGGATCTTCATACCCCTTTTCGATCAAGGCTATGTCGCGCAGACGCAATTGGTCGTCGTCATGGCCCTGGATAAACATCTTGCCGATGTCGTCCACCGTTTTGAAACGATCGTTCACCGTCACTCGGATGCGGTTGTCCCCGTTATCATAGTAACCGCTATAGGTTGTCTCGTTTTGTCCGTTCAAGGTAGCCAGGACTTCGGCCGGTTTCACGCCGAGGTTGGCCATGCGGTCCTGCAACAGGGAGATATTGATACATTCGGAACGTTCCCCATATATATCCACCCGGTCCACTCCTTCTATTTCGACTACTTCCCGTTTGATCAGTTCGGCATAATCAGCCATCTCCCGATCGGACAGTCCATCGCCCGTCAGTGCGTAGAACATGCCGAACACCTTGCCGAAATCGTCTTGTACGATCGGTGTATTAGCTCCGGAAGGAAGTAAGGCGGAGGCATCGTTGACTTTCCGCCTGAGAAGGTCCCAATGTTGCTCCACGTCATCGTCCTTGACGGTGGTCAGCAGTTCGACCTGGATCAAGGACAGATCATTGAACGAATAGCTTTCGACATTATCGACATTGTCCATCTTACGGATACTTTTCTCAAGCACATCCGTCACTTCCAACTCTACCTGATGGGCCGATGCACCCGGATAGGTAGTTGCCACCATTGCCAGCTTTACCTTGATCTCCGGATCTTCCAGCTTACTCATTTGATAGCAGGCCAAAGCTCCGCCCGCCAACAAAACCGCAACCAGAAAATAGACCAGGTTCCGGTTCTGAAATCCCCATTTGCTTATATCCATCACAACAATCCTCCTACATTCGTTTTAGAACCGGTGGCCAAAGGCCGGACATTTTCTCCATCTTCAATATGATGCACGCCGGAGGCAACCACGATTTCACCGGCATGCAGCGTATCGGAAACAACCATCGCACGTCCGTCGGACAACAGGCGCAGAACCGTCACCTCGCGGCTATGGACTTTCCCCGCGGACGGATCATAGACAAACACGTACGTTTTACCATCCTTTTGCAGAAGTGCCCCGCCCGGAACGGAAACCGGCTGCGAATCGCCCTCATTGCAATAGATCGTGACCATCGTATTCATTCCCGGCGAAGGGAGCGGCAACTTGCCGGGAACCATTTGCAGGCGCATCGTGTACAGCTGGTTCGCATTGGCTTTCGGAGTGACGCTGATCAATTTCAAAGGATAGTTTTCTCCCGGATAGAGGTCGAACGTACAGTGGTAGCCATCGAACCGGTCCCGCCGGATATAGTCGGCTGCCGGAAGATTGATTTCCACCTCCGGAATGCCGGCGCTGACCATCGAGATCACGGGCATACCTGCTCCGATCGTTTCATGTGCATCGAACAGCTTTTTCTGTATGAAACCACTGAATGGAGCATACAGCCGAGTATATTCCAACTGGTCTTTATGATGCTGATATTTTGCAGTGATCTGTTTCAGGCCGTACACGGCTTTATCGTTGGCATTAGGCGTGGTCCCGTTTTCTTTATAAAGAGCCATGACACGTTCGGCTTCCGCCTTGATCTGCTTGTATTCAGCCTCCGTAGCATCCAGTTGCACCCGATAATCTGCCGGATCCAATTCGGCCAGCAGTTGTCCTTCCCTCACGCGGGCGCCGTCTTCCACATATATTTTACGGATTGTCCCGCTCACACGGAAAGCCAGGCTGATATCCTGCGCAGCTTTCACTTTTCCTGGGAACTGGAGGGCAGTCTGACTGCTGGCGGAAACGACCGTATCGATCTTGACTGTCTGAGTATCCTTTGTCCCCTTCTCCGAACGGGCACAAGACATAAATAGAATCAAGGATATACCTGCTAAAATAAAATAAATTCGTTTCATAATTTAAGTGTATTTATTTAAAGACAAAATTATCCCGACAGAGCAACCTCGGAAAGGTCAATATGAATAATAAATTGTTCCATTTGTATATTTTCCTCAAAAAGAAGATATAAATATTCTGCGATTTGTATTTTCTTTACCGAAAATTCTTAACTTGATAAAAGAATGTCACCTAAAGAATACCGTAAGTAGCTTTTGGAATTGTTAAAACGCCCAAAACATGTCGTCATACATTTGAAAGCAAAAAGCCAGTTTTAGTATAGTTGTTCCACTGCTCCACAAGAACTATAGAATATTTTATGTACTTTTGTCTCAGAATATAAAAAAACTAAATAACTCAAATTAATCAACATGAAACGCTTAATGGCTAATCATAAACAGAAAAAAGCGATCCTGATCGCTCTTGCTGCGCCATTGATGTTTTCTCCTGCCCTTTTAATGGCTGTGACCGGAACCTCCGAGCCTGTAGTAGCTATCGCCCGGCAGGCGCAAACGATCGTCAGTGTGCAGCAGATCAATCCGACTACGGTCGATGTTGTGTTCTCCAACAATCAACGGATGACATTCGATTTCTATGGAGATAATATTTTCCGTATGTTCCAGGACAACAACGGTGGTATCCTTCGTGATCCGGAGGCAAAACCAGAGGCCCGGATTCTCGTAGATACCCCCCGTCGCCCAGTTTCCAAACTGGACATTCAAGACGATAATGGGCAAGTGACCATCACGACCGGAAAAGTCAGACTCCAGTTGGACAAATCGACCGCCCTGCTGAAAGTCACCAATCTCACCACAAACAAAATCGTTTTCGAAGAGACGAAACCCGTGGTTTACGAAAAAGGAAAAACGATCCTAACGCTGAAAGAGAACCCTGATGAATATTTCTACGGCGGCGGTGTGCAGAACGGACGCTTTTCACATAAGGGAAAAGCTATAGCCATCGAAAACCAGAACAGCTGGACCGATGGCGGCGTGGCTTCTCCCACTCCTTTTTATTGGTCCACAAACGGCTACGGCTTTATGTGGTACACTTTCAAACAGGGGAAATATGATTTCGGCGCCACAGAAAAGAATACGGTAAAACTATCCCACGATACAGACTATCTGGATGTTTTCTATATGATCAATGATAGCCCGGTCGCCCTATTGAACGACTTTTACCAACTGACCGGTAACCCAATACTGCTGCCCAAGTTCGGATTCTATCAGGGACACTTGAACGCTTACAACCGCGACTATTGGGTAGAAGACGAAAAGGGTATCCTTTTCGAAGACGGCAAGCGCTACAAGGAAAGCCAAAAAGATAATGGAGGTATCAAGGAATCGCTGAACGGAGAAAAGAACAACTACCAGTTCTCTGCTCGCGCCGTGATCGACCGCTACAAGAACCACGATATGCCGTTAGGTTGGTTGCTGCCGAACGACGGTTACGGAGCCGGCTACGGACAGACCGAAACATTGGACGGTAATATCCAAAACTTAAAGAGCCTCACCGATTACGCTCATAAGAACGGTGTCGAAATCGGTCTTTGGACACAATCCGATCTGCATCCGAAAGACAGCATCAGTGCCTTGCTGCAACGCGACATTGTAAAGGAGGTACGAGATGCCGGTGTACGAGTCCTGAAAACAGACGTGGCATGGGTCGGTTGGGGCTACTCGTTCGGTCTGAACGGTGTGGCTGATGTCGGACATATCATGCCGTATTACGGAAACGACGCACGTCCGTTCATCATCTCTCTCGACGGTTGGGCCGGCACGCAGCGTTATGCCGGAGTCTGGTCGGGCGACCAGACAGGCGGACAATGGGAATATATCCGTTTCCACATCCCGACTTATATCGGCTCCGGGCTTTCCGGACAACCGAACATCACATCCGACATGGACGGTATTTTCGGTGGCAAGAACCTCGTGATGAATACCCGCGACTTCCAGTGGAAGACCTGGACGCCGATGGAGCTGAACATGGACGGCTGGGGATCGAATGAGAAATATCCGCATGCCTTAGGCGAACCGGCAACTTCCATCAACCGCTGGTACCTGAAAATGAAATCCTGCCTGATGCCGTATGCTTACAGCATTGCCCGCGAAGCGGTAGACGGCAAGCCGATGATTCGCGCCATGTTCCTTGAAGATCCGAATCCTTACACCTTTGGTAAAGCTACACAATACCAGTTCATGTACGGGCCGTACTTCCTCATCGCGCCGATCTACCAAGAGACGCAAATGGATGACAAGGGAAATGACATCCGTGATGGTATCTACCTGCCTGAAGGCGAATGGTTCGACTATTTCACCGGTGAGAAATATACCGGCGGCTGCGTGGTCAACAACTTCGCTTCCCCACTTTGGAAACTTCCGGTATTCGTAAAAGCCGGTGCGATCATCCCGATGACGAACCCGAACAATAACGTAGGGGAAATCGACAAGAATTTGCGCATATATGAGCTTTACCCGTCCGGATATAGCGAGTTCGTCGAATATGACGATGATGGTATAACGCAGGCTTATCTGAACGGCAAAGGGACAACCACACGGATCGAAATCAAGAACAATGACCCATCAAAAGTCTCAATCACTATCCATCCGACAACAGGCGATTTTGACGGTTTCGTGAAAGACAAGGCAACCGAACTGCGTATCAATCTCTCGGAAATGCCGAAGAAGATCACCGCTAAAGTCGGTTCCTCCAAAGTGAAACTGGTAGCCGCCCGTTCGATGAACGAATACCAGAACGGTACGAATGTCTATTTCTACGATGTTGCCCCGAACCTGAACAAATTCGCCACCAAAGGAAGCGAATTCGAAAAGAAGACAATCACCAAGAACCCTCAGTTGTTAGTAAAACTAGCTCCGACAGACATCAGCATGAACGGAACGGTTATCACCATCGATGGTTACCAATTCGACACGCCCGACACCCACCGCGTTTCTACCGGTTCTTTGGCCGCGCCGATCGCACAGGTGACGGATGGGAACACGGAAGCTTACACACTAAAACCGACTTGGAATAAAGTTCCCGGCGCCGACTTCTATGAAATAGAATTTAACGGCATGCTTTATACGCAGATCAAGAATGCGGAACTGCTGTTCGACAACCTCTCAGCCGAAACAGACTATTCGTTCAAAATTCGCTCAGTCAACAAGGACGGTTATTCAGACTGGTCTACCTTCTCCGTCAAGACCAAATCCAACCCGCTGGAATTTGCTATCAAAGGCATCCGTGGAGAAGTGACAGCCGAAGAACAGGAAGGCTTTGAAATCTCCCGCTTGTTCGACTATGCCGAGTTAGGCGATATGTTCCACACGAAATACCGCAAGAACGCAATGCCGTTCGATATGATCATCGATCTACGCACCATCAACCAACTGGATAAGTTCCATTATCTGTCCCGCCAGGATGGAGGCAACGGAACGATCCTTGCCGGCGACGTGGCCTACAGCATGGATAAGGAAAACTGGACAGCGGTCGACTCGTTCCGCTGGGAACGTAATGGTGACATGAAAGTATTCACTTTCAAGGACCAACCGAAAGCCCGCTACATTAAATTGCATATTACGGAAGGTGTCGGCAACTACGCTTCCGGACGCGAATTATACGTATTCAAGGTTCCGGGCACGGAAAGCTATCTGCCAGGTGACATCAATAACGACAAAAAGATCGACACAAACGACTTGACCTCGTACATGAACTACACAGGGCTACGCCGTGGTGACAGCGATTTCGATTATGTCAGCGCAGGTGATATTAACCGGAACGGTCTGATCGATGCTTACGACATATCGGTCGTGGCAACCCAATTGGAGGACGGCATCGAGAATCCAGGTACGGACCGTGTAGCCGGAACGATCTTCCTTTCCACTCCGAAACAGACGTACAACGCCGGCGAAACAGTCGAAATCACCGTCAAAGGTGACAGTGTCAAAGCTGTCAACGCTTTGAGTTTCGCATTGCCTTACGACCAACAGGATTATGACTTTGTCGGCATCGAACCGGCAAACCTCGGTACGATGGAAAACCTGACATACGACCGCCTGCATACCAGCGGTCAAAAGGCGCTCTATCCTACTTTCGTCAATCTCGGAGACAAACAAGTGCTCGAAGGTTCTGAAGATCTCTTCACCATCAAGTTGAAAGCGAAACGCAAAGTTACATTCAACCTGAAAGCAGTCGACGGCATCCTGGTTGATAAGAATCTGAATATGCAGAAGTTCTGAACAATGAATTTCTGATATAAACGAAAGCAGAAAGGCTTCGCCTACCGGACCATTCCGGGGTGAAGCCTTTTTCATTAAGATTATGAATGTTTTCTGCCCCACAGATGTTATCTTTGCAGAAAAAGCGATAGAACCATCGCATGACAAAGCAAACAAATACATTATGTACTCAGATAAAAAAAACATCCTGCAGCTCGTAGCCCTGCTCATCGAGCATAACATCAAGAAAATCGTTTTGTGTCCCGGCAGCCGCAATTCACCTATTGTACATACGATTGCCAATCACCCTTTCTTCTCCTGCTATCCGGTGACAGACGAACGGAGTGCGGCATTCTTCGCGATCGGGCTGGCATTACATGGCGGTAGTCCGGCTGCTGTCTGCTGCACATCGGGCAGTGCATTACTTAATATTCATCCTGCCGTATCGGAAGCCTTCTATCAGCAAGTGCCATTGGTCGTGATCTCAGCAGACCGTCCCGGGGCCTGGATCGGACAAATGGACGGGCAAACGTTTCCTCAACCGGGTGTTTTCGGTTCGCAGGTTAAAAAATCCGTCAACCTGCCGGAGATACATACTGATGAAGACGAATGGTATTGCAATCGTCTTATCAACGAAGCTCTGCTCGAACTGAACCATCATGGGAAAGGACCGGTGCATATCAATGTACCAATCTCGGAACCGTTGTTCCGCTTCACTACGGAGGAATTGCCCAAGGTACGCGTCATCACCCGCTACCAAGGATTAAATGTCTACGACCGTGAATATACAGGGTTGATCGAGCGGCTGAACAACTACAACCGTCGCATGATCGTTGCCGGTCAGATGAACCTGATCTATCTTTTTGAAAAGAAATATTCCAAACTGCTATACAAGCATTTTGCCTGGCTTACCGAGCACACAGGTAACAAGACCATTCCCGGCATCCCGGTAAAGAATTTCGACGCCGCCCTTTACGCCCTGCCAGAAGAAAAATTAGAGAAGATGGTTCCTGACCTGCTGATCACATACGGTGGACATATCGTGTCGAAACGCCTCAAACAATTTCTCCGCAAGCATCCGCCACGCGAACATTGGCATGTTTCGCTTAGCGGAGAAGTAACAGACCTTTACGGTTCCCTGACAACCGTTATCGAGATGGACCCGTTCGAATTTCTCGAAAAAATCGCTTACCTGCTGGAAAACCGGACAACGGAGTTTCCACGCATCTGGGAAAACAACACCCGCGACCTGCCACAACCGGAATTCAGCTATTCGGAAATGGCTGCTATCGGAACATTGATCAAGTCGCTTCCAACACCTGCGGCCTTGCATTTAGGCAACAGTTCAGCCGTACGTTACGCCCAGTTATACACACTCCCAGAAGATGTCGAAGTCTGCTGCAACAGGGGGACGAGCGGCATAGAAGGATCGCTTTCGACTGCCATCGGTTACTCCGTTTGTTCAGACAAACTGAATTTTGTAGTGATCGGCGATTTGAGTTTCTTTTATGATATGAACGCACTTTGGAACAGCAATTTCGGCTGTAACCTACGTATCCTGCTGCTCAATAACGGAGGAGGTGAAATATTCCAAGCACTTCCCGGACTAAAAATGGAGGATAAAACACGCCGTTTCGTGACAGCTACACACAAAACTTCTGCCAAAGGATGGGCCAAAGAAAGAGGATTCTCTTACCTTCCCGTCCATAACGATGAAGAACTGACGAGTGCAATGGCTGTTTTCACCCAGTCCGCCCCCCACAACCAACCAATGTTGATGGAGGTATTCACAGATGCGTCTGAAGATGTACGGCTACTCAAAGAGTATTTCCACCAACTAAAAAAATAAGAACATAACTCATAATTTATAATTCTAAATTCATCTTATGGAAACAAAAAGAGAATGGACAACCATCAAAGAATATGAAGAAATCCTGTTCGATTTCTATAACGGAATTGCCCGCATCACTATCAACCGCGAACGCTATCGCAACGCTTTCACTCCGACAACGACGACGGAGATGAGCGATGCTCTCTATATCTGCCGTGAACGACCGGATATCAATGTTGTCGTGCTGACAGGAGCCGGAGACACGGCTTTCTGTGCTGGAGGTGATATGCATGTGAAAGGTCACGGTGGCTACATCGGTAAAGATGGTGTGGCACGGTTAAATGTACTCGATGTACAAAAGCAAATCCGCTCGATTCCAAAACCGGTGATCGCTGCCGTAAACGGTTTTGCAATCGGTGGCGGGCATGTGTTGCATGTGGTCTGCGACCTGACGATTGCTTCTGAAAACGCAATATTCGGACAGACGGGTCCTCGTGTGGGGAGTTTCGACGCAGGTTTCGGTTCTTCCTATTTAGCTCGCATCGTCGGCCAAAAGAAAGCACGTGAAATTTGGTTTCTTTGCCGCAAATACAATGCACAGGAAGCACTCGACATGGGTCTCGTGAACAAGGTCGTACCTTTGGATAAGCTTGAAGACGAATATGTCGGATGGGCCGAAGAAATGATGCTGCTCAGCCCGCTTGCCCTCCGTATGATCAAGGCAGGCCTCAACGCCGAACTAGACGGTCAAGCCGGAATCCAAGAGTTGGCTGGCGATGCCACCATGCTCTACTACATGACCGACGAAGCCCAGGAAGGTGGCAAAGCTTTCCTTGAAAAACGCCGCCCCCGTTTCGAAGATTATCCGAAATTCCCATAATCCAAAGTCACAATGGCTATGCACTATCACATAGAGATCCGCCCTAAGACCTTGTACTTCAAAAAGCCGGCAGGGACTTCGCGCGGGACCTACACGGAGAGGAAGAGTTGGTATATCTACCTCACCGCAGAAGAAACACCCGGCCGCCAAGGAATAGGCGAATGCGCTCCTCTGCCTAAACTGAGTTGCGACGACGTGCCTGGATATGAAGAAGTTTTGGCCAAGGCTTGCCAAAACTTCACCCGCACAGGCAGAATCGACGTGGACGGACTGCGCGATTATCCATCTATCCTGTTCGGTCTGGAGACTGCTTTCCGCCACTTTGAAGCCGGCTCCTTTGCCTTGTGGAACACTCCTTTCTCGCATGGCGAGGTGGGTATTCCTATCAACGGACTGATCTGGATGGGAAGCTATGAAGAGATGTTGGGACAAGTGACAGACAAGATAGAATCCGGCTTTCGTTGCATCAAGCTGAAAATCGGAGCGATCGACTTCGATAAAGAATTAGAAATCCTTCGTATCATCCGCAAACAATTTTCATCTGATGAAATCGAACTGCGTGTTGATGCCAACGGTGCTTTCTCGCCGAACGAAGCCATGAGAAAACTGAACTGTCTGGCAAAACTGGACCTGCATTCGATCGAACAACCGATCCGTGCAGGACAGTGGGAAGACATGGCTCTGTTAGCTGCTTCTTCTCCAGTTCCCATCGCCCTCGACGAAGAACTCATTGGCTACAACACACCGGAAAAGAAGAAAGAATTGCTTTCCTTCATTAATCCGCAATATATCATCTTGAAACCGTCTCTTCACGGAGGCCTATATGGTTGTAGCGAATGGATCAAGGAAGCTCAGGATCGGCAGATCGGCTGGTGGATCACTTCTGCATTGGAATCAAATGTCGGCCTGAACGCCATCGCTCAATGGTGCGCAACTTTCGACAATCCGCTTCCGCAAGGGTTAGGAACAGGTGGCCTCTTCACCAACAACATTGACTTGCCGTTGTCAATTAACAACGGACAATTAATAATTGACAATGGACAACAAACAATTGATAAGTAAGAAACATCCCGATAATTGTCAATTGTCAACAGTCAATTGCCAATTATCCGAATTCATTTCCGATTGGAAGTCTGCCTCTCCTTACTTGGAAGTACAAACTTCCGGTTCGACCGGTACACCCAAACGAATCATGGTCCGCAAGGAACAGATGGTAAATAGTGCCCGCCTCACCTGCGATTATTTAGGGCTGCGGCAGGGGGATAAAGCCCTCCTTTGTATGCCACTCCGATACATTGCCGGAAAGATGATGGTCGTACGGTCACTCGTGGCAGGGTTAGATTTGGTCATACGTGAACCTTCCGGGCATCCGATGGCAGACATCGACATGCCACTCCGATTCGCAGCCATGATTCCGTTACAAGTATACAACACGCTACAGGTTCCGGAAGAACGAGAGCGCCTCTGCCAAATCGATATCCTAATCATCGGTGGCGGCTCTATCGACCATGAACTGGAAACACGGATACAAGAATTGCCTATCTGCGTTTACTCCACCTACGGAATGACAGAAACTCTTTCGCATATCGCCCTCCGACGGTTGAACGGACCGGATGCATCTCCTTATTACACGCCTTTCCCGTCTGTCAAGCTATCACTCTCGACTGACGACACACTGATAATAGACGCTCCACTCGTCACCGACGAAACACTTGTCACTAACGATGTCGCCGAACTGCTCCCAGACGGCCGTTTCCGCATCTTAGGGAGGAAAGACAACATCATCAACAGCGGAGGCATAAAAATACAAACGGAGATTGTGGAAGAAATCTTGCGCCCCATCATTCCTACCAATTTTGCCATAACATCCGTTCCAGATCCAAAGTTCGGAGAGGCTATGATTTTATTGATCACCACAGGAAATGACCACTTCCCGAGTAAAAAGACAGCCTCTTCCCTTATTGGAGAACAATCTCTCTCATTACCTGAAAACAATCTCTTTTCCGAGCTGGAAGAAATGATATTTGGAATATTACCCAAATACCAACGTCCGAAGCACATCCTCCGGATTGAATCAATTCCTCTTACCGGTAGCGGAAAGATCGATCGGGCGGCATGCCGGAAATTGGCAATGGAAAGATATACAGGATAAATTAATTCGGGCATCAATTATTTAGTAATAAACATACAAAAACACTATATTTTATGAAGTATTTATCAATCTTCGCCTCCGTCCTTCTCGCCACGGCGTCCGCTTACGGACAAAGTGGGGAAAGTTGCCGGACAGCATCCGATCCGACTCTACAAAAGCCGGAATTATACGCAGGTTATGACTGTGTAAACCTACTCGACAGCACCGCTGTGACCGTGCAGCCTACCGGCTCCGGTTCTTTCACGGTCTGCAAAATCGTCAAAGTTATGAACACGCGCGGGGCCGTCGCCAATCGCATCCTCAAATACGATTACGATCCGCTGACGGCACATGCAGAGTTTCATCGTGTCACCATCTACAAAGCCAATGGCGACGTAATCAACCTCGATATCACCCAACAGCAGGATTATGCCGCTCCTGCCCGCGCCATCTATTGGGGAGCACGGCAGATCATGATGGAAATAGGCCGTCTCGATCCGGGCGATATCATCGATTATCAGATCAACAAAAAAGGTTTCACCTATGCCCTGTTGACTGGCGGTACAGGCAACGACGAATCCCGTTTCATCCCGCCCATGCGCGGACAATTCTATGATATCGTCCCCTTCTGGACAACCGAGCCAACTGTCCGCAAGGTATATAAGGTAAACATCCCGATGGAGAAAGAAATGCAGTTCCAGTTCTATCAAGGAGAATGCACCTCTTCCATGCGTTACGAGGACGGTCGGAAAGCTTATACGTTCGTCAGCACAGACATCATGCCGACCCGACGCGAACCGAACATGGTCGACCTGTTCGACGCCGCACCGAAACTGATGATGTCCAGCACACCACGCTGGCAAGACAAATCCCTTTGGTTTAACAAAGTGAACGAAGACTACGGCAGTTTCAGAGCCATTCCTGAAGCCCAGAAGAAAGTAGACGAATTGATCCAGGGCAAAAAGACGGAGATGGAAAAGATCGCCGTCCTCACCCACTGGGTTGCCGACAATATCCGTTACTCCGGTATCTCGATGGGCAAAGGCGAAGGCTACACGCTGCATAACCTGAAGATGAACTACACGGACCGTTGTGGTGTCTGTAAAGATATTGCCGGTACCCTGATCGCTTTCCTGCGTATGGCAGGCTTCGAAGCCTATCCAGCCATGACAATGGCCGGTAGTCGCGTGGAAAGCATCCCGGCCGACCACTTCAACCACTGTGTCGCCGTTGTGAAACTTTCCAGCGGAACCTATATGCCGCTCGATCCTACCTGGGTCCCCTTCTGCCGCGAACTGTGGAGCAGTGCCGAACAACAGCAAAACTATTTACCGGGAGTTCCCGAAGGTTCCGATCTCTGTCTCACGCCGGTTTCCGCACCGGAAAACCATTATGTCCGCATAAAAGCCAACAACCGCTTGGATGCCAAAGGTACACTGACAGGACAGTTCACGATCACAGCCGAAGGACAGTCGGACAGCAATATCCGCCGTATCTTCACCACCGGCTGGCAGTCGCAATGGCAGGCCGCATTGGAAAGCCAACTTCTTGCCGTATCACCTAAAGCTCGTCTTATCAGCGTGGACTATGGCAAAGACCCGAAGAACTACCAGGCTGCACCGATCAAAATGACATTCCGTTATGAAATACCAGGTTATGCCCTTTCAGGAGAAAGAGAAATGCTGTTCAAGCCGATGGTGATGAATAACCTTTATAACCAAGTAAAAAGTTACCTGCGCATCAACACCGACCTCGAAGAACGCCGGTATGGTTTCAAGGATGCCTGCTCACGTCTGGTCGAACTGGACGAAACGATCCAACTCCCCACAGGTTATAAGCTAGCGGGTAATGGAAAAGAAGACAGTGTGCAAAGTTCTGCCGCCGACTTCGAAGGTTCCCTCCGCCAGGACGGTAACAAAGTGGTGTTGCACCAAAAGCTAGCGCTGAAGAAACGCGTGTACGAGGCAGGCGACTGGAATGGTTTCCGTAACGCCGTGAATGCACATAAATCATTCGGGGATTATATCGTCATAAAGCGATAAGGTCTTCCCTCTTCATAAATCACAAATTATAAATCATAAATCAAATGATACAAAACAAACATAAGTTCGCCTTCCTTCTTTGTATGCTACTAATGACTACGACAGTTTTTGGAGCATCGGAAGCCGAATACAAGAAATTAGCAAAGACCTGGACACTCAATGCCGACGGCAGCCAAAAGTTCCGCTATAAAATGGAACTGACACTTTTCACCCACACGGCCATGAACGGCACATACGGAGAAAGCTTCATCGTGTACAATCCGCAATACCAGGAACTGAAGATCAACTCGTCTTACACCAAACAAAAAGACGGCACAATCATCAAGACACCGGACAATGCTTTCGTGGAAGTCCTTCCCCGCAACGCGGCTGATGCTCCGGCTTACAACCACCTGAAAGAAATGGTTGTCGTCCACACAGGCCTAGAACTGGGAGCAACTATCTATCTCGACTACACAGTCACATCCAAACCAGGCTATCTGCCGGAGGTAGACATTTTCGAAGAACTGCTCCAATCCTCTCCCGTCAAAGAATACACACTGACGATCGTGACACCCGAAGTCAAAGAACTTGCCTACACACTGACAAACAATCCGGCAAAAGCATCTGTCAAACGATCCGGTGGAACCTGTACGACAAGCTGGACATTACGTAACCTGCCAGCATCTTCCCGCGCTCCGTTCGTCTATGTCAAGAACGGCGACGTTCCTTTTCTCGCCGCCACGACTTACGCATCCGAAGGAGAAGCATTGGCAACCCTGCTCAAACAGTTCAATCCGTCCGGCGATCCACAACTCACGACTCTGGCTGAGAGCCTGACCGAAGGGGAAAAAAAGGACGAAGACAAACTGGAAGCTATCCTCGAATACACGACCAACCACATTGCCAACAACGGGCTGACATTGGATCAGACCGGCTATCGCCTCCGCCCTGCCGATGCCGTCATGAGCACAGCGTACGGAACTGAAGTCGAAAAAGCCAATTTGCTCGCAGGCTTGTTGGATGGGGCCGGCTTCAAAGCCGAACCAATGGCGACTTACCAGGCTTACGCAGACAAAGGGCTGGCGCTAAAGGCTGTCGACCAACTGTTCGTCTCCTGTATGGTGAACGGCGAATTATATTTATTTTCCACCTCTTCTACCCACCGTCCGCAAACGGTGAACTTTGACCGGACTCCTCTTTTCAGCCTGCAAACAGGAAAACCGGTAGCTATTGCCGTTCCACAGGATTACCAGATCAAGAGCGACATCGCAGTTCGTTTCAAAGATGGAAAAGTGACGACATCCACTAAAGAATCTGTCGGTAAAGAATTGATGCCTTATTTCACAACAGGTAACAGCGAAAACGAACAAACTGCTCCTTTAAAGGAGGAAAACGGGTATGCAACGATCTCACTGCCGGATGCCGGATATGGCTTCTCCCATCTGCCTTATGGCTACCTGAACAGCCAGCGGAAAGAAAACCTGCTGATCCCACGCCCTGTCAACGAAGTCTATACATACACGATCGAATGTCCTGAAAATATGGAACTGCGCACCCCGGAAACCGACAAGACGATCCGCAATGCCGCCGGTAGCCTGACCATCTCCGTCAAGAAAAACGGACGTACGGCAACCGTCACCCGTAGCCTGGAACTGAACAAACAACTCTATACACCTACCGAATACAAGGATTTGCGCCAGCTTTTGACAGAATGGAGCGATGTAAACGGAAAGACTCTATTGTTTTCAGTACGATAAAGACAATTACTTTTAGGATGGCCGATACTGCCTGTTATATTAATGCCGATATCAGCCATCCCCAAAAAGCCTTGATCTTTTGGTAAGAGGTTTCAAAATGTACTTGCCCCGTACTTGACGCGGGGAACAAGTACATTTTGAGACACCACCAACAGATAAATCATTAATTAAACATCTAAAATAAATCAAATATGAAACTACTAAATCTAACCGCTGCCCTCTTTTTAGGAGGTGTTCTGCAAGCACAAAACCCTTTACCGGCCATTCATCCGCAGCCACAGGAAGTTACATTATCTACCAACCGGCTGAAAGCGCCTCATGGCTTTACCCTTTCCGGCATGCAACATCCGGATGAAGATGCCATGCGCCTGATCAGACAAACTTTGTCGATAACAGACAACTCCGAAGCGCTACCGCTCAAAATTACATCGCTGGAAGACCGGACACCCGAACTGAAACGTTCAGGAGCCTATCTATTAGTTATCACACCAGAAGAAATCGACATTGCAATTTCCGACAGTCGCGGTCTTTTCTACGCAGCACAGACATTGCAACAATTGGCCCAAACCGACGGACAAGGCAATACGACACTGCCACTCGGAGTTATCAAAGACTATCCTGACGTCGCCTACCGTGGAACTGTCGAAGGTTTTTACGGCGATCCCTGGAGCCATACCGACCGCATCGAGCAGCTTCGTTTTTATGGAAAGATGAAGATGAACACCTATATCTACGGACCGAAAGATGATCCTTACCACAGTTCCCCAAACTGGCGCAAGCCTTATCCGGAAAAGGAAGCAGCACAGATCAAGGATCTCGTGAAGGAAGCCGCCGCCAACAAGGTAGACTTCGTCTGGGCGATCCATCCGGGCCTGGACATCAAATGGACAGATGAAGACCGGATGAATGTGCTGAACAAGTTCGGTATGATGTATGATTTGGGAGTCCGTTCCTTCGCAGTCTTCTTCGACGATATTTCCGGTGAAGGGGCCAAGGCAGACAAACAAGCCGACCTGCTCAACTTCCTGCAAAAGGAGTTTATCGAGAAGAAAGAAGGCGTCAGCCCGCTGATCATGTGTCCGACCGAATATAACCGGGCCTGGGCGGGAAGCGACTATCTGGATGTGCTGGGCAGAACGCTCGACCCGGCAATCCATGTGATGTGGACCGGCAACAGCGTGATCCATGATATCACACTCGAAGGGCAGGAATGGGTGAACAAACGTATTCAGCGCCCTTCGTATGTCTGGTGGAATTTCCCTGTAAGCGACTACTGCCGCGACCACCTGCTGATGGGACCGTCTTACGGGCTCGATCCGAATGTGGCACATGCCATGTCCGGTTTCGTCGCCAACCCGATGGAACGGGCGGAAGCTTCCAAAGTAGCCCTTTACGGAGTTGCCGATTATGCCTGGAACATGAAAGCCTATAATCCCGAAAGCGATTTCGCAGAAGCCTGCCGTTATGTTTTGCCAGAGGCACCGGAAGCATTCCGGACGTTCTGCGAGAACAACTGTGATCCCGGGCCAAACGGACACCGTTACCGCCGCGACGAATCCATCCGCTATGCCGAATCTGCCGAAGCATTCCTCCATGACTTCCGCCAGCACAACTATAATGCAGATGCCGCTGACCGGATGAACCGACTGTTCGCCGAGATCACAGCCGCCCCTGCCGCCATCGAGACAAGCCGCAACAAGGCGCTGATAGACGAAATCAAACCGTGGCTGATGCAGTTCCACCTGTTAGGGAAAGCCGGACAAAAGGCTATCCGCACTGCCGAAACCGGACAAGGCGAGGATCGTGCCGCCACCTGGCAATCGTATCTGTCGCTCACCTCGTTGCTCGACAGCATGCGCACGATCGACCGGACCTACAATCAGAATCCGTATCAGAAAGGCGTGAAAGTCGGCTCACGAGTCCTGACCCCGTTCGTACAGGAGATACATTCAGGTGTCGGAAGCAACCTGCTGTTTGCAGACCAGACAGATGCTGCCACCCAGATGAGTAAGGCCTCTATCCTGACGGATATCGAACAATTGAAATATCAGCCGTTGAAGGAAGGCAAAGACCAGATCGGATACAACCGCCTGAACGAAGTACTGCGTATCGAGCCGGGACAGTCCTTCGGCCTTACCTGGGAATTGCAGAAAGAGGCCACCTCCTTCAACTTCAGCCTGCCGAAAAGCGAAAACAGCGGACGGGTATTCGAATGGTCCGCCGACGGCAGACAATGGACGACTATCGCCGACATCCCCGCCGACCAGGCCCGCTTCAAATTGGAAAAGCTCGCTCCCGGAGCACGCTATATCCGTATGCGTAATGCAACTGACAAGCAGATGCAAATCTACCTGTACGAATTTGCCGTGACAACGAAAGAAGATACCTCCATCGACCCCGTCCGCCTGATGTATGACAAGAACCTAGAATCTGTCAACACATTGACCGCAAGTTCACGCATCACGATTGATAAGGAAAAGGACGGTTCACTCGAACTGTACTTGTCCGGCTCCCCTTGCAGCCAAGTTGTGGTAGAAGGCGCACCGTTGAAAGGGAAAGTGAAACAAGTGCTTTACTCCGGCCCGGCAAATTATATCAAGCTGAAAAAAGAAGCCTTGGAGAGTGTAAAGGCATTAGAACTATATAACGCAGGATCATCCCCTGTCAACATCCACGAGATCAATTGACAAAGAACAACGGACAATTGACAATCAAACTGCAAAAACATTTAATTGTCAATTGTCCATTCTCAATTGTCAATCGTTCAATCCATCGGATACCGCACCCCCCATTCGGAGCGAAGATCATCCAGCATCTGCATGATGTGCAAAGTTTCCGCATGCGGCATACAAGGCGTTTCGATCTTTCCCTCACGGATCGCGTCGATGGAAGCCTGCACCTGATACTCGAAACCCGTTATCTGTGGCGGACAGGTATAGCGAGCCACTTCCTCATGATTGACCGAATAGACGACTGCCAACTGCGGGTTGTTGATATTATCGACGATTATATATCCTTTATCCCCCGAAATAACTCCCTGGCGATCGTTCGCACAGAAAGCGGTCATTTGTAAAACAGCCATCCGATGATTCCGATACACAAAAGTAATGCTGCTCTGCAAATCCACTCCCGTCTCCCCTTTCACGCAGGCAGAAGTAATCCCCGTAATTTCCGAGCCGAAAAGCATCCTTGCAAAGTTGATCGGATAAACGCCGATATCCAGCAAAGCACCGCCACAAAGTTCCGGTTTGGCGATGCGCTCCTTCTCGGCAATCGGATATCCGATATTGGCCGTCAGCATCATCACGCGTCCGATCGTCCCGCCGTCAACCAGTTCGCGAAGCGTCTCGGAGAAAGGCATATAACGTGTCCAAATCGCCTCAGTCAGGAAAACCTGTTTTTCTTTCGACAGGCGTATCAACGTCTCCGCCTGCTCTGCATTGGCGGTAAATGCTTTTTCACATAAGACCGGCTTACCCTTTTCGAGGCACATCCGCGCCTGCTCAAAATGATGGGAATGCGGGGTGGCGATATAAATCAACTGTACTTCGGGATCATCTGCCAAATCCTCGTATGATCCGTAAGCCCGCGTAAAGCCCCATTCACAGGCAAACCCTTCGGCATTTTCCTGGTTACGGGAAGCGACTGCATACGGTTCAACCCCTTCCATATCGCGCAGCGTATGCGCCATTTTGCGGGCGATATGCCCAGCTCCTATAATTCCGACTTTAAAACGTTCCATTAGCTGTCATTTTTTATCGGGTAAATATACAATAAAAATTCCATGCCCATGAAACTTTTACTTCACAAGCATGGAATTCAAAAGTGATCGCAATACTATATCCTACTCCATAATCACCACCACCGGATTATCCTCCTCACCCACCTTTTTCAAGGCGGCCACTTCGGCAGGGATATCCGTTTCACCGGCGTTATCCTCGAACCAGGAGACGACTTCTTCCGAAGGGAGAATGGCAGCAAATTCGCCCGAAGCGGAGACAGATACAGGCTGTAAGGGAAGGAAGCCATTCGTATCGTCGGTTATCTTGTCATCAAGAGGAGAAATCCTGACGGCTCCGTCCGCCTTCCGGTAAAGGGCATTATAAGTCTTCTGTTTGTCGTTATAGACATTCGTCATAAAACGGAAAAGGATCACATCTTCGTTTTCCATGAACTTTGTCGGGTAGATAGCATCTTTCTTATCCTCGAAACGCTCGTTGTAAGACCAACTGTAGACACCTAAATCCAGCACGCGCACAGGTTGCAGCTCTTTCGCTGCCGACACCCGATAGATCGTATCATTATAAGACTGGCGGAAATAAAGATCCTTGCCCGCATGCCAGAAACAACTGTTGCCAAGCGGATAAATGGCAGACCTGCCATCCTTATATTTTATGAACGCCAAACCATCTCCCCCATCTTTCAAGACCGAGATGGAAACAATATCGTCCGGAGTGATCGCCTTGTCTCCTTCCTGCCCGACCGGTAACGATTCCACACGGACAATCTCATCTCCACGGAACAGAGCGATACGGGCCGGCAAACTGTCGGTAGCCGAATAATAACCAGCGATAAGATCCGCATCCAGATAGTCGAACACTCCCATTGCCGGAAACTCATCGGCGGAAACCGAAGGAGTCCAGATATGGTCGAATCGACCGTCCGCCCCGTAAACAACGATTTCATTTTTCCAGCCATGGAAACTTAATTGGCCGGTATACGGGTTCTGCCATCCCCCGTGGACATCCGAATAGCCTTCAGGATCTTCCCCCACATGCCCGACCGAACGGATAAAGCGACCCGTTTTTTTGTCGAATAGCTGGCAGCGGTCCCGACCGGATGTCACAACAATCCAATCATTCAGGATAGTTGCATACGCTCCCTGCCCCACCAGGCAACTATCGGTCGTTTCCAAGGCGACATAGCGTATTTTCTTGAAACAGTCGGAAGTCTTCAACTCCGTCTGATTCTCAAAAGCAACTCCCAAAGGAATCGCTTCGAGTTTTGCCACCTTTGTTTCCCCTCCGCCACTGCAAGCAGCAAGAAAAAGACATGCCACTGCCACAAACACATGATTTTTCATACGATTTTCATTTTACTTTAGAAGAGGCTTTTTTCGTTGTGATCAGGATCACGCCTCCGACTGCTTTTTTTCCGTACATTTCGATGGCGCTCTTATCTTTCATTATCGATATCGATTCGATTTCGTTTGGATCGACCTTGTCCAGTCCACCCGTATATTCGACACCGTCAATCATGACAAGCGGGTCCGGCTTGGCATACCGGACACCTCCGGCAGGACGCATATTCGATTTAAATTCCAGAGGACGCAAGAGAGGCTTGTCTTTCTCTGTTTGCGACATCTTTTTGTCCTGTCGGGATGTGAGGACTTCGGCAAACTCCACTTCGGAGATATTTTCCAACCGGCGGGAGATTTCAGGACGGGCGAACGCAGCAACGGCAACGGCTGCAAGAGGAAGCACATAAAGGAACTTCAAGCGAGCCCAGGGGTTCGATTTTTGTTTTAACATCATAGTAATCCGCTTTTTAAGTTTACTGTGGTCGAAACTGTTGGCCATAGAGGTAAAACGCTGTGCTCCGACCGCTTTCTTTATTAATAACAATTGATAATGCTTTGCATCCACGCCATGTGCGATCACACTCTCGTCCGCCTCATACTCATGCACGTTCTGCAGTTCCTGCTTGAGCAACCAAACAGCGGGATTGAACCAATGCAGGACGGCACAACATCCGGCAAACCACATATCCAATGAATGGCAAGCTCTGATATGCGCCTGTTCATGCGCCAGGATTTCAGCTCCGCTCTCTTCCATATCGATGCGGGAGATAACAATATATTTCATCCAACTGAAAGGCGGGACCGTCAGGTCGGTCACGACAAGCCGCGTACCATCTTCCAATACGGCCCGCTCGCCCGAACGTATCAGACGCACGATCTGGCAGACGGAATAGAGGAACCGTCCTGCAAAAAAGAGGCATCCGCCGGCGTAGATCATAAACAAGGCCGCCAACCAAGACGGAAAGCGACTCTCTTCTTCCACAGGAGTTCCGCCCATTTGCAAGAACCGTTCGAGTTCCAACGCCGTACGTTGTACGGCGACCGGCTCATCGGCGGCAAGCTGTACAAAAGGAATCGCGATTGAAAAAACTATCACACCAAGAAGAGCCATCCGATTGAAACGGTGGAACGTATCCCGGCTCAAAAGCAGGCGATAGAACAGATAGAACACTGCCAGACAGCAGGTGGATTTTATTATGAATACTAAAAATGCTCCCACGTTGAAAGAATTAAAATTAATAATAATGAATCCCCCCTCTCTTAATCATCAATTGTCGATTGCCTGTTGTCAATTGATTCTATCAGCTCCTTCAGTTCCTCCACCGAAATCTCCTCCTCCTTCACCAGCGAAGAGATAACACCGAGGTAGGAATTGTTGAAATACTTGGCAATGACGTTTTTCAACGTGCTCCGGCTATAATCGGCTTCTGTCACCGCAGCATAATATTGGTAGGTATTGCCAAACGTATGATGTGCCAGAAAACCTTTCTCCTCCAATCCGCGTACGATCGTGGAAAGAGTGTTGAAATGCGGCCTCGGCTCATCGTAAAACTCAAGCAGTTGTTTGACGAACAAAGGGCCTTTCGTCCAGAAATAGCCCATGATTTCTTCTTCTCTTGCAGTCAGTCGTTTCATGATATCTTGTTTGTTCGGGACAAATATAACTAAAAAAAATAGTTTGCAAACTATTTCAATTAGTTTATAAACTATTTTTTTTAGTGGAACAGGAGTTGTAAAAAGTAAAAAATCCTGTCCGAAGTTCGGACAGAACTTCAAGAGTCCTAAAAACGCTGTCCGATCTCCGGATCGCATTTCAAAAACACCAAAAGTCCGGTCCGGGCTTCGGACAAAACCTCGAAAATCCTCAAGATGCCATCCGAGCTTCGGATCATATCACAAGAAGATTTGAAGTCCTTGCCGAAATCCGGAACGTATTTTTCGAGTATTTCAAATCATTTCCGAAATAAATGAGATTATTTGATAGACTGTGAAAATTAATGACTATCTTTCGAATCAATTAATTACAATCAATAATAGAACAACATGAAAAAAATTATCCGGATTCTAAATCTAGACATTCATTCCCTGAATAATGCCGAATACAAAAACTTCATGGAGCGCTTCTTCAAACTGATCCCGCTCAAGGCTGTATCAGGAGAGGGAGACCGCCCCAGTGAACTCCGCCTCTTGGGCGAAGAAGAAAACATGACATCGGATTTCGTAGGGATCAGCGATGAGGACAAGGCGACATTCAATGCCGACATGCTTCTCCTGACAGATGTCGTCAACCAGTCGCGCACGAACGACAACACGGCTCTACTGCTCAATCTCGACAAGCGTCGTGATCCGTTGGTTTCATTCATCATCAACACGACCTCCATCGGACGTAAAAGTTCGAATCCTGCATATGCACAAGCATGCATCAGCTTGTATAATATCTTGAAACCGTATCGCGGCATACAAAACATTCCGATGCAACAGGAAACCGCACAGATCAAAGGCATGCTCTACGATCTCGACAAACCGGAAAACAAACAGAAGATAACGCTTCTGCATCTCGACGACACCGTCTCCGAGTTGCGCAACGTAAATGACGAATTCGACGCATTGTCCAGCGACAGAACCAACGAACGGGCGATCAATGCAGTCGGGACGGCGAAGGAAATACGCCACCGCCTCAACTCGCAATACGACTATATCACTACCACCATCTTTGCCCACAGCATTGCGGTCCCGTCGGACGAGGCAACGCTTTTCATCACGCAACTCAACCAGCTGATCGATGAAACCCGCACCGCCTACAACCTGCGCAAAGGTATCACCGCATCCAATAAGAACAAAGGGCAGGGCGGCAATGACGAACGTCCGGGCGAACTTTAAGCCCTCTCATCCCTTCTGCAACAGATAACCCATACAAGCACGAACCGACATGGTTTACAACAATAACCCATGTCGATCCGTGCTTATTTTCACCCTTTTCATACGCCTCCGAAGGACTATTTCATGATAAGAATTATTAAAATACTTATTGATAACATTTTTTAATAGGCACTGAACATTTCCCTTTTTCCAAGCTGTTTACCTCCACACCACCTCCCCATCCATCCCTGGAATAACATCGGAGGACAGAGCAATCTCATCCAATTGCAAATCCAAGGGGGACGAAAAATAAAATCGTAATTCTCTATAATAATCAAGCAGAACTTTTGCATCGGAAAAACACCAGCTTCCGCTACACTCCCGCTCCCCTTTGCCGCAATCGCCACTACACACCTCTTCCCCTGCCGCAGAGCTTTTTAAGTTAAGAAACGGATTAATCCGCATTTCCTTCCGGCTCCCGGAGTCGTAAACAAATCAAAACGGCTCTTGGTTATTGAATGCAAAATCGTATCTTTCAGTCACAAATCCCGAACATCTCATTGAAAAGGCGATCAGGTATGGAGGTAAAAACCAATTCATCGGAGTAGGAATCTAGACATTATTATTGCTATAGGGAATTGGAAATTATAAATTCACGCCCTTATTAAATTCTCAAAACCTGCGAATAAATAAGAGCTTTTTTAATGAAATGAATCGGGTTTTTCATATATGTTTTCTATCTTTGTCGTGGTAATTGGACCTTGAAGCGTCAAGGAAACATTATTTTATGATTTATATAAAAAGCGTTTTGGTTTATCCTTAAGTAGAAATCTAGACAATTTCAAGCCATAGAAGGGTCATAAACAAAAATGCTCATGTTTCGATTATATACCCAATGTATATAGCATAAGGGCGTGAGCAAACTGTTGTATAGTACTGCATGGCGGGTTGTCTAGAACCTCTACTTAAGTCCGAACAACAGTCCTCACGCTTTTTCATTTTATAATACGCCCGATTTTGGAGGACTACCGGACAATTTAACAAAAATGCCTATGAATTAATAAGATAATATTTTTTCCCACAATAAGCGATTTTAGTATTATCCCTAAGTAGAAATCTAGACAATTTCAAGCCATCCGGGAGAAGTAGCTAAACAATGAGTTCCTTACGTTTTATCGTATCTGTAAAGCGTGGGCTATGTTTATACTTATCAGGATTAGCGATAGTATTAAAGACAACAGTCCCGCGCTTTTTCATCTTAGACAAATCCACCCGGGGACAGGGTACGGAAAGAAAAACAATAACGATAAAACAACTATTATATGACTACAAAAAGAGCTCTAATCAAGGAATTGGCACAACGGATGGAATGTACGGACGTTGCCGCGAAGAAGTTTCTGAATTCATACATCGAACTAATAACCGAAAAACTTTCAGAAGGTGAAGGGGTGAGCATTCATTATTTTGGCAAACTGGTTCCCCATTACCAAACAGAGCGTCCGGGACGTAACCTTCGTACAGGTGAAGAATGTAAAATACGCGCCCGCACATCAGTAAAATTCAAAGCCAGTGAAATACTGATTCAAAAACTGAATCCTGGAAAATAAAACAAAAAGAGTGCACCGAAATCCGGCGCACTCTTTTTGTTTTATCGTTTCGGGATATCTACCGATGTTTCCTGTTCACCCAATAAGTGGCGGGAGAAATAGTCGACCATACGCCAGTAGAAATATTCGTCCATATCGCCAAAACCGTGGCGTTGCTGCGGAAGGAGCAACATGTCAAAACGCTTTCCGGCACGGATCAGGGCATCTGCCACACGTAGCGTATTGCCCGGATGGACATTGTTGTCGATGTCACCATGTACGAGCATCAAATGACCTTTCAGCCGACTTGCGATCTCTTCGTTCGTCTTGATGTTGTAGACGAAAGTCGTATCACCCTTTTCGCTGACCACTTCCTTCACGCCATGATGCGTCTCGCTCCACCAACGGTTATAGATACGGTTATCATGGTTTCCGGCACACGAGACGGCTGCCTTGAAGAAGTCGGGATATTGCAGTATAGCAGCCGTAGACATGAAACCTCCACCCGAATGGCCGTGGATACCGACACGGTTGATGTCGATGAATGAATAGCGGTTGGCCAGTTGCTCGATAGCCGCTTTCTGATCCGCCAACCCATAATCACGCAAGTTGCCATAGCCGAAGTTATGATACCATTTCGAACGGCTCGGATGTCCGCCCCGGTTTCCGACCGTGATCACAATAAAGCCGGCCTGTGCCAGACGATCCGTGCGCACACTCATACGGCTGAACGGATAAACGGTTGCTTCGACTTGCGGGCCCGGATATACATAATCGATGATCGGATACAGGGCCGTCGAATCGAAATTAAACGGTTTATACATCACACCATAGAGGTCGGTCACGCCATCCGCAGCCTTCACCTTGAAAGGTTCGGGAAACTGGTAACCGGCAGCCAGCAACCCAGAGAAGTCGCTCTCTTCAAGCGTCATCAGCTTGCGGCCGTTACTATCCATCAAATCCGTACGCGGGATAGTGTTCACACGCGAATAATTATTGACCACAAAGGCCGCATTGTCATCCATGCTGACCGTGTGGAAATAGTCGCCCGGAGTGACTTGCTGCAAACCACTTCCATCGAGGCCCACACGATACAGGTGTTCGTAGTAGGGATTCTCATCTTTCTCTTTCCCGTTAGCCAGGAAGTAAACGACACGTTTGGCTTCGTCCACTTTCACGATCTGGTCTACATGCCAGGGGCCGCGTGTGATGCGGTTCTTCAGGTTACCTTCTCCGTCATAGAGGTACAGGTGCGCCCAGCCGTCACGTTCGCTCCACTGGATCAACTCCTTGCCATCACCTACGGCTGCCAACGGGCGGACTTCCTGATAAGTATTCATACGTTCCTCGATAATCGGACAGATCGAATCCTGTCCGACCGTATACGAACAGATGTCGATACGGTGCAGGTCGCGGCTCGAACGAGTAACGAAGAAACGGTTATTGTCGCCCAGCCAGACACTCGCCACCTCTTTCCGATCACGGTCTTTCTGCCTCCACGGCTTACGTGCCAAGCGCAATGTCTGATCTTTGAATGCTGATGTGCGGATTTCCTTATAGCTGTTGTCGTTCATGTCGAACAAGAATAGATGCTGGACAGGCGCTTCTTTCTCACCGGGCATCTGGTATTTATAGGTTTCCAGCGTCGGACGAGGCGAAGCCATAGAGTTGATTACCCACAAGTCTTTCACGGCACGCTCGTCTTCAACCGTCACGGCAAAATAACGGGAATCGGGTGACCAGACAATCCCCCAAACACCTTTCCGCTTGCCGTTGCAAAGCGTGTCGGTGTTCAGCAAGCTATAGGGCTGGCCGAAACCAAAGTCTTTCACACCGAAAGTAGTGAGTTGTATATCCGTAACCGTACTATCCTTATCGTCTTTCTTCAACTTCTCGTAATCCTCGCGGGACATCCGATAGAGGTTCAGGTCTTTTGCATACACGACTGTTTTGCCGTCGGGCGAGAAAGAGGCCCAGTCGGGATATTCCGTTTCTTTCTTCTTTTCTTTGAGCCAAGTCAGCTTACGCGTGGGATAGTCGTAGGAGAAAAAGAATATCTCTTTCTTCGGACCTTTGTCTTTGTCGGTACTGTCTTTTTTAGCCTCTTGCGAAGAGGTGATCTGGAAAGTAAAAGTGCGACCGTCCTCTCCAGCTTCGAGCTTCTGGATGGGTAGTTGCTGGGCAGTGAACGGGTCTTTGACGATCTCGGTTATCTGTGCGGCAATATCGTCGAGGTCAAAAAGCGGACGTTTCGTCTTCGCCACCGGATCGACGACATACCAGACTTTGCCGTTGCCGGTCTTATATTCATACCAGAAACTACTGCCCTTCCGGAACCAGTGCGGATCGACAGATGTGGAGAAAAGCATCGTGTTCAGCTTCTCCTTCGTGAAACGTTCGGCCTGGACGTATCCGGATAGCCGCTCCGCTTCCTGCCCTTTCGCTTCCGTGCCACAAAACATCCCAGCACAAAGCATCACTAATAGTAGTTGTTTTTTCATTTGACGTTGTTTATATATAAGTTGTTATTGCAGATAAATCATCATTTAACCATGAATGATTACATAAATAAAAAGGCTGCATATAAAGTATTGACATTATATACAGCCTCTTTCGTTTGTTTATTTATATTATACCGGAAGAGTACCACCGATCAGGATAACAACCAGCAAAGCCAAAATTGCATACAATTCGGGGAATACGGCCATCACCATAGTAGCACCGAACACATTGTGGCCGGCTCCAACGCCTGCGATACCATTTGCACAAACCTCTGCCTGACGGATAGAAGAGAACAGACCTGCAAAACCCAACACCAGGCCTGCACCGAAGATAGCGGTCGCATTCAACATTGTGATGCTATCAACTAAAAATTTCTGCATCATGAAGTAACCTACAAATCCATACAATCCCTGAGAAGAGGGCAACGCGCTTAATGCGATGTAAGTACCCAGTGCATCGGGATTTTTCTTCATTGCTCCGACAACGGCATTACCCGCAATCGTTACCCCATAACTACTACCGATGAAAGTCAGACCTGTCATCAACGCAATACCCAGATAAGCTAATAAAATTGGTTCCATAATGATAATTGTTTTAATTTATTTTTTTGTTATTGTTTAATTTACTTTTAATAATAGATAAACATACCTCGTTTGCCTATGCTTTCTTAAAAGGCCGGTACTCTTTACCTCCTCCTTCAAATTCGGCATTTTTATAATATTCGACAAAGATAAGACGTAGAGGATGGACAAGCGAACTGATCGTACAAAGCCCGATGTTGATAGCATGGCCGACCAACAGGATCAGCAACATGCATACCGCACGCAGCACGATGTTCATGCCCTCCGTCATATCTACAGCCAACTGGTTGAATACACCCCCCAAAATCGCACCTGTCAAACCGATTGCAAACAACCGGATATACGACAAGGTGTCACCCAGCAATCCGGAAGCCATGTTGTAGGTATTCCAAAGCCCTGTACCGAAATTCAGGAAGATATTCTTTCCCGGCGAATTATACAGGTAAGCTACAACCAAGCCGATAACCGCAATACCGATAAAGACCGTCTTGACGGTTTCGGGCAATTGCAAATTCAGCATCGGCAGCCCGAATGCCAGTGCCAATGCCGTAATAACAAAAACCCAGGCAAAAGGAGCAATACTATATTTGACACCTTTTTGCGCTTTCATCTTAAAAGCGGCAACCGTCTTTCCGAAGATAATCTGAACCAGACCGATAACGATTGAGAAGGTCATCAAATTGTCACTGCTTACAAAGTAGTCTTTCACTTTCGATAATGCCGGAACATCGGCCAATGCGATCCCAAAGAAAGAACCCGTACACGTACCGACGATTATCGCCGCCAAGCCCAAATACTGGAACAAGGTAAGATAAGGTTTGAAGTCCGGATTGACTTTCCGCTTGAAGAACGAGCAAGCCAATAACACTAACAAACCATATCCTCCGTCTCCGAAGCACAGTCCGAAGAAGAGCATGAAGAAGGGAGCAAAAAGAGGTGTCGGGTCGAACTCGGTGTAATTCGGCAAGGAGAACATCTTGGTGATCGGTTCGTACAACCGGTTGAACTTATTATTTTTCAACTTGATCGGAACACGATCCCCATCCTGTATATCCAACTCCTGGAAATAGTAACCTTCTTTTTCAAGGGCGACCTCCATAGCCGGAGCCTCTTCCGTCGGAACAAAACCTTCCAGCAACATCAACTTATCGCCGGCTTCGCGATCCGTCTGCACCAGCGTATTGGAAAGATTGAATTCGTTTTGGATATTCTTTTCCAACTCTACCAATGTATTGTATTGCTCAGCTGCATACTCTTTCAACTGATTGTTCAATACCTTGATATTATCCAGCAATTGTTCCATCGCAAGATGAAGTTTTGCCAATCCCCGGTCGGGCATTTTCGGACGTTCAGCATCGATATCGATTGGCGTTCCCGTCTTGGTGACCGTCACGAAATAGGTAACCGACTGGAAATTATTGACAAGAAAAGCATTGTACTCTTCTCCCCATTTAGGTTCGTATTTGGAAGTCGGGCAACTAAAAAACGTCACGTCGAAGCCAGCCTTTTTCAACCGCCTGATATTTGCATAGCTGAACTCTCCCCAGATATCCATATAAGCGATATCCTTTTCCAGCGAAACTTTCGCTGCCTGTAACTGGGCCTGCTTTTCTTGCATTTCTTCCAGCTTGCCTACCAACTTCAATCCTTCGGCTTTTGTCAGTCCGCGTGCCGGAGCAACAGTCACCTCTTTCGTCTGGGAATTCAAGTTCTTGCAATAGCGGATCGCTGTACTTACCTGTTTCCGTTCGGCCAGCAAAGCCTGTAGTTCCGCATTATCCAGAACAGAATTCGTTTCCTTCACATGCACAACACCCAATTCGCGGAGAGTCGTGAGGAATGCATCATATTCTCTATGATATACCATAAAGGCATACTTGCTCATCTTTACTATCATACTTCAGCCTCCTCTTTTTCTTCTTTCGCTTTACGCTTTTCCTGATTAGCCCGCATGATCTTTTGTGATGACTTGGAGAGACTTTCCTCGTCTTCCATGAATCGTTTCACTTTGCGGATCGCATCTTTATAACCCGGAATCTGTACCTTCTCAAAAAGATTCACTTTCTGAGTGGTTTTCTTCCGCGCATGCTCCAACAACTCCAACTTCATACCCGAAAACTCAGCTTCGATGCCGGTACGCGCCAACTTCTTCAACAGTTCGATACCGTCGGTAAACCAAGCAGGGGCATTGAACAGGCTGTAACGGCCGATCTCGAATTCGATCTCGTCCAACACAGGGACCACTACACCGGCTATCTTTTTGGTAGAAAGAGAAACATCCCGTACCGCAATCAGTTCGGGATTAAACTCGTTCCACAAAGCCATCATGTTTTCATAGCTCTGTATCTCCTGTTCAAGCTGAAGTTCCAATTTCGTCACTTCATCTTTGGTCCGCTTCACTTCGATACGCAGGGCGCTTTCCTTACTTTTGATCGTCGGCAGGGAACGCTCACGCATCTTCAGTTGCTTTTCCAATTGCTGAAGAGAGGTTTTATTATATTGAAACTTTATTGCCATTTTCTATACATTTATGATTTCTGATTCATAACTTATGAGTCGATGATAATTCATAAATTATGAATCAGAATTCTTTTATTTCTTCCAGTATTTGTCGACCAACGCCTGTTTGATGTTCACTTCGGCAGGTTCGAAATACTCACCGAACAAGTCCCATGCCACATCGAGCATTTCGGTCGTATCGAGATTGACATCGATAGCCAATAGCTTTTCGGAATAATCCTTTGCAAAAGCCAACGTACGGTTATCGTAGTCCGTCAGGTCGAAACCGTTCTCCATCTTCGTCTTCGCATTAGCGGCATCGGCATATAGGCGAACGGCGGCATTCATCACCTGCGGATGATCCTCGCGTGTCTTCTTCCCGGTCACCAATTGTTTCAGACGGGACAGACTTCGGAACGGGTCGACGATTACCTTGCCGACATCGCTATCCTTACGGAGGTACAACTGCCCTTCGGTGATGTAACCTGTATTGTCAGGCACAGCATGCGTGATATCACCACCGGACAAAGTCGTCACGGCAATAATCGTGATCGAACCACCGGCAGGGAACTGAACTGCTTTTTCGTAAATCTTAGCCAAATCGGAATACAAGGAACCCGGCATGGAGTCCTTCGACGGGATCTGGTCCATACGGTTGGACACGATAGCCAAAGCATCCGCGTAGTTGGTCATGTCGGTAAGCAACACCAACACTTTTTCGTTCTTCTGCACGGCAAAATATTCGGCCGCACATAAGGCCATATCGGGGATCAGGATACGTTCTACAGAGGGGTCTTCCGTCGTATTGATAAAGCTGACGATACGATCCAGCGCACCGGCATTGCTAAACGTATTCTTAAAGAACAAATAGTCGTCATTCGTCATCCCCATACCGCCTAGGATAATCTTATCGGACTGGGCACGCAAGGCAACCATTGCCATTACCTGGTTGAACGGCTGGTCGGGGTCAGCAAAAAACGGGATCTTCTGTCCAGTTACCAACGTATTGTTCAAGTCGATACCGGCAATACCCGTAGCGATCAGTTCGGAAGGTTGCTGACGACGAACCGGATTCACAGACGGACCGCCGATTTCAACATCTTTGCCTTCGGGAACAGGACCGCCATCGATCGGATCACCATACGCGTTGAAGAAACGGCCGGCCAACTGGTCCCCGACTTTCAACGAAGGCGCTTTTCCCATGAACACGACTTCGGCATTCGTACGGATACCTTCCGTACCGGAAAAGACCTGCAAGGTCACTTCATCGCCGATAATCTTTACCACCTGAGCCAGCTTGCCGTCGACAGAGGCCAACTCGTCATACCCTACTCCCGTCGCTTTCAGCGAACAGGTAGCTTTTGTAATCTGGGTAATCTTTGTATATATCTTTTGAAATGCTTTTGTTGCCATACACTCTATTATTTATCTTCGCGCTCTGCAATCAGTGCGTCAAGTTGGTCGTTAAACTTCTTGAACTGTTCGCTCTCATATTCGGAATAGTTCATCTGCTTAAAGATGTTGATCATCTTCTTAAAGTATTCCATTACTTCGAGGAAAGTGTTGAACTTGAACTCGGCATGACAAATCTTCACAACCTTGTTCAGCATAAACTCCTGACGCGCAAGAGGGGTTACCGCGTCGATCGCATCGAATGCATCCTGTTGCAGGATCACGAAGTCGATCAGTTCCGATTTCCAGAAAATCACGTGATATTCTACAGGTACGCCGTCGTCACCGAGGATATTGATCTGTTCGGAAATTTCCTTACCGCGCAACATACGAGTCTTGATCTCGTTCACCTTGTCGATCCAGGTCGGAGAGATATGACCCGCAATATATTCCTGGAATTCGGGATATTCCAGATACTTGGAATAACTGTCGATCGGATTCACGGCCGGATAACGTTTACGGTCGGCACGCTCCTGTTCCAAAGCATAGAAACAACGGGCCACTTTCTTCGTATTTTCCGTCACAGGCTCTTTCAGGTTACCACCGGCAGGCGATACCGTACCGATGAAAGTTACGGAACCCGTTTCACCATTATTCAAATGTACATAGCCGGCACGTGCATAGAAGTTAGCCACGATTGCAGACAAGTCCATCGGAAACGCGTCCGGTCCGGGAAGTTCTTCCAAGCGGTTGGACATCTCGCGCAAAGCCTGTGCCCAACGGGAAGTCGAGTCAGCCATTAAAAGCACCTTCAATCCCATGCTCCTGTAATACTCGGCGATCGTCATAGCCGTATATACGGATGCTTCACGGGCAGCCACAGGCATGTTTGACGTATTCGCGATAATGATGGTACGCTCCATCAACTTACGGCCCGTATGCGGGTCGATCAGTTCCGGGAACTCGGTAAAGATTTCCACTACCTCGTTCGCACGCTCGCCGCAGGCGGCAATGATTACGATATCTGCCTCAGCCTGTTTGGAGATAGCGTGCTGAAGCACGGTCTTTCCGGTTCCGAACGGTCCGGGGATAAATCCTGTACCTCCTTCTACGATCGGATTTACCGTATCGATCGTACGGACACCCGTTTCGAGCAACTTATAAGGACGTGGTTTTTCTTTGTAACAGGTGATGGCACGTTTTACCGGCCAGCGTTGTATCATCGTCACCTCCACATCTTTGCCGGTTTCGTCCGTCAAGACGGCTATCACCTCTCCTATTGTATATTGTCCTGCTTCTTTCAGGCTCTTGACCGTATATTCTCCTTTGAAGGTAAAAGGAACCATGATCTTGTGAGGCTGGAAATTTTCGTCCACTTCACCCAACCAGCCACCAGCAGCCACCTTGTCACCCACTTTGGCAAGAGGTTTGAAATCCCACAACTTATCATTGTCCAACGGGAACGTATATTCTCCACGCCTGAGGAAAACGCCTTCCATCTTATCGAGGTCATTCTGCAAACCATCGTAGTTGCGTGACAACATACCCGGTCCCAACGTTACCTCCAACATATGTCCTTCAAACTCGGCTTCGTCACCCACCCGCATACCGCGAGTGCTCTCAAATACCTGTACAAAAGCATTCTTGCCTATTACCTTAATAACTTCCGCCATCAGCTTCACGCCTCCTACGGAAATGTAACAGATCTCATTTTGGGAAACCGGTCCATCCACCTCTACGGTAACAAGGTTGGAGACGATCCCTTTTACAATTCCTTTCGTAGCCATAACGTTTAATTAATTAAGAATTAAGAATTAAAAAATCAAGATTGTGCGTCGAACTCAATCCTTGAAAATTCCTTACTCCTTTATCCTTAACTCTTTTATTTTTTAATTTTTAATTCTTCATTTTTAATTTTCCAAATTCTTCCAGGGCATGCTCGCTGCCTTTCTTCATCGCTCCGACGATCTCACGGAAAGTCTTTTCACCGGTCGCCTTATCCAGCATCACCCAGCGTTCGATCATTTCCAACTTCAGCAGATAAGCAAATACACTCTCTATATCGAAAGGCTTAAAGAATGTATGTTCTTCGAGCCATTCCCACTTCAAAAGGTCCACTTTCTTCTCGCGAACCATCAAATCCGTTTCCTCAGCAATACGCCAGAGATCAGGCAAATAATCCACCGTGTCTCCCAACCCGAAATCACGGGCATTGGATGTACGAAGCGCCTGGGCTACTTCATTATCTCCGACGATATACCCGGCTTTATCGAAACCATGTTTACGGCAGGTAATAGCGGTCAACATATTGTTGATATTCAAGTTTAAGCAGAACCAATCGCTGACGAACTTATTCGCATTTTTCATGGCATACGCATAATAGAGGGCTGCCAGACGGTCTTCCCAGGGAATTTCCTGTTTGTTTTCTTTGCCTTGTGCTTCAAGATAAAGCTTGAAAAACTCTTTGAAATAAGGAGGTATCCGGTCATTCTTGGGTGGCTTTTCTTCTTCCTTCAACGCTTTGTAAAGAGCATCAAACTCATCATACGTTATACGTCCCCGTGGATCCGGATCACGATCCGGTTGTTTGGCATGAGCAATCAGGTTCTTATTGTCGAATTTGAGAAAGAACAGATCGATCAACTTCTTATCGGCCTTCGTCAGTATACCGTCCAATTCCTGTCTGAATTGACTGATGGAATAGGTCAATTTACTATCATCGAGCGCAATATTGGGGAGTCCTGCGATTAAGCAATAATATTTACCCATATCAGAACAGCATTTCTACCAATCCTGGACGAAGGAATTCCTTGAAGAAAGCAACAAACTCGTCTTCTCCGAAACTTACTTTATACGAACCGTCAGCCGGGACGATTGTGAAAGAAGCATCATGGCCGCTCACTTTTTCAATCTTCACACCTCCGTCCAAGAGGCTTTTGGCATTGGCTTCAAAATATTTGGTGAGAGCATCGGCATCGGCCGTCCGGATCGTAATCGCCTCCTTCACAACCCATTCCTTTGCCATTTCTAAAATCACTTTCTGCATAAATGCAGTATCAGAAACGATCGCTTTCACATTGGAGGAAGTAATTTTTCCCGTAATGAGATTTACCACTTCGCTCTTCAGTGCTTCTACAGATTGGGTAGCAAACAGCTTCAACTCGGCTTCCGTATTCTTTTTCAACTCGGCGGCCTGCTTTTCAGCCTGTGCCACAATACGCTTTGCTTCTGCTTCTGCCTCAGTCAAAATAGCCTGTTTCTGAGCATTTGCATCGGCAATGATTCGCCCTGCTTCTTCGTTGCCTTTCTCTACACCTTCTTTGTAGATTTTGTCGGTCAGTTCCTGAATCTTTGTATCCATTTCTATATATTTTTTTAAGTTGTTCCCACGTAAGTATTAAACGCCTACAAAGTTATTCTTTTCTTTGAATTAGCATTCAGTCTATCCTAAAAATTTGCGATTATACAATTTTTCACACCACTGGTTAGTCGGGATGGTCGCCACCAGCTTGTGATAGATAACAGATAAAATACCCTTTTCGCAAAACTTTTCCAAGTTTGAATTAAAAAATATCAGAACCAGACCATATCTATCATATTTATATATTTTGAAAAACTACTGTCATACTATCACTAATCGCCTTTTATCAATTGAATATCAAAGGACAAAAGCAATGATAGTAGGTATGATGGATGCCTTTTCCATCTATCATACTGTCATTAACTGCCTGTCCGATATTTTTCTTCACATGACTTATTTTCAATAACATAATAAGATAAACCCATTGACACCCGGGTCTCGATATCATTCACACTCGGGTGTCAAGACCGTTCACATCCGGGTGTAAAAAGCCTGTAAACGGGAATCTTCGGCACTTTTTCTGCCTGTTTGAAGCAAAATAAGTCACGTGTTTCATGAAAAAAGACGGCATCTCCTACAGAAAAACATCAATACAACTCTCAAAACCAACAAATGCTAAATTCAAACAGGCTCTTAGCGGCAAGCATAGCAAGTAATATTTTTTAACGTTCCAAATCTATTCAAAACAGTCTTTTTTCTATCGAAATGACAATTCGCATTCTATCTTTGCGTCACAATTTTTTATCATTCATTGTAAATCCAAAATATATGTTTTCCATCGAAAAAGCAACCCTTGCCGATTGTCCCCTTATCCAGACTCTGGCATCCAATATCTGGGAACCGACCTATGGTTCCATCCTCTCCCGCGAACAACTCGACTATATGTTCGAGATGATGTACAGTAATGAAAGCCTTCAAAAGCAAATGAGCGAACTTCATCACCAGTTCTTCATCATCTATGCCGACGGTGTCCCTTCCGGCTACTTGTCTATCGAGACCGTAGAAAAGGATTTATATGAATTCCAAAAAATATACTCTTTGCCTTCCCTACATGGTTCGGGAATCGGGCGTTTCATTATCGAACAGGGAATAGCCTACCTGAAAACGATCCATCCGAGCCCCTTTACGATAGAACTGAACGTAAACCGCCACAACCCAGCCGTAGGTTTCTATAAACATATGGGATTTCACGAACATGCAACCCGTGATTTCCATATCGGGAACGGCTATTACATGAACGATTACATAATGAGAATGGAGGTAAAGGAATGAACGTACGCCTAAAACCGATCATGTTTGTCGGGACTTGTTCCGATGCAGGCAAAAGCGTTATCAATGCAGCTTTCTGCCGTATATTCAAGCAAGACGGATATCATCCGGCACCATTCAAGGCGCAAAATATGTCACTCAACTCCTACTCCACTCCCGAAGGAGGAGAAATGGGACGTGCACAGGTGGTACAGGCCGAAGCCTGCGGGATCGCCCCGCATACGGATATGAACCCGGTGTTGCTGAAACCGACGAATGATAAAAGCTCCCAAGTCGTCTTGAACGGCCGGCCGGTCGGAAACATGTCGGCACAGGATTATTTCGGTATGCAAAACCAAAAAGAGGTATTATTCAAAGAAGCGATTGAAGCCTTCCATCGCCTGGAAAGTCGCTATAGCCCGATCGTCCTGGAAGGGGCCGGTAGCATTTCCGAACTAAACCTGCGCGACCGAGACATCACCAATATGCGGATGGCCGAGCAGGCAGGAGCGGCCACCTTTTTGGTTGCCGACATAGACAGAGGCGGCGTTTTCGGATCTGTTTACGGAACAATCGCCCTTCTGAAGCCGGAAGAAAGAGTTTTGATGAAAGGGATCATTATCAATAAATTCAGGGGAGATGCATCTCTTTTTGACGATGGCAGGAAGATTATCGAGGACTTGACCGGTGTGCCGGTAGTAGGTGTGATTCCTTGGTTTCGCGATATCAAAATCGAAGAAGAAGATTCGGTCGCCCTCGATATGAAACACAATACTTACCGGGACGGAAAAATCAACGTGGCGATCATCTTGCTGAAACGAATGTCTAATTTCACCGACTTCGACGTATTGGATATGGACCCTCGCTTCAATGCCTATTATACGAACAATATCGACGAGATAGAAAAAGCAGATATCATCCTGCTTCCCGGCTCTAAAAATACACTTTCGGATCTTCAAAGCCTGCGAGCGTGCGGTATAGCCGATGCAATTATCCGTGCCCATAAAAACGGGAAAAAAGTTATCGGCATCTGTGGAGGGTATCAAATGATGGGAGCACGCCTCGAGGACCCGAAAGCCATCGAAGGAAACCTGCCCGCCGTTCCCGGACTGGGCCTGCTACCGCAATGTACGATCATCGAACCGGAAAAAATAACTCGCCAAAGCACCTTTGCCTTTCTGCCTGGGCTATGCAAGGACGGTTCCTGTAAAAGCGGTTCGCGAACCATCTCCTACGGCTGTCGCGGCTACGAGATACACATGGGACGAACAACTCTGCTTGGCGACGCTCCAGAAAATCCGGTGGCCGTCCTCAACGACGGACGGACGGACGGTTATTATCTGGATAACACATGCTGGGGCAGCTATATGCACGGAATACTGGATAACCCGGAAGTCCTGGACAACCTGGCCGAAGGATTTGATAAAGAAACAACAGACCACCCTTTCGACTATGCAGCATTCAAAGAAGAACAATACGACAAGTTGGCGAATTTAGTCAGGAAACATGTCGATATGGATTATATCTATCGGCAACTGGTTTGACAATTGTCAATTATTTCAACCGGTCCACCCTGGCAACGTCATCTAGTTTGACACAGACTGTAGCCCCTAATTGTTCAAGGTAAAGAACTAAATGATTCTTTTTAATCTTCTTTACTTTTCCGGAAACATGTTTCATGGCTCCGCAAAGGATCTCGACCTCTTCGCCGGGGCATAAAGCATGTTCGGATGCTTGGTCGAGAAAATCCTGAATGGCATCGATCTCCTTCTGGCGGACAACGGCCGGTTTTCCATTGTAATAGACGATACGGGCCACGCCATACACTCGGGTCAGATTTCTTAACTCCGGGTCGGTACACCGTACAAACAGATAAGAGTTAAATAATGGCAACTCCACGATTTTGACACGGTCAGACCAGACCCTGGGCGCACGATGAAGCGGAAGCCAGCACTCGACTCCAAGCGCATTGATCCGGTCCCTCACCTGCTTTTCCGCCCTGGGAGCGGTATACAACACATACCAACTTGTCTTATCGGCGTTTATCTTAAGTTCTTTTTTCTCCATAACGTACACAAATATACGACTATTTTTCATACATGGAATGGCCCATATTCAATAAACCTTTATCCATTTCCGAACGAGCCGGATTAATCTTGTTATTTTCCCTGAATATCAATAATTATCTCTGTACGAACAAATATACACACTATTCAAGAGAAGACTTATCTGAATTTCTTTGATGCTGAACGTATGTATATCGACATCAATATATTTCAAAAGCCGAATATTCCGGAAGACAATCAGTAGGACCATCATCGAGAGTTTGAACGGGGCAATCGGGGTCGACTCTGTAAAAGGTTCCGGTTCTACTTTCTGGTTCACACTACCACTCGAATAAAAACGCGGTGTGCAAAACAGCCTTGTTCCCGTACTCCACATAGGATCACATAAAAACAGACCATATAAATATCTGATTGATAAGACCTGTTCTTTTGCACCCCCCTGTAGGAGCGGAGACAAGTACATTTTGACACACCGCTTTTCATTACTTCTGCATCGGACCCACCGATGGCGGAGGATTTCCAATCCCCCATTTCTTATTTGCTTTCGGTCCCATCTTCAGAGACAGGACACCGCCGGCGGTAATCCGACTATGGTCAAACCAAGGCCCACTCAACTCTTCGCCGTTCAACGTAGCCGATTGCACATATTTATTATCATGGGAAGCGCCATCAGCCACGATCTCGAACACATTGCCACCTCCGAGGTCGATCTTCACATCCGAAAAGACCGGACTGCCGATATTGTAAGTCGGAGATCCTGGTGTCACCGGATAAAATCCCATCATGCTAAACACCACAAAGGCAGACATGCCTCCCCCGTCCTCATCACCTGGAACTCCCATCAGGTCGTTACGGAACCATTGGTCAAGCAGGACACGGATGCGTTTCTGCGTCTTCCAGGGTTGTCCGGCATAATTATACAGATACGGGATATGCAGGCTCGGTTCATTTGCCATCGAGAACATTCCGACATTGCCGGTATGATCAGGCAAAAACGAGTAGAATTGCCACTTGGACATTCCTAAAGGAGTATCAAACATCGAATCGAGAGCAGCCGTAAAGACCTCGTTTCCTCCGATAAGCGAAACCAAGTCGCCGATATTGTGTTGTACATCCCAACGATAAATATAACCATTATTTTCATCATAATAATCGCGAGCACCCAAACCACCAGAATACCGATAATCCACACCTTCGATAAACTTACCGTCCTTATCCTTCGGATGGAAGAAACGGGTTTCCGGATTAAAGAGATTCCGGTAGTTATAAGACCGGGCAAGGAAATATTCCGCATCCTCTTTCTTCCCCAGTTCGGCCGCGATCTGAGAAAGACACCATTCGTCATAAGCCGTTCCTAAGGTAACGGCAACCGGTTGGCGCTTTTCCCACGGAGAGACATCAGCCACCGTTTCTTTTTCACCCGGTTTCAAAGCTGGAATATAGCCATGTTCCTTATAAAATTCATCCAACCATCCGGAAGGAGCCGCCGACCAGGGGATCAACGTTTTCTCTTCGATACCCTTACGGGCTGCTTCATATGCTTTTTCAAGATCGAAACCGCGAACACCTTTCCGCCAAGCATCGATAACAGTGGCAACGGCATGGTTGGAGTTCATACGGCGGGAGTCGCCGGTCACTTCAGGGAATGTCGGCATCCAGTTCGTCCCCATTTGCTGGGCCATCAAGAGATAAGAGTTGATAATATCGGTCTCACGTTCTTTATCGATCAGGATACGAAGCGGATGGGTAGCACGATAGGTATCCCAAATCCAGTCGTCGGTATAGAACGAACGGCCACCGTCTTCATGTATCTTGCCATCAAAAGCACTATAGTATTTACCGTCTTCGCTCAGATTCACCGGACGTTCATAACAACGGTATAAGGAAGTATAGAAAACGGTCTTGTCGTTTTCACTTCCTCCACTTACCTGTATCTTGCCTAAAGCATCGTTCCATTCGTTTCGTCCGATCCGGGCGATTGCACTTACATCATATGAGTTGATCTCACGTTCCAGGTTCTTCCGGGCTTGTTCTGTGCTAATAAAAGAGATTCCATAGCGCACACCGATCTCTTTCTGACCGGAGAAAGCCAATGTCAAGGCGGCATCTTTTCCCTCTACGGACGATTTACCATACTTCACGGTTCCACTGGCCAGGACACCGGATTTCTCCGGTGTCTTGTCTGTTTCGGCATATAAATAGACCTTTGTTTTCTTATCTACATATTGAAAACCACTGACAGTGTTTCCATCACATTTCAACTCTCCATTCCGGCTATTGAACACCAGATAAGCCGGTCCGTCTTTCTCGAACGTAAGGCTATAAACCGCGCTCTGGTGAGATGGAGCATAATCGACCTCGATATTCGCCTCATCCAAATATACCTGATATCGATACGGGACAATCTTTTCCCGATCGTAACTATACTGGATAACAGGTTTCAGACCCGCCTCATCACCCTGATAAGGACTCAGGTTGAAAGCCGAACTACCTCGATGGCTTGTCACGATGAGAGGCAACCCACCCAACCGGTCTCCCGTAAAATCACCACGTTCGGGATAGACACGCAACATACTGTTAGGCAGATGGACGGTCGGATAAGTCGGCACCAACAGATGGCTGATGTTCCCCATATAAGGGTTAACATATTCTACCGGTTCTTTCGGCAGGTTATCGGCGATCAACCGTTTTCCTTTGACATAATACCTATCGGCAAACATCATGATGGCAACTCCGATCACGACGCCCAATAAAAATTTTCCTGTTTTCTTTAGTATCTCCATTGTTTATTTCTTTTGTTTTTCATTTACTGAAAATGAATATGGAAAATCTTCCGGACTCACTCCTCTGTTCATATTCGGCTCATCTCCCATTTTGATATCCAAGACACCGCCTTTCAGCAGTTCGAAATGTTCCAGATAGTTTTTCGTATAATTCTTTCCGTTAAAAGACATAGACTCGATATAGATATTCTTGTCGCTGTTCTCCGGTGCATTGACAACCAAGCTCTTTCCATTTTCAAAATGCAAAGTGGCTTTCTTAAACAAAGGTGCGCCCAATACATATTGTGTCGTTCCGGGAGCAACCGGATAAAAGCCAAGAGCAGAGAATACATACCAGGCGGAAGTCTGTCCGTTATCTTCGTCACCACAATAGCCATCCGGTGTCGGAGTGTACATACGGTCCATCACCTGACGTAGCCAATATTGGGCTTTCCAAGGCTCACCGGCATAATTGTACAGATAAATCATATGCTGGATCGGTTGGTTGCCATGTGCATAGTTTCCCATATTCATAATCTGCATTTCACGAATCTCATGGATAACCTGTCCATAATAACTATCATCAAATACGGGAGGAACAGCAAATACGGAATCCAGCATAGTGATGAATTCTTTTCGTCCCCCCATCAAATCGATCAATCCCTGCGGATCGTGAAAAACCGACCATGTATAATGCCAGCTATTCCCTTCTGTAAAAGCATCTCCCCATTTCAACGGCGAGAAAGGAGTCATGAAGTTGCCGTCCTTATTCTTTCCGCGCATCAATTTGGTCTCCTTATCAAACAAGTTTTTATAGTTCATTGCACGTTTGGCATACAAATCCAGTTCTTTTTTGGGACGTCCCAGATCTTTTGCAATCTGGTAGATACACCAATCATTATAGGCATATTCCAACGTACGAGCAGCATTCTCGTTAATCTTTACATCATAAGGCACATAGCCCAATTTGTTGTAATATTCATGTCCTAAGCGGCCGGTGGAAGAAACCGTCGGATGTACATTTTCCGTTCCGTGGATCAAACCTTTGTACAATGTTTCGAGATCATCCACCTTTATACCTTTGACGTAAGCATCCACCAAAACCGAAGCGGAATTGTTGCCCACCATACAACCACGATGTCCGGGACTTGCCCATTCGGGGAAGAAACCGCTTTCCTTATAAGCATTGATCAAACCTTCCTGCATTTCTTTCGACATGGTCGGGTACATCAGGTTCAGGAACGGGAACAGACTACGGAAAGTATCCCAGAAACCAGTATCCGTAAACATATAGCCCGGTAATACTTCTCCATTATAAGGACTATAATGTACAACTTTCCCTAAGGCGTCTATTTCATAAAACTTACGGGGAAACAGAAGCGAACGGTACATGCAGGAATAGAACGTCCGATACTGGTCCAGAGTGCCACCTTCCACTTCGATCTTACTCAACTCCTTATTCCAAACATCTTTGCCTTTTTGTACCAATGTGTCAAAATTGTCAGAACCCAACTCTTTCAGATTGAGCGAAGCTTGTTCGAAACTGATAAACGAAGAAGCGACCTTTGCATGTACAATCTCGCCTTTCGTCGTCTTAAAACCGATAACGGCACCGACATGGTCGGATTGTTGCTCACGAACACCTTCCTTCAAAGTTGCATCGGCAAAAGTTGCTTCATAAGTGAAAGGTTTATCAAATTCGATAACGAAATAGTTTTTGAAATTATCCGGTACACCACCGCTATTCTTGGTCGTATAACCGATAACCTTGTTTTCTTCAGGGATCACTTTGATATAGGAACCTTTGTCAAACGCATCCACTACGACATAGGAATGTTCGTTTTCCGGGAAAGTGAAACGAAACATGGCAGCACGATCAGTCGGTGTCAGTTCGGTTTTCACATCATGCTCTGCCAGATAGACTTCATAGTAGTACGGTTTTGCTATCTCACTCTTATGAGAGAACCAACTGGCCCGTCTATCCTGATCAAATTCAGGAATACCGACAACCGGCATGATGGCAAACTGCCCGTAATCATTGATCCAGGGACTTGGCTGATGGGTTTGTTTAAAGCCACGTATCTTATTGGCGGTATAGGTATACCCCCATCCATCCCCCATCTTACCGGTTTGCGGGGTCCAAAAATTCATACCCCAAGGACGTGCTATAGCCGGATAGGTGTTACCGGTTGATAGCTCAAACGACGATTGCGTCCCCATTAAAGGATTAACAAACTCTACCGGGTCAAAAGCACCGTCTGACGCAACGGCAGACCTTCCCAGGCAGGTTAGCATAGCAATAAGAGCAAAAGCCCATATACTTTTTTTCTTCATTTTTATTTATACGATTAATATTCTACTTACAAAGATAAGTCAAACAACTCCTTAAGTAAAAGCAAGTAATGTGGATTTTTCTCAAAAATCAATAAAAAGGGAGGTTACCCATCTATGAACAACCGCCCTTCTGATCAAAACTGCTTTTTAATGAGTCCTGATATCAACTCTATAGTTTGAACTTATACAGTTGCGCCATCACCTTCTGGTATTCATTCTGCAACTGCATATGATTCTGCATACTCTGATAGAGCGTGGTGACGTCTACAAAATATTCGATCATCGAGATTTGTCCCGCTTGGATCGCCTTATTCAACAACGCCAGGTTATTCTGGCTCTCCAGCACTTCGCCATACTCGTCGATGGAAGTCTTCAAGGCTACCGACTGGTTATAGAGTTGGAGCAATTCATTCTCTACCGCCGTCATCGTGCTTTCCAGTTGCAAATCGGTGTAAAGGTTCTGTGCTTTCGCCTGTTTCACATTGTTGCGGTTTGAGAAAAGAGGAATACTGATGCCGACCAAAAAGCCATTGAAACGTTCGCCACCCGAAGATGGGTTCATACGGTAACCCAACTCAAACGAAGGCAGCCCCATCGTCTTGTTGACACTGATTTGTCTCGATGATACGGCCTTCGCACTTTGCAAAGACAACAGACGCCGATCATTCTCCAAGATTTCCTGGCGCAGGTCGGCAAACGAGAGCGGAAGCTCCACAACCTCGTAAGCCGTATCAGTCAACTGAATAGAAATCCCCCCGTTCAGCATTTCTAGTTCCCGCTGTTTATTCACACGGGCCGCTTCGTTCATGCGTACCTCGTTACGGACGTTCAAAAGTTCAAGTTCGATCTTGTTCGTTTCCAAAATATTGGCATCACCCTGTTCCAAGCGTTGCTGATAGAGTGCGGCAAGCTGTTCGGCGCTTTTCCGACGGATATCCAGCAGGTTCTTTTGCTGATTCAGAAAGATCAAGTCCAGGCAAGCTTCTTTGGCTTGCAACAAAATCTGCTGGCGCACTTCTTCGCCCTGTCGGTCGTAGTTTTCGCCCTTCTGCTTGGAGAGCTTGTTCCGTTGCATATATAAAGACGGGAAGTCAAATGATTGCGAAGCGACTAATTCACCGGTGAATCCCATTCCCTCTTTGTTTCCATACAAATGGGAATAAGTAACGGTAGGATCAGGCAGGTTGTTGTCCAGTTTGGCTTCCAACTTTTGTGCCGTCACCATCTGACGGTTTGCCTGCAATTCCTTGTTATTGGTCTCTACACTCCGGAGCACTTCCTCGATGGAAGTTTGCGCCCCGGCCACCAATGCAGAAGAAAGCAATGCTATTGTTAATATGAATCGTTTCATTCTTTATCTTCTTTATTCATTAATAAATAAACAATCGGGATGATGAAGCCGTTCAGGAAAGTGGATGTCAGCAGACCTCCTAAGATAACGGTCGCCATCGGACTTTGTATCTCGTTGCCTGGCAAATCGCCGTTCAGCGCAAGCGGGATTAACGCGAGAGCCGAACTGAGCGCCGTCATCAGGATAGGATTCAAACGGTCCATAGAACCTTGCAGGACGGCTTGTTTCAACGGTACATTCTCTACAGTCCGAAGATGCGTGTAATGGCTGATCAGCAACATACCGTTACGAGTGGCAATACCGAACAGGGAAATGAAACCGATAATAGCCGGAATACTCACCTCGCCGGAAGTCAGCTTCAAGATAAACACGCCCCCGATCAACGCCAACGGTAGGTTCAACAGAATAACCCCGCTCTCTTTCGCATTCTTAAACTCATTATAGAGCAACAGGAAGATCACCAACAGAGACATCAACGAAGTAAGCAGTAACGTACGGCTGGCAGCCTGTTCACTCTCGAACTGCCCGCCATATTCGATATGATAGCCTTCAGGCAACTGGATGGAAGCATCTATCTTCTGCTGTATCTCATTGACGATGCTGCGGAGGTCGCGCTCGGAAACATTACCACTGATCACGATCTTACGCTGCACATTCTCGCGATTGATCGTGTTCGGACCTGTCACGGAACGGATTTCGGCGACATAGCTCAACGGGACTTTCTTACCACCCGCATCGATCATCAGATTACGGATATCCTCCATTGTGGCACGGCTTTCATCCGAAGTCTTTACCGTCAGGTCAAATGTCTTGCCATTGTCATACACCTGGCTGACAGCTTCGCCCCCCAGCATGACATTGACATACTCCTCAAACTCCGGCAACGTGATGCCATATTGTGCCATCAACTCACGCTTCGGTGTAATGGTAAGCTGCGGACGCTCGATCTGTTGTTCCACTTTCAAGTCCACCAGACCGGGGATTCCTTGTATAGCCTCCTTGATCTGGTTACCGACCGTAAACATCAGATTCAAGTCCGTACCGAACAATTTGATTGCGATATTCGCCTCCGTACCGGAGAGCATGGCGTCGATACGATGAGAAATAGGCTGTCCTATTTCGATGTTAGCTCCACTGATGGTAGACAATTTCTCACGGACATCATTCATAACCGCATCGCGGCTACGGTCTTTCAAGACAAACGGAGCTTCGATTTCCGATACGTTTACCCCTAAAGCATGCTCGTCAAGCTCGGCACGTCCGGTCTTGCGGGCAACAGTCTGGATTTCGGGAACCTGCATCAGCAATTCTTCTGCCCGTCGTCCCATCTCATCCGATTCTTCGAGGGAAATGCCCGGAAGAGAGCTTACATTGATCGTAAACGAACCTTCGTTAAATGGCGGCAGGAAGCTACGTCCCAGCGTAAAGAACATTCCCAATGCAACAAGAAACAGGCCAATCGTACACCCTAACACCATATTTTTATGTGCCAATGCTCCATTCAAGGCTTTGCCATACAATTCTTTCAACTTGCGGGCCACCCATGCCTCCTTCTCTACTTTCTTGTCTGTAGACTTCCGGTTCAACAGGTAGCTGCACAACACGGGGGTCAATGTCAACGCCACGACCGTAGAGGCAAACAGCGCAACAATAAAGGCGATCCCCAGCGGCACCAGCATACGCCCTTCCATCCCGCTCAGGAAGAAAAGGGGCACGAAGCTGACCACAATAATGAGCGTCGAATTCAAAATCGGCATACGTACTTCGCGAGATGCATCGAACACGACTTCCAAAATGGAACGTTGCTGATCGGAAGGCAACAAATGATTTTCCCGTATCCGTTTATATACATTCTCCACATCAACAATCGCATCATCGACCAACGAACCGATAGCAATCGCCATTCCTCCCAAACTCATGGTATTAATAGTCAATCCCATATAATGCAATGTCAGTATGGAAACTAACAAGGAAAGAGGCAAGGCAACCAGCGAAATCACCGTTGTACGGATATTCATCAGGAACAGGAACAGAACAATAACAACAAAGAAACTGCCTTCGAACAGACTGTTCTTCACATTATCAATAGAGCTGTCAATAAAGCGGCTCTGACGGAATATGTCGGTCGAAACGTGCACATCAGCAGGCAGGTTCTTCTGCAAGTCCGCCATAATCGCGTCTAACTTTTCCGTCAAGTCGATCGTACTGGTGTTCGGCTGTTTCGTGACCGTAATCAACACGGCAGGTTTCGCCCGTTCGGAAGCAGTTCCAAGCTTCGGACTCTTGCTGCCAATCTTCACTGTTGCGATATTTTCCAATAAAACGGGGAAATCTCCGACAATCTTGACAACTCCCTTTCCGATCTCCTCGGCATTCGCAGTAGAAAGAACACCCCTGATGATGTATTCATTATCATATTCATAAAGGACACCACCATTGGCATTCCGGTTCATGTTGCGGGTAACGGCCAGTACTTCACCCAAGCTTACACCGTAGTGCTTCATGCGGGTGGGATCAAGCAATATCTGGTACTCCTTGATATCGCCACCAATCACGGCAACCTGTGCCACTCCTCCCGTCGAGAGTAATCGCGGACGGATGGTCCAGTCGGCAATCGTACGCAAGTCCATTTGGGTTGTAGGGGCGATTCGTGAACCACTCTTACTATCATCAACCGTCAGCCCGATAATCATCATTTCCCCTAAAATGGAAGACTGCGGGCCCAGCGTCGGTTTCCCGACATTCTCCGGCAGGCTCTCACTGACGACAGCCAACTTTTCGGAAACGATCTGACGGGCCCGGTAAATATCCGTTCCCCAATCGAATTCAACCCACACGACAGAAAAACCTGTCGTAGAAGACGAACGGACACGGCGCACATCCATCGCACCATTCACAGCCGTCTCTACCGGAAAAGTAACCAGACGTTCTACCTCTTCTGGCGCCATACCGTTTGCCTCCGTCATAATGACAACGGTCGGCGCATTCAAATCCGGGAACACATCCACATCTGTATGGAAAGCGGTATACGTACCGGCAATCATCAGCAGCAAGGAACAGATCAATACAACCAACCTGTTATGCAGCGAGTAATATATTATCTTATTCAGCATAATCTTTTTTAATTGTCAATTCATTAATGATTATGTGTATGTGCGGGAATTGCATTAGAAGCAGAAGCCAGCTTGATCTGGTAAGCACCGACCGTCACAACTTCGTCACCTGCATTCAGGCCGCTCAATATCTGGACTTCGGAGCCGTTGTCGGCACCTAATGTCACAGGAACCTTTTTATAGGCTTCTTCATGCACGCGAACAAAGACTGAATAAACACCCTGCTCCTCGATAAGGGCGGAAACAGGGACACTGATAACATTCTGCATCGGAGCCGTAAGCAGATAGATCTCGACAAACGAGCCGGGAATAATAACTCCCTTATTATCAAACTCGAATGTAACCGAAACATAAAAAGAGTTAGTATCGGAGGCCTTGCCATAAGAAAGCAGATGTCCACGCAGATCGGACAATTTATAAGTCACGTTATCGTACGGCGTACGGAAATTAGCGGACTGTATAGATGGCAAGTAGTTGTAATATTTCTCTGAAACCTCCGCACGCAACACCAGGCGGCTATTCTGCGAAATCGTGGCCAACGGCTGGCCTACCGTCACATAATCACCCTCTTTCACTTGCAAGTTTTTCAGATAACCGTTTATTGGCGAAACAACCGACACACCGTTAGCAGTCTGTTTTCCTGCTACCGCTTCCCAAGCCACCTTCGCATTCTCGTAATTCAGACGTGCCTGTTCAAAATCTTTGGCAGAAACGATCTTATCCCCTACCAGGGTTTCCATACGTTCATATTCTTTCTTTGCATTCTCATACGCATATTTGGCTTTAGCCGCCACATTACCGTCAGACAAACTACTCGAAGCAAGACTCAGAATAGCCTGTCCCTTGCGAACAGCCGTTCCATCGACAAATGACAGGTTGCCGAATGTTACCACACCGGGAACCGTAGCCACCACAGTCGACTCCTCTCCCTGCGCAGCCATCACCCGCCCGCTTGTTTTGATCACATCGGTAAAAACACCCGGCTCAACCTTAGACGTCTGCAATCCGACTGCTTCCGCCAATGCTTTCTTAAACGAAATTTCACCGGCATGTCCTTCTCCGGTCTCTTCATGTTCATGGTCATGCCCTTCGTGATCGTGGTCGTGTCCTTCTTCGTGTTCGTGGGCTTCATGTTCATGCTCTCCATGTGCCGCAGTATTGCCATTGCAACCTGCCAGGATGTAGGCGAAAATCACCCACACTAAATATATTTTTTTCATTATGATGTATGAATTTTGATTTATGAGTTATGAATAAAAGAAGGTTCATGATTTATGATTTATATCATCAACACATAAATCATAAATCATAAATTATAAATCAAATTCATACGGAGGCGCACGAAGCCCTGACGCAGAAACAATCCACGTATCATGCAGGGACTCGATGTAGTAGGCCCGGTCATTCTCGAACAAGAGCTTGTAAAAGACCGGAACAGGAGGGTTTATATAATCAAACAATACAAGCAAAGGGAAAAGAAACTGATTCACGTTTCCATCTGTCACATGCGAGAAAATGGAAGTGTAGAGTGCGATGTTATGCCCGTTGCATCCGCAATCATGTGATTCGGAACTTCCATGCCCACCATGAGCCGCCTCGGCTGAAAGTGATTTATAGCAAGGCAACCCGTTACTATGGTGATGGTGCGGTACGACTACCGACATAAGCATCACGATACTAACAAGCAGCATCACATATTGGTATATTTTCTTTTTCACTCTCATACTTCCGATACAAAAATACGAAGTTTTTTAATTACTACGCAATTATGCTTCCTAAATTAAGAAACTGTTTTGTTTTTTACCAAACCAGGCGGTTTTCATTGTCTGGCAAGGCACTTTAGTTGCCAGACACCCCCATGTTGCCACCCTTTACATCCGGGTGAAGAGGGGTGGTACACCCGGATGTAAAGGGTGGCAA
>ERZ1106964.169-NODE-169-length-83870-cov-17.145284_pt1 | contig 83870 bp, 69 predicted proteins | sample MGYA00403682_ERZ1106964 | MGnify/ENA primary metagenome ERZ1106964 (study PRJEB35170, sample SAMEA104062451) | human gut metagenome | biome: human gut; feature: human-associated habitat; material: faeces | place: Denmark | collected 2013-04-10 ...
GTAACTAACTAAATTTCAAATATTTCAAAGAACTCTTTTAGATTTTAATGGGACAGCAATGATATTATTTCTTTCCATAACTTACCGAATTAATGCCATGTTTTTGTTAAATTGTTAAGGATAACATTATTCATCAATTTACATAAATTATGGCATCATTAAAATTAATCTTAAACAAAGAAAGAACGTATAAAGACGGTAAATATCCTTTGGTATTCCAGATTATACAACAGAGAAAGAAAAAGGTGGTTTATACACAGATTTGTGTTGCATCTGAGCAATATGACGAGTCTAACCAAAAGATACGTTATTGCAAAGGTGCCGGTCTGACAAAACGAGAAGTGAATGAATTGAACGAAAAATTGGAAATGAAACGGACAGACCTGTTGAATTTCCTGAAAGAGCTGGCAAGGGAGAAACCCCGGTTCACTGCCGATGATTTCAGTATGCGTTTTCACCAACGGCATAAAAGCCGCTATCTTTTTGTCTATATGGAAATGCAGATAGAGAGAAAAGAAAAAATGGGTAAGTATGGCACTGCGAACGCTTACCGTAGCACGATGTATTCACTTATGCATTTTACTCAGAATGAAAAGCTGCTACTGTCTGAAATAGATTTCGACTTTCTGTATGAATATGAACAGTTTCTGCTTGGAAACGGGAATGCCGTTAATACGGTAGCTTATTATTTTCGTAATTTCCGTGCCATCTACAATCGTGCAGAAGAAGCTAAACTGCAAGTTTCACTGGTAAATCCATTTATTAAATACCGAATTAAGACGGAGAAGACAGTCAAACGGGCGCTTTCTAAGGATTATATGAGAAAGATTGCCCAACTTGATCTAAGCGATAACTCCAAAACCGATTTGGCTAGAGATGTATTCATGTTCAGTTTCTTCACAAGAGGAATGGCGAGCGTCGATATCATCCACCTGAAAAAAGAACAATTAAAAAATACGTTGCTTGAATACAGGCGTATGAAAACTAACCAGCACCTTATGGTACAAATAACGGAAGCGATTCAATATTTCGTAGATAAATACCATAATCCCAAAAGTGAATACGTCTTTCCTTTTCTTGACCCGGAGAGAAAACCCAGTATATACAGACAGTATCGACAGGCACTTGGGGAGATAAATGTCCATTTAAAGGATGTGGCTCGTAGAGCTGGATTAAATATTGACCTTACCACTTACGTGGCGCGCCATAGTTGGGCATCTATCGCTAAAGAAACCGGAGCGCCGATTTCCCAAATCAGTGACGGTCTGGGGCATAACTCTGAGAGAACAACCCTTATTTATCTAAAAGAACTTGATTTAAGCGTTTTAAGTAAATTGAACGAAGTAGTATCCAGTTTATAATGACTTCTTCTTCATGCAAATGAAAAAAGATATAATCTATGTACAGCTACATAGTTGTGTATTCATTTTTATTGTCAATTTCAACTTAAACGGTTGAATTGTAGTATATTATACAAATTAAATAAAGATATGTTTTATTAATGCTTGAATTTCCCTTTTTTGCCCGTGTTTACGGAAAAATGAGAAATATATAAGAATATATGCCTTAAACTGTTGTATTTCAATCAGAATACTATATCTTTGTGATAATAGGCGGTAAATAATAAACAAGGGCTGATTATTTTTCATCCTCTACTACTAATAGAGAATGTAATTTTTTGCTCTACTACTAATAGAGAAAGTTAATCTGATATCTAATGTTTTGTTGTTCATTTGCGCCCTTTTCATTTAAAACTTTTTGCAAAGGAACAAAAAGAAAATCAAAGGACATTTACCTTTTTCACATTTGATATAACCTTTTTCACAAACAAGCCTATTTTAACACAAGAATCCTTTAAATTAGTCCCTTATGGTTAATTAAATCGGTTGGAGTACACCCAAAATGACGCTGGCAAAACCTGAAAAAGTGTGTCGTTGAATTAAAATTAAATGCATCGGCTAACTCCTTTATTGTGATATCAGGATCGGCGGCTTTATATCTTATCCTATCCGCTAATTGTTTCAGTATCCATTGACCGGGAGAGTCATTGAACACTTTTTTGAACTGTGACTCAAAGCTGGTGCGACTCCCTCCGTACAGCTTAACCAACTCGTCAACACTTTGTACATTTTTATAATTCTGCATTACAAAGTTTTCAAAATTTTGCTTCTCATTTCTAAATTCATAAAACAGCCATTTTAGTTCTTCTTTCGTGTAGAAAAACTTAAATAAGAGAAACATTTCAATTTGTTTTATTTCATGTACATGCTTACAGTTTATTTTTTGCTTTAACAATACAATTAATAAATTTACAAATGACCATAATTCATCTTTTATTTTTGTTGGAGAGAAATCGTAATTAATTTCATCCAATGGTAAATTCCTGATTTCCTGTAATGTAGATTTAATACAGACATCGGATGGAGAGTCGAAACTACAAATCAACACCTGACAATCTTTTTCCATTGTTATTACACGTATAGCAAATGGAGGCAAGAATATTAACTCCCTTTTTGCTATAGTTCGGTTTAAAAACTGACCGCAAGTAATCAAACATTCTCCCTCTAAGACAAAAACTAAGTAGTTTATTTTCTCATTAAAATCCCGGAAGATAACACCTGAGTTCCAACTGTAATACTCGAAAAAGCATCTATGATCTGACACATAATTTCTACATGACAAATGTTCATTTACGTAGAGTAATTTGTTTTCCATAATACCTTAATTTATTTGTTTTACTTATGCACAATACCTTAAAAAGATGAAAATGTTTCAGTATTGTTTCAGTGAAATATAAATATAAAAATCTAATAATAAGCATATTAAAATCATATAAGTGCATTTTTTAATACTCAAATAAATTACTGAAACATTTTCATTCTAATAATCAAGTTTAATACGCTGTAAATCAATAAGTAAAATATCATTTTGTATTTTAACTTTCTCTATTAGTAGTAGAGCATACTTTGTTAACTCTTGTTTTTCTGACTTCATTTCCACTCAACTCACTGATTATAAATCAGATATGATTATTCGCAAGCTAATTACTAAATAAACCTACATATATAATATGGTTAGAAGAATAAATTTTATCACGTTGGTGTTGTGCATGGCATTTTTCTTTTCAGGAAATGCCGGGGCCCAGAAAGTAGCAGTTAAGACTAACTTGCTTTATGATGCCACTTCAACTTTAAACTTGGGGCTTGAATTTGGCCTGTCAAAAAAATGGACATTGGATGTATCCGGCAACTACAATCCGTGGACTTTCAATGACAACCGCAAAATGAAGCATTGGCTGGTTCAGCCGGAAGCCCGTTACTGGTTGTGCGAAAAGTTCAACGGACACTTTTTTGGTATTCATGCCCATGGAGGACAATATAATTGGGGCGGTATGTTACCCTGGGGATTCAAGGACGGGAAAATGTTTGGGATTGAAAGTAGGCAGATGTCCGAGCACCGGTTTCAGGGTTGGCTGGCCGGTGCCGGAATCTCTTACGGCTATCAATGGATACTCAGTAACCGCTGGAGTCTGGAGGCGTCATTGGGCGTAGGATACGCCTATCTGGATTATGGAAAGTATAAGTGTGAGAAATGTGGCGAAAAAATAAAAGACGAACATAGAAATTACTTCGGTCCTACAAAAGCCGCCATTTCTATTATATACATTATTAAATAATACCGTACAGCCATGAATAAAAGACTATATATACCCCTATTGGCCGCATTGTCGGCTACCCTTTCGTCCTTACCTTGCGATGCACAGGGACAGCGTACCTTATATAACGGACAAATTTCTGTACTGCCATCCGAACTCAGTCAGAAAGGTGATTCTCTTTATGTAAAAATGGAGTTCGATGTCCCGGTTAAGGATTTAAAAATCAGCAGCAGGCGTTCATTGACACTGATACCCGTTCTTGAAGGGGCAAACGGACGCATGACTCTACCGGCTGTACAGGTGAACGGTAAAAATCGTCATAAGGCATATCTGCGTAGCCGTGCGTTGGAAAAGAACAATGAAGCGGACGAAGAGCTATATGCCGTGGTACGTTCCGACAATCGTTCCGTGGTGCGCTATAACTATGAAGTTCCTTATCAGGAGTGGATGAAAGATGCCCGGTTGGATATTGTAGAGGACCTTTGCGGATGCGCAGGAACGAATAAAAGCTCTATGAGAAACCGGGTGTTCGATAATGTAACATTAGAAAACATAGACATCTATATACCCCAACCTCAACTTAGCTACATTCGCCCAAAGGCAGAAGCAGTGAAAAAGCGTAATGAAATAAAGGATGTGTATCTTGACTTTCAAATAGGCTCCGCGGTGATATTCAAAACGCTGAATAATAATGCCGCCGAGTTGGAAAGCATAGAAACGATGCTTCGTGAAATCCGTGCCGATAAGAATATTCAAGTACAAGGCATCCGGTTTAAAGGCTTTGCTTCTCCCGATGGGTCTGTAGCGTCTAATTTACGGTTATCCGATTTGCGTGCCCGTTCAATGATGAACTATCTTTTGCCCAGACTTGCTCTGAAAGATACTTCCGTCAAAGCAGAAGGTGGAGGTGAGGACTGGGAAAGCCTGAAACAACTGCTTGAAGCGTCAGATATTAAGGGTAAAGACCAGTTGCTCGACATTATCCACCAGTGTGGTACAACGGATGCTTGCGAACAGAAAATGAAGACTATAGCCGGTGGAGCACCTTATCGTCAAATGGCTAAGGAAATTTATCCGAAGCTACGCCGAACAATATGCAGTGTGGATTATACGGTACGTGGATTTACCGCTGAAGAAGCGTGTGAAATTATCAAAACCCGTCCTCAGCAATTGGACCTGAATGAAATGTATATGGTAGCAAACCAATACGAGCAAGGCAGCCCTGAATTCAATGAAGTATTCGAGATTGCGGTGCGTATGTTCCCGGAAGATGTCAATGCGAACCTGAATGCAGCAGCCTCGGCGCTCGTCCGTAGAGATGCGGTATCGGCTGAAAAATATCTGTCGAATGTCCGGGTACGGTCACGTATTCCCGAATATGATAACTCAATGGGCGTACTGTCCCTGTTGAAAGGCGAATACGACAAAGCCGAACAATACTTTGAAGCCGCACGTCAGGCAGGTGTAGAGACAGCAACCACTAATCTGGAAGAGTTGGCAAAGAAGCGTGAGAACGAAGCGGCTATACTGAAACAAAAGAGATAATCCATTTTATCTACTAAATACAATACTCTATGAACAAGAACGGATTTACAGACAAACTGGCGAAAGAGACAGGATTGTCTGCGGCAAAGGCTAAGGTCGTAACAAATGCTATGATACAGATTATAACAGAGGAAATGACGGGTGGTATTCCTATTTCTTTTATGGGCTTTGGCAGTTTTCTGCTTGTCCACCAGACGGAACGCCTGGCTCGCAATCCCAAGACAGGTGTGCCCGTTATGATAAAGGAACGCAAAACCGTCAAGTTCAAAGCAGGCAAAATATTGCTCCAAAACGTGAATAACAAATAAAGAATAAAGAGAAAATTACCGGTTAATATGCTCAATTAAAACCGAGAATGATAAATAAGTTATTAATTTAAAAATTTGAAAAGAATGAAATTCAAAAAGTATTTGCCACTGGCGATTGCATCGCTTGTAATGGTGGCGTGTAACAATGAAGAAATACCTACTAATGGTATTGATGGAGAAAACGGTGGAAACACCTGGGCTGCATTCAGCATCCAGTTGCCTAAAACGACCGGAACTCGTGCAGCAGATGCTACAAATGCTACAGCAGCAGAGACAGAAGTCAAGACAGTGGCTCTTTATATAGAGCAAAACGGACACTTGAACGGTAAAGTCTATAATCTTAGCGATTTTTCTAGTGATGCAGCTAACGATCAGAATGTGTACAAAGCTAAAATCGCTGTCCAAGCTGAGGAAGGTTCGGCTAAGGTGTGGGTTGTTGTGAACCCAACAACTGCTATGCATCAGCAAATTATGGCTTCTCCGGCAAATGAAGCATTCCATACTGCATTTACAACAACAGTAACCAAGTTGGCAGGCGGTTATTCTTACGCTACTGAAACAGATGTAACTAATAGCGGATTTGTTATGGCTAATAAAGAGACAAAAAACGTAACTCTGGTTGCTGTTAAAACTGAAAATGAAGCCGTTAACAATGGTAATGCAGATGATAACAAAAATCACTTTGTCATTAACGTAGAACGTGCAGTTGCAAAAGTGGCTGTAATTAATAAAAAAGCTACTTTGGCTGAGTTGAATTCACTTCCGGAACAAGGGGATTTTAGCGATATCAAATATTATGTTTCTCAGGTTAACACAGAAACATTTATGGCACGTAAGACTGACGCTACTGCACAACGCGAAGGAGCAAATATTATTACTCCGGGTAATGACCATGATGGAACAGGTACTGTTTTCGGAACAAAAATTATGGATGGAAATCCACTTCCGATTAATGGATTAACCGTATCAGGAAGTGCTCTTAACAGTATCTATGTCCTTGAAAATTCAATGTTAAATCCATTTGAACAGAATGCTACCCATGCAGTGATTGTTGCAACATGGACACCTAAAACTCTTTATCAGGCTGATGGTAACACCCCATTTACCAGTTACACTACCGGTGATAACTTCTGGTTTTACAATAGCAGATATTATGGTGAAGAACCCGCAGAATGTGCTGCCGGTAGCGGTCATGCAGATGCAGGGAAAGGTGATACTTACAAATGGACAAAAGGTAAATGCTATTACCGGGTTTATCTGTACGACAAATATACCGGAGACGCAAAATTCCATGATGTAGTACGTAATACTATTTACAATGTAAATATCGCCTCTATCAAGGCACCGGGTTCTAATTCAGATGTTCCTCCAGTTGGTCCTACTCCGATTCCGGAAGATGTATGGGTAACAGCGAATGTTGACATTCTGCCGTGGTCTTCTGCTAGCATGGACGATGTTGATTTGCACTAATAAATGATTTCGGGAAACTTCGTGGCATCTTCAACTGATGCCACGGTGTCCCCGAACATGTGAAATTTAAAATATAACATAATAGAAAAATATATGAAATTTCTACAAACATTATACGGCAAATTCCTGACAATGACCATGATTCTCCTGTCATTATCAGGCTGTATGAAAGAGGACTATCAGAACTGTCCTGTTCCCGATGGCCTTTTCCTGGCCCCGACTTTTACAATGCATACAGAAAAGGATGCAGCGGGAGGATATAGAGATATGTTCGGAGAAACGGCTCTGGAACAAACTGTATATGTGTTTGACCAATCCGGTCTGTTCTTTCGTCAAATTACGGAACACGGATTATTTAAAAACGGACACTTGACCCAGCTTGACCTGCCTGAAGGCAGTTACCGTGCCGTAATCTGGGTGAATGCAAAGGATAATTTTGTGCTGAACCGCGAGCCGGTGGAAGGCGAAACCTCTATCGATGATTTGATGATGCAGTTGCCAGAGCTGGCAAGCCAGACAATAACCAACCATTTCCCTCCGCTTTTATATGGAGCGACGGATTACTTCACTGTAGAAAAATCCACGACCCGTACAACAGATAAGGTGATACCTGTCAGCCTTATTCGTGATACTCACAAGATACAGGTAATTATTCATTGGAAGGATAAAAAAACGGGAGTCTTATGTGAAAAGACACACCATGCCGATGAAACCCGCGCCTATATTCTGGATAAGAACGGCGTTCTTGATTTTGAAAATAATGCAGGCCAATCTCCATGGCTGACCTATATACCAAGGTATTTCAGTGGTAATGAGCTGAAGCCTTTTCTTGAACCGAATCCCCAAGCAGCTATTGTGGCCACTGAGTTTTCTGTCCTGCGGCTATGGTTAAACTCTGAAACCAAGATCAATATCCGTCAGAAAACAGGTACCCAGGATGAAGTGACTGTTTACGAGGAGGATTTGATGCCGTTAATTAAAAAAGCGAAAATTTACGAGAATCAGGAGATTATTGACCGTACAGAAGAATTTGAGGTAATACTGACATTCGATTGCGATGACAATGATATCCCCGACGATAATACATCCTGGGTTACCAGTTCTATCTCGATTAATGGCTGGGTAGTATCAGATATGGATGATGAGGATATTGACCTGTAAGAGTAATCAGACTGAATAACAAAATTAAGATAAAAATATTGAGATAAAGATTATGCAAATAAAAAGGATATACCGTTGTTTCACACGTACAACAAGCATGATGCTCTGTTGCATGCTGACATTTGCAGCATGTGTGAATGAAGAAGCCCTGCCTTCTCCAGGAGAACAGGAGCCGGAAATGGTCAACCTCTCTATGGAGATAGCTAACCGGAGCGGCGTGCCCGGTTCGGACAGTGAGATAAAGAAGGTTCGTATTATTGCATTTGACAGCCGTAATGGTGGGCTTGTCTATAATGAACTTATTGACAATCCTTCCACCATGCCAGTTACAATCGAGATGTTGAGCGGGACCAGAGACTTTTATGCCATCACTAATGAGCCAGCAAGTCAAACCGCAGCCTTGGCGGATGTGAGATCACTTCAACATCTGCAAGCCATCAGGATTCCGTATAATGAGGTCGAACAAGTCACAACCTTTGTGACATTCGGATCACTGCTAGGAAAAGTTCTCCAACCAATGGTCACTAACCAAATAACGATAGAGAACAAGCGACTTGCCGTAAAAGTTGATTTGACTTTGAACGGCAAAAACTTCACTCCGGCAACATCGGTGTACTTTTCCAATTTACCGGATAATATCCCTTTGTTTGAAGTGCCTTACGAACCGGCAACAGGTAATAGTAAAAAAATAGAAGCAACCCCTCTGACTGACCCGGGAAGTGTTCCAACAGGTTATATCTGGTCAAGAACCGCAACAGTGGTATTGCCTTCCTACTTATTTACACCTGAAAGTGACGAGAGCAAGGCACCCTGCATAGTTGTGACACAAGGTAGTGGTAAAATCAGTGCCCCTATCGGGCATAAGGTTTCTGCTGATGATTATACCTTGAAAAGAAATCATATTTATAGTCTTACAGCCAATGTAGGTCCTGAAAGTTTGGTGATTGACGCACAGGTAAAAAACTGGACATCACTGCCACAGGACTATCCCGCCGGGGGTGGTAGTTTTTGGAAAGGACAACCGGAAGATACACGCGTAGGATTGAATAGTACCGATGGTACCGATGCTGATACAACGGCTACTTTCACAGCAACTCTAAACGCTAACGGGACGAATGTGCTTTTCAAGTGGTATCGTGTCAAGCAAAAGTCAAATACGGATTTTTCACTGGTAACAGAGGAAGTTACAGCAGGCATAGTCAGTAATGACCAAACTTCAAGCCTTACTTTAAAGGTAGACGGACTGGACGATGCCTGTATGGTTTATTGTGTAGCAAGTATTACAGCTCCGGATGGGAAAATAGACCGTCTTGAATCCAATTATGCCACATTCATGCCTGTAGGTGACTGGACTCAACCAACAGGAACTTATCCCGATATGCAAAATTGGAAAGCTCCCCTTAATGCACCTTTAGGTTCTACATGCCTTTTACAGGACACAAGAGATAATAAAGTATATCGTGTGAAGCTAATGGCAGACGGCAACTGGTGGATGATACAGGATTTGGCGTATGGGAATGCAAGTACTACGAATATCTATGATAATTACAGTTCAAGCAAGATGGTTACTGATCAAATAGCAACTGGAGCATATGGCGTTTGTAAATCTTCTGGAAATGCGACTGGTGGGTATATATATAACTCTTATGCCGCAATTCAATTGCCTCAAGGAACAGGTGCAGATCACAATAGTGGAACAGCACAAAAGACAGAGTTTGTCCAAGGGCTTTGCCCTGATGGATGGCATCTTCCTGGGAATATCAATAGTGAATTTAACGAAGAATGGATGATTTTACAAAAGACTTTAAAATGGGATGTAACAAAATCAGATGATATGATGAAAATGGTGTATAACGATGCCTACCATTTTAATGCTTACACTATGGATACAACCATTGATGCTGATTTTAATCCAGTCAAATCAATCTCATTTTGGGGTGGATATACCTCTGCTTTGGTCAGTAAAGTTCCCACTTTTATGAGTCTTGGATTTAGTGCTAATACTATGGATAATGGAACTGTTGTTGATCCGGGAGCAGCACTAGTAATTCAGAGTGCTATACCTATCCGTTGCCTTAGAAACTTCAAATAAAAGGATGATAATATGATGAAACAGAATAAACTGAATTTGAAATACGGTTGCGTTGCTTTGTTGGCTCTTGTACTATCAGCATGTAGCAACGAAACGGAAATACCAGAAATTCCGCAGCCAAGTCCTGAACGATATACAATCAATGTATCTGTTCGCTCCGGTGAACAGCATACACGGGCAACAAGTGATCTGATAGAACAGGAAAAAATAAAGCGTTACGATATTTTTATCTACAATAAAGATGGAGAAAAAGTTATCAAGTACTTATCCGGAACAAATTCCGACGGATTATCAAAAATATCGACGGATTTTGAGAGTACTTCGGATTTTACAAGCGATAAAGACGTATTCGTTGTTGTAAATAATTTCGCATGGGAGGGCAACGACAGCACAACGATGACAGCTATAGAAAAAACGCAACTGAAAGCGATGGAAATCACCTGTAATCAGAATATAAGCGGTACATCTGATGCTATGACTGCGTTTAAAGGCTATAAAAAGAACGATTCAGAAAACGAGCCGTTCGTGATGTCCGCATCGCGTACAGGATATAATTTTAGTTCTGCCGGTATGTCAAAACTTGAATTGGAATTAAAACGAACTTATGCCAAAGTTCTTTTGAAGTTCACGACAACGCTTGGTGGTGAGGATAGCGACAAGGACTGGATAGACCTGAAAACAATCCGGGTAAGAGCGATCAATCAAGTTCCAAAGACGGCCCGTTTGTTTAGCGAGAATGGCACCGGCTATACTCCCCAGTTGGAAAGCTATATTTATAAAGAGGATTCCATATATAACCTTTCTTCTATTAACGCCGATTTAACAAAAGGAATTTTTGGTTTCGACTCGTTTGCAGCAGATATCCTCGCTTTGAGGATTTTTCCGCAAGACCCTTCAGGTGATATAAACAACAAGTCCACCTCCCTGCTTATAGACTTTGAAGTTGGAGCAGTGGGATTGCCCAAGATTACCAAGAATTTCAAACGACTTATCAAAATAGGCGATGGTGCTAACGGTTACCAGATTGATCCCAATTACGCTTACGTAATTACTATCAGCTATGGTAAGACAACCAACAGCATAACTACAGATTGTCAAGTCGTGCCCTGGAATTTATTGTATTGGGAGCAAGATATTGAATCGAATTAATCAATTCAATAGATATTATATAAACAAGAAAAATGGATAGTTCTGCATTAACTGTCCACACATTAGTATTAATTAAAAACAAAGAAAAATGAGAAAATTACTTGTGATTTGTTTAATGGCTTTTTCAGCCGGTTGTCTTAATGCACAAACCAAAACAGAAACTATTAAGAATGTAGAAACTAATCGTTTTTTTGATAACTGGTTCATCACTGTAGGTGGTGGAGCACAAGTTTACTTTGGGGATAATGACGCACAAGGGGCGTTTGGTAAACGTATTGCCCCAACGGTGGATGTTGCTGTAGGTAAATGGTTTACTCCCGGACTGGGATTACGCCTGGAATACAGCGGACTCCAAGCTAAAGGATTTGGTACGCAGAATGCAGCATATACTTACGGAGCGGCTATTGATAAAGGATATTACAAACAGAAATGGAACATGATGCACCTGCATGGTGATGTGTTATTCAACCTGACAGATATGTTCTGCGGATATCGTGAGAACCGGGTTTACTCTGCAATTCCGTATGTAGGTATGGGCTGGATGCACTCTTATGACCGTCCGAAAACAAATGAACTGGCTGCAACAGTGGGTTTCATCAACCGTTTCCGCCTGTCATCTGCTTTGGACCTGAATCTGGAAGCAAGAGGAACCTTGGTGAATGACCGTTTCGACAGTGAAATGGGCGGTAAGGGAAAAGAAGGACTTGCTGCCGTAACGGTAGGTCTGACTTACAAGTTCAAGCAACGTGGTTTCCAGAAAGCTACCGTGCGCACCGTATCTACCGGTATCAGTGAAAGCGATATGCAGCAACTCAGAGATCGTCTGAACAATATGCAGAGAGAAAAGCAGATGTTGGCAGACGAACTGGAAGCCGCACGTAATAAAAAAGCGGATGTTGTAGTTGAGAAACAATTGGCGGTCGCTCCGAGAATTATCCTATTCCCTCTGGGCAAGAGCACGCTCAGCAAACAGGAACGCGTGAACCTGGGCTATTTTGCCAAGCTGATTAAAGAAGGACCAGCAGATAAGGTTTATACCATTGTGGGATATGCGGACAACAAGACCGGTAGTGCGGCTGTGAACGAGCGTTTGAGCAATGAACGTGCAGAGGCGGTTCGTAATGCCCTGGTATCGGAATTTGGTGTAAAGGCATCACAACTGAAAACTGAAAGTAAAGGTGGCGTAGATAATATGTATTATAATGACGAAACACTTAGCAGAGCTGTAATTGTAGAATAAACCAGTTAGTAGTATAAATTAGTTTTGTTTGTGTTTGTTTTGTTCAGAGCCCCTGCTACCTACCTAAACCGTCTTATAGCGATAAGAATTGAAGGTATCAGGGGTTCTTTTCATTGAATAACAACCATATAAACTTAAATAAATTATCGTATGAACAAGAAGTTATTAGTTGAAGCACTCGGCACAGCAGTATTAGTGCTTATGGGGTGCGGATCAGCAGTAATGAACGGCGGTGCGACAAGCGTAGCCGCAGTATTAACTATCGCAATGGCGTTCGGCCTTTCGGTGGTAGCCATGGCATATACCATCGGCGGTATTTCAGGATGCCACATCAATCCGGCAATTACCCTTGGGGTATGGCTTTCCGGACGTATGAGCGGAAAAGAGGCGGGGTGCTATATGGCAGCGCAGGTTATCGGTGCATTGGCAGGTTCGGGAATCCTGAGTATCCTCGTTATGGGATTGGGAACGGAAGGTACGGGAGCCAATATGTATGCTGACGGATGTCTGCTTCCGGCACTGGTAGCGGAAACGGTATTCACTTTTATTTTCGTACTTGTGGTACTAGGAACCACTTCAAAAATGAATGACGCACCTAAATTCGCCGGTCTTGTAATCGGACTGACATTGGTATTGGTGCATATCGTATGTATCCCCGTAACGGGCACTTCGGTTAACCCGGCACGCAGTATCGGCCCGGCTTTGTTCCAGGGAGGTGAAGCTCTTTCACAGTTATGGCTATTTATCGTAGCTCCTTTTATAGGAGGCGCACTTGCCGCAATCACATGGAAACAGCTCGAAAATAAGAAGTAAATAACGACATCAAACTTTCTGCTGTGTAACCGGTGCAAGGGGGATTATACACATTGTTTAATTAAATCATCAATTACTATGGATGCACAAAGAATAAAAAAAATAGAAAAAAGTAATCGTAACGCTATTTATCTGTATATAAATGCTGATTACTGTACTGCGTATGAATTTTCAGCTTACCTGCTTAGTAAACTTTTAGAAGGATTGAAGCTGGATGAAATGCGAGTCCCTACAGTTGGGGCAATCTTCTATTTCGTCAAATTGCCGATTGAAAATATAGTCAAACATTTTTCGGGATACAACGTAACGGTGCAGGATGAATATATAAGAATTGTCCTTAATGATGAAGTTCGCTGCCCAGGATGGCGGAACTGTTTTGATGAACTGAAAATACAACAGCAGAAAGATAACAACAAACTTGGAGAAGCGATCCTCGGATTTTTCCGTCTGGGCAAATAAAACAGTAAAATTTGAATAACAGAATATATGATGAAGAAATTGATTAAACAATTGATACCGGCTTGTTTCCTGTTTCTCGGGGCATTTGCTTCGTGTACATCCGAAAACGAGCCGGATTCCGTTGTTCCGGCATCGGGCATCAGCCTGCGCTTGCAAACGTCGGCAGGCAGTACACGTAGTTCCGTTGATACCGGAACAGAAGCGGAGAATAGCATTAAGAATGTTCACCTCTGGTTCTTTGCCAGTGACGCATCGGATACGGACAAGGCGTTGTTCTACACAAAGAAAGAGGACTTGTCCGCGACTGGTGAACTGGTATTGAGTTATACGGACGAAGTACTGAGATTGCATAATATGCATTCTGAAGGAAGTTATGAATTGTTAGTAGTCGCCAACCTGCCAGCAGATGCAATGACAATCGGGAAAGCTACTACACTGGATGAATTGAAAAATTATGTCTATTCAGCAGCTTCATCCGGTCGGCCGCATAATCCCTACACAATGACCGGAAGTACAACCGGAGCACACGATTTCTCAATAGACAGCCAAGTGAGCATTCCGTTACTCCGTGTGGCTTCACGATTGGATGTTAAAATAATTAATGCCACAGGAAAAACATTACAGGTGGATAAAGTGAGCATTGTCAATGACCAGCAATCCGTACAACTTTTTGCTCCGGCATCCGGTGCGGCTGCACCGGCTTCAAATCCATTTGAGGCAGCGGTTAATATGAATAAAACATCCACTACAGCCGATAAAGAAGAGTATTCCGGCTATGTTTATGAAAACCGGAGTACTACTTCGACGGATGTGGTGATAGAGGGAAGTGTTGACGGAATAGCTAAGACCTGGACTGCGAAACTGATGCCTGAAGGTTCGCCGACATTGCCAAGGAATACGATTTGTGAAGTGACGCTGAATTTGAAAGAGAGTGCGCCGGTGGTTCCTACCGATATCAAGTTTTCTTTGAAAGGTTGGAATACTGAAATGCTAAATACAGAAATATCCGCAACTTTTCTTGAATTGAATAAAATAAGTCTGGGAGTGGAATATGTGTTAGGGGGAGTTGTTGGAGTTAAAAGCGATGCAACAACAGTCCATGTAGATTGGAGCAAAGCTCGCGGTTTCTATCTGTCCGGTCATGAAAGCGAGACGGAAGCAGTTGTTACATTAACGCAACAAAATGCAGCCTTATTATTTTATTTCCAGGGGGAAGCGGATGATATAATTCCAGACGGTATAATTACGGTTACTGCTGGAAATCTCCGTCAACAGATAGATGTAAGCAAGATTAAAAACAATTTGATATTCCATATAAAGTCAATAGAGATAAATGGACATGCTATCTCAGAAGGTGATATAATACCTGCTGATTATTGGGGTAGTAGTAAAGACGAATTAATAAAAATTGTTGCTGCAACAAATGTACAATGGGGGTACAGAATTAGAGGATATATGCCATTAATAAATTCGAATATTATTGAAATGGATGGCGGATCAACATATAATGGAATATCGGGAGGAGATTCATCTCCGGATAATCCAATGGCTTTAGAAATGACCAATATAAAAACAGCAGGGCTGGAAGACTATTTGCCGGTCTATGTTACAATGGACTTCTTTTTGACTACCTCTGAACCTGGGGCAGAACCCTATAAATTGAAAACTATTCATTTTACCATTAATAATTAGAACATCTTATGAAGCAAACATATCTTACGAAGTTAGCTATCTGGTTTGGGCTCTTATTTGTTTTAAATAGTTGTACCGACAATTACATGTCTCCTATTGAGAAAGGGAATTTTTCGGTACTTACCCTCCAATTACCCAAAGAAACAGAAGTGAGTATTAATACCCGCTCTGTTAGTAGTGAAAATGCAATTGAAGACATACTGGTGGTTCTTTTTCAAAATGGACAACCAAAGTATCAACAGTTTTTTAATCCAGCTATAAATGACGATGCACTATCAATTACTATAACGGATTTTTCGGTTCAATCAAGAGATAGCCTTTTTGTTTATTGTAATACTGGGATAACTACAATAAATGCTACCAGTGCAGACGAATTGGCTGAACAATTAGTTATAAACAATGATGCCAGAAAATTGCCAATGTATGGTGCAGGTGAAGTAAACGAGGTCAATTCGATTTCTATTGAATTAGAATACTCATTGGCAAAAGCTACTGTAGTCTGTTCGGCAGCAGGTTTTACTATAAATAAGTGGAAGGTCAGTAATGTACCTTCAAATGGGTTCATAATGGAAAGGGCTAAGGGATATCCTTCTCAAGTAAATCTGAAAGAAGAAGTGTCACCCGTAAATGGAACAGCGTATATTGTTCCTCGTATTGATAATAGTAGTAGTACAGGTAAAGAAAGAACCTATATTTTGGTTGAAATGAGCGATCAAAAATGGTATAAACTTGATTTTTATAACCATAGCGGAAATCTGGATATGGGAGATCAGGTTCCTGTGTTAGATATACAGAGAAATACGCACTATTCTTTTGAGATAACAGAGATTAAAAGTGCCGGTTATACTACAGAGGAGGAAGCTGCTGCCAATGATGGCAGTAATGTCATATATACAATGGAAATAACCAATGGACACGGCGTTTCTAACGGACAATACAGCCTCCTGCTCGATAATGAAAAAATTGTTCTGTATCCCGTAGATGACCAACACAATGAAATGGATGTCCTGACTGTTTCCGCCATTATTCCCAAACCGGAAAATACATTGTCAACTTATTATGCTCTTATAGATAATCCGGGGAAAAATATTAAAATATTAGACGAATTATCGCAACCAACTGATACTCTTAATTTGATGAATAGCGGTTCTTTAACAACGGAGAATAGCTCGCGTACAATTAAGCTACAGTTTTCCACCGCCAATGTACAAGATACCTATCTGGAGATACATTTAGGAAATATAGTTAAAAGGATTCCTATTACTGTGGAATCCTCCAATTGCTATTTAATGGATTTTGCGACTAAAACAGGGAGCCGATTAGTAATTCCTGTAATTCAAGCTAATAAAGACGGGGTAAAGCGCATTTCTCCAGATGACGATTTGGATGCCTGTATTGTATGGTCAGATCAGTCTAACATTACAGAATCCAATTTGCATGTGGAATATAATAAAGATAAACAATGGATTGAGGTTGTAAATGATATTACATTTACCGGAAACGTAATTATAGCGATAAAATCTCAAAATATTATTAAGTGGAGTTGGCATATTTGGGCACTGGATGCCAATGTGCTGGTATTTGACTCGAAACATGCAGTTTATGATTTTCTCCCTGAAAAGAGAAATGTTTATAATGATTATATTTTTATGGATAGAAACCTGGGAGCATATACTTTGGAGAAAGACGGACGAGTAAGTGATATGGGGCTGCAATATCAATTCGGTAGAAAAGACCCATTCCCTATTGGTACGCCTCTTACTCCGTTGACCATCTACCATAACGGTACGTCATTTACTATGGATGGAAATCATCCGGTATGGGGAGTTTGCAAAATTGAACGGGACTTTAATAATAATCTTGAATATTCCATACAGAATCCTATCCAGATGATAATTGGTAATCACGTAACTTCCCCTACTTCAACAGGAAATGGAGATGGAGATAACTATGATTGGTACACCAATGATTTTTCTTCCATGAATGGTAATTTATGGTTGACTAAAGATTTACAAAAGACTGCTTACAACCCCTGTCCTATAGGCTGGACCACTCCGTATGGGGGACAAATCGGACCATGGTACGGGATACATATCTCTCATGGTTCGTTAAGCGATAATGGCGTTACTTTCTCAGATGCCGGATATTTTCCTTATTCACCGTATTATACTAAGGATGGAAAGTATCAAATGTTAGATAAATCGACACACCTATGGTGGGGATATTACAATAGTAACCGTAATTCAATGACTTCATTTTATTCCAATAGGGTTATTGTTGCTAGTGTGGATGTGAGGGCATCAACACATCATGTAAGATGCGTACGTGAATGGTAATTGTTTTAGATATATTTCGTAATATATGTCTATATATTTTCAAAAAGCGTTTAATTAATAAGCAAATTCGCTTTATGATTGATGTTATTTTTGTTATAATTTGCTTTATTTAAAATATTTCAATAAATTTGTGAATAGCACAACAGACATGATACCCTGAAATATGGATGTTAAGCCTTAGTATTAATTTTATAACAACTCATCTCAATGAGAAAGTATCTATTTTATCTACTGGCATTACTCTTTGTAACTGCCTGTAATGATGAGTTCGGCAACAATGACCCGAACCATGGCGAGAATTTACCATTCGGTACAAATGCCAAGTTTCTGCGGTTGCAGGATGATAGCACCAATGTTGCCGGAGTGTTGGAAATCAAGGCTAAAACGCCAAATGTAAAACTTAAATGGATGGTGTCGTCTGAATGTAATCTGGACACTACGATTACTGAAGTACGACTTTCAGGAGGTCGCTACCAATTACCTATTAAATGGGCTGGCAAATTGAAAGACGGAATGTACGGACCAATATCATCCGCATATATTGCGGGAGTACAGGTTATTTCCGGTGAGGAGTCAAAATATGTACCACTCGTTTGGGCAGATGAGGTGGACTCATTGGAGATTATAAAACGGGTTGAAGAACAAAATATTATGACCAGATCCGGTACAGGTGAATTTGCAACTGAAATAATAACTTTGTTAGATTCGGTTCCTTTTCAGTTAGATAAGGATACTTGCGGGAAAATCAGATTTGAAACTTCAGCCGCACTACTTCTGACTGCGAAAAATGAATTAACAGATCTTGTCAATGAAAATAATTTTAATTTGGATATTAGCAAAATCAAATCAACTTATATTGGTTCACCTAATAGCCTTGACTTTTTATGGACCGATGCTGGTGCTCCTGAGCAGGACTTTATGGGGCATGTGAAACTCATCCCCGCAGGGTCAACAATAGGAAAATACGTTTATTTTCAATATAAAGTCCCATCTCCTAAGAAGTGGGAATTTATTGAATGTATTCCTGATTCGTTGAGTACGCTTCCTGCCACAGGTGCTACGGTAGTTGTTATTGCAAATACTAACCGTGAATGGAGTCTAAAATACCGTAAAGAAGACGGAACGGTAATCGAATCGAAGAGTCAAGGTACAGCATCCGGCGAACAGTCTTTGTTGATTAGAATTCCTGATAACACTAGCTTGATAAGTAGGAATATTTTAGTAGATGTTTATTCCCAAAATGAGCTTGATAGAACACTTCGGTTTACCCAGCAAGCAGCAGAAGGTAGCTTTACTATTGTTTCTGTTGTACCAAAACCAGAAGATGGAGAGTTGAGCGCTGTGGAACAAAAGATTAAGGTCACTGTAGATACTGCCCGTGACTGGTGGATTTCTTATGGTGGGAAAAAAGAGAATTTCCTTGATAGTCAAAATGAAGGAGAAGTGACCATTCCCGCTAATGACGGAACTACCACTCGGAGTATTGTAGTAACAGTCGGATATGACAACACATTAGTCGGAACTTACACTTATACGCAAGGCATAGGGAACGAGTTGACATATAACGATAGTGATATGCCAACCAAGATACCTGTTGACGGAGGTACTTATACGTTCTTATTTGAAGGAACTTATGTCGGAAATTTACAGGTTCGAGCAGTATTAGCTGATGGTACAATTGTTGCGACAAGTCCGAGCACTACTAATAAGCAACCTGTTTTGACTATACCGAATAATTATGGCAGCAGAGAAGACCTCAACCTAAAGTTTGAATTTAAAAAAGGAACTGAGGAATGGGCACCATTAGACGAAGTACGTGTACAGGATAAGGCTATGTTCGATTTCGATGTTCTGCCCACAATAGATATTCCACGTGAAGGCACTACAGTTACAGGATCATTTACAGGGACATTTAGAAGTAGCATTAAGATGAAAGCTGTAAGTGGTGGTGTTACTTTAGCTGAAAAAGACGGAAGTACCCCAGGAAATGTGAATTTACCGATTCCACGTCTTGATGGAACAGAAGACCGTGAAATTGAATTTTTCTATAGTCTTGATAATGGAACAACATGGATATCAATGGGCACAAGAACGCAGGTTGCTGGCACTATTATTGTAGGGACAGTGACACCGACAGGTATAATTCCATCAGAAGGGAAACATTATAATTGTTCATTCTCGGGAACATATCCGGCAGAAATTACATTCCGGGCAAGGACAGGTACCACTGAACTCGACAGTCAGAAAGGAAAATTGCCAATAGTATTTGAATTAGAGATTCCGGCTAATTCTACAAGCGGACAGAGAGAAATTATATTTGAATATAGCAAAGATGGTACAACCTGGATTCCTGTCGAAACAAGAGTGCAGACTTCAAATGTACCCGTTGAAGGCGGAGATAACGAAGTCGGTGAATTTGATAAAGAAGGCGATATAAACGGCGGAGCCGAGTTGTAACAGTTAAGTTTATTTATGCTTGCCGGTAGTTAGGGTATCACTACCGGCAACCTGTAACATAAAAAAAGAATAAAATGAAAAAGCATAATTTATATACATGGATGGTCATGTTATTAGCCTTTCCTATATGGATGGGGTGTAGTAGTGAATCAGACGAATATAAGGGAGAACAATCAATCCCGACGTATAATGGACCATTAACTCCTGTACAGATTTCTGTACAGGGCGTAAATGAAGGTAACCTAACCAGAGCGGTTGAGCCTAAAATGATTTTTTCACAACCGTTAAACAAGAATCGAGATACGGGATATGATATTGTAACTACTATCGAAGCAATTGAAAATCCCAGTACACGTGCCAATGTCCCGTTAAATAATATGCGTTACCGCCTGCTTGCTTATCGGGGAGCTATTTCAACAACAAATTATGCCGGACAAGGTGATTTTGAAACCGATAATGCAGGAAAGGCAACCATTGTAGGCGATCAGCTCTTTTTACCCGCCGGTGAATATTCATTTGTCTGTTATTCATACGGGAACAAAGAAGAGATTCCTGTGTTCGATGGAACTTCCACCCTACTATCTGTTGAACAGGGAGATGATTTTATGTCCTGTATTCAAAAAAACATAACTGTTGAAGCAAGTCCGGAAGGGAACTTTGTTCTCAATAACACTTTTGTACGTCAGTGTACACGTGTTCTTTTGGAGGTTTCAGCTACCGGATTCCCTGATAATACGATTAGTGCATGTGCCGCAACGATGAATACCATGAATGATAATGAGTTAAAATGGGATTTTAAATCTTCCGCTTCACTGCCCAATAGCGGGACAAGCGGTAATGCTTCATTTACGTGGACTACATTAGATAATGATGTTGTAACCAGTGACTCGCGGATCGTTTTACCTATCAGTATCCGTAACTTGTCCATAATGTTAACAGAACTGACTATAGGCGGAGAGGTTCTTGATAGTACCATTGTGAATATTCCTAATGTCCTGTTGAATCCCTCTAAAGAGTATAAAATAAACATGGCATTAGATCGTGATTATATACCCGTAGGCGGTTATAAATGGGCTAAAGGTAACATATATAAAGATGCTAACGGTTTTCATTTCGAAGTGACACAGGAGGCTTACCATACAGGTGAAACAGGTGGAAGTTATTTTGATTGGAACACTCAGGATATAGGAGTAGGTACATATAATCAAGTTAATTATAACTATGACAATGACCCGTGTGCCGGGATTGCTCCCAAGGGAACTTGGCAGACTCCTTCCAAAATTGAAGTTAATGCGTTGATTGATGCAGCTAAGCCTGAATGGGAAAATTCAGGGACGTGGTTTGGAATCGCACCTAATAGGGTTTTTTTGCCTGCGAACGGTTTACGTAGTCCGGATATCCCCGTATCAATTCAAGGTGAAGGAAGTCTTGTTTATTATTCTTTAAGAGATGATTCTCAGGCTCCTTATTATTACAGTGCAGCCTTAAATCTGTTGAAAGGTTACGCTGGCGTAACAGATAATGTTGAAAGAACTATTGGTATGCCTATCAGATGTGTTAAAATTGAAAGGTAACAACCTATAGTATATCTTAAAATGAATAATCCTTAGTCCGGCTATATAGTTGTCGGATTAGGGATTATTAGTCATTAAAAAATAGATAAAATATGAAGAAGAAATATGAGTACAATTTTTCTTTAGTGCTTATCATCCTTTTCTCGTTTGCTTTTATTTGTTGTGAACATGATGAAATGAATGATACAAAAAATAAAAAAGCGAGTATGGAAATTCCTGTCGATTTTATAAAATTGATAGATGATAGTACGAATGTAGCTGGGTTGGTGGAAGTCAAATCTTCGATTTCCCAATTAAATGTAAGATGGAACATACCGCCAGAATGTAATATAGATACCACACAGACTGTATTTGAAACGAACAATGGAAGATGCCAAATTCCTGTTAAATGGATAGAGAAAAACAAAGAGGGAATATATGGTCCGATGACCAAAGCCTTTGATGGAGGATTACTTGTATCTACGGGTGAACTTTCGCAATACGTTCGTTTGATATGGGCAGATGAAGTCGATTCGACTAAAATTACCAGTCAAAAAAATATAGCAACCAGAAGTACAGAACCTCTTCCTCGGAATATTATAATTGAACTTACTCCAGAAACAGTTGATATGGACAAGGAAGTCGGTGGTGGCATTTATGTTGACTATTCAGGTGCCCCGGTCGTTTATGTAGATCGAAGCCGTATTCCCGCCTCGTCTCTTATTGATAAAACTAAAATTGATATGTTTCTGAATGCTCCAGGACCAATTCTATTAAATTGGATTGATGGTAAAGCACCTGACGCTAACTTTTCAACAATGTTACGTTTCACGGCAGGCGATATAACAAAAATTGGATATATAAATTATGTTATTGAGCAAGAAACACCTGCCATCTGGGAATTTATAGATTCTACTCCAAGTGAAGGCAATACAGTTTTAGCAAATGAGGCGAACATTATTGTAAAAGTGAGAACGAATAAACCATGGAGTCTGGAGTGTGAACAGGGACTTACTTCTCCCGTGAGCGATTTGGGGACTGCCTATGAAGTGAGATCGTTAGTCATGCCTCTTCGCAATAATACAACTTCCGATCAGCGTGAAATAAAAGTTTTGGTAAAATCGCAAGGTATTCTCCAAAAAACATTAATTTTCACTCAAATGGGTCAAGGACAAACTGGAGTTCTTGATTTTCTGAGTGCTGTTCCTGTGGATAAAAGCACTTTGCCTGGTGAAACAACTTCGGTTGATGTGACTGTGCAGAGTGATGTCGCATGGTGGATAAAATGCGATTGTGGTAAACGTATGGACTACCCGGCTAGCGCATTAGGGGAAAAAACCGGTACAGTAACAATTACAGAAAACACTACAGGGGAACCACGTGTAATAACTGTCACAGTGGGTTATGGTGATAAAGTGGTTAAAACTCTAAATTATGTACAAAATGTTTCGGGAGGAATTGATCCTAATGCCACACTCGTTTATGACAGTTCTACACTTCCGACTGGAAATATAGCAAAAGATGGTGGAACATATACTTTCACTTTTACAGGAACATATACTGGTGAAGTACAAGTCAGAACGCTGATAGATGGGGTAGCACAGACTCCGGGTGCATCCGTGACTAATAAACAACCACAGACAAGTGTGCCTGCAAATACACTTACCACTACACGTAATATTACTTTTCAGTATAAACGTGCGGACGGAGATTGGACAGCATTGCCAGCCAGTACAAATCGTGTACAAGATGGAAACGGTGGAGGCGGTGGCGATACGCAAACATTGACTTATGTGAGCAGCACCTTGCCAACGGGGAATATTCCTGCAAGTGCAACTGTATATACTTTCAATTTTGAAGGTGGATATACGGGACAATTTAGAGTCCGTTCGGTGAATGCTGACACGGGTGAAGTCCTTTTCAATGGCCCGATAGGTACCACTCATAGCCCGAAAGTAACAGTTCCCGCAAATACGGCTGCAACTACCCGGAATATCAAATTCCAGTACCGGATGATTGATATTGCAAGTTCTTCCTGGATGGATTTGCCAGCTTCAACTGATAGAATCCAAGATGCTGACAATGAAGGGGACACTCCTAGTGGAGGCAATATATCGCTTATTACAATTTCTCCCCAAGGTGACCTTTCAGAATATGGTGCGGAGTTAAAAGCTTCTTTCCAAGGAAGTTTTAAAGGGAATATTGATATACGGGCAATTTCCGGAAGTGAAGTATTAATTACTGCATCTGGAAAAGTTAACACATCAATACCTTTGTCAATCCCTCAGTTGTTCGGGCTCAATCGTATTATAATATTTGAATATAGCCTTGATGGTGGAATAAACTGGCTTGAAATAGAGCGACGTAATCAAATAAATGAGACATTTAGTGCAGGATTAATTCAACCAAGAGCCTCTACAATACCGGCTGGAGGACAAGCTCTAACTTGGTCTTTTCAAGGTACTTATTCACGAAAGGTAATATGGAGGGCTTATACAATGAAAGAGACTTTGGCTGAAATCACGGCAAACGGCCCTACTTTATCCTTGATAATCCCTGAAAATAATACAGGTGAAAGTCGAACAGTCAATTTTATGTATAAGTTAGAAGGACGAGGATGGACAGGCATGGAAACCAGAGTACAACTTGCTGAATAAATCAAGTAATTATAATAAAAAAACGCGTAATGAGAAAGTTATTTTTTGTAACATATTTAATTTTAAATTTGATGCTATGGGATCATGTAACAATGAGAATTTTGCCCCGATAGGAGCAAAAGAGTTCAAGGTTAGTACAGAAGTATTAACGTTAAAGAGCGATAGTACGGCAATTGCAGGTACTATAGAAATTTTGGCTGATGTGCCAGAAGTTGACGTGGAATGGATTACCACCCCACATTGTAAACTAAATACCCACCTAACCAAATTGTACTTGGAGGATGGTAAAACTGTATTGCCGATAGAATGGCTTAAACCTTTTGAAGATGGGGAACAATACCTTGCAGGTTTGTCATTTAATGCTGGAGTCAAGATTATGGCAGGAAATGAGACTAAGCATGTTTCTTTGTTGTGGGGTAAGGATAGTAACACTAGTATCCACGAAACACAGAAAGAGATGACTAAAGTTGTAAATGATTCCAAAGCTTCTGATATATCAGTATCTCCGCTTACTGTGAATATGAATTATCAAACAGGAGGTGCTATTATAGTAACCCTAACTAATGTGGCATCTGCTATTGTTGATTATTCAGGTATTACATCTAACATGAATATTGACTTAACAGCATTACCTAACGTGTTGACGCAATCGACAGTGTTGCTTTTTTCATGGAAAGGAAGTGCTCCAGCAATCAGTTTTAAGACTACTGTTACCATTTATGGTCAAAATGTTCCTGCTGTTAATTTTGATGTCATTTACAATGCTTCTGATAATCCCGATCCTGGTCCCGGTCCTGACCCTAGTGATGATTTGAAAGTTAGTACTATTGTCCCCGCTGGTAATATTCCTGATGAGGGCGGTGCTTATTACTGTAATTTTACCGGGACATTTACAGGTACAGTGCTCTTCCGTGCTACAAAGGATGGAGTTGAAGTTGGCAGAACTAGTGGAGGCGTTCCGTCTTTACTGAATGTTCTTATTCCAGAAATGTTGGGAGACAGCACCAGTGCGGTTATTCGATTTGAATACAGCAAGGATGGAGGTAACACGTGGATTTTAATAGAATCTAGAACTCAGAATAAGGAAAGCTTAGTTATTTATCCTGTCGAGCCTTCTGGTTATATTCCTTCAGGCGGAGCTACGATGACATGTGCTATGTATGGTACTTATTCAAAGAGAATTACTTTACATGCTCGAATAGGTGCTACCATCATAGCAAGTACCACTGGTTCGGTTCCGTCAACACTTTCACTGCAAATACCTGCAAATACGACTAAGGCTAATCAGGTGATATATTTTGAATATAGCAGAAATGGTGGTCCGTGGAGAACTTTGGAGATAAGAAGACAATTAGCAAATTAATTATAAATAGATAAAAGATGAAGATACTTAATTCTTTTAAATGGAAAGTTATACTTGTTTTGGGAATTGTACTTCCCATGTTTATAGCTTGCCAGCAAGATGAAAATTCAGAAGTTTTGAATCAAAACCCAAACTTATATGTTGGGGCTGATTTCTTAAAATTATCAAATGACTCAACAGGTGTAGCCGGACATTTAACGATTCAGTCTAATGTACCTGAAGTTCATTTGAAGTGGAATACTGATTCATTGTGCAATCTGGATACTACCCAAAACATCATTTCCTTGAAAAATGGAAGATTCTCATTACCTATCAAATGGCATGAGAAACTGGGTAATGGAAATTATGGACCTGATGGAATGGCTTTTAAAGCTGGTGTTAAGATTACAGCTGGAGAATATTCCCAATATGTTCCTCTGATTTGGGCAGATCAGGTAGACTCTATGAAAATCAGGGAATCTTTGGTGAGAACAAGAGCTGTCGGAGATGTGATGCCATCAGTTGAAACACCTGGCGTATTTCCAACAACTCTCACTCTGAGTGAAGAGAATGGTGGAACTATGATGATAAATTTAGGTGGCGAACCATTCGCAATCTTAGATTTTTCAGAATTCACCTCAGATCTGAATCTTGACCTTTCTCAATTTCCAACAAGTATTACACAAAACACAGTACTTAACTTTAAGTGGAAAGCAGGCGGTGCACCAGCATTCGGATTTGAAGCACGCGTTGTTGTTATGGTTCCAGGAGTATCTTTCCATGGCGTAGTTCAATATCTCAAATCCACGCCTCAAGTTGAAATTTCCGCTAGTCCTACTTTGCTTGCAATTGGTGGGGGACAAGGAGCCAAGGCTTCTTCTGTAATAACTACTAATGATACACAAGGATGGATTGCAAGTGTGACAGAAGGCAACTGGTTTACGGTAACTCCTTCAGGTACTAACGGGGCGAGATTGGAGGTGACATCACTTTCTCCAAATACTACTGGAGTCACCAGAACTGGCACTATAACAGTAACAGCAAAATCAAACCCATCTTCAAAAGTAACTATTACAGTTACGCAGACGCCAATGACTAATATTACATTATCAGCTAATCCTGCAAGCTTAAAGCTGGGTACGTCTTCAGGGTCTAGTGCATCATCGATTATTACTACTAACGACCCATTAGGATGGACTGCCGTAAGTAGTGCTAGTTGGTTATCGGTTACAGCTAGCGGTTTTAATGGAAGTAGTCTAACGGTAGCAAGCAACTCAACGGGAAGTTCACGTACTGCGACAGTAACGGTTACTTCAGTAACAGATCCTAGTAAGAATATTATAATATCAGTAACCCAAGCAGGTGTCTATAACTTAAAGGTTATGACTGTTGGATATCAGACTATTGGTACTTCAAGTATACAATTAGGTGCTTATAAAGGTACTCCTTTATATACTACAGGGCTGCAGGCTTTGCTTACATCTAATTTTGGCCCTTATACAGCTGCTCCCTACACATTTACTCATTATAATTATTATAACGGAGGTTATCTGGGTTCAAATAATAGTAAAGACTATACTAATGTTGGAACACTGTTAAGACAGTATGATATCGATATCGCTTGTCTCTTTGATGATTATAATGCAAGTCCAACAGCAGCACAGGCAAGAGATATTTTAGCATGGCTTGATGAAAATCCTAAGAGAGCCTTAATTATGAGTATATCTTTTGCTACGTCAAATATAGAAATAACTAATGCTTTAGGATTATATGATAGAAAATATAGTGGTGAGGGATATGCACTCAATGTAGCGACTGCATCATATAATAATCCGACTTTCCAATCAATAATGCTGAATGGTACGTTTGGAAACGTTTATAATGGAAATTTTAGAACAGTAGATGCCGCTTATCTAACATTCACAGTTCAAGACTGTCAGAATGCAGGTTTTGTACCGCTACTAGTAACTTCAAAAGGTCGGGTTATGATTGCTATACATCCGACAAAGCGCATATTCTTTACTGGAGAAACTCAATTTTATGCAAACGGAGTGGTAAATACAAATGGCTCTTTGTCTCCGACTGGCTATGGACCATACCCTCAACTTATGGCCAATCTTTGGGCTTGGATATGTAATACAATAACTTCTAATTGATAATCAATTGTAACCCGGGTATACCCCCGGGTTACTTATAATATAATGAAGAAAATGAAATATTTAGCACTTTTGTGGTATTTAGGACTGACTTTACAGTTTTTCTTTTCATGTGCTAATGAAGATGACACATTTGTCAATAATGTCACTGGCTTAGAAACCAGTGCCGATTTATTAAAATTAACGGATAATGGAACTTTTATTGCAGGTGAATTGTCTATCGCTTCTGATGTTCCAAATGTTAAATTAGTATGGCATACGAATGAAACATGTAATTTGGATACAACCCTTTCGTCAATTACGCTCAAAAATGGTCGGTATACCCTACCTATCAAATGGCAAAAAAGTATATCTGATGGTAAATTTGGTCCTGAAGGTATAGCATATAAAGCTGGTGTACAGATTATGGCAGGTAAATATTCTAAATATGTTCCTTTAATATGGGCAGAAAAAATTGATACAACTAAAGTAATGGAGTCAATATCTACTACCAGAGCCGCTGGAGACATTATACCCAGAATTGTCCAAATTGAATTGATCCCCGTAACGGCTTATATGAACGAGACTATCGGAGCTTCAGTGTATGTTGGTTTAAAAAATGCGGAATTTGCTGTGTTCGATTGGTCAGAATTCACTTCAGACACAAACATTGATATGCATTTACTTCCTAATTTTACAACTTCATCACAGATTGTAGACTTCAAATGGACTTCAAATGGATCTCCAACACATGGTTTTACTATTAAGTATTATGTTCATACTGAAGGAATAACACAGCCAGGAATTGTTACATTTACACCTTCGACACCTAGTATCACACTCTCTTTTAAGGAGAGCAATTTACCATCAGGAAATATTCCCTTTATTGGAGATCTGTATACTTTCACTTTTGAAGGTAACTACACTGGAACGGTACAGGTAAGATGTCTTGTAAATGGTACCGTTGTTAATACAGGGAATGCTGTCATGAATAAACAACCACAAGTTGCTGTTCCTAGTAATAAGACAGTAAATACTCGGAACGTGACATTCCAATACAAACGCGGCGATGGTAATTGGGAGGATTTACCGACTTCTCAGAATAAAGTACAAAGAGGAGGAGGAAATTATATAGAGGTAAGTGGAATTATATGGGCACCAGGTAACTTGGTTAAAGTTGGTAATGTATATACGTTTTATAAAAACCAACAAGACGGTTCAGGCGCTTGGAATGGTGGAGATTTTTTTAATTATAATACGTTAGACCCTACCATAGTCTCATCTAATATTACTACATGGAACCCTGCTAATGATCCATGTCGCCAAGTTATACCTATAGGAACTTGGAGAACACCTAACTACGAAGAAATGGAAACTCTTGAGAATGCAACTAAAAGATACGGAATGTTGGGAAATAAGAACGGTTGTTTTTTCGGGGACAACAGTCAGCTATTTTTACCAATTTGGGGCCAAAGGCTTCCCAATCAGAAGTCTTTAGATAATATAGGAGTTATGAGTTCCTATTGGACGAGTCTTTCGGGCTATCCTAAACAGTTATCTGTTTATACCGATTGGGTATCTTTGGATTTATATTTAGGGGCATTTGGAGGACTAATTCGCTGTGTCGCTGCTGAATAGTAGAAGGAACCAATTTGAGAATAATCAACCGAAGAATTATATTCCTATATTTAATTTATTAATAGCTTGTTGTCTCTTTATAAAATTAGTTCTCCGTAGCTTTTGGCAGGCTATGGAGAGTTTTTGACTGATTTTTATACATGAGACTTAAATTTATGAAAAGAATTGAAAGTAATAAACTGATTACAAAAGTCATAATAGATTGTTTCCTTATAAATACTATTTGGTGTTTGCCTGGATGTAGTGGCAATTCCGATAAACCAAGACAAGAAAATAACGTAGAAGTGCTAACAAAAACGGCTTTTGAGCTACCAGAAATTCCAGTATCGCTGAATACTCCGGAAGGAAGAAGCGATTATCTTATCCGGCATTATTGGGACAACTTCGACTTTACTGATACTTTGTCTATCAGCAATCCCGAAGCTGCGGAGCAGTTTTTTGTGGATTTTGTAGATATATCAAGCCGGATGTCACTGCCAACAGCGAGAGAAGGGATTACTATTTTCATGCAGCAGGCATCCCAAAACGATAAAGTCCAGAATTTCTTTATTGACTTACTGGATAAATATCTGTATGACCCTAACTCGCCAATGCGCAATGAAGAGCTATATATCCCGGCTTTGAAATATCTCGTGACTTCGCCTAATGCGAGAATCGAGGATAAAGTCAGATCGGAATACAGGCTGAAAATGGCTCTAAAGAACCGGCCGGGAGATTTGGCTACGGATTTTGTTTTTGCTGAAGGAACAGGGAAAGTGAGAAGGCTATCAGATGTGAAGAATGAGTATGTATTGCTCTATTTCAATAATCCAGGATGCTCAGGGTGCCGACAGGTTACATCGCAGATTGGAGCAAGTGCCTTTTCTAAGAATCCTAAATTGACCATATTGGCCGTTTACCCGGATACTGATTTGGATGAGTGGAAGAAAGCACAACATGAAATCCCTGAAGAATGGATTAATGGATATAGCCCTAATGGAGTGGTTATGGAAAAAGAGATGTATGACTTGAAGGCTATTCCTACTCTTTACTTATTGAATAAGGATAGGAAAGTGATATTGAAAGATGCTAATTGGGCACAAATTGAAATGTATTTGTCCATGAATGTAATGTGAGTACAGGGCAAGAAGTAACAAAGAATTTTGAATATCTAATTTAGAGTTGTAAAGATGAAAACCAAGTCGATTGAAACTTTTGGTGTCAAGGTTGTGAACCAGTACACCGATAACCTTACTGAAATGATATTCAAATTCATAGAGAATGACCCTTTACTGAAAGAAGAGCATTCACTCTTAATACGGAATTATGGAAATGATGAGGTGAAAAACGCTTGATAAAACTTTTCGCCGATCACTTCGGAATTAGAGATAAAATAGAATAGAAAAAGCCATGTATTTTACAGGCTATGTTAAATTAAAAAAACAGAAATTATGAACAAAAAGGAATTGATACAAAAGGTATCAAAAGCCAGCGGACTAAGTACTGCTGATGCAGAAAAGGCTATTAAAGCCTATGAGGAAACGATTGCAGAAGCAATGAATGCAGGTGAGAGAGTTATATCAATCGGCTTCGGCACGTTTGACGTCAAACAAACCGCTGCCCGCAACGGTCGTAATCCGCATACCGGCAAGCCTATGATTATACCGGCAAAGCAAACGGTAAGATTCCGTCCGGGAAAGAACCTGGAACTTAAATAGTACTCTAACATTCTCTCTTGGCCATTTTCCCTGAAAATGGAAACACCTTGGACAGTTCAAGGGACGTGAGAAAGGAGTAAGGGAAAATGGCTTTTCAAGTTCTCAGGTTTCTTAGGGCATATTTAAACCTGAAATGTGTGCATCGGGAAGAATATAGGAACATGTAAAAACCAGACAAACGCAATAGGTATAAAATCATATAACAGGAAAAAAGATTGATGATGAATAAGAATGATTTAATTGTAGCTGCATCAAAGAAAAGTGGAATACCCCAAAGGCAAATGAGAGAATGTACAATCCCCTTTTTGGAGAGTCTGGCAGAAGCTCTATCGAATGGTGAGAATGTTTATATCGAAGGGTTAGGTTCATTCACGATAAAAGAACGGAAAGAATATAAAATGGTATTTTCCATCAATAACCAAGAATATGTGATAAAGGCAAAGAAAAGCGTTAAGTTCAAGGTTTCTCCCCAGATAATAGTCAAAGAATGACATTTTGGGCGAAAGCGAAAAAATATCATGCCGAATAAACTAAATTGTAGAAAAATCCCTATATTTGCAAAGAATGGTAAATATGGGGTATTTTGCCCTGTTTTTATCACTCTAAATAGGTGAGATGCAGTAAAGAGCTAAAAGCCCGTTACACAACAAAAACCACATACCCGGATTTGTTTAAGAAAAACTAAAAATCCGTGTATGTAGTCTTTTGAAAAGGTGGTACAAAGTGACATCTACTCTATGTAGGGTAACTTCTCAGAATTGGTTCACTTTTATCACTTTAGAAGTAACAGACTGTATATATCTAAAACTGCAAAAATTGATTATTAATCGTGCTCAAAGTAGGCTGAAATGCGGTTTTTCGATTTTTCACTGTTAGTTGATATTTGATAATCAGCAAGTTAAGGCAATGACCTTGGCGTCCCGTGATGGATACCCTTCTTTTTTTATAATACATTCCTTCCCAAAATCCATCCCTCATTAATCTCTTTCGTTGAAGAAAAAGCCGTACAGAACTTGTTTTTCTCCTAGTCTCATTGTACATTTGCATCTATTACATAATTTAAAATATAAAAAGCTAATATTATGAGCATCAAATTCCGACTCACTGCCATGCAATTCCTGCAATTCTTCGTTTGGGGAGCATGGCTGATTTCATTAGGTGGTTACATGGGCGGTACGTTACATTTTGAAGGCGGACAAATCGGAGCAATCTTTGCAACCATGGGTATAGCCTCACTGATAATGCCCGGACTGACCGGTATCATCGCCGACAAATGGATAAACGCCGAACGCCTTTATGGCATACTCCACCTCATCGGTGCCGGTGCTCTGATTTATGCTTCAACTGCCACCACATACAACCACATGTACTGGGCCATGCTGCTCAACATGCTTGTTTACATGCCTACACTATCTCTGGCCAACACCGTATCCTACAATGCATTGGAAAAATATAAGATGGATTTGATAAAAGACTTCCCTCCCATCCGTGTATGGGGAACGGTAGGCTTTATCTGTGCCATGTGGGCTGTGGACCTTACCGGGTTCAAGGCAAGTTCGGCACAGCTCTATGTGGCAGCCATCTCGGCAGCCATGCTGGGGCTTTACGCCTTCACCCTGCCTGCCTGCCCCCCCATGCGCAGCGAAGGAAAAACGATGCTCTCCGCTTTCGGACTGGACGCACTGGTGCTGTTCAAGCGCAAGAAGATGGCTATCTTCTTCCTATTCTCCATGTTGCTGGGAGCCGCCCTTCAAATAACAAACACCTATGGTGACCTTTTCCTGGGTTCGTTTGCTTCCATACCGGAATATGCAGATTCGTTCGGTGTGAAACACTCCGTCATCCTGCTCTCCATCTCGCAAATGAGTGAGACGTTGTTTATCCTTGCCATCCCCTTCTTCCTAAAACATTTCGGAATCAAGCGTGTTATGTTAATTAGTATGTTTGCATGGGTATTCCGTTTCGGGCTCTTCGCCCTCGGAGACCCGGGAAGCGGACTCTGGATGCTCATTCTCTCAATGATTGTCTACGGTATGGCATTTGACTTTTTCAATGTATCGGGCTCGCTGTTTACAGAAATGGAGGCACATCCCAGTATCCGCGCCAGCGCACAAGGATTGTTCTTTATGATGACGAACGGTGTGGGAGCCATCATCGGAGGCTATGCCAGCGGAGCCGTGGTAGATGCCTTCTCGGTATATGCCGAAGGTGGAGGACTGGTAAGCCGCGACTGGACACCGGTATGGTTTATCTTTGCAGGATATGCCTTAGTCATTGGTCTGTTATTTGGAATAGTATTCCGCTATAAACATAATCCGGAGAAAATAGAGAAAAACTGATTGAGAATCAGGTTGATTTAATAGGTATGAATAAGAAAAAGATAGAACTACAAGTACTAAACATTTCCAACAGCCAGGCGCAAGCGGGTGCCTATGCCTTGGTACTGGGTGAAGTGGGTGGCGAACGCCAGCTTCCGATTATTATAGGTGCCACCGAAGCACAAGCTATGGTCATCGAGATGAAAGGTATTGTACCGCCCCGTCCGCTGACCCATAACCTATTTGCTTCCGTCCTTGAAGTGCTGGGTGTAAAACTGATGCGTATTCTTATCTATAAAGTAGACAACGGAGTATTTTACTCTTACCTTTATATGAAAGCCGAAGAAACCATTCTCCGGATTGACGCGCGTACCAGCGACGCAGTTGCCCTGGCATTGCGCATGAATGCCCCTATCTTTGTCTACGAAGACATCCTCGAAGCAGAATGTCTGAAAACCGTCGAAGGTTCCATCGACCCGATGGAAGGCAGCGAACCGGACAAAGACGAACTGCTGCAGGAAGACACGATAGGCATACTGAAAACGGCCCTGCAAAAAGCAGTCGATGAAGAGGACTATGAACGTGCCGCACAGCTAAGAGACCAGATTAACCAACTCAAGAACAATTTGTAATATGCACGTATTCTATACCCCCGACATACAAGCCCACGCAGAGCTGCCCGAAGAGGAAGCCGCACACGCCGTACGCGTCTTGCGCTTGCAGGCTGGAGACGAGGTCATGTTGACAGACGGAAAAGGCTGCTTTTATCGTGCCGAAATCAGTACGGCTACAAACAAGCGCTGTCTGGTGAATATCCTGGAAACCCTTCCGCAAGCCCCCTTGTGGAAAGGTCATCTGCACATTGCCATGGCGCCTACCAAGAATATGGACCGCACAGAGTGGTTTGCCGAGAAAGCGACGGAAATTGGGTTTGACGAACTGACATTCCTGAACTGCCGTTTCTCGGAACGGAAAGTCATCAAGACGGAGCGCATCTCCAAAATTCTGGTTTCCGCCATCAAGCAGTCGCTCAAGGCACGCCTGCCCCAACTGAATGAAATGACAGACTTCAACAAGTTCATCACACAGCCTTTTCCGGGTCAGAAATTCATCGCCCACTGTTATGAAGGCGAAAAACCGCTTTTGAAGGATATGGTACATCCCGGAGAGGATGCCCTCGTACTAATCGGTCCTGAAGGAGACTTCAGCGAAGAGGAAGTCCGGAAGGCGACGGAAAACGGTTTTATCCCCATCAGCTTGGGAAAATCAAGGTTGCGTACAGAGACGGCGGCACTGGTTGCCTGCCACATCCTCAATTTACAGAATCAATGATACTCACTAAAACAAAAACTATATGAAAAAGAACCTATTCTTCCACTTCTCAGTACTGGCAATGCTCATCGTGCTGATAAGCGCTTGTTCGTCCAAAAAGCCAGAATACACCAACGTTATTCCTTCCGATGCCTCGCAAGTCATCGCTGTCAATTTAAAATCATTGGCAGACAAGGCCGGTACCAAAGATAAAGAGACTAAAGAAGCACTGCAAAAGCTGACAGATGCCTTGAAAAGCGATATGAATGCAGCTACTTTCCAACAATTGGAGGCTGTACTGAAAGACCCTGCCAAATCGGGAGTGGACGTCAATGCGCCGATTTATGTCTTCAACGCTCCCTCGTTCCCCTACACCACCATGGTAGCCAAGGTTCAAAGTGAGGATGATTTGCTGAAGCTTCTGGAAGTTACGGAGAAAGAACAGATAATCAGCCATGTGGCAGAAGCGGACGGTTACAGTTTTGCACAAATCAACAAGCGGGCATTGCTCGCTTTCACTCCTACCACGCTTATGGTGGTGAACTACACCGGCACATCACAACTGGAAAAAGTCAAAGAAGGAATTCCCGCCTTGCTGAAACAGACCGGAGAAAACAGCATCAACAGCAACACCGCTTTCAAGAAAATGCAAAAGCAGGATGGAGACATCAATATGCTCATCTCTCCTTCCAGCCTGCTGAGTGCATACGCCAATCCGCTGAATTACGGAATATCCCACAATATCGACCTGAAAGACTTGAAGATGCTGGGAAGTCTCTCCTTCGAAAAAGGGAAAATAGAACTGAAAGTAGAGAGCTATACCGAGAACACAGAATTGAAAGCACTTTTCGAAAAGCAAATCAAAAGTACTTGTCCCATCGAAAACACGTTCTTGAAGTATTTCCCAAAATCTACCCTGGCGCTATTCAGCATAGGTATCAATGGAGAAGAGTTCTACAATGTGCTGCAAGAGAATGAGCAGTTCCGCAACGATTTCTCCATTACCAAAGCCGCTGAAGTAAAAGACTTGTTCAGTGCTTTCCACAACGACCTGACCATAGGCCTTATCAATGTAACCATGAACAGCAATCCTTCTTTCCTGGCCTATGCCAGCGTAAAGAACGACGCTCCCTTGAAAGCCCTTTATGAGAAAAAGTCCGAACTGGGACTGAAACGCGGCGAAGACATCGTGAAATTGAATGAGAATGAATATGTCTATAAATCACGCGCTATCAACATATTCTTCGGCATACGAGACAAACAGATGTACGCCACCAATGACGAACTGCTGTATAAGAATGCATGCAAGACCGCTGACCCGTCTGCCAAAGAGACGGACTTCGCTTCTAGTCTGAAAGGCAAGCGCACAGCCTTTGTCATCAATGCGGAAGCCGTACTTGACCTGCCCGTTGTAAAAATGCTAGCTGGATTTGGCGGACAAGAGTATAGCACCTATTACTCGCTGCTCGGCAATATCTCGTATCTGGAAGCTGTCGGCAACGAGGACAAGGCAACCGTCACCCTGCAGCTGAAGAACAAGAATGTTAATGCACTGAAACAGATTGTGGACTTTATCAAGCAGTTTGCAGGAATGTAATTTAAGGATTAAGGATTAGAGATTAAGGATTAATACCACTCATGAATAGGATTCACCTACGGCAAACACTACCTCAAGTGTTTGCCGACCGTGATGCCATTACCTCAGACGTATGGCATCGGGACATTACGTTCCACAAAGGGAAACGTTATCTCATAGAAGCCGCTTCGGGCACCGGAAAATCATCGCTTTGCAGCTATGTTTACGGTTACCGCAACGATTATCAGGGAATCATCAACTTTGATGAGCGCAATATCCGTTCACTCTCCGTCAATGACTGGACAGATATACGCAAACACTCCCTCAGCATTCTTTTTCAGGAGTTGCGTATCTTTCCCGAACTTACCGCCATCGAGAACATACAACTGAAGAACCGGCTTACCAACTTCAAAAAAAGGAAAGAAGTCCTTACCCTATTCGAGGCAATCGGCATTGCCGACAAGGTAAACGAAAAAGCCGGGAAGCTATCTTTCGGCCAGCAACAAAGAGTCGCTTTTATCCGCAGCCTCTGCCAGCCTTTCGACTTCATCTTCCTGGACGAACCCGTCAGCCATCTGGATGACGAGAACGGAACAATCATGGGCAGGCTGCTGACAGAAGAAGCCAGCCGCCAAGGAGCGGGAATCATAGTGACTTCCATCGGCAAACATCTGGAATTGGATTATGATGAAATTTATCAATTATAAATGTGGCTAATATGAACCGACTTGTTTGGAAACTTCTCCGCCAGCACATCAGTGTCGGACAGTTGGCAGGCTTTTTCCTCGCCAATCTCTTCGGCATGATGATTGTATTGCTGAGCGTACAATTCTATCGTGATGTCCTTCCCGTTTTTACGGAAGGGGACAGTTTCATGAAGAAGGATTATATCATTGCTACCAAGAAAATCAGTACTTTGGGCAGCTTTGCCGGGAAAAGCAATACCTTCTCCAAAGATGAGATAAAGGACCTGAAAGCCCAACCTTTTACTAAGGGGGTAGGCGCGTTCACTCCTTCCCTGTTCAAGGTTTCTGCCGGACTCGGTATGCAGGAAGCCGGTATCCGCTTGTCAACGGAGATGTTTTTCGAGTCTGTACCCGACGAATATGTGGATGTCAGTCTGGAGAAATGGCATTTTGACGAAGATGCCCGGGTAATCCCCATCATCATTCCGCGCAATTATCTGAACCTCTATAACTTTGGCTTTGCACAAAGCCGGAGTCTGCCGAAACTCTCCGAAGGTTTGATGAGTCTGGTACAGATGGATATCATGATGCGGGGCAACGGACGTGTGGAACAATATAAAGGCAACATTGTAGGATTCTCCAACCGGCTGAATACCATTCTCGTCCCCCAATCCTTCATGGACTGGGCCAACAAGAATTTTGCACCGGAAAAAGAAGCTGAACCGTCCCGACTTATTGTGGAAGTGAAGAATCCTACCGACACAGCCATCACCGACTATTTCCAGCAAAAGAATTACGAAACCGAAGGCAACAATCTGGATGCCGGAAAGACAACTTATTTCCTGCGCCTCATTACAGTTATTGTCATGGGAGTAGGACTGTTCATCAGCATTCTGTCATTCTACATCCTGATGCTGAGCATCTTCCTGCTTCTCCAAAAGAATACGGTAAAACTGGAAAACCTGCTGCTGATAGGATATAGCCCGACGCGGGTAGCCACGCCTTATTATATACTGACAGTAGGGCTGAATGTACTGGTACTGCTCCTCGCCATCGGCTGCGTGGCATGGGTACGCAGTTACTATATAGAAGTAGTCCAAAACCTCTTCCCGCAACTGGAGAGCGGTTCACTGCTTCCATGCATATTGACCGGTTGCCTATTATTTTTTGCTGTATCACTGCTGAATATTTTGGCAATAGGCAAAAAAATTATCAGTATCTGGAAAGGGGGAAAATAAAGATGGGAAAAATCCATCCAACAGATATAAAGTTCATGGTAGTGTTGGTATTATGTCTCAGCATGGCATTTCCCATCTCTGCCAATGACTTTCTATTCACTTCCATTGACACCTCGCACGGTCTGAGTGATAACCAGATACGCTATATCCTCCAACTTCCGGACGGAAGAATGGTATTTACCACCACCCAGAACGTCAATCTGTATGATGGAGCCAACTTCACCTCTCTGCAGCCTACCCCCGAATATATATATCCGCTGAAACAATACAAGGGCTTCTACCATGTCTATCTGAGCGGTGATTCCCTCTTGTGGATAAAGGATTACCAACGGCTGATGTGCATCAATCTCCATAACGAGCGATACATTGCCAACCTGGACTCCGTCTTTCAACAGAAAGGTATGCAGCATCCCATAGAGGATTTGTTTGCGGACGAACGGGGGCTCGTCTGGGTAATCAGCCATGGCGAGCTGTTACAGCCGGAACTTTCCTTCCGATTGAAACTGTCTGAAGGCCGAGGAACAATACAAGACCTGACTGCAGACGAAGAATCTCTGTATCTGTTCCATGACACGGGAGAAATCGTGTGCTATGATGTAAAAAACGGAAAACAACAGTATGACATTGCCGCATATCCCCGGACGGAACAAGAGAAGTTCCAAAACACCTCCCTCATACTCAGAGGAAAAAACGGGTTCTATCAACTGCGCAACGGCTCTAAAGGAGGATTTTTCCATTTCGACCTCCATAAGCGAGCATGGGAGAAGCTGATGGAAACAGAGTATACCCTCAATACACTGATGATCTCCGCAGATGAGAAAGCATACATCAGCTGCATCCGTGGCTTTTGGATTATTGACCCCGAAAAGAGGACACGCCACTACATGCCCACCTTGAGGACCCGAAAGGGCAACGTCCTTGCTACAGAAATCAGTACGATTTTCCAGGACCGGCAAGGAGCTTTATGGCTCGGAACATTCAACAGAGGATTGCTGTACTACCATCCGGCCTTATATAAGCACATCCACATAGACAAGAAGGATTTCCCCCTATCACTTGAAAGAAATACAGCCGTAGCAAACTTTACGGAAGACCGGGACGGCAACATATTCATAAAGGACCGGACAGCTATCTATAAGCTCGACCTGCAGGAAGACGGCAACCGGATACTCATACCGGTAGAAGCATCCACCCTGCCCAAAGAGCTACAAGGGGAATACGGTTCGGAAGCGGCATTCGTGTCACATGACGGAACGCTCTATTTCGGAGACGCCGACGGATGCAACATCTTTTCCCCCAATCCGGAGCCCCCATCTTCCAGTCTGCCCTATCCACCGGTTTTCACGGCAATCCATGTGCATGGAGAATGCATCCTCCCGGGCAGAAGCTATGAAAACCGGACTATACTACCCGAAGCCTCTCCTTATGTGAAAGAAATATCATTGAGCCACAGCCAGAACTTCCTTACTCTCGAGTTCTCCGCATTGAATTACTTCAACCGCGAGCACACCCATTACCGCTATCAGCTGGAAGGTATCGACGCACAATGGGTAACCGCCGGCAACATGAAGCAGAGCAACGGCATTCTCCAAGCTCCCTATACCAACTTGCCACCGGGAAGCTACACCTTCAAGGTAATGGCCTCTAACGATGGAAAGCATTGGAATGAAGAGCAAACGGCCCGGATAAGCCTAACAGTCCATGCTCCCTGGTGGAAAACCGGCGTTGCATACGTCATCTATATAGTCTTGTCAATCGCCATCATTGCGGCAAGCATCCGCCTCTACATACACCGCACCCGGAAGGAGATGGAACGGAAACACAAAGAAGAAATCCTTTTGCTCCGCATCCGCAACTTGATAGAGCAGTGCAACCGTTATGAAGCGGAACAAAAGAAATCACCGGAAGGAAAAAACATAACTTGTGTACATAGCCATACCGAACCTCACCAAACAGAAAACAAGCAAGACGCATCCGAATCTGTTTTCCTGACAAAAGCTATCGAACTGGTGGAAAAGAACCTGCATGTACCCGGCTACTCCGTAGAGCAGCTAAGCCGCGACTTGTGTATGGAACGCACCGGACTTTACCGGAAACTGGTAGCCATGCTCGACCAGTCCCCCAGCCTCTTCATCCGCAACATCCGCTTGCAACGTGCGGCACAACTCATCCTGGAAGGCAGCCTCAGCATTACGGAAATCGCAGAGCGTACCGGCTTCAGCAGTTCCAGCTATCTCAGCAAATGTTTCCAGGAAATGTACGGCTGCCGTCCCTCGGAATATGCGGAGAAAATGCAGAAATCAACTTGAGTGTTGTTCCGTTTCAACAAGATTGTTGCCACCTAAAGGGGATTCAAGGCTACTTTTGCAGCATAATTTTAAAAGAACCATGAAAATGAATTTTATGAAAAGAGCCGGCTTCGTGCTGACTTGTGCAACCATGCTTGCAAACTTGTGTGCCGCCCAGAACACAGAGCGCACACCTCAAGGAATGAAATGCACCACACAAGGAATGGACATCCGTGTGGAATTCTATTCGCCTTCCATTGTGCGGGTTTACAAAACTCCCGAAGGCAAACCCTACAACAAAGAAAGTCTGGTAGTGGTCAAATCACCCGAAACGGTCAAAGTGGACTTTTCGGAGGAAGCAGGACAAACCGTGCTGAAATCTTCTATATTGAAAGTTCTTGTCAATCCGGCAACCGGAGGCATCAGTTTCCATACCATCGCCGGCAACGAGCTGCTGAAAGACAAGGACTACGGCACCTCTTTTGCCGATAAGAATGATGCCGGCACTCCCTCCTATCAAGTAAGGGGCTCTTTCCTATTGGATAAAGACGAACCCATCTACGGAGTAGGACAAGTGATGGACGGCAAATTCAACCGCCGCAACTCCATGCACCACATGCAGAACGAGAACATGTTCACCTATTCTCCTTATTTCATGTCGCCCGTGAAAGGCTATGCCGTATATTGGGACAACTACTCCATTTCAGAATTCATGGATACTCCGCAGGAACTCGCTTTCCAGAGCCTGGGACACTGTGCGGACTATTATTTCATGTATGGCGGAAACGCCGACGGCATCATCGCCCAGGTGCGCGACTTGACGGGACACTCCCCCATGCTTCCGTTGTGGACCTATGGTTTCTTCCAAAGCAAGGAGCGCTATCATACGCAGGAAGAAAGCCTGAATGTCTTGAAGAAGTATCGCGAGCTGCAAATTCCCATTGACTGTATGATTCAAGACTGGCGCTACTGGCCCGAATATCAGAAGACGGACAGTGCGTGGAACTCACACAGCTTTGACCCTGAGCGCTTTCCCAATCCCAAGAAGTGGGCCGACGAAATACACAAACTGAATGCCAAGCTGATGATTGTGGCATGGCCCGGCTTTGGTACCCACACAGAGCAGCGCAAGGAGCTGAATGCCAAAGGCATGATTATCAATTTTGATACCTGGCCTCCACAAAGTGGCGCACGCCCCTACGACGTCTACAATCCCGAAGCAAGGGACATTTATTGGAAATATCTGAATAAAGGCATTTTCAGTTACATCGGCAACGACGGCTGGTGGCTCGATTCTACAGAGCCCGACCATATCAACCGACAAGAATCGGACTATGACCTCCCCACTCACTTGGGATCTTACCGGAGTGTAAAAAATGCCTACTCACTGATGCACAACAACGGAATAGCCTCGCATCAAAAGGCTTTGAGCAAAGACAAACGCGTTGTCATCCTGACCCGTTCCGGATTTATCGGACAACAACGTTACGGTTGCAACACCTGGAGTAGTGACGTGACCTCCACTTGGGACATGCTGGAGAAACAGATTCCTGCCGCACTGAACTACACCTTAATGGGCATTCCGAACTGGAACAGTGACATAGGCGGCTTCTTTGCCGGACGCTGGAACCAAGAAGGGGGAGCCAAGAACCCCAAATACCAAGAACTGTATGTACGCTGGATGCAGTTCGGCACTTTCTGCCCGATGATGCGTTCGCACGGTACGGAGTTGCCCCGTGAAATCTGGAACTTCGGCAAGCGTGGCGAGTGGTGTTTCGATGCCCAGGAGAAGATGATTAATCTGCGCTATCGCCTTCTGCCCTACATTTACAGCACTTCCTGGGATGTGTCCCACAATGACGGTACATTCATGCGTCCTTTAGTAATGGATTTTGCAGCAGATTCTAAAACACATGAAGTTGGCGGCGAATTTCTTTTCGGACGCTCCCTACTGGTAGCACCGGTCACCCGGCCGGAAGTGACGGAATGGTCGGTTTACCTTCCTCAAGGCGCAGACTGGTGGGACTTCTGGAGTAACGAAAAACAGCAGGGCGGACAGACCTTGAACCGCTGTGTATCGAAAGAGATTCTGCCCGTCTATGTAAAAGCCGGCAGTATCCTGCCGTTCGGTCCCAAAGTACAGTATTCCGCCGAAAAGAATTGGGACAATCTGGAGATACGCATCTATCCGGGTGCCGACGGCACATTCACCCTCTACGAGGACGAAAATGACAACTACAACTACGAAAAGGGAGCTTATTCCACCATCCGCTTCCATTGGGACGACAAGGCTCGTCGCCTGACAATAGAAGAGCGGGAAGGCAGTTTTCCGGGTATGCTGAAAAGCCGCAAGTTCAAGGTTGTTCTGGTCGGTCAGAACTCCGGTACGGGAGACCGGCCGATGAAAGGCGGAAAGACAATAAGCTATGCAGGAAAGAAAAAAAGTATAAAGCTGTAACAGTAAAAAGGAGGAACGTGTCAAAACTACCTTACTATTTTTTAGGCGCGGATTACGCAGATTTCAAGAATTCAATTTGCATAGTCCGCGTTATTCCACGTAATCCGCGCCTAATATTACAGCATAATGAAGTGGTCATATACTTTATTAAAAAGGAAACAGCAACGGCAACACAAATACCATCACCACTCCCATAATAATCTGCAACGGGAGCCCCACTTTTATATAATCCATGAATGTATATTGTCCTGCCGGCATCACCAGTGCATTGGGCGGTGTAGAGAACGGAGAAGCGAAACACATGCTTGCCGCAACCGTCACGGCAAACAAGAACGGAACGGGACTTACTCCAATCTGAACCGCACTTTGAAGAGCAATAGGGGCCATCAGCACTGCCGTCACCGTATTGCTGATGAACATGGTCATCAATGAAGTGGTGAAATAGATACCTGCCATCAACACAATAGGACCATAACTGCCCAATCCGCTCACAAGACTGTTGGATATATATTCCGAGGCACCGGTTTTTTCGAGTGCAAGAGACATGGGGAGCATGGCTGCAAAGAGCACAATCGTTTCCCAGTTTATCGTTTTATAGGCGGCTTCCACATTCCTGAAACATCCCGTCAGCACCATCAGCAAGCCGGCAATCATCACCGCTGTCACCGGGGCCACGGGAATAAAGTCGAAGACCATCATGGCAACCATCAGCACCATGATAGCGGCAGCTATGGGCGCTTTATAATCCAGCGTCACTTTGGCGGCTTCTGCCAAAGGCTGCCCCAATACCACCCAATCGGAATCTTCCCTGCTTATCCGTGCGATGTCCTGCCACGCACCCTGCACCAGCAAAACATCGCCACTATGCATACGCTCACGTCCCAATTCACGTAATATATATTCCTTCTTACGACGGATGCCCAATACATTTACATTAAATTTATCACGGAACCCCGCTTCCTTCACCGTCCGGTTCACAATATTGGAAGAGGGCATCAACACGATTTCGGCAATTCCGATGTCATAAAAGTCAAGGGACTTGTCGGCTTTGGAGGCTTCTTCAGTGGTATGCCCGTCGAGCATTTCCATTAAAAAGTCTTCAGCAAAACGATTTACGTTCGACACCTCTCCCGTAATGTAAAGCACGTCGCCCACCCAAATAGTCGTATCGGGTGATGCCAATTTCTGGGTAATAGTTTTCAGGAATCTATGTTGGGAAGAGTCTACACGCCGTACTTCAATGATATTCAGACCATACTTGCGGCGTACATCCAGGTCTATGATGGTTTTTCCTATCAGACGGGAATCATTGACAGCCCTCAAACGGAACAGGTTGCTGGAAAGTCCGTACTCCTGTACCAGTTGGTCCAATGATTTACCCGACAATGTTCCGTCATTCTTTTTGCCTTTCTTGGAGAGAAACCATTTGGTCAGAGGCATTAAAACCAAAGTTCCCACTATCACGCACACAATGCCCACCGGCAAGAAGGAGAAGAAAGACAGCGGTTCAAAGCCCGCTCCCGTCAATGTATTCTGAATGACCAAGTTAGGAGGCGTACCGATAAGTGTCATCATACCGCCCATACTGCTGGCAAAAGCCAAAGGCATCAATAGACGGCTGGGATTCATTCCGGCACTCAGCGCCAAGCTCACCACGATAGGCAGCATCAAAGCCACCGTTCCCGTATTGCTCACAAAAGCACCAATGGCAGAGGTAACCAGCATCACCAGCAAGAAGAGTTTCAGCTCGCTCTTGCCTGCCAGCTTTAAAATGCGCGAACTTATCATTTTAGCCAGCCCGGTCTGAAAAATGGCGCCGCCCACAACGAACAAGCCCACCATCATAATCACCACCGAGTTGGAGAAGCCGGAAAGGGCCTCTTCAGGAGTAAGAATCTGAAATATCAATAAACCAATCAGCGCACAAAGCGCCACAATGTCCGAACGGACTTTGCCTGCTACAAAAAAGGCAGCGGAGAGAACAAGGATAATAAGGGTAATCAGCATAAATATGTATATTAAGAATGCACAAATATACTTATTTACGCATGATCACACAACCCCTTACTACCTCAAATTACTGATTCAGAACTCGAATTTTTCCAACTTCATGGCAGCCAGCCCCTGGATTTTGGGCACCAGGGCCACAAAATGGTCTGCTTTTTCATGGGCAGACAATGACTCTGCATCTTTCCATGTTTCACAAATCATAAGAACATCGCTGCGAGTGGCGCTCTCAAACACATCATAAGCAATGCATCCATTGTCCTTCAAGGAATATGCGACCAGTTCTTTGGCAGATTCCAATACTGCGGCACGGTTCTCCGCACTTACCTGAATAAAAACATTTAATCTAATCATACTTGTATAAATTTTAAGTGCATCGCAAATTTAAGCAGAATAAATATCTCCACCAACAAAAGTAAATTGTTATTAATTCCTTTCCCGCCGGATGAACCAATCTTTGGCAAGTATGTTGTCTCATCAGAATTGATTCTAACTTTAACTATTAAAAACTGACTTGATTATGAAATGTAAAGATTCTAATTTCTGGATCGGACTGGGAATAGGTTCGGTTGCCGGTGCATTGGCCTACCACTTCTCCCGTACGGAGAAAGCTAAAAAGCTGGAAGATGCCATATGCCGTGCCATCCACAAAGCAAATGGCGAAGCCAAGGAGTTCATCAACACTGCTGAAGAAGAAGCATTGCACGTTGGCACCAAAGTAGCAGACAAGATGGCCCATGAGGCCCATGAGGCCGCAGAGAAAGCTGACAATCTGAAAAACAAGGTTCACAATTTTGCCGATGCTAAGAAATAAAACAAGCACTTGGAAACTTCTGAAGGGGTGTGTCAAAATTCACCACAGATTACACGGATTAACACAGAATGAGCTTAATCTACTGATAATCAAAGATGCTTATCTGTGCAAATCTGTGTAATCTGTGGTGAATACCAGTTTCGACACACCCTCTTTGCATATCGACCCATCAGTTCTGCAGACTGCGCCGATTCAAAATATCATTCATATGCTCCAATGCCCATCCTACCAAAGATTCAATATGCGGCATCAGGCTACATCCGATTTCTGTAAGGTTATACTCCACACGGGGAGGAACTTCCGCATAGACTTTCCTGACAATCAGCCCGTCCGTCTCCAATGAGCGCAATGTAACCGTCAGCATCCGCTGGGAAATATCCCCTATGGTTTTCTGTATATCGCAAAAACGCATCGTTCCATTCGCTTTCAGTGTGACCAGCACAAGCATTGTCCATTTGTCTCCCAACCTGCTCAGTACATCCCGTACCGGACAAGCATCCATACGATGAAAATTTTCCATTCCTTTATTTTACCAATCAGTTCAACCTCAGCAATGGCGACTCTATGCTTAGTGTCCGGCATTGCACCACAAAAGTAATAAACTTACTCAAAATAACTATCGTTTCATACGATAATTAAAACATTCTTTATACTCGTAAATGCATCTGCCTCATCCGGATTATTTGTATTTTTGCAACATCGTTTCCTATTCATATGTAACTGCAAGACTCTTATGAACGTAAAAATAGAAGAAAGCTGGAGAAAACGCCTACAAGAGGAGTTTGACAAACCTTATTTTGAGAAGCTGGTAGCATTTGTAAAAAGTGAGTATGGACATGCCAACGTGCTACCTCCCGGCCATCAAATTTTCCACGTCTTCAACTCTTGCCCGTTCGAGAAAGTGAAAGTCGTCATCCTCGGACAAGACCCTTATCCTAATCCCGGTCAGTATTATGGAGTCTGCTTTTCCGTACCGAAAGGAATAGCCATTCCCGGTTCTCTGGCAAACATATTCAAGGAAATACATCAGGACTTGGGAAAGCCCATTCCGACTTCCGGAAATCTGGACCGTTGGGTAGCGCAAGGCGTGTTTCCTATGAATTCCGTCCTCACAGTACGTGCCCACGAAACCGGCTCGCACCGGAACATGGGATGGGAAACCTTCACAGACGCTGTTATCAAGAAACTGAGTGATGAACGGGAGAATCTTGTATTCATGCTTTGGGGGGCGTACGCCAAAGAGAAAGCCGCTTTAATCAATAGCAGCAGACACTTGATTCTGACTACCGTCCATCCGTCCCCACGTTCTGCCGAATACGGATTCTTCGGTTGCAGGCACTTCAGTAAAGCCAACGATTTCTTACGGAGCAGAGGGATACAAGAAATTGACTGGTAACACGCTACAATACTCCGCTGACTCCGCTTCCAAACAAAGCAAAGTCCCCCAGGCACGGGTCGTCCGGAAAGGCCTCTGCCAGAGCTTCAGTAATCCGGCGGGCATTCTTCAAAGAAAATGTTTCTGTCTCGGTGAGTCCCAAAGCATAGGCCACACGGCAGACATGCGTGTCCAAAGGCACAATCAGGTCCCTGCAATCAAATCTCTCCCAAATACCAAAATCCACTTCCGGACCTTTCCTTATCATCCAGCGCAAAAACATGTTCAGTTTCTTTTGGGGACTCTTTGCCGAGACTTCCAAAAACGCACATAACCTTTCCATCGGATTACCGGCATACGTACATAAGGCATCCTCCAGACTGTCAAAAGCAGAATAGGCAGCATGCAAACGCCTGAAATAGGAATGAAAGTCAGCATAAGAAAGCATTCGGTAAAAACTGCTTCTGTCCGTAGCAGGGAAGTCTTTCTTCCATTGGCAAGATAATACGTATTGATGAGGCGATACCCCCATCAACCTATGCAACTCATCAGCCTTTTTCAATATCTGCTTACGGTTGCCGAAACTCATGATAGCAGTCAGCAGCCCACTGATTTCAATATCCTGCCTCCGTTCATAGCGATGTGGAAACTGTACGGGGTCGTTCTGAATGAAGCCGGCGCAATGATAGGCCGCCGCCCACTCCCAAAGTTGTCTTTTAATCTCCTCGGTCATCTGCAAGCATTTGTTTTTTCATCTGAAATGCAAAGATATTGCAAATCGAATGCAAAACTTTCATGCTTGCACGAAAAAGTTGTGCCGGGATATAGTTTATCTTATTTAAAGATATTGCATTTATAGCAACATCGGACAAGTAACCTATTTCTTTTCCTCCTATTTTTGCAACATGAAAAAGCCCAATAGAACCATGCAACAGAAAAAGACAACCCAGGAGGAATACCAAAAGTGCGTGAACGCAGTAGTGGATTATATAAATCTGCACCTCGGAGAAGAAATTGACCTGAAATCTTTGGCCAGGATTTCCCATTTCTCTCCCTTCTATTTCCACCGCATCATGAAAGCTTTTCTGGGTGAACCCGTCGGTACGTTCATTGTCCGGACGCGTACCGAAGCCGCTGCCCGGTTGCTTCGTTACTCGGACATGCCGATAGCGGACATAGCCTACCGTATAGGCTACTCTTCGCCCTCGTCACTGTCAAAAGTATTCAAGCAGTTCTACGGCATTTCACCATTAGAATACCGTAACAATAAAAACTTTGTAATTATGAAACCAGCCATTATTCGTCCGGAACTGGAACTGAAACACGAAATCAAAGAAGTTCCTGCCAGAAATGTGATTTACATCCGCCTCTTTGGCGACTATAAACTGAACGACTATTGCAGCGCATGGATGCGCCTTTGCCAGTTCATCCAGGAAGAAAAACTGCCTATGGGAGAAGTGATGCCCTACTGTATCTATCACGATGACCCCAAAGTGACGCCCGCTGAAAAGCTGCGTACCGATGTATGTATAGTCCTACCCTCATCTGCAACGGCCAAAGGAGACATAGGATTTAAACAGCTCGCGGCAGGCCGCTATGCCATATTCCTATACAAAGGTCCATACGAACATCTGCAGGCCGTATACGATACCATCTACGGGAAGTATATCCCCGAAATGGAATGTAGCTTACGGGATGAGTCCAGTGCGGAACGTTACTTGAACAACCCCGCAGATACGGCGCCGGAGGAACTGTTGACAGAGATTTATATTCCGGTAGAGTAGGCAAACTGTTCTGCCGGAGCCATCAGGATTTCTCCCCGGAAGAGTTTAGGAACCGGGCAGCGAACAAGTATTCGTTCCTCCATGGAGTAAAAATCGTTCCACCATGGTGGAACGATTTTTACTCCGCGGTGGAATGATTTTTACCTCATGATGGAACGAATAAATATTAGGCAAGCCGGTCGATACTATATTAGATACCCATATCTATACTGTATTGTAAAAAAGGGACACTCCCTTGTCTGTATGCTTGTTTTTATTCATTAATTTTGCACGACGCAATGCGAATCAAGCAATTGACGCAAACAGATAATTTTAAAATCTCCATTAAAATCAAGATAAAAGATGCAAAATGTTTCCATAAAAGGGTTTATATATGCGGCTCTCTCCTCTGCCACCTTCGGGCTGGCTCCTTTTTTCACCATTTCATTACTCCTTGCGGGCTTCTCCTCTTTCGAAGTATTGGCCTACCGATGGGGAATAGCTTCACTTGCCTTGGTCGTTTTCGGCATTATGCTGGGCGAGACATTCCGCATCAGCAGGAAAGACTGGGGAACGGTGTTCATCCTCAGCCTGCTCCGGGCAGCTACCTCCTTCAGTCTGGTCATCGCCTATCAGAACATAGCCAGCGGAGTGGCATCCACCATTCATTTCATGTATCCGCTGGCCGTGGCACTGGCCATGATGGGCTTTTTCGGAGAAAAGAGGTCATTCGCCATTCTGTTTGCCGTGTTGGTGTCACTAAGCGGAGCTGGACTTTTGTCATCCGGCAAAATAGACTTTGAAGGAGGAAACACGACCATCGGGCTGATTGCTGCCGGTCTGTCCGTATTCTTTTATGGAGGATATATCGTAGGAGTAAGGAAGAGCCGTGCCGTGCAGATTCCCTCCACTGCATTGACATGCTACGTAATGGGGCTGGGAGCCTTGTTCTTTATTATAGGAGGATATCTGACCGGAGGCATCCGGCTGGCCAATGATACCCACACATGGCTGAATATTCTCGGACTGGCGCTGCCGGCAACAGCTATATCCAACATCACCCTGGTAAAAGCCATTAAATACATAGGGCCTACACTGACTTCCATTTTCGGGGCCTTGGAACCTCTGACAGCCGTAGTTATCGGTTGCCTGATATTCAATGAAAGCTTCACACCGGCCAGCGCCATCGGCATGGCGCTGATAATAACGGCCGTTACAGTCGTGGTGGTACACGAAAAGAAAAAGGAGAGTGAGAGTTGATTGTCCTTATTTCGCCTTTTTATAATCCGTGATGAAACCCTCCATCATCCACTTGGCCAAGGCCTGGCGGTTCGAACTGATTACAAAACGGCGCTGGTCAAAAGTGTTCTGGATATTTCCCAATTCCACGAATACGGAAGCGGGAGAAGTATTGGCTAACACATAAAGATTGCGTGCGCTGACAGTTCCGGTAAACCCACGGTTGGGCTGGTGCTTGTCATATTTCGATTCGAAAGTTTTCTTCATGGTCTTAGCCAGACGCTTGCTGTCGGGCTTGCTTTTAGAGTGGTAAAAGAACACATCGGTCTGATGGCTCTTACTGCGACTGTCCACATGAAGAAAAATGGCACGGCAATATTTATAGTTCTTGCGGTCCTTCTTGTAAAACTCATTGATTTTGGCGCAACGTTGCCGGAGACGTGCCACTTGGTTCAAGGGTATGGGAGCTCCCATGCACGTCTCACGTTTGCTGTTGGAAAGGTACTTGTCATCACGGATTCCGTCTTTAGCATCCTGGATAATGATACGGACTTCCGCCCCCTCTTGCATCAAGTTACGGGCAAGGCGCAAAGCCACATCATACGCATACTCATCTTCATGCAGTTCTATTTTGCCGATTCTGCCGATAGCTCCGGGGTCGGGGCCTCCATGCCCGCTCACTACATAAAAACAAGCGCCCTGCAAACGGTTGGATGTCACTTTTACACTGGCAAGCGCTTTCCCGAACAAAGGTTCATTGATTGTCTTCTTCCCATTGCCAACCGGCTTTGATAATGGGGGCAGTACATACTTCACTCCCAGCCGCAATTCCTCCTTCCCTTTAAGAAGTTTCTTGTTCAGCTCCAAAAACTCCTTATAATAGGCTCTCCCCGGGCGCTTGTTACGTTCCAGGAAAACAGAGATTCCTTCTCCACGTCTCGGACTATCCCGCTCTTCCTGAGCCGAAGCATTAAAAGCAAACAAAGTACAAAAGAGGATGGTCAGTAAACAAAATATGCGTTTCATATTCCAATTATTCATCATTTATTCGGTTCGCTACAAATTTCCAGCCGCTAATTTATAGCATTTTACCATACTTAAGCACAAAATTATAATTTTTTCCCTACTTTTGCGACAACTTACGCGATAATAGATAAGAAACTTTTAAAACAGATAACATTATGGCAAAGCAATTCAAGCCGGAGACGCTGTGCGTACAAGCCGGATGGACTCCTAAAAAGGGCGAGCCCCGTGTACTCCCCATCTATCAAAGTACAACTTTCAAATATGATACCAGCGAACAGATGGCACGCTTGTTCGACCTTGAAGACAGCGGCTATTTCTATACCCGCCTGCAGAACCCTACGAACGATGCTGTAGCCGCCAAGATTGCCGCCCTCGAAGGTGGTGTGGCCGCTATGCTGACATCCAGCGGACAAGCAGCCAACTTCTATGCCATTTTCAATATCTGCCAGGCAGGAGACCATTTTGTTTGCTCCTCTACCATCTATGGCGGAACATTCAACCTCTTCGGAGTAACTTTGAAGAAATTGGGCATCGACGTCACTTTCGTCAACCCGGATGCCAGCGAGGAAGAAATTTCCGCTGCTTTCCGCCCCAATACCAAGGCCCTATTCGGCGAAACCATCTCCAACCCTACGCTCGAAGTGCTCGATATAGAGAAGTTTGCCCGCATTGCCCACAGCCACGGCGTGCCCTTGATTGTGGACAACACCTTCCCTACCCCTATCAACTGCCGCCCGTTTGAGTGGGGTGCCGACATCGTAGTACACTCTACCACCAAATACATGGACGGACATGCCACCAGCGTAGGTGGAGCCATTGTAGACAGCGGTAACTTCGATTGGGATGCACACGCCGACAAATTCCCCGGACTGTGCACACCGGACGAGTCTTACCACGGACTGACTTATACGAAAGCCTTCGGCAAAATGGCTTACATCACCAAGGCTACAGCCCAACTGATGCGCGACCTGGGCAGCATCCAGTCTCCACAAAACGCATTCCTACTGAACCTGGGTCTGGAAACACTGCACCTGCGTATGCCCCAACATTGCAAGAATGCACAAGCGGTAGCCGAGTATCTTGCCCAGAACGACAAAGTGGCTTGGGTGAATTATTGTGGTCTGCCGGGCGACAAATACTACGAGCAGGCACAGAAGTACATGCCGAACGGCTCTTGCGGCGTTGTCACCTTCGGCTTGAAGGGCGGACGGGAAGAGTCTATCAAGTTTATGGATTCACTGAAACTGGCAGCCATCGTGACTCATGTGGCCGATGCACGTACTTGCGTGCTGCACCCAGCCAGCCATACACACCGCCAGTTGACAGACGAGCAACTGATGGAGGCAGGTGTACGCCCCGACCTGATTCGCTTCTCGGTAGGTATAGAGAATGCAGAGGATATTATTGCGGATATAGAACAAGCGCTGAACGCTTGATAAGGATAGAAATTTTAAAACTTTCTTGATATTTTTTTAGGTGCGAATTACGCGGATTTCACGGATTTAGTCCATTACATCCACGTAATTCGCGCCTAAATATTACAACAATTATTTTACCTGCCACGTTATCGGCAAACTTTCCTTTCCTTGATAGAATGTCTTTACCTTCAATACCGAAGCATCGCATTTCACCGGCTCCTGCCACAAAGCAGACTGGGCAGTAGGTTCCGACCCATCAGTCGTATAACGTATCTCAGCCCCATCAATGGCCACATTAGCAAACAGATTTCCCTCTTCTATCCATAAACCCGGCTGAGGCAAGCGGAAGTTAATCCCATGCTTTGCCCAATAAGGCATTTCACTCTTGCTGATTTTCTCATAATAAAGTGCCAAAGCCTGATTGAAAGCCTGCTCCTCCCGTATACCGGATAAATTTTCCCATGCCGGATGGGCATTCCAGCCACGTTCTGCCAGCCCTAATATTTTTGGGAAAAGAAGATATTCCACGCCATCAAAACTACGGATAGTTTCGGCAAACAATTGCCCTTGTACACCCATAATATGCTTCTTGCCTATCTCTGTCAAAGCAGTCTTCCCCTTTTCCGCATTATTCAAATCAATGGGATTGCCTGCCATATCCACACGCAGCGAACGATAAATGCTGAAAGGAAGCATAGAGAAAGAGACAGACTCATCCACATAACCTCCCCAATCGAGTCCACGCTCGTCCGGATGACCATTGTAAGCCATATCCATATAGAAATTGCCCACGTTGCAAAGGATGACCGGGTAACCGTTATTGGCTGTCTGATAAACCACTTCATCAGAGCCCGGTACAGTATTCCAGCAATACACACCGGCAGCCTGGCCCCTCAACTGTTGATGAGCCTCTTCAGTATGCCCCAAAGCAACTTCCTGCCAACCACTGAATTTCAGTCCGTTCTTCTGCATCACATCCGCCATTTGCGTAATGAAATACTCCGACAAATCATGAGCTTTCGTCATGCCTTTTTCCTTCATCAGTTCCTGGCATTTCGGGGAGCCCATCCACACACCGCGAGGCACTTCGTCACCACCCAAATGCACTGTGTACAGTGAAAGACCAGCTTCCTGATACATCGCATTAAGTTCCTGAATCACCTTCTCCATAAAACGGTAGGTAGAAGGCAAGGCGACATTCATCACATTGTCCGTATAATATTGTACAGAAACATAACGTGAAGTATCTTCCGGTTCACTCAATATATATTCTGTAGCTTTCCCCGGATCAGTTTCAAAATATTTGTTATAGCGTGCCTTCATGGAGACAATGGCAGCGCGGGCATGCCCCGGAGATTCTATTTCCGGAACAATGCGGACATGTCTTTCGGCAGCATACTTCAGCAAATCAATAAATTCCTCGCGGCTATAATATCCATTGCCTACAGTCTTTGCATCAGGGTCATAGCCACCGTCATAACATGGGTAGAGGCACTGGCTTTCGTCAGTGGTATGCCCGCGACGGCTACCCACAGCAGTCAGTTCCTCCAAACCGGGAATCTCCAAACGCCAGGCTTCATCATCACAAAAATGGAAATGCAGGACATTCAATTTATAAGATGCAAAAATATCCACCAGTTTCTTCAAGTTCTCCGGAGCGGTGAAATTACGGGCAATATCTATCATTTGTCCACGATATGCCAAGTCCGGATAATCCCGAATGGAGACTGCCTCCAGCAAATAAGGTGTCTGCTTGCCCTTCAACATTGACAAAAGTGTCTGTGTACCATTAAAAATGCCATGAGGAGTGGCAGCACTGATTTTTATCAGGTTGTCACCTATATTGATAGTATAATATTCATCATTTACGGCCTCCTTCCTATCAAGCAGTTCTTCCAGCACAATCTTCACGGAAGCATTTCCGACAACTTCCAAACCATACAAACCAGTCAGTTTCTCTTTCAGCAACTTGGCTTCACCGGCAAAGTTCTCCGGAAATGCCAAAGCTACCTTACCTTCCAATACGACATTATCGCCTTCAATGGCTACCACTTTCTTTACAGACGGAAGAATGTCTGACTGCACCAAAGCAGGAGCACCAGCCAAGCGAAGATTGGATTCATAAATCTTAGTCGCATCCGGATAGCCGCTCATTGACTCGGGAGAAGGAAGCGGCAGCGCCTTCAAAGCCACGGGCAACGGACTGCCCTCTTTACCATCCACAGTCTCCACCCAATAAGTTCCTTCCGGTACATGGGAGTTCCGGTCCAGCTTGTAAGTACAAAGGAAAGTGATCCGCATGGAATCACCGGGAGCCAGCGGAGCAAATTCGTCTGTCGGATACATTTTGAAAAAATTACCGTTCACTACCTCTACCTTCACTTCAGAGGCTCCTTCCTGCTTCACCCCTCGGGGAAGCTGTGAATAGTAAATCGTCCAGTTCTTTTTTAGAGGTTTTTGAGAGATATTCTTGAGAATAAAGGTATTCTCATAATATCCGGGTTCGATGTCACTTGCACCCATTTCCCAGGTCAGAGCAACCGGTGCCTTAGGTTCATTACTCGTTTTACATCCAGCAAATAGTGCCATTACACAAAATAATAATCCTGCCAGAGGAAGTTTCAAAATTCTCATGCAACTCATGTGTTAAGTTAATAAATGGGGGTAATTTCTAAAATCTGATGCCAAAAATAAGCATTTTAAGCTAATTAACTGATAAAAGTAATAGATTTTATTGACAGCGAGCTACAATTTAGAACTTTTATACCTACATTTGCAGCCAAATTATAACCAATTTAACTATTCTACCATGGCTAAAATAACCAAAGAAGCAGCCTTGCTCTACCATTCGCAAGGCAAACCGGGTAAGATTGAAGTAGTACCCACCAAGCCTTACAGTACACAAACCGATCTTTCTCTCGCCTACTCTCCGGGCGTTGCAGAACCGTGCCTCGAAATTGAGAAAAACCCGCAAGATGCATATAAATATACAGCAAAAGGCAATCTGGTAGCTGTCATCTCCAACGGAACCGCCGTGCTCGGCCTGGGCGATATTGGCGCCCTCAGCGGCAAACCCGTCATGGAGGGTAAAGGTCTGTTGTTCAAAATTTATGCAGGTATCGACGTATTCGACATCGAAGTAAATGAAAAAGACCCCGACAAGTTCATCGAAGCTGTCAAGGCTATTGCCCCAACATTCGGAGGTATCAACTTGGAAGACATCAAAGCACCCGAATGTTTCGAAATAGAACGCCGCCTGAAAGAGGAATTGGACATCCCCGTGATGCACGACGACCAGCACGGCACCGCCATCATCTCCAGCGCAGGATTGCTGAACGCCCTGGAAGTGGCAGGCAAGAAGATAGAGGAAGTGAAAATCGTCGTAAACGGTGCCGGGGCTTCCGCCACCTCATGTACCAAACTGTATGAAGCGCTCGGTGCACGCCGTGAGAATATCCTGATGCTGGACAGTAAGGGAGTCATCACCAGCGACCGCGAGAATCTGACCGAGCAGAAACGTTACTTTGCCACCGACCGTCGCGACGTACATACACTGGCAGAAGCCATCAAAGGTGCCGATGTATTCCTTGGACTGTCAAAAGGTAATGTGTTGACCCAGGACATGGTTCGCAGCATGGCAGACCATCCCATCGTGTTTGCCCTTGCCAACCCTACTCCGGAAATCTCTTACGAAGACGCCATGGCAGCACGTCCGGACGTACTGATGTCCACCGGTCGTTCCGACTATCCTAACCAGATTAATAATGTAATCGGTTTCCCCTACATCTTCCGCGGCGCCCTCGACACGCAGGCAAAAGCCATCAACGAAGCCATGAAAATTGCTGCCGTGCACGCCATTGCCAACCTTGCCAAGCAGCCCGTGCCCGATGTTGTGAATGAAGCATACCATGTAAACAACTTCACCTTCGGTCCCGAATACTTCATCCCGAAACCGGTTGACCCGCGCCTCATCACCGAAGTGTCCTGCGCTGTGGCCAAAGCTGCCATGGAAAGCGGTGTAGCTCGCAAAGACATCGAAGACTGGGATGCCTACCGCCTGCAACTGCGCGAGCTGATGGGTTACGAAAGCAAACTGACCCGCCAACTCTACGACACCGCCCGCCGCAACCCACAACGTGTGGTATTTGCCGAAGGCATCCACCCCAATATGCTGAAAGCTGCTGTGGAAGCCAAGGCTGAAGGTATCTGCCATCCTATTATATTGGGCAACGACGAAGCCATCGAGAAGCTGGCAAAAGAACTCGACCTTAGCCTTGAAGGTATCGAGATAGTAAATCTGCGTCATCCGGATGAAGCGCCGCGCCGTGAACGCTATGCCCGCATCCTATCTGAAAAACGTGCCCGCGAAGGAGCCACTTACGAAGAAGCCAACGACAAAATGTTCGAACGTAACTACTTCGGTATGATGATGGTGGAGACGGGTGAAGCAGACGCTTTCATCACAGGTCTTTACACCAAATACAGCAATACCATCAAGGTTGCCAAGGAAGTCATCGGCATCCGTCCGGAATACAAGCATTTCGGCACCATGCATATTCTGAACTCCAAGAAAGGCACATACTTCCTGGCAGATACGCTGATTAACCGTCATCCCAATGCCGAAACGCTGATTGACATTGCCAAGCTGTCGGAATATACCGTCCGCTTCTTCAATCATACACCGGTAATGGCCATGTTGAGTTACTCCAACTTCGGTGCGGATAAGGAAGGAAGTCCGGTAAGTGTACACGAAGCAGTGGATTATATGCAACAAAACTATCCTGACCTTGCCATTGACGGAGAAATGCAGGTGAATTTCGCCATGAACCGCGAAATGCGTGATGCCAAGTATCCGTTTACGCGCTTGAAAGGAAAAGACGTAAACACACTGATTTTCCCGAACTTGAGTTCTGCAAACTCTGCTTACAAGCTGCTGCAGGCGATGGATACGGACTCCGAACTGATTGGTCCTATCCAAATGGGGCTGAACAAGCCTATCCACTTCACCGATTTTGAAAGCTCCGTGCGAGATATCGTGAATATCACCGCAGTGGCAGTTATCGATGCTATCGTAGACAAAAAGAAAGCAGCCAAATGAAACGACCGTTATCAAAATTCCAAATAGTTTGCATTATGCTGCTTTGGGCAGCACTTTGCTACATTGTTTTGATATCTGTCGAACGAATTGACGGTCCAATCATCCTAACGCTTGCCATTTCGGCGGCTTTAGTATTTATTCCCGTCATAAAGTCTCTAAAAAGAGGATAAATAATATCTTTTTATTCCATTTTGCGGTATAAAACAATAAAATTGTTGTTTTATACCGCATTTTCTTTATAAAATGTTTGTTCGTTTCATTTTTATGTGTACTTTTGCAACCGCAATGAGAGGAAAAGGAAACAAACCGAAAATCGAATTGTTTTAGGTAATATATAGTAGCAACCAATAAAAGAAATAGATTATGAATGCAGCTAAGGTATTAGAAGACCTGAAAAGACGGTTCCCCAACGAACCGGAGTATCATCAAGCAGTAGAAGAAGTTCTTTCTACGATTGAAGAAGAGTATAACAAGCATCCGGAGTTTGACAAAGCCAATCTGATTGAACGTCTTTGCATCCCCGATCGCGTTTACCAATTCCGTGTTACTTGGGTAGACGATAAAGGTAACGTACAAACCAACATGGGCTATCGTGTGCAGCACAACAACGCTATCGGCCCTTATAAAGGCGGTGTTCGTTTCCACGCTTCTGTAAACCTGAGCATCCTGAAATTCCTTGCTTTCGAGCAGACATTTAAAAACTCATTGACAACTCTGCCTATGGGTGGCGGTAAAGGCGGTTCGGACTTCTCTCCGCGCGGCAAGTCAAATGCTGAGGTCATGCGTTTTGTTCAGGCTTTCATGCTGGAGTTATGGCGTCATATCGGCCCTGAAACAGACGTACCTGCTGGTGATATCGGTGTAGGTGGTCGCGAAGTAGGTTTCATGTTCGGTATGTATAAGAAGCTGGCTCATGAATTTACGGGTACTTTCACCGGTAAGGGCCGTGAGTTCGGCGGTTCGCTGATTCGTCCGGAAGCTACCGGCTACGGTAACATCTACTTCCTGATGGAAATGTTAAAGACTAAGGGTACTGACTTGAAAGGCAAAACTTGTCTGATTTCCGGTTCCGGTAACGTAGCTCAATATACGGCCGAGAAAGTATTGGAATTGGGTGGTAAGGTATTGACCATGTCTGATTCTGACGGTTATGTATACGATCCGGACGGCATTGACCGCGAAAAGTTGGATTACATCATGGAGCTGAAAAACCTCTATCGTGGACGTATCCGCGAATATGCTGAACAATATCCGGGTGTCAAGTACGTAGAAGGTGCACGTCCTTGGGGTGAAAAGGCAGACATCGCCCTGCCTTCTGCAACTCAGAATGAAATAAATGGAGATGATGCCAAAAAACTAATTGCTAATGGTGTCATGGCTGTGTCCGAAGGTGCAAACATGCCTTCTACCCCTGAAGCAATCCGCGTATTCCAAGATGCAAAGATTCTGTATGCTCCGGGTAAGGCAGCCAATGCCGGCGGTGTATCAGTATCCGGTCTCGAAATGACTCAGAACTCCATCAAGTTGAGCTGGAGTGCAGAGGAAGTGGACGAGAAATTGAAGAGCATCATGAAGAACATTCACGAAGCTTGCGTGCAATATGGTACGGAAGCCGACGGTTATGTAAATTACGTGAAGGGTGCCAATGTGGCCGGATTTATGAAGGTGGCAAAGGCGATGATGGCGCAAGGGATTCTGTAAGAACTAAAGCCATAGTACAACTACAACAGAAGAAAGGTGAGGGGCTCAAAGCTTTTCACCTTTTTTCTGTTTAATAATATAGAAGAAACAAAATTTTGTTTTTTTCAATCCATTATCACATAAATCAGATAACTTTGCGGAAGTTAATAAAAGAAGACCATTATCATTGAAGCAAACCAAACGATTATGAATACAATAGAAATCCCCGTACTGCTGTTGACCGGTTATCTAGGCAGTGGCAAAACGACGTTGGTAAATCACATTCTTTCTAATAAACGTGGCATTAAGTTTGCCGTTATCGTCAATGACATAGGCGAAGTGAACATTGATGCAGACCTTATACAGAAAGGTGGCGTGGTGGGAAAGAAAGACGACAGCCTGGTAGCTCTACAGAATGGCTGTATCTGCTGTACGCTGAAGACAGACTTGATAGAGCAGATGTTCGAAATCATGAAGATGCAACGCTTCGACTACATCGTGATTGAAGCGAGTGGCATCTGTGAACCGGAGCCTATTGCCCAAACACTCTGCTCCATTCCTCATATGGGAGGAGCGTATACTAAATACGGTATTTGCCGCTTAGACTGCATTACCACCGTGGTGGACGCCTTACGTCTGCAAAGTGAATTTTCTTGCGGAGATGATTTGACACGCAAAGGCATTGATGAGGAAGATATAGAAAACCTCATCATTCAGCAAATTGAGTTCTGTAATATTATCCTGCTGAACAAAGCAGCAGAAGTACAGCCCGAGGAATTAAAACGTATCAGGCAGATTATCCACACCTTGCAACCCGGTGCCCAAATTATAGAGTGCAATTATGCAGATGTAGACCTGGATAAGATTATCCATACCCACCTCTTTAACTTTGAACGTGCCGCAACTTCCGCCGGATGGATTCGTGGCATAGAGCAACAAGTAAGCGAAGAGGAGGAAAAAGAGGCGCATTACCATCATGAAGAGGGTCATCATCACCACCATCACGAAGGAGGTGAAGTAGAAGAATACGGTATTGGCACATTTGTCTACTACCGCCGTCCTGCATTCGACATTCATAAGTTCGACCACTATGTCGCTACCAAATGGCCCCGCAGCGTTATCCGCGCCAAGGGTGTCTGCTACTTCAGCCACAACCGCGACATGTCCTTCCTCTTTGAACAAGCAGGTATACAGAAGAAAATAACTGAAGCCGGACAATGGTATGCCACCGCCCCCGAAGAAGACATGATAGAACTGATGCGCCAAGAACCGGGATTGCTAAGAGACTGGGACGAGCAATACGGCGACCGCATGCTGAAGATAGTATTCATCGGACAAAATATGGATAAAGAGCAAATCATCCGCGACTTGGACAAATGCCTTGAATAACTTCCTAAAAAAGTGCTCCCCGTCATTCCGATCTTAAGAACAACGGGGAGCATCGTCCCAGACGCGTAACTCTATTTTAAGAATCAAGAACCATATCAATTCTCCGTAAAACGGAACATTTTGAAATACACCTTCTGCTCTGTGTCGGATACATTCACCAGCCTCATCTTCGCAACGCTCAAATCCTTGAGAGATGCCTTCACCTGCGTTCTGTATCCCGGTTTCAAATCCACCGCCTGCCAGTTTGTACCATCCGAAGTTACTTCCAGTTTAAACTTAGAATTAGCCACCTCCGCATCTCCCAAATCAATAAGCACCGAACTCAACTGGCGGGCATAATCCATCGAAATGGTCAGCACACCGCCTGCCTGCCAGTTGATGACTTCATTGGACGGAATAATTGTATTCACCTTTCCCTTCTGCTGAATAGGAAGCGAAGCCAACTGATTCACGTCGCTCTTCAACGTGTAGGGAGAATAAACAGCCTTTGTATCAAGCCCGGCATGGAACGCTGCATTATAGCCCGTTGTCGCCGCTTCGAACAAAGCATTGAAAGTAGGCATCAGATGCAGGCTGCCGCTCTTTATGCCCGCTTTATATTGGGCATCCGTCTCACCCATCAGCACCAGCAGGGCGCGGGCGTGTTCGTAGCTACCTATAAATGCATCCTTCTGCTGGCGCAGGCGTATCATGTTCAGCACCTCCGCACCATACTCTCCCACTTGTTTGAACTGAATGAGCCAAGGCCTTATTTCAGTTATCAACGGACGATTCTCATTTCCCGACGCAAGCAATCCATCAGCGGCAACGATTATCTTCCGGCATTCCTCAGCTACCTGCCGATAGGCATCTTCATCTATCTCGTTTTTCTCTTGATAGGCTTTCAACAAGGCAGAGAGAGCAGGCTGAATGGCAACGGACTCTTCACGACGGAAGCGATGTCCATTCTGTCCCGGGTCGGAATTATGAGCAGCGAAGATTTCCAAATATTCGGCATGAAGTGGCATAAGGTCTCTGACTGCATGTTTCCAAGAAGTTTCACTATCATAATTCTCCATATTCCAAGTATAATCAGCTACACTGTACAGAGAGATTTTGGAAGCCTCGGCATGTTCCATCGGATTGGAAACAAAAGCAGACATATCATCTTTTACATCAAGCCCGTTTCCATAAACCGGCCCTAGCAGCAAATGGTCTTGTACATAATCCGAAACGGGGAAATTCCACCAAATGTACGCCTTACGTTTCAGCAGCGGATTGACGAAGTCCAGCGTAGACTTATCTATAGTAGCAACTACCATATCACCGGTCCACATCACCTTGATACCCTCGTTCAACTTATCACCAAGCGTAGTGAGATAGCCTCCCTCCACATCGGTCCATGACTTGTTGTACTCTGTGGGACACAATATCAATGGTGCAACATCCCGCTTGACTTTTACAAAATGGTCGTCAATATAGTTCAACAGTTCAGCCTGCTTGTCTGCCTTTGTCCCCTCACCCGAAATATCATCAAAGAAAACGGCAAAACCACGCACACCCAACTGGTACATGCTTTCGAACTTCTGCAACAATAACGAGCGGTCTTCTTCATTCCAGCGAATATCCTGACCCGGATGAATGGCCCAATAGAAAATAACATTGTTCTCCTTCGCCCTATTCACCAATACTTTCAACTCTTCTCCTTCTCGAGCAGGATAAGGCTTGCGCCAGTTGGGAGTCCGGTGATAAGGATCGTCTTTCGGTCCATAGATATAGACATTCATTTTGTTCCGACCATAAAAATCAAGCTGGCGTATACGCGCCTCCTGACTCCAGGGAGCACCGTAAAAACCTTCTACCACACCCCGATAGGGAACATCAGGATAGTCCGTCACTTCAGCCAAAGGCAGCTTGTCTAAAGCAAGCAACTGCGCAAGAGTCTGTACACCATAGTACGCTCCCCGTTCGTCAGCACCGGCTATGACGATGCAGTCTTTTTCTATTTTCAGGAAATAACCTTCGGATTTGCGTGGAATCCGATGTTGGTATTTCTTGATAATCTTATCTCCTTTCACTCCTATATATACACGGAAAGAAGCGCCAAGCACCTCTTCCGGCATCAATGAACGGAGTAAAGGCAACGCAGGTCCGTCCTGCACGGAATTGCCGGAAAGGATCTGGTATTGTCGGGGAATATCAACAGAATCTTTTTGCGTAATATATTCTTGGGGAGTAGGTTGCAAATGAAACTCTTGCGCACAAAGCGTCGCTGTCGTCAGCATACCGAATGCTCCCAGTAACAGTAGTTCTTTTCTCATAAGCGGATTATTAAATTAAGGAATATCTATGTATTAAGAAAACTCTTCCATGCATTCAAGGTTGATACGTTCAAAAATAAGAAATAAATATGAAAACACGTACAAATACAGACATTTATTTCAGTTTAAAGATTCATTTATTCTGCATCCGTTTGAGTTCATCGCACACAGCCGGATGCAGGAAGTAGCGTACGTCTTTTCCCTCCTCTATGGCCCGACGGATAAAAGTGGAGCTGATTTCGAATACCGGAGAAGAAACTGTCCGCACATTCTGCGGTAAAAAGGTGGCCTCTACCGGATAGCCGGGACGGGGATAAACCAGAAGATGATTTTCGGCAATAATGCGTTCCGACTCGTACCAACGGTGGAACAGCCTCCAGTTGTCCGAACCAATGACAAGATGGAAAGTGTGTTGGGGATAAGTCCGTTTCAGCGCATCCAACGTATGAACAGTATAAGAAGGCCGAGGCAGATGGAATTCAAAATCGGAAGCGCGAAACTTGGGATAACCCTCAGTGGCTAGCTGCACCAGCTTCAAACGTAACTTGTCATCCATCAGATCGTTTTCTTCCTTCAGCGGATTGTGGGGGGTGACCATAAACCACACTTCGTCCAGGTCCCCGTATTCGCAAAGATAGTTGGCGAGGGCCAAATGTCCGATGTGTATCGGGTTGAACGAGCCGCTGAAGATTCCTATATTCATTTATTCTTATTCATATACAACCTTACAAAGGACGTCTTTGCAACGCACGCCAGGCAGCCCAAGCATTGAAAATCGTCACTACAGAGATAAGAAACATTGAAATACTGGAACGAGGCTCGCCATGATGTATATACAATACACCCACAACAAGGGAGCAGACGAACAGAACGCTATTAATAATTAGCAATGCCTTGTTCAGCTTCGGGCTATTCTTCCTCCTCGGTGCCAACTGGTTGTACACTCCTCCACGTTGTTTCATTCGTTCAAGAATTGAGAGATTACTTTCAATGCTTCCGCTTTGGCTGTCTCCAGGTCATCGTTCACAATCACGGTATCGAACTTCGGTGCAAAGCCCAGTTCGTATTCGGCTTTCGCCACGCGGCTCTCTATCACTTCGGGAGCATCTGTTCCGCGCCCCACCAAGCGTTTGCGCAATTCCTCCACTGAAGGTGGCTGAATGAAAACAGACAAAGCACGCTCACCATAGAATTTCTTGATATTGCAACCACCCACTACATCCACATCGAACACTACATTCTGTCCGGCAGCCAATTGCTTTTCCACCTGCTCCTTCAGTGTTCCGTAAAAACGGTCCTGATATACCTCTTCATACTCCAGGAATTCATCATTGGCTATGCGACGACGGAACTCGTCAGGAGTCAGAAAGAAATACTCCACTCCATCTTTCTCCGTTCCGCGGGGCGGGCGGCTGGTCGCTGAGATGGAGAATGCCAAGTTCAGATTTTGAGTCAGCAGATAGTTGATAATCGTTGACTTGCCAGAGCCCGAAGGGGCTGAAAATATGATAAGTTTTGCCATCGAATTATTTACGATTTGACGATTTACTATTTGATACTACATGACGTTCAATACTTGTTCCTTGATTTGCTCCAATTCATCTTTCATCTGAACGACAATCTTCTGCATCTCCGCATGATTGGACTTACTGCCCAAGGTATTGATTTCGCGTCCCATCTCCTGGGCGATGAACCCTAACTTCTTGCCTTGTCCGGTTCCGGTTTCCAGCGTATTGATAAAATATTTCAGATGATTGCCAAGACGCTGTTTCTCTTCGTTCACATCCAGCTTTTCGATGTAGTAGATGAGTTCCTGCTCCAGGCGGTTCTTGTCATAATCCACACTTAAGGTCTTTTCCAGTGCATCTGTAATACGTTCCTTCACTTTGGCTACACGCTCTTTCTCATAGGGAGCGATAGTCTCCAACAGATGGGAGATGTTGGAGATCTTCTCACGGAACTTCTTTTCAAGGGCAGCTCCTTCCTGCTTACGGAAGTCCACCAGCGCACCAACAGCCTTTTCCACAGCCGAATAAACCACAGCCCATTCCTCCTCACTCAGTTCCTGCGTATCATTCTTCGTCATCACATCCGGCATACGGAGTAACGTGGCAAACCAGTCCGTCGCATCCGGCACAGGTATTCCTAGATTTTCTGATATAGCACAAATCTGCTTGTAATATCCCTCAACCAATGTCTGGTTGATGGGAGTGGCGCTTTCCGCACTCTCTTTCTTTTCTATCCAAAGGCTGAAATCCACCTTTCCGCGCTCCAGTTTCCGTGATATTTCATTACGGATTTCCATCTCCTTCTCACGATAAAGCGGAGCAATGCGGGCAGATAGGTCCATTGCCTTACTATTGAGCGACTTTATTTCAACGTTGATTTTCTTATCAGGCAGTTCGACGGTTGCTTTGCCGTAGCCTGTCATAGATTGTATCATAATGTTATAGTTTTGCGCAAAATTACACGATTATTTTAATTAGTGAAAATAATCACGTAAATTTGCCACAATAAAATCAAAAATAAAAGTTATGTCATGTATCTTGCATATTGAAACGTCCACTTCTGCCTGCTCCGTAGCCGTGAGCGAGGATGGACAGAACGTTTTCAAGAAAGAGGACCTGAATGGCCCTTCACACGCCGTTTCATTGGGAATCTTTGTGGACGAGGCGCTATCCTTTGCCGATAGCCATGCCATGCCGTTGGATGCAGTCGCCGTGAGCTGCGGCCCTGGTTCGTATACCGGGTTGCGTATCGGCGTGTCGATGGCAAAAGGTGTCTGCTATGGACGTAACCTGCCACTTATCGGGCTGGAAACCCTGAAAGTCCAGTGTGTACCGGTATTGCTCTACCACGATGAGTTACCCGACGACGCATTACTCTGCCCGATGATTGACGCCCGCCGTATGGAAGTCTATGCTGCCATCTACGACCGTGCCTTGAAATCGGTGCGCGACATTGCAGCCGATATTGTGGACGAAAACTCCTACCTGGAATTTTTAGAGCAACATCCCGTCTATTTCTTCGGTGACGGTGCAGCCAAATGCAAAGAGAAAATCACGCATCCCAATGCACACTTCATCGACGGCATCCGCCCGCTTGCCGGCATGATGTTCCCGTTGGCAGAAAAAGCAATAGCCGAACAAGATTTCAAGGATGTGGCCTATTTCGAACCCTTCTATTTGAAGGAATTCGTAGCCGGCACGCCAAAGAAACTTATTTAGGGTTTAGCGATTAGGGATTAGGGATGAATACCATGCGGTATCACTACGTAGCCCATTAATCACTAACCACTAATCGCTAAACCCTAATCACTAATCGTTGAACATTAATCACTAATTAAAGATGCAATATAACACTCAACAAAAACGGATGCCCCTACCCGAATATGGTCGCAGCATCCAGAATATGGTAGACCACGCGCTGACAATCGAAGACCGTGCAGAACGCCAGCGTTGCGCAAACACAATCATCAACATCATGGGAAACATGTTTCCCCATCTGCGCGATGTGCCCGACTTCAAACATAAGCTATGGGACCACCTTGCCATCATGGCCAACTTCCAATTGGATATAGATTATCCGTACGAAATTATCCGCAAGGACAATCTGAATACCAAGCCGGAGAGCATCCCCTACCCCAGTACCAAAATCCGCTACCGCCACTATGGCCGTACACTGGAAGTACTGATAAAGAAAGCCATCGAATTTCCGGAAGGAGAAGAGAAGCAGAACTTGATAGCGCTCATTTGTAACCACATGAAGAAAGACTACATGGCATGGAACAAAGATACCGTCGATGACCGTAAGATTTCAGATGACCTCACCGAACTCTCTGACGGAAAACTGCAAATGACAGACAGTATCGTCCGTCTCATGGCCGAACGTATTGACCAGAACTACCGTCCGAAAGTGAACAACCAGAATAACCGGAACAACAACCGGAACAATAAACGGAAATACTAAAATTGAATGATTAGTGGTTAGTGATTAATGCCATGCGGCATCACCATGCAGACCACTAATCACCAACCCCTAATCACTAATTTCATGGCATCATTTGTAATCGAAGGAGGACACAGACTTTCCGGTGACATTTACCCCCAAGGAGCAAAAAACGAGGTGTTGCAAATTATCTGCGCCACATTGCTCACTGCCGAAGAGGTGACTGTGCACAATATCCCGGACATACTGGACGTCAACAACCTTATCCAATTGATGCGGGATATGGGAGTCAGCGTATCTAAAAAAGGCATTGACACTTACAGCTTTCAAGCTGCCAACATTGATTTCGCCTATCTGGAAAGTGACGCGTTCCTGAAAAAATGTTCCAGCCTGCGCGGTTCCGTCATGCTGGTGGGGCCGATGGTGGCACGTTTCGGCAAGGCCATGATTTCCAAGCCGGGCGGAGACAAGATAGGACGCCGCCGTCTGGATACACACTTTATCGGTATCCAGAATTTAGGAGCCGACTTTGTCTATAATGAGGAGCGTGGCATCTACGAAATCTCAGCCAAACAACTGCATGGCAGTTATATGCTACTCGACGAGGCATCTGTTACGGGAACTGCCAATATCGTAATGGCAGCCGTCCTTGCCAAAGGCAAGACCACCATCTACAACGCCGCCTGCGAACCCTACGTGCAGCAACTTTGCAGAATGCTGAACCGGATGGGAGCTAAGATAGAAGGCATCGCCTCCAACCTCCTGACTATCGAAGGAGTAGACGAGCTGCACGGAACCGAGCATACCATCCTCCCCGACATGATTGAAGTGGGCAGTTTCATTGGCATGGCAGCCATGACCCGTAGCGAACTGACCATCAAGAATGTCTCCTACGAGAACTTGGGAATTATCCCCGACAGTTTCCGTCGACTCGGCATCAAGATGGAGCAGTGGGAAGACGACATTTACGTGCCCGCACAAGAGACGTACCAGATAGAGTCCTTTATCGACGGCTCCATCATGACCATTGCCGACGCACCCTGGCCCGGACTGACACCAGACTTGCTCAGTGTGCTGCTGGTGGTTGCCACCCAGGCAAAAGGTAGTGTACTCATTCATCAGAAAATGTTCGAAAGCCGTTTGTTCTTTGTGGACAAGCTGATAGATATGGGAGCGCAAATTATCCTCTGCGACCCGCACCGCGCCGTTGTCATCGGTCACGACCACGGCTTTAAACTACGTGGCGGCAACATGACCTCGCCCGATATCCGTGCGGGCATCGCCCTGCTGATAGCTGCCATGAGTGCGGACGGCATCAGCCGCATCCACAACATAGAGCAGATAGACCGTGGGTATCAGAACATCGAAGGGCGACTGAATGCGCTCGGAGCAAGAATAACAAGAATAGAATAAGATGATAAAGAGAGAAGAAGTATATAAGATAGGTATATTCAACAAGCCCCACGGCATTCACGGAGAACTATCGTTCACTTTTACGGATGACATCTTCGACCGGGTGGAAGCCGAATACCTAATCTGCCTGCTGGATGGTATACTGGTGCCTTTCTTCTTGGAAGAATACCGTTTCCGCTCCGACACCACCGCCCTTGTCAAACTAGAAGGCGTGGACACGGCAGAACGCGCCCGCATGTTCACTAATATTGAGGTCTACTTCCCCGTAAAGCATGCAGAAGAGGCAGGACCAGGTGAACTGAGTTGGGACTTCTTCGTCGGTTTTCGTATGGAGGAAGTACATCACGGCACGCTGGGAGAAGTGACGGACGTGGACACATCGACCATCAACACACTGTTTGTGGTAGATTATCAGGGAGAAGAACTGCTGGTGCCGGCACAAGAAGAGTTTATCATAGACATTGACCAGAAGCACAAGGTCATCACCGTAGACCTGCCGGAAGGTTTGATAGCTTTGGACAAAACAGAAGAGGTATGAAAAAGAAACGAAGAAAAGCATTTTGGAGTAACATCAAGTTCAAGTACAGACTGACGATTACGAACGAGAATACCCTTGAGGATATCATCACGTTGCGCGTATCCAAGCTGAACGGACTGTCCGTATTGCTCTCCGTGCTGTTCGTATTGTTTCTCATCGCCTCCCTGATCGTAGCCTTCACCCCGCTGCGCAACTACCTGCCGGGATATATGAACAGTGAAATCCGTGCCCAGGTAGTGGAGAATGCCTTGCGCGTAGATTCCCTCCAGCAACTGGTGAACAGACAGAACCTCTATATCATGAATATCCAGGACATCTTCCAGGGCAAGATAAAGGCAGATACCATACATTCCATCGACTCGTTGACCCACCTGCGCGAAGATTCGCTCATGGAACGTACACAACGGGAAGCCGAATTCCGCAAACAGTACGAGGAGACAGAAAAGTACAACCTGACGAGCATCACCGCTCGCCCCGAAATAGACGGACTGATTTTCTACCGCCCCACACGCGGCATGATTTCATCTCCCTTCAATGCCGAAACAAAACACTTCGGCACGGACATTGCCGCCAATCCGGGCGAAAGCGTATTGGCCACCTTAGACGGTACCGTCATACTGAGTACCTACACTGCCGAGACGGGTTATCTGATAGAAATACAGCACAACCAGGACTTCGTGTCAGTCTACAAGCATTGCGGCTCTCTGCTGAAACGGGAAGGCGATGCGGTGAAAGGGGGTGAAGCCATCGCACTGGTAGGAAACACCGGCGAGCTGTCCACCGGTCCCCACCTTCACTTCGAGCTGTGGCATAAGGGCAGGGCCGTAAATCCCGAGCTTTACATCGTATTTTAGTCTCCAAATAGTAAATTGTAAATAGCATAATAGTAAATGAAACAGATTGCCATACTCGGTTCTACCGGTTCCATCGGTACACAAGCGTTGCAGGTCATCGAAGAACATCCCGACCAGTACGAAGCATACGTATTGACCGCCAATAACCGCGTAGAGGAACTCATAGCCCAGGCACGCAGATTCAAGCCTGAGGCAGTGGTAATAGCCAACGAATCGAAATACACGCAACTGAAAGAAGCGCTTGCCGACCTACCTATCAAGGTATATGCCGGCGCAGATGCCCTCTGCCAGATTGTGACCGAAAATCCCATTGATATGGTATTGACCGCCATGGTGGGATATGCAGGGCTGAAGCCCACCATGAATGCCATCCGAGCCCGTAAGCCGATAGCCCTTGCCAACAAAGAGACGCTGGTGGTGGCGGGAGAGCTCATCAATGACCTGGCACGCTTCAGCGGTGTCCCCATCCTACCCGTCGACTCCGAGCACTCCGCCGTTTTCCAGTGCCTGGCCGGTGAGATAGGCAACCAAATAGAAAAAGTGATACTGACTGCCTCCGGAGGTCCGTTCCGCACCTGCACTATGGAGCAACTAACAACCGTCACCAAAGCGCAAGCACTGAAACACCCCAACTGGGACATGGGCGCCAAAATCACGATAGACTCTGCTTCCATGATGAACAAAGGGTTCGAGGTAATCGAAGCCAAATGGCTGTTCGGTGTACGTCCCGACCAGATAGAAGTCGTGGTACACCCGCAATCCGTCATCCACTCCATGGTACAGTTTGAGGACGGTGCCGTGAAAGCACAACTGGGAATGCCGGACATGCGCCTGCCCATCCAATATGCCTTCTCCTATCCCGACCGGTTGAAAGCCTCTTTCCCGCGCCTGGACTTCAAGCTGTGCACGGAACTGACGTTCGAGCAACCGGACACCACCCGTTTCCGTAACCTCGCCCTGGCCTACGAAGCGCTACATCGTGCAGGCAATATGCCTTGCATTGTCAATGCCGCCAATGAAGTGGTGGTAGCTGCCTTCCTGCAGGACAAAATTTCGTTCCTTGGCATGAGTGAAGTAATAGAAAAGACCATGTCGCGCGTATCCTACTTACAGAAGCCCACCTATGAAGACTATGTGGCTACGGATGCCGAAGCCCGACGGATAGCAGAAGAGCTGATTTGATAGATACACCGGAATGAAAAGAATTATAAAAAACATCTACTCATTTGATACGTTAAATAAGAAAACGTACCTTTGCGAAAATTATAAAAATCGTAAAACAGCAAATAATTAGATGGAAACATTCTTGATTCGTGCCCTGCAACTCATTATGAGCCTCTCGTTGCTCGTTATTGTTCATGAGGGGGGGCACTTCCTTTTTGCGCGTCTGTTCAAGACGCGGGTAGAAAAGTTCTGCTTATTCTTTGACCCTTGGTTCACATTATTCAAGTTCAAGCCCAAACACAGTGACACGGAATATGGTATCGGGTGGCTACCCTTAGGTGGTTATGTAAAAATAGCAGGTATGATAGACGAATCTATGGATACCGAACAGATGAAGCAACCCATGCAGCCATGGGAGTTCCGTGCCAAGCCGGCATGGCAGCGCCTGCTAATTATGGTAGGCGGTGTATTGTTCAACTTCCTGCTCGCATTGTTCATCTATTCCATGATACTTTTTACTTGGGGCGACGAATATATACCAGTACAAAAAGCCCCATTGGGTATGGATTTTAACGAAACAGCCAAAGCCATAGGCTTCCGCGACGGCGATATCCTAATATCTGCCGACGGGGTACCGTTCGAACGCTATGATGGCGACCTGCTGACCAGTATTGTCGATGCTCGCCAGGTAAGCGTATTGCGTGATGGGGAAGCTGCTTCAGTCTACATCCCCGAAGACATGATGAACCGCTTGCTGGCAGACAGCGTGCGTTTCGCCAGTTTCCGTTTCCCTTATGTAGTCGACAGCCTGATTGTAGGATACCCTGCCGCTTCCGCCGGTCTGCAAGTAGGTGACAGCATCACCCACTTGGATGGAAAGTCAATAGCCTACTACGACTTCAAAGAAGAGATGCTGAAGCGCAAGAAAGCCAATGCATCCCATGAGGTAACCTTGACATACGTCCGTAACGGTGTGACAGACACCTTGAGCATGATGACCAATGCCGACTATGAAATAGGCGTAGCAGCACGTACGGCAACCGACAAGCTGCTGCCCGTTGTCCGTAAGGAATACAGTTTCCTTTCCTCTTTCCCTGCCGGCGTATCTTTGGGGGTAAAGACTCTGAAAGGCTACGTAGGCCAGATGAAATATCTCTTCTCCAAGGAAGGAGCCAAGCAACTCGGAGGTTTCGGAACCATCGGCAGTATTTTCCCCGCCACGTGGGACTGGCACCAGTTCTGGTACATGACGGCATTCCTCTCCATCATCCTTGCCTTTATGAATATTCTGCCCATCCCCGCACTGGACGGCGGACACGTGTTATTCCTCATTTACGAAATCATTGCACGCCGCAAGCCCAGCGACAAGTTTATGGAACGTGCGCAGATGGTGGGCATGTTCCTCTTGTTCGGTTTGCTGATTTGGGCAAACTTCAACGATATACTGAGGTATTTCTTTTAAAGAACAAGACATAAAAAAACGCATCATCCATTCGCAGTAGAACGGATGATGCATTTACATCAAACAGATGATGTGTTCGGGGCAAGCAGACGATGCGTTTGAGCCAAACACATCATCTGTTTTTTCTGTGTCTTATACCAAATGGCCGATCCACTCTTCTCTATCGCCCGGAAGCAGGTCTATTACCGGAACTTCAACCATTGTATAGCAACCCGGCTGCTGACGCATAGCGGCACGCGCCACACATACCAGCACTTGTGCCGTGAGGGCAGGATTGTTGATACGCATGTTGAACTCAAATAGCTGGTTCTGCGTCTTGCCGGACACACCCTTACGGGTCAGGTTTACCCCATGCCCCATATCGAGCAGTGCATCCACACTCGGAACCAATTTTACATGTGTTTCGTCATTCACGAAGTACGGGTCGGCTTTGATGGCTGCAGCCACCTTATCAAATTCGTAACCATCCTTCAACTCAATGTACACCATACGACGGTGAATGCCGGTTCCTGTAGGAATAGTCATGGAAAGAGCGGCTTTCACACCTTCGATGGCCTTTACAGCCACGGTGTGTCCCATGCTCATACCCGGACCAAAATTAGTATAGGTAATGCCTTTCGGAGCAATGGCTTCCAGCATAGTGCGGACAATGGAGTCACTACCCGGATCCCAGCCGGCAGAAATGATGGATACCGTATTATGCTTTTTAGCCTCTGCATCCAGTGTGCGGCGCAAGGCAGTGATACCCGTATGGATATCGAAACTGTCCACAGTATGAATGCCTAAAGCAAGGATCTCCTTTGCATACTCTTCCACCTTGCGGGTAGGCGTACAAAGGATAGCAACATCCACGTCTTTCAGTTCCTTGATATTCTTCACAACGGGATATGCACTCAGTTCCGCAGGACAGTTTTCAGCTCCGGCACGGCGTACTACACCGGCAATTTCGAAATCGGGAGCTGCTTGCAGGGCTTCGAGCACATAATGCCCGATATTACCATAGCCAACGATGGCCGCTCTTACTTTTTTCATTCTTTTTATGAATTTATTTATCAGTTTTCTACTTTATCAGCGCAAAAGTAAGCATTTTAATTTATTATATCGGCAGAACTCCCTGCTGTTTCACACAGTTTTTCTTTTTTTAGTGAGTGAAAGTCCAATAATAATTCATACATTCGCAGATGATATGTATGCAAGGCGCATTTTGGGCCGACAAGTAAAAGAATTATGATAGAATACATCAGAGGCGGAATTGCCGAACTAAGTCCGGCAACCGCAATAATAGACTGCAACGGATTGGGATACGGCGTCAATATTTCATTGAACACGTATGCCGCCATCCAGGGCAAGAAAGAATGCAAACTATATATATACGAAGCTATCCGTGAAGACGCCTATGTCCTCTACGGGTTCGCTGACAAGCAGGAACGCGAACTATTCCTGTTGCTCATCTCCGTTTCAGGCATCGGCGGAAATACAGCTCGCATGATTCTCTCGGCACTCTCGCCATCCGAACTGATAAATGTCATCAGCACGGAAAACGCCACTCTACTGAAAACAGTCAAGGGTATCGGGCTGAAAACAGCCCAACGGATAATTGTGGATTTAAAAGACAAAATCAAGACCGGCAGCGTTGTAGCCGGCAACGCAGGGACCATAGGTACACTGGTATCGGCAGCCAACGCACAAGTACAAGAAGAAGCCGTAGCCGCCCTTACCATGCTGGGCTTTGCACAAGCCCCCTCACAAAAAGTAGTGCTTGCCATTTTGAAGGAAGAACCAAGCGCACCGGTGGAACAAGTCATCAAATTGGCATTAAAAAGACTATAATATTTATCTAAAACAAACAAATCATGACAACAATCAACATGCAATATTGGTTGGGGGCCAATGAACGCACCCACGTACTGCCAACGGACAAATGGTACCTCGACTTTGCCACAAGCATCCTGCCCCTCGTCAAGACCTCTCCCTTGTTCAACAAGGAAGACCTGCGTACCCAAATTGACGCAGCCATCTCCCTCGGCATGTACTTTCAAGATGCCATTGCCCAAAGCGGAGGCTGGAAACTTTTCTCCGAAGCCTTTCAAGGAGTATACGGAACTTACCTGCCGTTCTATCCACTGGGTGACGATTATACGCCCGATGAAATAAATCAGGAAGACATTGCATTCGTACTGTGGACATTGAAATCACAATTTAGTATTTTTGACAAGGAATACACCTTGTTCAGTCCTTATGACAAAGACCTGCTTGCATTAAGCCAAAGCGCCTATGAACTGATGGATGCACGTTTCGAAGAAGCTCCCATCAGCGAGGGAGAATCTTCCTTCCTTTGGGTAATGGGACTTGATTTACTGGATATGCCCATTACTCCGCTGCCGGAAGTCACTCCGGAAACCAAACTGAGCAAAGATGCCGCCCGCTGTCTGGAATACAGCCAGGGGAAACCGCTGCTATACTTCACCGATTACAAGGAGCTTTGCACTTTCTTTGTCGATGTCTTGGGATGGGAAAACAAACGGTCCGCATTATTGCCCGACCTGGAATACCAAAAAGAGTTCGTGATTTATGCCAACGCCAAAGGTATGCTCGTAGCCCACAACGTGGCCGCCTATTTCTGTGAAGAACATAACCCGATGTACGATGCCAAACGCGCTGCTGCAGAGGGTTACAAGATGTTCTGCCAACCCGGAGAGTGTCCGTTCGACCTGCTGAAATACGGAATGACCAAAGGAATTCTACCCGATGTGGAACTTCCCTTCTTGAAAGGAAAAGAAACACTGCATCAATATTGGGACTTTATAGCCCGCTACTACTTATGTGAATATTATGAAGGCGAGTAACCATTCCGGCATAAAGCCCAAACGGAGCAACAAGGCCAAGCCAACCGGAAAACGGATTGGTAAATCCAAACCTTCGAAAGCGAATAATCAGCTTAACAGAAGGGTAAAATAATTGAAAATGGATAATGGAAAAATAAACAGTGCAGCGTATTTATTGAAACCGCATGGCAATTTTCCATTATCCATTATCAATTTTCAAAGTTCCACAATCTCTTCCTTACACAACGTCAGTTTCTCCACTCCTTCCGCTGTTACAACCCAAGAGTTTTCGATACCGACGGGACCAATGCCTGGCAAAACAATCTTCGGTTCCAAAGCAAAGACCATGCCCGGTTCCAGCTCCTGCTTCATGCGTGGAGCCAGCACCGGCATTTCATTGATTTCCAGTCCGATGCCATGACCGATAAACTTGGCTTTTTGAGTGGCTCCCATAAAGTTGTCGGCAAAGCCCGCTTTGGTGACAATATCGATAGCGAGATTGTAAAGGTCCTCACAAACAGCACCCGGTTTCGCTTTTTCTACAACAGCCTCTTGTATGTCCAGGCAAACCTGATGGGCAACATATGCCTTTTCCGGCAACTTTCCGATAGAGAATACACGGCTCATGTCTCCCATATAGCCATAGAAGTTACCCCCCATATCGACCATAAAGCTCTGGCCGGGCTGCAACAGTGCACCGTTCACACTGATAGGCAGTGACGGATCAAGTCCCTCGCCTCCCAGAGCAAAATCATAGGGGGCAGGCGCAGTAGCATTATCTCCTGCCAGCAGACTTCCCATAAAAATCTCCATACTTTGTCCGAAGGTACGGAAAATACCCAGACAACCTTCCAAACGCATCAGGCGCTCTATTTCGATGGATAACTGGCGGTCTGTCATTCCTGGTCTATAAACCGAGGGTATTTGTTCGTAAGCTTTAGCATGTGCAATGCCGGAACGGCGGAACATCTCAATCTCTATTTCAGTCTTGACACTTCGGGCCTTCCGGATAAGTGCCGTACCACAAGGAAGCACCTCCGTTTCAGGGAAACACGCAGCCAAACGGTTATATTCCGTAAAAGACAACTCATCCCCCTCCAGCATCAACCTCGCAGGTATGGGCAAACCACATTCCTTTAGTAAGTCAGGCAGTTGTTCCGGTTTACGGATAGGATGAATATGTTCCCCTTCAATATTGTTGGGACGTTTGATGAATAAACGAGCGGGAGCATTCAACGGCAGATACAAGTAACCGCTGACGACACGTCCGTACGTATAGATTAAATTTACATTGCAAGCGATAAGAGCGGCATCAATCTCTTGTTGAGCCATGAGAGAGCGTATTTTATCACGTCTCAGTTTCAATTCAGGTAGTAACATCTCTTTGTCATTTATGGTTTCTCGGATACAAAGATACAACTTTTTTAATTGAGAATAAAAAAGTACTGCCCCATACCTTCACAGGCGTAGGGCAGCACAAACCACAAATACAAATACAACTAAACAAAGTTTCTCTCTTAGATAATTCCCTGACCCATCATGGCATGAGCCACCTTCATGAAGCCGGCGATATTCGCTCCCTTCACGTAGTTGATGTAGCCATCAGGTTCTGTCCCATATTTTACGCATTGAGCATGAATTCCGTGCATGATGGCGTGGAGTTTTTCATCCACTTCGGCTGCACTCCAGCTGAGGTGCATGGCGTTCTGCGACATTTCCAGTCCGCTGGTAGCCACACCACCTGCATTGACAGCCTTACCCGGTGCATACATAATCTTATTTTCAATAAAAAGGTCGATAGCTTCGGGCGTACATCCCATATTGGAGATTTCGCCTACACATGTCACCTTGTTGTCAATGAGGTGTTGTGCATCTTCGCCGTTCAGCTCGTTCTGGGTAGCGCAAGGCAGAGCGATGTCCGCTTTCACTTCCCACGGGCGTTTGCCTGCTACGAAAGTAGAGCCGGGGAATTCGTCGGCATACGGTGCTACGATATCGTTGCCCGATGACCGGAGTTCCAGCATATAATCTATCTTTTCGCCACTGATACCGTTCGGGTCGTAGATATAACCGTCGGGACCGGAGATGGTAACCACCTTGGCACCCAATTCGGTAGCCTTGGTAGCAGCACCCCAAGCCACATTTCCAAAACCGGAGATAGCCACGGTCTTGCCCTTGATGTCAATGCCTTTTGTTTGTAACATTTGGTTTACGAAATACAAGCCGCCGAATCCTGTTGCTTCGGGACGAATCAGCGAACCGCCAAATTCCAATCCTTTACCGGTAAATGTGCCCGTAAATTCGCGAGTCAACTTCTTATACATACCGAACATATAGCCCACTTCGCGACCGCCTACACCGATATCACCGGCAGGAACATCCATATCCGGACCGAGGTGACGCCACAATTCCAGCATGAAGGCCTGACAGAAACGCATGATTTCAGCATCGCTCTTTCCGCGCGGAGAGAAGTCGGAACCACCCTTACCACCGCCCATAGGCAATGTAGTCAAAGCATTCTTGAAAGTCTGCTCAAATCCCAGGAATTTGAGGATAGAAAGATTTACGGAAGCATGGAAACGAATACCGCCTTTGTACGGGCCAATGGCATTGTTGAACTGCACACGATAGCCGAGGTTCGTCTGAACTTCACCCTTATCATCCACCCACGTTACACGGAAAGTAAAGATACGGTCAGGTTCAACCAGACGTTCTATAATTTTCGCTTTCTCGAACTCAGGATGTTGGTTATAGATATCTTCGATGGAAAGAAGAACTTCCTTTACGGCTTGAAGATACTCAGACTCGCCGGGGTGCTTTGCCTCTAAAGAGGCCATGATACGTTCGATATTCATAATATTACGTTTTAAAGGTTATTACCTTGTTGACTTCACGCTATTCAAACAAAATGTCAATGAATAACACCGCAAATATAAGAAAACTTTTCAAAACAGCTAAATTTTACGGTTATATTTTGATTAAAGAATGATAAAATGTCAAATCCCCGGCATTCTCTATTCATACCTAAATGGTCTATTCTTTTCCTATTCTGTCAACAATTCGCCATAACGGCATAAATATAGAAAAAATTATAATAAAGAAAATAAGAAATGACGAATAATTTACGAAAAAAGACACAATCCTCACGGACTATGCCTTTCCAATTGCTAACTTTAATTCTTAAATGCTTGTATTAAATCCGCAACATAATAATTACTATGTACGGACAAGCTTCATAATTTCTTCAATCCTTTTACCTCTTCTTTTGTTGCTTCTCGAACACTGATAGCCACCCCTCCACTACTTGCCAGAGGTTGACGCAGCACACTCTTTGACGTTACTATGCCACGACGGATGTCATAGCTCTGCGGATTATCTTTCCAGTCTGCATCCCGACCATCTGCATAAACGGTAACAATATATTTCCTTCCTTCGGGTAAGAAAGAGAAAGGAATAGTTGCCGTACGAGGATGTTCGTCGGTAATAGCACCTACATACCACTCTTGTTTTCCTTTGGCTTGACGAGCCACTGTGATATAATCACCCGGTTCGGCTTCCAGATACCAAGAATTGCTCCAATCCACCGCTACATCCTTAATAAATTGAAACGCATCGGGAAAACGGCGATAATTATCCGGCAGGTCTGCTGCCATCTGTAACGGAGAGGGCATCGTTACATATAGAGCCAATTGTTTTACCAATGTAGTACCCGCCTGACCTTTAGGTTTCGAACCATTATAATACGAAAGTTTTGTCTGGAAAATACCAGGAGTGTAATCCATCGGACCACCCTTCAACCGAGTAAACGGCAAGATACAAGTATGATCCGGATCATTGCCCCCCATAGATTCAAACTCACCACCACGGGCAGATTCTTGCGCTACCCAGTTGGGCCAGGTACGGCACAAGCCGGTGGGACGAACAGCCTCGTGACTATCTACCATAATCTTATAATCAGCAGCACGCTTCACCACATGTATATAATGATTGTTCATCCATTGTGAGGAATGATATTCACTACGGGGAATGATTGAGCCCACATATCCGGTCTTTACAGAATTATAGCCATTATCTACCATAAATTGAAAGGCTACATCCAGCTGCCGCTCATAGTCGGCAGCATTAGCAGCCGTCTCATGATGCATGATAATCTTTACTCCCTTTGATTTGGCATAGGCATGTAGTACCGCAACATCAAAGTCCGGATAAGGTTTGTCAAAAAGGAACTGACGATCCTTACGATAGGATGCCCAATCTTCCCAACCTTCATTCCAGCCCTCAACCAATACCGCATCAATACCATTCTCCGCCGCAAAGTCTATGTACTCTTTCACATGTTCAGTATTGGCCGGATGATGTCCATTAGGAGTTAACTTTGAATAGTCGGTTATGCCGGGTTTAGCCTTATAATAGTCGCTATATGCCCATGTACCTCCTCCACCAGTAAACATCTCCCACCAGACACCGATAAATTTCTGTGGCTTAATCCAAGAAGTATCTTCCAGCTTACAAGGTTCATTCAGATTAAGAATCAACTGAGAAGCAAGGATGCTACGTGCATCGTCACTAACCATAATTGTACGCCACGGGGTATGCAACGGTAATTGCAGATATCCTTTCTTTCCTAATTTATCGGGAGTAAGATGAGCAGAAAAGTTAAACTCTTTATCATCCACATTCAGCAACATGGCAGAATAATCTACCAAGGCAGCTTCATGAATATTGATATAAAGTCCTTCGGTAGTCTTTATCATAAGGGGTGTTTGTACTGTGAATGAAGTCGCTTTAGCTTCATATCCTTTTTTACGTAGATTACGTTCCATAGCTTCGCGCACTTCGGAAATGGCCGCAGTAGTATAGGCAAACTCATTCGTATCATAATCACCGGGAATGCAATAGAGTGTATGATTACCGGTCAGATTGAATTCCGTCAGTTCGTCTTTTACCGTCAGATAATTCATGGTTTTCTGCTCCGGCAACTCATAACGGAATCCGAGTCCATCGTCAAACAATCGAAAACGTACAATCATCATACGGTCGTGCTTTGCCGGTTGTGAGAGAGTGACAGTAAGTTCATTGTAATGGTTACGGACTTTTTCATACTCTCCCCATACAGGCATCCAAGTTTCATCAAAAGTAGAATTTGTTGCATCAAGAATCCGGAAGCCATTTGACAAATCCGCTTCTTCCATAAGTATTCCCAAGGCAGAAGGTTCTACAACCGGCTCTCCTTTGTAATATAAGCTATAGACCGGCCCCCCCTCGGAATCAAGCACAACATTGAGTTTCAGATTCCCATTGGGAGATAACAATTCGTGTGCCATCGCCACACAAGCAATTCCCAGAAATACAACTGTTAATAATACATGTTTCATATACATCCGTTATTGTTGATATATAAAATATTGATAAGGTTCCATCGTCATTACTGTAGGCAACTCCACATCCACACCGGCAATCACATCGGTCATGGTCTTGCCAGCATGCTCCATAGGTACTTTCACTTGTACAGACTCATTGGCAGTATTCACCATGACCAACATGCCATGACTGCCTGCTGCCCGATAAAATGAAGCGACATCTCCGGTAGTATAAACTTCCAGTTCACCACCACGTACACTGCTCGTAGCTTTATAGGCTCTGATGATTTCTGCCATCTCTTGCGCAAAGACTTCATTGGACTTCAAGTCTATAACTCCGTAATTGAAAAAGTTAAGTGACCGCGGATAGGCTACTTCCTGCGAACTATAAATAAGAGGTATCCCCTCGAGCATAGTCGTCAATACAAAAGCAGACATGGCACCACGCTCACCGCCATAACATTCTATCGGTGAAGCCTCACTTGCCTGGTCATGATTAGTAGAATAGCGTAACCGTAACGTACCCTTCGGCATTCCCTCCAATTCGGAAGTATTCATAGCATAAAGGTCAGTAAGTGAGCATTTACCGGCATAATAGTCTTTCAGTTTACTATGGAAGTTCCAGCCGTAGAGCAGATTGAAACCATTGTTCATTAAAGACGTTTTTCCGCCTTCGGCAAGCATCAGCAAATTATTGTCAAGTGTACGGAGCTCGGCGATTGCTTTCTTCCAGAAAGCATCTGGTACCCCCTCGGCATAATCACAACGGTATCCATCAATACCAATTTCTGTTACCCAATACTTCATGGCATCAATCATGGCTTGCTGCATGGTTTCGTTGTCAAAATTCAAGTCAGCAACATCCGCCCAAGGCTGTTCTTGAGGTTGTACCACATTGCCATTTGCATCCTGTGTATACCAATCCGGATGCTCAGTCACCCAAGCATTGTCCCACGAAGTATGGTTGGCAACCCAGTCAAGAATCACTTTCATTCCTTTGGCATGGGCAGCATCTACCAGTTCTTTCAAGTCTTTTTTTGTTCCGTAACGTGTATTCAGCTTTTTATAATCCTTTATACAATAAGGTGAATTCACACTTTTCAGTACTCCCGGCTCATTTACAGGCATCAGCCAAAGCACGGTAGTTCCCAGGCTTTGAATACGGTCAAGCTCTGCTTTGATGGCAGAGAACGCATTTTCTTCGGCAAAAATGCGGGGATTTGCCTCATAAATCACCATATCCGAAGCCATGTATTCTTCCTGTGGGACGGGAATCGGTTCCATGTCACTCTGACTATCACTACACCCCATACAAGAATGTAGCATCGTAAAGAGCAGTGTCGCAATTATTACTTTTTTCATATTTCTACTTTTTATCTATACTTATACTCATTGGCGGAACTGATATCTGCAAAAGGAGCATCCAAACTCTCCAGTGATGGGCATTGGCAGAAAAGATACTAAGACTTAATACTAAAAATCCCGGAAGCCAATACTAAAAAACAAAAGAGCTAAGAGATAACTTCTTCCCAAGGCTTGGTTTTTCTATCCCAAGACTTGGGATAGAAAACCCAAGCCTTGGGACATATATCCGCAAGATTGAAAAGAGATATCCTATCCCCAATCTCATTCCACCAATAGGTCATTTAACATCTTCATTACTATACAAAACTCATTTCAAGAAATTATTCTGATTAGAAACAAAAGCCGCTTCAGATTCCGGTTCAGAGTCTCCGTCCGGATTGTTAGGGTCAATCTCCTCACCAGCTATGTCCGTAATACGGAAATAATAATCTCGATCAAGCGTCACTGCTGCGAGGTCAAATTGTGAGCCTCCATTGTTATTATTCATTATCAGATTGTAAGTCAATCCCTTATTTGCTTCACCTGTATCGTAATAATTATACGTGACACCTTTTATCTCAACACTACCGGTTGGTAATATTCCTGGCCAACTGCCAAAGAGTTCCGGTATATCATTTCCCCACGCATATATGGTTGTTTCTGCCCATCCGGACTGGTCTTCAATAAATATGGCATAACCATCATGGATAACCACTGCATCCGGATCTATTTCCGTCCAACCGCTTTCTGTGATTTCCAAATATATGTCACGGTCAAGAGTAAAGTTCTGTGGTCCATCAAATTGTGAACCTACTCCATTATCGTTAAATATCAAATTGTAAACCAATCCCTTATTTGCTTCACCTGTATCAAAGTATTTATAGGTAATTCCTTTTATCTCAACGCTACCAGTAGGTGAAATACCGGGCCAACCTCCAAAAAGTTCCGGCAAATCATTTCCCCACGCATAAAGTGTCAGTGCATCCCAACCTGTATTGTCCATCACGAACACAGCATAACCGTCGTGGGTCACTTCACTTGGGTCTTCCGGCTCCTCAAAATAAGCATTCCAGCGGGTTACCGTTATATCAGTGCGAGTACCTACCTTAGCCGAAATTTGATGTAAAGCATCCCCATTCTGCAAAGTACGCTCTATACCTTGTGTCTTAGAAACGAAATAAAAGCCATCGGCAAGTGTCTTTCCATTAACAAAATCTTCCGGATAGAGGTATATGCCCCATTTAACATCATTGTTTGCAGCTTTCTCCATCTGCCACTTAAGGTCTCCGGAAGCAGCATCCTGACCTCCATTGAAATCGCCTGCAATATAAATTATTTCATCGGCACCAGTTCCTTGGGGCATAATCACCTCCAGCAAGATAGCATCGCTACGAAGTTCAAATTGCGGCAACTCATGGTCAAACACAATTTCCTCCTTGTCACAACTACTGATGAAAGCTACAAAAAGCAACAAAAGCCATAGCGGATTACATATATATTTTTTCATTGTTACTATTATTATAGCATTAGTGTCCACTAAAAAATCATAGTCGTTCTTTGAAATTGTTGAAATTCAGTT
>ERZ1106964.190-NODE-190-length-78585-cov-7.055737_pt1 | contig 78585 bp, 76 predicted proteins | sample MGYA00403682_ERZ1106964 | MGnify/ENA primary metagenome ERZ1106964 (study PRJEB35170, sample SAMEA104062451) | human gut metagenome | biome: human gut; feature: human-associated habitat; material: faeces | place: Denmark | collected 2013-04-10 ...
TGGGCAGAGTAATGATCTGTCACCTGTATTGCATTTTTATCTGCCTATGAGAGCCGGCAAGTGAATTGTGGGTTGTCATTGGCAGATAAAATGCGTGTTAAAATATGAGGAGGTGGGTGTGATCGAAAAGAAAAGATTGCTAAGATATAGTATGCAATTATCTATGTTAAGACAGTTGCTAAATAAGAAGTTGATTAGTGAATTTGAATATAAAAAAATAAAGAAACGTTTAATGAGAGATTATAATATTGTATCTGATATTACAGCTTGACTTGTTGAGTGTGTTGCAATATAATCTATATGAACACTACGGAGGGAATACAAAAGGAGAGAGCATGGAAGTAGAAGTTATCAAGGCGAATAATCCATTTGATGAGTCAGCAAAAATAAGAAAGACTGACCGCCTGAGAGTAGCAGCATACTGTCGTGTCAGTACTGATGATGAAGATCAGATAAAAAGCTATAATTCGATGGTTAAATACTATACAGAACTTATAAAAAATAATAATCAGTGGGTATTTGCAGGAGTATATGCGGATAAAGCCATTACAGGTACAAAGGTAGATAAAAGAGAAGATTTTCAAAGATTGATACAGGATTGTATGGATGGTAAGATAGATATGGTTATTGCCAAGAGTCTTCCACGTTTTGCCAGAAATACTTTAGATACATTGAAATATGTAAGAATGTTAAAAGAAAAAGGCATAGCAGTTTATTTTGAGGTTGAAAAAATAAACACAATGAAAGACGGCGAATTTCTTATGACTATATTAAGCTCTGTTGCACAACAAGAGGTAGAGAATACTTCGGCTTATGTGAAAAAGGGCTTAAAGATGAAAATGAAGCGTGGTGAATTGGTCGGATTTCAGGGGTGCTTAGGCTATGATTATGATGTTGCAACAAAATCTCTTTCTATCAATGCAAAGGGTGCAGAAACTGTAAGATATATTTTTGACAGATATGTTGCAGGTGCAGGAAGCACAATGATTGCAAGAGAATTAAATGAACAGGGAATAACCACTATAAAAGGAAATCCATGGACAACATCAAGCGTTATGGGTATCATCAATAATGAAAAATACAAGGGCGATATTTTACTTGGAAAGACATTTACAGTTGATCCCATTTCTAAAAGACGATTGGAGAATTTAGGAGAGGAAGATAGGTTTTATATAAGAAATCATCATGAACCTATTATTTCAGAAGAAACCTTTGCTAGAGCACAGGAAATCAGAGAACGCAGAAATGGTGGAAGAAAATCCCCTACACCGGGGAAACGAGAAAAATATAGCAGACAGTATGCATTTAGCTGTATGTTGGAATGTGGTTTCTGCGGAGCAAGTCTTTCCAGACGAAGATGGCATAGCAGTTCAAAATACAAGAAAACAATATGGCAATGTGTAAAGTCAACGAAAAGTGGCAAAAGATATTGTCCGGATAGTAAAGGAATACCAGAACAGGTAATAGAAGAAGCTTTTATTGAATCCTATAAAATGCTTTGTTCTGATAATAAAGATGTATTAGAAGAATTTATTACAAGAGTTGAAAAAACTTTGAGTGAGAATACTGCAAGAGATAAACTTATGAAATATCAGAAAAGTGCAGATAATCTTCAAACGAAGCGGAAGGCACTTTTGGAGAAATACTTAGAAGGAATTGTTTCACAGGATATATACGAAGAAACAGATGTTGGATATGAGAGAAAGTTATCCGACATAAGAGCGAATATAGAAATGCTGGAACAACAAATGGAAGATGAGGTATCTCTGAAACGACGAGTGGAGGATTTTAAGAAAGCATTATCACAAAATGAAGTGCTTCAAGAGTTTGACAGAGGTATTTTTGAAAGTATTATTGAAAAAGTCATAGTCGGTGGCTATGATGAAGATGGAAACAAAGATCCCTATAAAATTACTTTTATATATAAAACAGGATTTAGAAACGAGGTTGGAAACGCAAAACAGCGTTTTGACAAGACAAAGAGCGTAGGGGATAAGGCAAAAGAATTGTGTTCCCATATCGCAGACGAGGTAAAAGATGTGTGTTCCTATGTTAGTGACAACACACGTTGAAACTGTAATTTTGTTGTCCCGAAAGGCTCCAGATGCCGAAATTAAGGTAAGATTAGATATGTCGGAATTAGACATAACAAGAGCAGAAAGCAAAGCAACATATAAAGAAATACAGGAATATGTAAAAAATAAATATGACCTGCATGTAACAAATTTATATATAGCACAAGTAAAACGTGAATTTGGAATTATAGAAAGAGAAAACTATAATACAGGTGAAGGCAAGGCAAAAGTGCCACAGGTAACACCAGAAAAAAGGGAAGCTATTATAGATGCACTTAAATACTTCCAGATGATTGAATAAAAAAAGCTATACAGAAAAGAACTCCTTCGGGGGTTCTTTTTAATTTTTGGAAGAAAGTTGGCTTTTTTTTGGAAGATGTAAATATATGTTTTCCAAAATCAATTTTTTATACAGTTAGGACAGTTCACGCATCAAAAAACAAGTGCAGGACTTAGAAAACATAAAGTGTCTTTTATAGCATAGGTGGAAGAAAGTTGCTATTTTTAATAATCACATATGTTTAATATCTCTTAATAGAATTATCTCATACAGATAGATGCACTCTTATACTTCTTAATCTATAAAGATATGATTACTATTACTTAATATAGATACAATACATAAAGGTATCATGTATCTTTATATAACAGTTAAATAAATCTATAGTTAATACTCACTCTCTTATTCATGTTACTAAAGGCCCGGGAACAGATTACGATCGAGTCGGAATGTATACGGGTGTCGGGGTATTTACAATTATGGAGGTTAAGTCAGGGAAGGGCTCGACTGTCGGATGGGGGCGTTTGAAATCAGGCGCAGGGTGGATCCCCCTTGATTATGTTGACAGAATATAATATCGATTCTTAACTGACCTGTTGGTGTCTTTGATGCCCACAGGTCTTTTTAATTTCCTGTTGACTTCCGGATAGAATGTATTCATCTAAAAATACTACTACAAAGGAGATTGTAATAATGAAGAACAAATACTTAATTAGCGCACAGTTTGTAAACACAAATGCCAGGTTTGATGAAGTGGCAAAAACAGCAATAAAAGAAGCAGTTAGCAATTACAATACAAAATCACTGATTGCCAAAAATCCGAAGCAGATTGTTGATTACCGTTTTTCAGAGGATGAAATGACGTTAGAGATTGAGCTTGAAAGTGAAGCTGATCTTCCGATGCCGACAAAAGCACTTAGACTTTTGAGTTCGTATTTAGTAGAGAAAACTACTTTAGAGAAGTATCTTTCTGGTAAACAGCTTTTCAAAATGACAAGAGGAACTGTTTCGAAGGAGATTTCTTCTAAAGAGGCAGAAAAACAGAGTGATAAAACAGATAGTAAAATAATGGAGATTACAGAGTTCAAATCACTTGGTTCAGAAGATAAACAAGTTGCGATTTATGAGCTTTTATGCGAGATAAGGAGGGAATTATGTCGTTAATTGATTTATATTATTTCCTTGTGAGGGAATATGGTGAAAGAAAGTGTTGGATTTCAGATATAGCAACGATGCTAAACATAAGTAAAAAAGAAGCACGGATATTGATTCAATCTTTGGGATATCATCGCGGAAAAACAACAGGAGTTGTATCATTTAAGTCATTCAGTGTGGATAAGGATGTGCTTACTATTCAAGCAAGATTGTAGGAGGTGATATATGCCAGTAACTAAAGCTTGCTTGGACAGAATTCAAGATGCCTCCGTTACTCACGGACGCAGAGATTGAAGATATTCTGACCATTTTGCCGGACCTTACAAAGTGGGCAAACGAAATCACAGCCTATGCTACCGATGGTCAAGGAAGGATGCAATCTTGCCGGAACTACGTGAGAACATTAGGTCAGTTCTTCAGGAAGATACAGATGTCAAGCTCGCTGAAATCGACGCTGAGATAAAGCAGAAACAGACGGAACTCCTGGATGCCGGCAAGGACCAAAATAAGATTGATGAGATCGGGGATGCGATTATGGCACTTCGTGAGAAGCGGCAGACCATCTTAACGGAAGCAGCCATGAGAAAAGATGTACAAGATCGTATTGAAGACTTGGCCTCCTTCCTTGATGAGCAGGTTGAAGCGGTTACTGAATATTCGGATGCACTGGTACGAAGACTCATTGAGAAGATCACAGTGTGCGACGAGAAGCTAATCGTTGAATTCAAATCCGGCCTGGAAGTCGAGGTCGATGCATAAGGTAAAGCCTGCCAGCGCTCCTTCGGGGGCGCTTTTTTTGATCCGTTTACAATTTCTTGATGAAATCCACACGGTTCTGTGATACAATAAATTGTACTGACAGTGAAACTGTATTGAACTCAAGTGAGGTATCAAAGGGATGTTAAAGAACAATATCGAAATAGATGTAAAGGTAAAATGCGTGGAAGAACAGACTACGCAGGCGGAGCTCGCCGAAAAGGCAGGAACCTCTCCATCATATGTGAACAGACTCATTAAGAGTCCTGAAAAGATCATAAACAGTACCTTTGTAAAGATGATGGAAAAGCTCGGGTACGATATCGAGCTGACCTACGTTAAGAGATAGTCTCGCGAAAATTACAGACTCCATTATAGAAATATCGCGAAAGGATTATTTGATATGGACGAAGAAACAATCATCATTCCACCTGATGATGTGGAAATAATCGATGCATCTGAATATAGAGAAGAACTGACAGAGCATTTCGGGCAGGTGCCTGAAGTGGCTAAGCCTCTACTAAAAGGTGCAAAGACAGCTTTCTCAAAGATAGAGAAGGCATTATATACTGCGCCGGCTTTTATTAACGCAGTAAAGGCCGCAGTGCCGGATGTGACGTTGCAGGCTGTTCTTACTGATGGACAGAAGCAGCAGATTGCTAAAGGCGCTCTTAAGCTGATGACCAAAAAAGATGGTTCCCTGATGGCGAATCTTATTAATCCGGAGACAAAGAAAATCGTTACAACGATTCCTTTGAAATCCGTACAGATGGCTCCCGATATGACACAGGCAATGACGAGTTTTTCTACTCAAATGCAAATGGTGCAGATTGCGGAGGAGATACAGGCGGTGCAGCTTGCAGTCGAGGAAGTGCGAATGGGTCAAGAGTACGATCGATTGGCAACGGCATATAGTTGTCAGCAGAAGTTACTGCAGGCAATGGAAATAAAGAATCCTGAATTGAAGGCGATGGCGCTTATGCAGTTGGCTGCAGCAGCCGAGGACAGTAGGAATCTTCTAATGTTGAGCCAGAAAAGTAATGTAGAATTTATCAAAGAACAGCCTGAAAACTTTATACAAAAGATACTCTCTGGTGCAAAACCAGAAAAGATCAACGGTAGGATGAGTGAAATCCGAGAGAGCCTCTGCGCCGTGAATATGGTTTCTTTTGCAGAAGCTATGGCGTATCAGGAACTCGGAGAGCACGAGGCGGCAAGAAAGAGTCTTACATATTATGCAGGCTTTATCGAAGATACATACACCTCAGTGCCAGGATTAGTTCAGCGGCTGGATTTGATTGATCCTGCTCCTGAGAATTACTGGTCAAAGACTCTGCCTGATATTAGTGAAAAGATAAAAGCACTTCCGAGTGTACCAGATACAAAATTATTAGAAACTAAGAGAAGCCGGAGGAAGAAAAAATGAAGAAGGAATCTGATGTAAGAGTTTGTAAGAACAAGAAGTGTCAGAAGGTACTCCCTGCTGGCTATAAGCATAGGTACTGTGAAGCATGCCGAAACAAGCATGCTCAGACAGCTAAAAATGTTCTGAGAGGTATCGGCGCTGGAGCAGCGACTGTAGCAAGTGTTGCTGTCGTTGTTGTTACTGGTGGAAAGATTAACCCGAAGAAGTAAGGTGATTATATGGCTAAGAGAGAAAAACCAAATGTGCCACATCCTTCTTCTGAGCAGGTTGAGCATTATCTTCGCGCTTGGGATGAGTTGGAAAACTATCATCTTCAGGAAGATGCACTGGATAAGCTCTTCTTTACGCTTTGTCCCGAGAACTCGGATATGTCTGATATCCTTTTAAAGGTTGCAGCATTGAATGACTTTTACAGTACAAATATCTTCTCTGTATATCCGGTGGCAAAGCATATCTTATCGTTGAACATTGATGATAGGCTTATGACTGGTGATGTAGCACTGGTCTCAGATATTCAAAAGGTTACTATCAACGGAGTTGAGAAGAACTTCTATTCCTTCGCAACGAAGTATTGCAGCCATCACCGTCCACTGGATTATCCTATTTACGATAGTTACGTGGAAAAGGTGCTGTGCTATTTTCGGGATCGAGATAAGTTTGCTTCGTTCAAGACTCCGGAGTTGAAGGACTACGCAAAGTTCAAAGGAACACTTATCGATTTTAGATCATTTTACGGCCTCGACCAGTACAATCTGAAAGAGATAGACAAATATATGTGGCAGCTCGGGAATGAGTACTTCCCTAAGAACTACGGGAAGAAAAAGGTACAGGAGGAACAGTGATGAGTTGGGAAGAAATGAATACTTACTCGGCCACCTGTCCATGTGGTAAGGGCAAGATAACGCAAACCAGTTATGGTGATGACTGGAACAGATATAAAGATGGACCTGTAGTGATTGAATGTGAAGAATGCGCTAAGAAGTATAAAGTCGAAGAAGTATCTCATCACGGACTGCTCGCCTCAGATGGTTCTTGGAGTACATATTATTTGACACCAAAGGATTATCCTGATTATGACGGACCAAAGGAGTCTGACTTGTATCCTGCAGCGCTTAATCAATATGAGAATTTTCCAGTTTGGCTGATAGAGAACTTTACAGAACAAGAATTGCGCGGCGTGTTAGTTCAGCTAAAAAACACTACTTCAAGTGCTAAGTTGACAGGAATTGCAGCCGGAATTCGTGAAACCCATAGAAAAGTTAAGAAGACAGTTCGTGTGATTGAGATCACAAAGACGGTTGAAGCAGCTCTGGAGAAGTATCCGGACCATGTTGGAAACAAGCTCCAGCGTGAAGAAATTAGGAAGAAAGAATCTGATGCACGTGATGCTTACATAAAGGAAAAGCGTAAGCATCAGACAGTCATCGATTTACAGAGATAATAGATGAAAACAGTTAAAGTTGTCGCAGCGGTGATATGTGATTCGATTCGAGAGAAGAAATCTATATTTGCTACGGCCAGAGGTTATGGTGAATTTAAGGGACAGTGGGAGTTCCCTGGAGGAAAGATCGAAGCTGGTGAGACTCATCAACAGGCCCTTGTAAGAGAAATACAGGAAGAGCTCGATACGAAGATTACTGTAGGTGACCTGATCGGAACCATGGAGTATGACTATCCGACGTTTCACCTTTCAATGGAGTGCTTCTGGTGCGAGGTGGTCGACGGAGAGCTAAAACTACTGGAAGCAGAAGACGCCAGATGGCTGTCAAAGGATACCTTGTATAGTGTTAAGTGGCTTCCGGCGGACATTACTCTCATTGAGAAGATTGAGCAGCAGATGAAATAAGCGTTGGGATATGTTTTATATAGTGGAGGTTGTATGCGTTCAATTAGTATAGAGGAATTACGAAGCGAGGTTGAGGCATATATCGAAGCAGCAAAATCGGCAAGTGGGGATTCTGCAGTACGATATTTAAATCGAGCTGAGACAGCTCTCAGAAGTTATGATGGCGTGCCAGAACGATTCAAGAATACTTATTTCCGCTTGATAGAGGATATCAGGAATGACCTGGAACAGTAGATTTGTTTGGTAGGAGGCACTATGGACCTGTTTAGTAAGAGCTCTGACATTCATAATGGTGTCTCGGGGCACTGCGAAGCAGTTACACTCCTGACACGACAGAAGAAGTAACTGATAAGTCAGTTTGGTGTAAATAGTATAAAAATAATGGATTCCGTACAAAAAAGTTCCGAAATCAGGAATTTTTGTACGGAATTTCTTTTATTTGCGTACTTGGCGAAAATAAAACATTTTTATAAGACAAAATTACCTGCTTTTGTATTTTTTTGCCGATATTGGCGTTTTAAATACAAGAAAATTCGTAGGAATCTGCAAGGCACTTTTACATTAGCTTTTTACAGTCGTTGACAGTCACTGTCTTTTACCATAAAATGAACAGTAAGAATGTATGAAAAAGGAAGAGAAAAATGGGAAAATCTGAGAAACAGATGGATAAAGAGCATGAGCGCAACCAGCGGATCATCGATACGGCGTTCCGGCTTTTTGTGGAAAAGAAAATAGAAGCGGTCAGTATGGATGAGGTCGCAAAAGAAGCCGGTGTGGGACGTGCCACATTGTTCCGCTGTTACAACAATAAGACGGAGCTGGCTATTGCGGTCTGCGCATCGAAATGGAAGGCTTATCTGGACAAGCTGGATGAGGCAAGACCAATCTCTTCGATACACGATATTCCGGCCATTGGAAGATTTATTTTTACGCTGGACAGTTATATCGGCATGTATCAGAACCATAAGGATCTGCTGCAGTATAATGACAACTTCAACAATTATATAACACACCAGACGGTGCGGCAGGAGGAACTGGCGAATTTCCACGCATCCCTGAATTCCGTCAACACAAGACTTCATATGATGTATGCGAAGGCAAAAGAGGACAAGACCTTCCGCACGGATATTCCGGAGGAACAGTTCATGCGTGTGACGGTGCATACCATGATGGCAGCGTGTACCCATTACGCAGGTGGTTTTATCTGGGGAGCAACGGACAACAAGGATTATACAGGTGATCTGCTGATTTTAAAAGAAATGATCCTGAATTATGCCCGGAATGACGCCAATCTCTAATTTTCAGGTATACTGATCCCGACAGCCGGTGGAACAGATGACTGATTGACATTGCAATTTCAGAAAATCTGTGATATAGTAGCCACAATTGAATATGGAGTATTCAGGTGCCGGAGCAGCCACGTAAGTAGCTGGCTCCGGTGAAAAGGGAAGCAGGTGTAAGTCCTGCACGAACTCGTCACCGTAATTAGGGAGCTGAAGCCGATAGATCACTGGGAGACCGGGAAGATGGCGGATGCAATGATCTTCAAGCCGGGAGACCTGCCTGAATGCTGTACAGAAACATTTGTTTCAAAGCCACGAGTAACTGGTTGTACGTGTGGAATGCAGAAGCGACAGAAGCTTTTTTGCATTCGTTTCTTATGTGTACAAACCCTTTACCTGATACAGGAAAGGGTTTTTGTTTTTGTTGCGAAAAAGATGTTTCTGACTTACATATTTAAGAATACCGGGGCACCCCCGAAATGAAAAGAGACAGAAAAACTGTCAGAGGAGGAAACATGAAAAGAAGAATCGTAGCAGTAGTACTGGCAACCGTACTGGGCGCTGTATGCATCACCGGATGCGGCAATACCCAGGAGACCGTAGAGAGCACTGTACAGGTAAGCACTGAGGCTCAGACCACCCAGGCAGCGGAAACAGCAGCTACCGAAAGCACCGAAGATGCAGATCAGGCAGCAGCCGATGAAGTAGCAGCAATGATCGATGCCATCTATGTACAGGAGAGAACTGTGAATACCGATAAGCAGTGTGCAGATGCCAAGGCAGCATGGGATGCACTGACCGACGCACAGAAGGAACTGGTAGAGGGAGAAAATGCAGATCCCGATTATTTCGGCAGAGATACCGGAGATGCTTCCAAGGATGATCCCCGTAATCAGGATGAGATCGGTGAGAACGAGATTCTGGTAGTAAGCTTCGGCACTTCCTTTAACGACAGCCGTGTGGCTGATATCAAGGGTATCGAGGATGCGATCGCAGCAGCCAATCCCGACTGGTCTGTAAGAAGAGCATTTACCGCACAGATCATCATCAACCATATACAGGCAAGAGATGATGAGCATATCGACAACATGGATCAGGCACTGGACCGCGCTGTGGCAAACGGTGTTAAGAACCTGGTAGTACAGCCCACGCATCTGATGCATGGCGCAGAGTATGACGAGCTGATGGAAGCTGTAGAAGCGTATAAGGATCAGTTTGCATCTGTAAAAGTTGCTGAGCCCCTGTTAGGTGAGGTAGGCTCTGATGCTGCCGTAGTAAATGATGACAAGAAGGCTGTTGCAGAAGATCTGACCGCAGAAGCAGTGAAGACCGCTGGATATGACAGCCTGGATGCTGCAAAGGAAGATGGCGTGGCATTCGTATTCATGGGTCACGGAACTTCTCACACCGCAAAGGTGTCTTACAGCCAGATGCAGACACAGATGAACGAACTGGGATATGAAAATGTATTCATCGGAACTGTAGAAGGTGAGCCGGAAGAGACCGCGTGCGAAGAAGTCATCAAGGCTGTTGCGGAAGCAGGTTACACCAAAGTGGTTCTTCGTCCCCTGATGGTAGTAGCAGGTGACCATGCCAACAACGATATGGCAGGCGAGGATGAGGATTCCTGGTTAAGCCAGTTCAATGCTTCCGGTAAGTTCGACAGCGTGGATACCCAGATCGCAGGTCTCGGCGGGATCAAGGCTATCCAGGATCTGTATGTGGCACATACCGCAGCAGCAATGGCTGAGAAATAAATAAGAATCAAAATTACAAATGAAATAAGGATTAAAATAAGGATTAAAATCAGTAATGAAAGCAAAGACATTAATGAATAAAATCATAATCGTGGGCGGACTGAGTGCCTGTCTGCTGCTTGGCGGCTGTGGAGCAGGTCAGGCAGCGGATGCGACATCCGCAGAAAGCACGGTTGCCGCACAGGAAAGCACTGTAACACCGACAGAGATCACGGAAACGGCGGAAACTGTCAGCACAGAGATTGCGCAGGACAAGGCACAGCTTCCTGATGGTGTCTACACCGCTGAATTTTCCACGGACAGCTCCATGTTCCATGTCAGTGAGGCCTGTGACGGCAAGGGAACACTGACGGTAAAGGATGGTGTTATGACCATTCACATTTCCTTAGGCTCCAAGAAGATCCTGAATCTCTATCCGGGTCTGGCGGAAGATGCAGCCAAAGATGGTGCAGTACTGCTTGAGCCCACCACGGATACCGTGACTTACAGTGACGGCATGACGGAAGAAGTCTACGGCTTCGATGTTCCTGTACCCGTGATCGGAGAGGAATTCGATCTGGCACTGATCGGTACCAAGGGAAAATGGTACGATCATAAAGTAAAGGTATCTGATCCGGTGGCAGAGGGTGCCGCAGACACTTTTGATCTGAGCACTGTAGAAGACGGCAGCTACACCATCGAACTGACCATGGAGGGCGGAAGCGGCAGAGCCAGCATCCAGTCCCCCACACAGATCACGGTAGCTGACGGAGCGGCAACGGCGATTCTGGAATGGAGCAGCCCGAACTATGATTATATGCTGGTAAACGGTGAAAAATATCTGCCGGTAAATACGGAAGGCAATTCCGTATTTGAAGTGCCGGTGGAAGCACTGGATGTACCCCTTACCATGATCGGTGATACCGTGGCAATGAGTACACCTCATGAGGTGGAATACACCGTAACTTTCCATTCTGAGACACTTGAGAGTGCAGAGAGCGGTAAGTAATACACATGATGCCAGGGTCAAAAGGTCTAAGCCCACATGAGCTTGCTCATAGGTGGGTGAAAGACCTTAGGACCCGCCCCGATATGAGCATAAAAGTGGGATGATAATCCCACGATATGCGAATATTGGGTAGGGTGCTATGTGCCAGTGGCACATGTTTAGCACGGACCGAAGCGGAGCGGAGACGTGGGAGTGCGTAGCACGGAGCAATCCGCAGGCACAAACATTGCAGGCTATGAAAGGCATGAAAACTTTGAGGTCAGGAAGAAATAGAAGAAAATGGATCTATGTTCTGCTTCTTATGGGACTGCTGGGGCTAAGTGGCTGCGGCAGTCCTTCTTCTGCTTCTATGGATACATCGGCGGAAGCAACATCGGAGATTACCCAGGCAGCAGAGACCACGCAGGAAGAACGGACAGAATTAGTAAAAACAGGCAGCATGGAGCTGCAATATGCGGAAAATTTTGCGGTGGACTATTACGAAGATGGGTATAAGATGCTGACAACGCTTCCCGACAGTAAACGGTATCTGATAGTGCCGGAGGGACAGCCGGTGCCAAGGGGACTGGATGAGGATGTCAGTATCTTGCAGGAACCACTTCAAAATATATATCTGGTGGCATCTGGGGTGATGGATATGTTCGCATCCGTGGACGCTGTGGATCAGATCCGGTTCTCCGGACAGAAGCAGGAGAACTGGTACATTCAGACAGCAAAGGATGCCATGGCGGCAGGGGACATGATCTATGCCGGAAAATACAGTAAACCGGATTATGAATTACTGGTGTCTGAAGGCTGTGATCTGGCGATCGAGAACCGGATGATCACGCACTCGCCGGAGGTGGTGGAAATGCTTCAAAGCTTTGATATTCCGGTGATGATCGAATATTCCAGCTATGAACAGCATCCTTTGGGAAAAGTGGAATGGGTCAAATTTTTCGGAGCCCTGACCGGAAAGGAAGCGGAGGCAGAAGAAGCCTTTGCGGAGCAGACAGAGATTCTGGAAGAGGTAGAAAGCGGGGAAAAAACAGGGAAGACCATAGCATTTTTCTATGTCACTTCCAACGGACTGATCCAGGTACGGCAGAGCACGGATTATATTCCAAAGCTGATCGAACTGGCAGGGGGAAGATACATTTTTGAGGATCTCGAGGACAGCGGAAGCGGACGCTCTACGCTGAACATGCAGGTCGAAGATTTTTACGCCGGGGCGAAGGACGCAGACATACTGATCTACAACAGCTCGATCGACGGTGGTGTGACCACGCTGGACGAGCTGATCGGCAAATGCAATATTCTAAAAGACTTCAAGGCGGTACAGGAGGGGCAGGTCTATTGCACCACCAACGATATGTACCAGCAGTCCATGGCAATCGGGTATTTATTGCAGGATATGCATACGGTGTTGACGGACGATGATACCGCTAAGCTGCGTTATCTGTTTCTCTTACAGTAAGATGGAAGACCTAGAAACACAGCGTAAGCATAAGAGCGTTGGAATGAGATTAGAATACGATTGGAATACGAATAGGAAAAGAAGGAGAAAAACATGCAGCAGCGCAGAAAAATCAGATATCTCATAGCGTTTGTTCTATTGACGGCAGGCATTCTCGTGCTGTTGCTTTGCAATATAGGGATCGGAACAGTGAAGATCCCATTGACAGAAATACTGACGACGGGAAGAACCAAAGAAGGCATGAATGCGAGGATTCTGTGGGAGATCCGTCTTCCCCGGACACTGGCGGCGGGGATCCTGGGCGGTGCGCTGGCACTTGCCGGGTATCTGCTTCAGACCTTTTTCCACAACCCCATAGCCGGACCTTTCGTCTTAGGAATTTCTTCCGGGGCGAAGATGGTAGTGGCACTGGTGATGGTATTTTTGCTGGGGAATACGGTCCGTGTCAGCTCCGGACTGTTGATCCTGGCGGCATTTTTAGGAGCTATGTTGTCCATGGGATTCGTACTTCTCATGGCGAGAAAGGTAGACAGCATGTCCATGCTGGTGGTCAGCGGCGTGATGATCGGTTACATCTGTTCTGCCATTACGGAACTGGTGGTGACTTTTGCGGAGGATGCGGATATCGTGAATCTCCACAACTGGTCGAGAGGAAGCTTTTCCGGAATGACCTGGGACAATGTGAAAGTGATGAGTATCGTGGTGGCAGTGACTTTCCTTATGGTGATCCTGTTAGCAAAGCCGCTGGAAGCCTACCAGCTGGGTGAGACGTATGCACAGAATCTGGGAGTGAACATCCGGACATTGCGGATCCTGCTGGTGGTGTTGTCCAGCGTACTTTCGGCATGCATCGTGGCATTTGCCGGACCCATCTCTTTTGTGGGGATCGCCGTGCCGCAGCTGATCCGGAAATTATTCGGCACCACAAAACCGTTACTCATGATACCGGCATGTTTCTTAGGAGGCAGTGTGTTCTGCCTGTTCTGTGATCTGTTGGCAAGAACCTGGATGGCACCCACAGAGCTTGGTATCAGCACAGTGACGGCAATCTTCGGAGCACCGGTGGTATTGTGGATCATGGTATCCAAAAGCAGACGGGAGCGTGGATAACTTACCTATGAAGACGCAGAAGCCTTATTATATTACAACGGAAAAAATAAGCGTGGGTTACGATGGAAAGCCTCTGATCGAAGAAGTGGAGATCGCACTCAGGAAGGGAGAGATCCTGACGTTACTGGGACCTAACGGTGCCGGAAAATCGACGATCTTAAAAAGTATTGCGAGACAGCTGTCCCTGATCGCGGGAACGGTGCGGCTGGACGGAGAAGATATGCGGACACTCACCGGGGCAGAACTGTCAAAAAAAATGGCAGTGGTAATGACAAAACGTCTGCGGGGGGAACTGATGACCTGTGAGGATGTGGTGGCCACCGGAAGATACCCCTACACAGGGCGTTTCGGCGTGCTGCGGGCAGAAGATCATGCAGCGGTGCAAAACGCCATGGAACTGGTGCAGGTGGCAGAGATTGGGGATTCTTTGTTTGACCGGATCAGTGACGGGCAGAGACAGCGGGTGATGTTAGCCAGAGGCATCTGCCAGGAGCCGGAGATATTGATCCTGGACGAGCCGACTTCTTACCTGGATGTGCGGCATAAACTGGAATTTTTATCGATCCTGCAAAAGCTGTGCAGGGAGAGAGAACTTACGGTGATCCTGTCCTTGCATGAGTTGGAACTGGCGGAGAAGATCTCCGATAGAATCCTGTGTGTGAACGGCAGGGCGGTGGACCGGATCGGAACGCCGGAGGAAGTCATGACAGCCGGCTATATCACCGAACTCTATGGCATCCGGATGGGAAGCTATGATGAGGGCAGCAGTGATATGGAGCTGGCGGCGCCGGAAGGAACACCGCAGGTCTTCGTGATCGCCGGAGCCGGAAGCGGACGGAAAATTTACCGGCGTCTGCAGAGAGCGGGGATCCCCTTTGTCACCGGGATCCTGCATGAAAATGATCTGGATTATCCCGTGGCGAAGGCACTGGCGGCGGAGGTGATCGCAGAGCATCCTTTTGAGCCGGTGGCACAGGAAAAAATACAGGCAGCGAAGAAACAGTTGGAAAAGTGTAACCGCGTTATCTGCTGTCGGGAGAATTTCGGCAGTCTGGAGACTTATCAGAGAGAGCTTTTAGAGTACGCAGAACAGCTGGGGAAGCAGATAGAAAAGTCAGAAAGCCCAGAGCAACAGCGTGGGTGTTAGAAAACAGAGAAACGAAATTCCCGGGATGTCGGTGGCATCTGTGGGATGGAGAAAACGATGGCAAAAGTTATTATGATACAGGGCACCATGTCCGGTGCCGGGAAAAGTCTCCTGGTGGCGGGCCTATGCCGGATCTTCCGGCAGGATGGTTATCGGGTCGCCCCTTTTAAATCACAGAATATGGCACTCAATTCCTATATCACGAAAGAAGGACTGGAAATGGGTAGGGCACAGGTGATGCAGGCGGAAGCGGCAGGGATCGAACCGCTGGTGTGCATGAACCCTATTTTGCTAAAGCCCACCAGTCATACCGGCTCCCAAGTCATCGTGAACGGGGAGGTACGGGGAAATCTGTCCGCCAGAGACTATTTTGCCCATAAGACAGAACTGATCCCGGATATCAAGGCAGCCTTCCGCAAGCTGGAGACTTATGCGGATATCATTGTCATCGAGGGCGCCGGAAGTCCGGCGGAGATCAATCTGAAACAGAATGACATCGTAAATATGGGAATGGCGGCAATGGTGGATGCACCGGTACTTTTAGTGGGAGACATTGACAGAGGCGGCGTGTTCGCACAGCTTTTGGGAACCCTGATGCTGCTGACCGAAGAGGAACGGGAACGGGTAAAGGGATTGATCATCAACAAATTCCGTGGAGACAGCACGATTTTAGACCCCGGCATTCAGATGTTAACAGAACGGGGGCAGGTGCCGGTGCTGGGAACGGTACCTTATATGGAACTTACGCTGGAAGATGAGGACAGTCTGACGGACCGTTTCGATGCAAAACATGTGGGGAAGATCGATCTGGCTGTGATCCACTATCCCAGAATTTCAAATTTTACGGATTTTGATGTGTTTGAGCAGATGCCGGAGGTCAGTGTCCGGTATGTGACGAATGTAAGAGAGCTGGGAACGCCGGATCTGATATTTCTCCCCGGCAGTAAAAATACCATGGGAGATCTGAAATGGATGCGGCAGAACGGACTGGAGGCAGCGGTAAAACGGGCTGCGGGAAAAGTTCCCATTTTCGGGATCTGCGGAGGCTATCAGATGTTAGGCTGTGAGATCGCGGATCCGGACAGTGTAGAGGAAGGCGGACAGATCCGCGGCATGGAACTGCTTCCGGTACGGACAGTGCTGCAGAAGGAGAAACATCGCTGCCAGACAGATGGAACTCTGGATGCAGTGGAGGGTATTTTCTCCGGACTTACGGGATGCGAGTTCACGGGGTATGAGATCCATATGGGACAGACAGTGTATTGCAACAGGGACGGCAGCGGTGCGAAGGGTACAATGGACAAGGCAGCCGGACCGGCAAACAGTGCAGAAAGCAATCGGAGCGCTTTCTGTGCAGACGATGCGACGAGAAACACGGAAATCACACAAGCGGTTATCGCTGATTCCACCGGCAGAATCTATGGTTCCTATATTCACGGTCTGTTCGACAAGGGGGAGATCGCCGGGCGTATGATACAGACCCTGGCCCGGGAAAAAGGCATCTCTCTGGAGGACGGCGTCTGGGAGGATTACCGCACTATTAAGGAAAGACAATACGATAAGCTGGCAGATACCCTGCGGGAATATCTGCGTATGGAGGAAATCTATGGAATGCTCAGAGAAGCCCGTATTTCATAACTATACCGTACGGGAATTGGCGCAGCTCCGGATCACGCCGCCGGACGAAGCAGTGAGAAAGCTTGTGAAAAAGCATTGGGACACTCTGGCAAAGCCGCTGGACGGCATGGGCAGCTTTGAAACCATCACGGCACAGATCGGAGCCATCTTAGGTACGGAAGTGATCGATATTCGTAAAAAGGGTGTGCTGCTCTTCTGCGCCGATAACGGCATTGTAGAGGAGGGGGTGACCCAGTCCGGACAGGAGGTTACGCTGGCGGTGGCAAAGTCCATGGCCAGGAAGGGTTCCTCCGTCTGCAGGATGGCACAGAGCATCGGTGCCGAGACCATTCCCGTGGACATCGGGATAAATAGTGAGGAATCCATCCCCGGAGTATGGAACTGCAAAGTGTGCTCCGGAACAAGAAATTTCTTAAAAGAACCGGCTATGACGGAAGAAGAGACCGTCCGTGCCATTGCCACAGGAACCAGACTGGTACGGGAGTGTAAGGAAAAAGGATACGGTATCCTTGCCACCGGGGAAATGGGAATCGGCAACACCACCACCAGCAGTGCAGTGACAGCCGCCCTATTACAGTGTGAGGCAGAGGAAGTCACCGGCAGAGGCGCGGGACTGACAGATCAGGGACTGGCGCGGAAGCAACAGGTGGTGCGCACCGCCTTGGAAACCTATGATCTGTGGCATGCGGATGCCTTCACGGTATTGCAGACAGTCGGAGGACTGGATATTGCCGGACTGACCGGTATGTGCATCGGCGGAGCCTTGTGGCATGTGCCCATCGTGCTGGATGGCGTGATCAGCATGGCAGCGGCCCTGGTGGCGGAGCGGCTGTTCCCCGGTGTGCGGGAATATCTGATCCCTTCCCATCTTGGGAAAGAACCGGCGGCAGTGAAGCTGGCAGATGCTTTGCAGCTGTCTCCGGTGATCCATGCGGGAATGGCACTGGGAGAAGGAACCGGAGCCGTTATGATGTTCACACTGCTGGATATGGCAATGAGCATTTATGGACAGAGCGCTACCTTCTCAGAAATCGAAGTGGAACAATATAGACGTTAACAGTTCAGCCATGAACATATCCGGGCGCAAAAATCATGCCTGCATGATTTTGTGAGCGAATGGCGCGGGCTGAACATTCAGACGAATGGAGAAGCAACATGATGACACTGATCCTGGGCGGCAGTGGCAGCGGAAAATCCGCTTATGCGGAAGATTATCTGCTACGGGCTGCCGGTGATAAGAAAAAATATTATATCGCCACCATGCAGATCCGGGATGCGGAGATGCAGGCAAAGGTGGACAGGCATCACAGGCTGCGACAGGGGAAAGGCTTCACTACCATCGAACAACCTACGGAGTTGGAGCAGGCGGTCTTGCAAATGGAACCGGCAGGAGCGGTATTGTTGGAATGTATGTCAAATCTCACCGCTAACGAAATGTTTTCCGGGGAACAGCCTGTGGATCGTCAGCCGGTGATCACAAAGATTCTGCAAGGTATGGAAGGATTAAGAAAACAGGCGGATCCGTTAGTCATTGTAACCAATAATGTATTTGAGGATGGAATGATCTACGATGATTCTACGATGGAATACATCGAGGCACTGGGGCGGATCAACGAACGACTTGCCGCGGAGGCAGACGAAGTTGTGGAAGTTATAGCCGGGATCCCACAGCGGATCAAACCCGGCTCACCAGGAGCAAAAGCACAGAAACGGCAGGACAGCCGGGGATAGAAAGGAAACAGACATGCGAATTATCAAATCATTTTTCATATCGTTTTCTATGTATTCCAAGATTCCCATGCCACAGTTTCAGTGGAAGGACGAGGACATGCGGTACGCCCTCTGCTTTTTTCCATGGGTGGGTGCGGTGATCGGTGCTTTGTGGTATCTGTGGAAATGGTTCTGTGACCGGTTCGCGGTGGGAACCCTGTGCTATGCTGTGGTGGGGACGGCAATACCGCTTTTGGTCACCGGGGGCTTTCATGTGGACGGTTTTTTAGATACCTGTGATGCCCTGCATTCCTACCAGTCAAGAGACCGGAAGCTGGAGATATTGAAGGACTCTCATATCGGGGCATTTGCAGTGATCATGCTTGCACTGTACGGACTGATTTTCCTGGGAGGATTCTCGGAGATCACGACACTGCGTATGATTACTGTGACGGGCGCCGGATGCTTCCTGTCCAGAGTATTAAGCGGTATCGCAGTGGTGAACTTCCCTTCGGCAAAGCAGGAGGGAACACTGTATCTGTTTGCGGATAAAGCCCACAAAAGGGTGGTAAAAAGTGCTTTATACGGACAGGGAATCCTTTGTGTTTTATTTATGCTGTGGATATCTTTTGTAGCGGGAGGAATCGCCGTGGCAGCAGCCCTGCTTAGCTTTGCGTATTATTACCGGCGCAGCAAAAAAGAGTTTGGCGGCATCACGGGGGACACTGCGGGATATTTTGTGACACTCTGTGAGGGGTGTGTGGTGGTTGTCGTGGCAATCGCGGAAAGGCTGATGTAATGATATTGATCATTGGCGGATTTGCCCAGGGAAAACTGCATTATGTGAAGCAGAGTTATGCACGCTGTGAGGATGGACGGAAAGTGGCTGTTTTGGATGGAACACTGGAACTGCCCGCAGAGACAGGTGCTTTGCAGGTGATCGTCAATCATCTGCACCACTATATCCGGGAGCAGATGCGACAGGGAACCGCTCCGGAGGCAATGATAGAGCATTTCTGCAAGGAACATCCGGACTGCATTCTGATCTGTGATGAGATCGGCAACGGCATCGTCCCCATGGAAGCGGAGGAGAGAATTTACAGAGAGCGCACCGGAAGAATACTGGAACAGCTGGCAGCGCAGGCAGATGAGGTGGTGAGAGTCGTATGTGGAATCGGACAGAAGATCAAATAGAGATTCATCTTACCCTCATCCGGCACGGAGCGACGCTTTCTAATAAAGAGGGCCGGTATCTTGGGAAAACGGACGAAGCTTTAAGTCCGGACGGTATCGGGACACTGGAAAAATCCGTGGCAGACAGGATCTACCCAATTGCCGACGTCCTGTTTTCCGGTCCCATGAAGCGGTGTCTTGAGACCGCACAGATCCTGTATCCGGGGCAGACTCCTATCTGTATCCCGGAGTGGACAGAGATGGATTTCGGTGCGTTTGAGGGACATAATTATCAGGAACTTTCCGGGAATCCGGCATATCAGAGATGGATCGACAGCGGAGGTACCCTGCCGTTTCCGGAAGGAGAGAGCAGGGAAGAGTTTATCCGCCGAAGTGTTGCCGGATACGAAAAAATGGTATATCACATGAAAAGGATCTGGGAGAGAAGTGCTGCATCGGGGCAGAGGGATCGCAAGATACAAAATGCATCCGCGGTGGTTCACGGCGGAACGATCATGGCGCTGCTTGGTCATTTCCTCGGTGGAGAATATTTTGACTATCAGGTAAAATGCGGACAGGGTTACAGTGGCAGGCTGGCATTTAAGGCAGGCGGAGGAGCCCCGCAGTGGAAGGAATTTCGCCCGCTGTCGGAAGCTACAGTATCGGAAGCTGCAGTATCGGAACTTACAAAAGGAGAAACGAACAGATGAAATATCATATCCTGGCATTTGGAGCGGGATTTTTACTGGATCAGATCTTTGGCGATCCCTATTTTCTGCCACATCCCATCCGGGGAATCGGCTGGTTGATCGCGAAGACAGAAAAAGCACTGCGCAGTGGCAACCCACAGGAAGATTCCCCGGAGAGAGAGGCAGCGGAGCGCAGACAGGGGAAGCTTTTGGTGGCAATTGTTTTGCTGCTTACGGGAATGTTTACGGCATTGATCCTGGCGGGAGCATATGCACTTTATCCGAGGATCGGCATGGTGGTGGAGGCGGTCATGACCTATCAGATCCTGGCGGCAAGGTGTCTGCAGGTGGAGAGCGGAAAAGTATGGAAACATTTAAAGGCGGGGAATCCGGAGGCTGCCAGAGAGGCGGTATCCATGATCGTGGGAAGAGATACCCAGAATCTTACGGAAGAAGGAGTGGCGAAGGCTGCCATCGAGACTGTGGCGGAGAACACTTCCGACGGTGTGATCGCGCCGATGCTGTATACGGCACTGGGAGGGCCGGTGCTTGGTTTTTTATATAAGGCGGTCAATACCATGGATTCTATGGTCGGCTATAAAAATGACAGATATCTGCACTTTGGAAGGGCGGCGGCGAAGCTGGATGATGTGGTGAATTTTTTCCCGGCGAGGATCAGCGCATTTTTGATGATCGGGGCGGCATTTCTCAGCGGAAAAAGCTATAACGGCAGGCAGGCATGGCGTATCTGGCGCAGAGACAGCAGAAAGCACGCCAGTCCCAATTCCGCCCAGACGGAATCCGTATGTGCCGGCGCACTGGGAATACAGTTGGCAGGAGATGCCAGTTACTTTGGCAAAGTCGTGAAGAAACCCTATATTGGGGATCCAAAACGGCAGGTGGAATATGAGGATATCCGGAGAGTCAATCGTCTGATGAACCGGACGGCATGGATCTGTGAGCTGTTGTGCCTGGGAATCCTGACCTGGGTGGCAGCGGGCTGTGGATGGTTATAACACGGCGGCTGGCAATCTGTGAAGGAAAGCTCTAAAAAGAAAACAGGTACAAGAAAAGAAATGAGGAAACAACAGATGCAGCAGAGCATACATGGTGGTGACATATACAGCAGACAGATACAGCTGGATTTTTCGGTAAACGGCAATCCTTTGGGAATGCCGGCGGAGGCAAGGCTTTCACTTTTGGCGGCTATCGATCATGTGGGGGAATATCCCGATGCCGCAGCCGGCGAACTGACAGAGACAGTAAGTCATATGCTGTCGGTGCAAAACGGCAGGGAAATTCCAAAGGAGTATCTGCTGTTTGGCAACGGGGCATCAGAACTTTTTCTGGCGATCGTACATGCACTTAAGCCTAAAAATATTGTGATCCCGGTGCCGTCCTTTTACGGATATGAGTATGCGGCGAAGGCGGCAGACAGCCATATAAAATATGCATATCTGTCGGAGGAGACCGCATTTTGCCCGGGGAAGGAATTGTTACAGGCGATGACGGCAGACACAGATCTGCTGTTTCTTGCAAATCCCAACAATCCCACAGGGCAGCTGCTGGGCAGGGAATATCTGCGGGAACTTTTGGAGCACTGCAGACAGCAGGGAATCATCGTAGTACTGGATGAATGTTTTATAGAGTTCTGTGAGACTGATACAGAGCAGCCCAGGTCCCTGCTCGGGAAGATAGACCAGTATGAGAATCTGTTGCTGGTACGGGCGTTTACGAAAAGCTTTGCCATGCCGGGGGTGCGTCTGGGATATCTGGTGTGCAGTAATGAGGGGCTTCGGGAGAAAATCCGCAGACAGCTGCCGGAATGGAATCTGTCGGTGTTCGCCCAGAGAGCAGGCATCGTCTGTGCGGAGCAGGCGGAGCAATATCTGCAGGATACCGTGGAATATGTGAAAACAAAGCGGGCGTATCTTAGGGAAGGGCTGGAGGCACTGGGCATCCGGGTAGTGTCCGGAGAAGCGGATTTTCTGCTGCTCTACACCACACAGCCCATCTATGACAGATTGCTTGCAAAAGGCATCCTGATCCGCAACTGTGAGAATTTCCGGGGACTGGGAGAGGGCTATTACCGGATCGCGGTGAAGAAGCAGGAAGAGAATGAAGTGCTGTTACGAGAACTTGCTATGGGAGACTGATTTATGGATAAAACGAACATCGAATATGTATTGCCGGAAGAGATTGAGATGCGAAGCTTTGAGATCATTGCGGCGGAACTGGCAGAGAGGGGGATCACGTTGCCTGCGGAGCAGGATATGATCACCAGACGGGTGATCCATACCAGTGCGGATTTCGATTATGCGGAGACGATGACCTATTCGGAAAATGCAGTGGAGATCGCCAAAAACCTGATAAAAAACGGTGCGGACATTGTGACGGATACGAATATGGCACTGGCGGGGATCAACAAAAAGGTGCTGGCTTCTTTTGGCGGCGAAGCCCATTGCTACATGGCAGACGCAGAGGTGGCAGCAATGGCGAAGGAACGCAGGACCACCCGGGCAGCGATCAGCATGGAACTGGCAGCAAAACGGGAAAAGCCGGTGATCTTCGCTGTGGGAAATGCACCTACGGCACTGATACAGATTTACGAGATGATGCAGGAGAGCAACTGGCGTTCGGCATTCGTCATCGGGGTTCCCGTGGGCTTCGTGAATGTGGAAGCCGCCAAGGAACTGATCCTTCAGACGGAGGTGCCCTATATTATCAACCGCGGAAGAAAGGGCGGCAGCAATGTGGCAGCCGCCATCTGTAATGCATTGTTGTATGAGCTGAGGAAGGAAAGGTAGAGGCATGCGGTATGGATTTACCACAGGAAGCTGTGCGGCAGCAGCGGCGAAGGCGGCTGCTTATATGCTGTTGACCGGCAGGGAGAAAACTAAGATCACCATAGAGACACCCAAAGGCATCCCCTATACGGCACAGATCCTTAGGATCTGTCGTAAGGAGCGGGAGGTCAGCTGCGCCGTGGAAAAAGACGGTGGGGATGATCCCGATATTACCACCGGGGCATTGATTTGCGCGAAAGTTTCGTTTCCGGAAGAAACAGGCGAGGAAGCCCTGGCCCGGGTCGTGATCGACGGCGGCTTCGGTGTCGGACGTGTGACGAAACCGGGACTGGATCAGCCCGTGGGAAATGCAGCTATTAATCACGTCCCAAGAGAGATGATCGAACGGGAAGTATTACAGGTGTGTCAGGTACTGGATTATTGTGGAAGCCTGTCAGTGGAGATCTCTGTGCCGGAGGGCGAACATCTGGCAGAGAGGACATTTAATCCGAGACTTGGCATTGTGGGCGGCATTTCGATCCTTGGTACCAGCGGTGTCGTGGAACCCATGAGTACCCAGGCCATTTTAGATACGATCCGCGTGGAACTTAGGCAGCAGCGGGCACTGGGAAGAGAAGACGTGGTGATCTCTCCGGGCAATTATGGACTGGATTTTTTGAAAAATACCTATCACTATGATCTGGATAAAAGTGTAAAATGCAGTAACTTTATCGGTCTGACGATCGATATGGCGGTGGAAGAGGGCTTCAAACGTCTGCTTCTTGCAGGACATATCGGAAAACTCATTAAAGTGGCGGGCGGTATTATGAATACCCATTCCAGAGAGGGTGACTGCCGAATGGAGCTGTTGACCGCCTTTGCCGTAAAATGTGGTGTGGCGGCAGTGGATGCTGCAAAGCTCCTGTCCTGTGTCACAACAGAGGAAGCCGTGCGGATCCTGGATGAGTGCGGCAGGAGACAGGAAGTCATGGATTATGCCATGGAGCGTATTTTATTTTATTTGGAGAAGCGGGCGCAGGGAAAGCTTGCGATCGAATGTATCATGTATGCCAATGATTTCGGTGCATTGGCGAAAAGTAAGGAGGCGGAGGAATGGTTTACTTTGTTGGCGCAGGAAGCGGAGCAGCAGATCTGATCACGGTGCGGGGCATGCACATGCTGCAACAGGCGGATGTCATCATCTATGCGGGATCGCTGGTGAACCCGGAGCTGTTAGAATATGCCAGAGCAGACTGTGAGATCCATAACAGTGCGCACCTGACCTTAGAAGAAGTGCTTAAGCTCATGCAGGAGGCACAGGCGCAGGGGAAAATGCTGGTGCGTCTGCACACCGGAGAACCCAGCATCTATGGTGCGGTGCGGGAGCAGATGGATGCACTGGACGAGCTGGGAATCCCTTATGAGAGCTGTCCGGGAGTCAGTGCCTGCTTTGGTGCGGCGGCATCGTTAAATCTGGAATATACCCTGCCCGGTGTTTCCCAGACCCTGATCATCACCCGTATGGAAGGGCGGACCGGAGTGCCGCAGAAGGAGAGCATCGAAAGTCTGGCAGCCCATCATGCTTCCATGGCGATCTATTTAAGCACGGGAATGCTGCGGGAACTGAGCCACAGACTGATCTCAGGCGGTTATGCGAAGGACACCCCCGCAGCCCTTGTCTACAAGGCAACCTGGCCGGAGGAAGAGGCTTATATCTGTACGGTGGAGACACTGGCACAGGTAGCGGAAGAACATGGCATCAAAAAGACAGCACTGGTACTGGTGGGGGATGTTATCACCCATGGAAATTATCAGAAGTCGAGGCTGTATGCGGCAGATTTTACCACAGAATTCCGTCAGGCAAAATGCGGTGCCATACAGGCAGAGGAAACGCAGGAGGAGCGGCGTGAAGATTAGTGTGATCAGCTTTACGGAAACAGGACAACAGCTGGCGGAGCGGATCCGGGAGAGCATGGACGGGGAAACTGCGGTCACGCTCTATACCAAATGCTCCCGACTGGAAAAAAAGACGGTACCGGCTGTGGATGACAGCGATGCAGACACAATCTGCGTCAGGAACAGCCTGTCAGCGTGGGCGGGAGAGCAGATGGCGGCCCGCCATGCACTTATATTCATCGGTGCCTGTGGGATCGCGGTCCGTGCCATTGCCCCCTGGATCATGGATAAACTGCACGACAGTCCGGTACTGGTGGCAGACGAGATGGGGAAGTATGTGATTCCCTTGTTGTCCGGACATGTGGGTGGAGCCAACGAACTGGCGGTCCGTCTGGCGGGAGCATTGGGTGCCATACCGGTGATCACCACAGCCACAGACTTACATGACAGTTTTGCGGTGGATATCTTTGCCAAAAGGAATGATCTGCGGATCTGCAATCGGGAGGGGATCGCCAAAGTGTCGGCAAAAGTACTGGCAGGCGAGGAAATTACCATGTCCGTACAGACAGGGCATCTGGCAGTGGATGAGACCATTCCGTCAGGGATCCGGCTGTGTGCGTATCCTCCTGCGGAAAAAGTGGATGTCCTGATTGCGGACGACACGGAAGAAACATTTCGAAAAGAGTCAGCAGAACTACTGCTGCAGCCGAAAAAATATATTCTGGGTGTGGGCTGCAAGAAGGATACGGACAGCGCAAAGATGGATCTATTTTTGAAAAAAATACTGGAAGAACAGGGCATTGTCATAGAGCAGATCGCAGCATTGGCTTCTATTGACGTGAAAAAAGAGGAACGATGCCTGCTGGAATTCAGTGAAAAATACAGGATACCGTTTTGGACGTATACAGCACAGGAATTACAGGCAGTGCCGGGAGAATTTCACGGTTCCGAGTTCGTAAAGACACAGGTGGGCGTGGACAATGTATGCGAGCGCGCCGCCCTGAAAGCAGCCGGGACAGGCGGATGGATCCTCTTAGGCAAGCAGGCACAGGATGGCATGACCGTGGCAGTTGCAGAGAAAACATGGAAAGAGCGGATTCGGATGTGGCTTGGAAAAGATAGAAAGAGGCAAAACGGATGAGTAACAGAATCTATATCGTGGGAATAGGTCCCGGCAGGGAAGAAATGATGACAGGAGAAGCCATCGCTGCGCTGGAGCAGGCAGATGTGATCGTGGGTTATACCGTATATGTCAAATTATTGGGAGAACGTTTTGCAGGGAAAAAACTGCTGACCACCCCTATGCGGCAGGAGACAGAACGCTGCGAATTGTGTTTTAGGGAGGCGGAAGCCGGGAAGCGGGTGGCATTGATCTGCAGCGGCGACGCCGGTATCTACGGCCTGGCATCGCTGATGTATGAGCTTGGAGAAGAACATCCCCAAACGGAACTGATCGTGATCCCCGGTATTACAGCGGCAAGCAGTGGGGCGGCGGTACTGGGAGCACCCTTAAACCATGATTTCTGTGTGATCAGCTTAAGCGACCTGCTGACTCCCTGGGAGAAGATCGAAAAGAGACTGCGGGCGGCAGCAATGGGAGATTTTGCCATGGCAATTTACAACCCTTCCAGCCACAGGCGAAAGGATTATCTGCAAAGAGCCTGTGATATTTTACTGGAAACCATAGAAGGGGAGCGCCCCTGCGGCTATGTGGAAAACATCGGCAGAGAAGGCACCCGGGCGGTGACCTGTACGCTGCGGGAATTAAGGGATCGGGAAGTCAATATGTTCACCACGGTATTTATCGGCAATTCCGAGACGGAGATCCTGGGGGACAAGTTGATCACAAAGCGCGGATATCATGTGGAGAATAACATACATTAAGTTCTCTTTGGGAGGAGAGCAGGATGAAAAAAATAGTAATTTTTGCGGGAACCACAGAAGGACGGCGTCTGTCGGAAATCCTGGCAGATGCCGGAATCGCGCATACCGTATGCGTGGCAACGGAATATGGTGAGATCGTGATGCGGGAACAGACGGATGCGGAGGCGGCAGGGACAAAGGGGCAGCCACTCGTATCTCTTCACCGTGGCAGAATGGACCGGCAGCAGATGGAAGAATTTCTGCGTAACGAGGGTTATGAGATCGTAGTGGATGCCACCCACCCTTATGCCCAGGTCGTTACAGAGAACATACGGGACGCTGTGAAAACACAGTCTTCCATTTACCTGCGTCTGGAACGGGAAATTTCGGAGACTCCGGAAGCAGAGAATCCTACCGTAAGTATCCGGTATTTTGAAAGCAATGCTGACTGTGCCAAAGCGCTGGAGAATACAGAGGGCAATATTCTGCTGACCACAGGGAGCAAGGAACTGCCGACGTATTGTGCCTCCGGAAGACTCCATGATCGCCTGTATGTGCGCATCCTTCCGGGCAGAGAGAGCCTGGAACTGTGCATGGAGCAGGGAATCAAAGGCAGACAGATCCTGGCATTGCAGGGACCTTTTTCCACAGAGATGAACGCCGCTATCCTGAAGCAATACGATATCCATCACATGGTCACGAAAAACAGCGGACGCACCGGAGGGTATCAGGAGAAACTGGAAGCTGCGAAAATTCTGGGGATCCCGGTGTATGTGATACAGCCTGCCAAGAAGGCTGTAGATACGTATTCTTTTGCGGAAATCTGTGGAAAACTGGAACAGCTCTGTGACTGTAAGCTCTCCGGGCAGGGCAGCATGGAGATCTGCCTCGCCGGAATCGGCATGGGCAGCAAAGACGGTCAGACACAAGAAGTGCAGCATGCGATCGAAACTGCAGATATCCTGCTGGGTGCGGAGCGCATGATCGAAAGATATTCTGCTAAAATCGAAAAAAGACCCTACTACATGACGGAGCAGATTCTGCCGTATCTGGAGCAATTACAGAAAAACGGTCTTACAGAACAGAAAGATCCCCTTCGGGTAACGGTCCTTTTTTCCGGGGATACCGGATTTTACAGCGGATGCAGGAAGCTGTATGTGGCATTGCAGGAAGCCGTTGCCGCAGGAGCGTTGAACGCAGGAGTACGGATCCTGCCGGGAATTTCTTCCGTGGCCACACTGGCGGCCCGAGTGGGAGAAAGTTATGAAGATGCCGCCATTTTGAGCATGCACGGCAAGAAACTGAACCGGCTTTCGGCAACGGTGGAGAGCCATGAAAAGGTATTTTTACTGACCTCAGGAAGTGAGGACATCCGCAAGATCGGACATTTGCTTGCAGAAGCGGGACTGACAGACTGTGAAGTGATCGTAGGATATCAGCTGTCCTATCCGGAGGAAAGCATCCGGATCCTGACCCCGGGGCAGTGTGAGGAGATTACGGAGGAAGGGCTGTATACCTGCCTGATCCGCAATCCTCACTGGCAATCGGAACGCCTGACACATGGAAGAGCCGATACCTGTTTTCTGCGGGATGCGAAAACTCCAATGACAAAAGAAGAAGTCCGCGAGGTCAGCATCTGCAAGCTACACCTGACACAAAACGCCGTGGTCTATGACATCGGCAGCGGCACCGGATCCGTTGCCATAGAGATCGCCGGGGTGCCCGGAGAGGTGCAGGTCTATGCCATTGAGAGAAAGCCGGAGGCGGTGGAACTGCTTCGGAAGAACAGAGAGCATTTTCACATGGATAATATACAGATCATTGAAGCCCCGGCACCGGAAGGACTGGAAGAATTACCAGTGCCGACCCATGCCTTTATCGGCGGCAGCGGCGGCAGATTGCTGGATATTTTACAGACCCTGTACCGGAAGAATCCCCATATGCGTATTGTGATCAATGCCATCAGCATGGAAACCATTGCAGAACTTAAGGAAGTGCTGGATACTTTTCCGATGGAGGAAGAGGAGATCCTGCAGATGCAGGTAAGCCGGGTGAAGAAGCTCTTAAGCTATCATCTGCCCCAGGCGGAAAATCCGGTGTGGATCTGCTCGTTTACGTTCCGGGAGACAGGAACGGATCCTATGGATAACGCGAAGAAAACAAAACAAAACGCAGGGGAGACCGGAAACGGTAAGAATGGAGAAGTACAGAGATGACCGGAGCACAGAAAAAGAAGATACGCCGCATCATGATCGCTGCACCGAAGAGCGGCAGCGGCAAGACTACGATCACCTGTGGATTATTGCAGATTTTTAAAGAAAACGGTGAGGATATTTCTTCCTGTAAATGCGGCCCGGATTATATTGATCCTATGTTCCACAGACAGGTGCTGGGGGTGCCCTCTCGGAATCTGGATACCTTTTTTACCGGAGAAGAGGGCACCCGTAAGCTGTTTTTGAAGGATCGCAGAGAAGACGAGCTTGTGGTCATGGAAGGTGTTATGGGATTGTATGACGGGCTGGGCGGCATCCGGGAGGAAGGATCCTCCTATCATCTGGCAAAGGTGACGCAGACCCCCATCCTGCTGGTGGTGGATGCAAAAGGCATGGGGAGATCGGTGATCCCTCTGATTGCCGGATTCCTGGCTTACGATAAGGCACATCTGATCCGTGGCGTGATCTTCAACCGGATGTCCGCAGCCTATTATGAGATACTGAAGCCCTTGGCAGAAGATGAACTGGGCATTGCGGTACTGGGGTATTTTCCGGAAAATAAGGACCTGCAGATCGCCAGCAGACACTTAGGCTTGTGCATGCCGGGAGAACTGGAAGACTTGCAGGGACAGATCCGTATGACAGCAGAGAGATTACGGGAGACCGCAGACATTTCAAAACTGTTGCAGATCGCAGAGGAAGCGGAGCCGTTGGAGGAAGAGACGGTAGTGGAAGATTCCGTAGAAACCAGCGAAGCAATACGCCCACGGATCGCCGTAGCCCGGGATGAAGCTTTTTGTTTTTATTACGAAGAGAACCTGCGTCTGCTGGAACAGGCGGGCGCGGAACCGGTGTATTTTTCCCCGCTGCATGACAGAAACTTACCGGAAAACATTCACGGATTGTTACTGGGCGGTGGATATCCGGAACTGTATGCCGGACAGTTAAGCGAGAATGATACCATGCGCACAGCAATCCGGAAGGCAGTCACAGACGGCCTGCCCACGGTGGCAGAGTGCGGCGGTTTTCTATACCTGCATACGACCCTGACGGACCGGGAAGGACATTTCTATCCCATGGCGGGAGTCCTGCCCGGTAAATGCTTCGACACCGGACATCTGGTGCGCTTCGGATACATTGAACTGGAAGAGAACAGCGGACATTTTATGCCTCGTGGCAGCCGCATCCGTGCCCACGAATTCCACTATTATGACAGTGAAGACAACGGCGCAGACTGCATCGCTACCAAACCCTCCACCGGACGAAATTATCCCTGTATCCACGTGGGAGAGAGTCACTGGTACGGTTTTCCCCACCTCTATTATCCATCCTGCCCGGAGTTCGCGGAGCGCTTCGTGGAGAATGCAAAAAAATTCTCAAAAAGCGGAAAAGATATGTTATAATCGTAGTATCTTTTTTGCTCGGAGGATAAATCAATGGAAAAATCAAAGGTATATTTTACAGATTTCAGGACCCGTCTGGGAGAGGGGCTTCCCAGTAAGTTAAAGCGTCTGATGAAGGCGGCGGGGATTCAGAATATTGATATGGATCACAAATTTGTTGCTATCAAGCTGCACTTTGGAGAGCTGGGCAACCTGGGTTTCTTACGTCCGAATTATGCGAAAGCGGTAGCGGATGTGGTAAAGGAGCTGGGCGGTGTGCCTTTTCTGACCGACTGCAACACCCTGTACCCCGGCAACCGTAAGAATGCCATCGAGCATATGTATTGTGCCTGGGAGAATGGTTTCACGCCTCTGACGGTGGGATGTCCCGTGATCATTGGCGATGGACTCAAGGGAACGGATGACATCGAGGTACCGGTAAAAGGCGGCGAATATGTGAAGAATGCGAAGATCGGTCGTGCCATCATGGATGCGGATGTGTTTATTTCCCTGAATCATTTCAAAGGACATGAGACGGCGGGGTTTGGCGGTGCTATTAAAAACATCGGTATGGGCTGCGGCTCCAGAGCGGGCAAAATGGAGCAGCATGCGCAGGGCAAGCCGGAGATCGACGAGAGTCTGTGCCGGGGCTGTAAGCGCTGCATGAAGGAATGTGTCAATGATGGACTGGTATATGATGAGACCACACATAAGATGCACATTGATCATGAGAAGTGTCTGGGTTGCGGACGCTGCATCGGCGCCTGCAATTTTGATGCGATCCACAGCGGCGATGCTGCGGCGACGAAGGATTTCAACTGCCGCATGGCAGAATATGCGAAGGCTGTCGTGGACGGCAGACCGAATTTCCATATTTCTCTGGTAGTGGATGTGTCTCCAAACTGTGACTGCCACTTCGAGAACGATGCTCCTATTCTGCCTAATATCGGTATGTTTGCATCCTTTGATCCACTGGCGCTGGATCAGGCCTGCGTGGATGCCTGCCTGAAGCAGACACCGCTGCCGAACAGCCAGCTGGCGGATGCCATGGCAAAAGAGGGATTTTGCGATCATCATGATCATTTTGAAAATACCACTCCCAATGCGGAGTACAAGACCTGCCTGGAGCATGCGGAGAAGATCGGCCTCGGCAGCAGAGACTATGAACTGATCACGATTTCGTAAGCTTGAAAAGCGAAGAAATCGTTTATGAAGTAATTTTTGGAGAGGATGAACTTATGCGGCCAATGGTAAGCATCATTGTTCCGATATACAATGCGGAACAATATTTACGACGCTGTGTCGACAGCATTTTGAACCAGGAATATACGGATTATGAACTGCTGCTGGTCAATGATGGCAGTACGGATGCTTCCGGCGATATTTGTGAAGAGTACGGAGACAGAGATTCCAGAGTCATTGTGATCCAAAAGGAGAACACCGGAGTCTCCGACAGCAGAAACCGGGCGCTTGACCGTGCCCGGGGAAAATATCTGCAGTTCCTCGACAGTGACGACTGGATCACACCGGATGCCACCAGACTGTTCGTGCGGGCAGCGGAGGAGTACGGCTGTGACATGGTCATTTCTGACTTTTACCGCGTGGTGGGAGAGCGTCTGTCCCCCAAGGGAGACATCGAAGAGGAGGGCGTGCTCACCAGAGAAGAGTTCGCAGCACATATGATGGAGAATCCGGCGGATTTTTATTACGGTGTGTTGTGGAACAAGCTGTACCGCAGGGATATTGTGGAAGAGCATAAGCTACGCATGGATACGGATATCAGCTGGTGTGAGGATTTTATGTTCAATCTGGAATATATCCGCTATGCGAAAGTATTCTATGCCCTGCATGCGCCCATTTATTATTATGTGAAGAGGAAAGGCTCTCTTGCCAGTCAGGGCATTAATATCTCGAAGACTGTGAAAATGAAGCTGAATGTATTTGAGTACTACAATAACTTCTACAAACATGTTCTGGAAGAGGAAGATTATGAGAAGAATCGTCTGCAGGTATACCGCTTTTTTATCGATGCTGCGGGGGACGGCACCGTTCCGCCTTCGATCCTGCCCGGTTCCAAGAAGCTGGGAGACGAGAGAGTCTTTGTCAATACAGAGATCTTGCAGGCGGAAGGACCTGCAGGAGAGGATTACCGTAAGAGAAAGTTATTAGAACATTATCTGGAGCCGGTGGCGTTAAAAGGAGATCTGAAGGTCATGGATGTGTGTCTGCTTTTGTGTCTGTGTGAAAAGCACGAATGGGACAGCAGACGGGAACTGGCTGATTTCGCCGGAATCACCCGGACGAATCTGACCAGCGGATTGCAGCGCCTGACCATGAAGGGATTCCTGAAAGTAGAAGAGGTGAAGGAACCCAAACCATCCAAAAAAGATAAGACGACCGGAAAAAATAAAATGAAAGCAGCGGAGATGGCAGAAACGAAGCGGAAGGGACGGGGAGGCAGGATCGCCGTGACGATTCTTCCGGCAGCAGATGCCGTTATGAAAGAACTGGAGATGGCACAGAGGGATTATGATGCTGCCAGATTCGCCGGCTTCACAGAGGAAGAACTCATTAAATATGCTGAGCTGTCTGAGAAGATCAAAGAGAATACAAAGAATATTTTATACTTTCTTAATTGACAGGGTAGTTTCTGAAAAGTTATGATAAGTAAGTATATATGATGTCGGGGTCAAAAGCCCCCGACTTTGATACCTACGGATTGCTTCGTGCTACGCACTACCACAATCCTACCCAATATTCGCATATCGTGGGATTATCATCCCACTTTTATGCTCATATCGGGGCGGGTCCCAAGGTCTTTCACCCACTTATGAGCTAGCTCATGTGGGCTTAGACCTTTTGACCCTGGTATCATATATAGAAATGTGAGGGAAAGGAAGGTATTTGGATGAAGAAAAACGCAGAGTATATGTTGGAACATGCCGGCCTGTGCAGAGCGGCAGATAGATTGGAACCCCAGATGTTCGATGAGTATGGCGTGCAGAGGGGGTTGCGTGATAAGAACGGTAACGGCGTAGTCGCAGGCCTTACCAATATCTCCCGGATCGAATCCTTCAAAATGGAGGATGGCAAAAAGATACCCTGTGAAGGTAAGCTGTGGTATCGCGGTTATGACTGTATCGAACTGGTCAACGGATTCCGCGGGGATCATTTCGGATTCGAAGAAGTGGCTTATTTACTTTTGTTCGGTAAGCTGCCGAATCGTGACGAACTGAAGCATTTTAACGATATTCTGGCATCCAGCAGAACTTTGCCTACCAACTTCACTAGAGATGTCATCATGAAAGCTCCCAGCAGTGACATCATGAATTCCCTGACCAGGAGTGTTCTGACACTGGCTTCCTATGATAAAAATTGCAGCGATACTTCCATTGAAAATGTATTAAGACAATGTCTGGGACTGATCGCTGTGTTCCCTATGCTGGCAGTCTACGGCTACCATGCATATAATCACTATTCCAATGATGAGAGTATGTACATACATCGTCCGCAGAAGAAGCTTTCCACAGCAGAGAATCTGCTGATGATGCTTCGTCCCGACAAACAATATACCGAGCTGGAGGCCAAAGTACTGGATACCGCACTGGTGCTGCATATGGAGCACGGCGGCGGTAACAATTCCACCTTCACTACCAGAGTCGTAACCTCTTCCGGATCCGACACTTATTCCGTAGTGGCAGCAGCGCTTTCTTCTCTGAAGGGACCCAAGCACGGTGGTGCCAATATCAAGGTCGTAGAGATGATGCGGGATATCGAAGCCCATGTGTCCGACTGGACTGATGAGGATGCGGTAAGAGTTTATCTGAACAAGATTTTGAATAAGGAAGCCTTTGACGGCAAGGGACTGATCTATGGTATGGGTCATGCTGTCTACTCTCTGTCCGACCCCAGAGCCCAGGTATTTAAGAGCTTCGTGGAGAAGCTGGCAGTAGCCAAGGGCAGAGACAAGGATTTCGCATTGTACTCCATGATCGAGCGGATGGCACCGGAGGTCATCTCCCAGAAGTCCAGGATCTATAAGGGCGTCAGCGCCAATGTGGATTTCTACAGCGGATTCGTATACAGCATGCTGGAGATCCCACTGGAATTATATACACCGATTTTTGCCATCGCAAGAATCGTGGGATGGAGCGCGCATCGTATTGAAGAATTGATCAATATGGATAAGATCATCCGTCCCGCTTATAAGAGCGTGATGCAGGAACTGGAATATGTTCCGTTGGATCAGAGATAAAAATAAAAAGGGACTGCGTATTTTTGCGCAGTCCTTTGATGATTGTTTAATGATCAGGAATAGATCTTACAGATAATGGATACGATCTCTTCAGCGGATTCCATGGAATTTTCCATGATCCAGGTGACGTAGATATTGTAGAGGGAACCGGAGAACGCACGAAGCGTGTAATAGAAATCCCGGCCTTTATCTTCCGTATAATAGGTATCAAGGATATAACTGTCCAGGGCCTGCAGCAGCAGATGCCCCAGTCCTGTGTTCACCAGGCAGGCAATGAATTCTCTGTAATGATCAAAGTATTCATAGCAGTGCAGCATATTGCGGTAGTCGTTATAATTGCCTTTATCAGGCCAGGCAGCGACATCCTGACGGTAGGCATCTACCAGATCCTTCAGATAACTGATGAAGATCTCGTCCATGGAGTTGTAATTGCGGTAATAAGTCATACGGGAGACTCCGGCCCGCTCGGTCAGCTCTGAGATGGTAATATTGGACAGAGATTTTGTCTGAAGCAGCTGCATCAAAGCCTGCACCATGCAATCTCTGGAAAATTGTTTGGAATGGTTCGTGGACATGGCAGATCACCTTCTTAATGTTTTCTACTGACAGTATAAAACGTAACACAATCCGGGAAAATACGCAAGGAAAGTTCCTCGCGGAAAGGAGCGGTATATGGCGGGAACAGTCATAGAATATTTAAAAAAATACGGAGATATTCCATTTTGCGAAAAACCTCTGAATGATGTGGACAGTCTGGCCTTATGCCAGCTTTCTTATCTGAAATTCGACGGAATGGTCAGCGATGTGCGTCACAACGGTCCTTCTGTGACGCTGCAGGAGATCGCCAAACGGCCGGATGTGGAGCAGCTGTTCGGAGATGTGCGTTTTGAAAAGGAGAACCGGGCACTGTTTGAAGGGCTGCTTAGCGGCAGACGCTTCCGGAATATGAAGCTGAATTGTTATATTAACCTGGTGGAAAAGGAGTGGGAGACCCAGTTCTCTGCGATTACCTTTATCCTGGATGACGGAACGCTGTTTTTGGCATTCCGCGGCACGGATGAGACTATTGTGGGGTGGAAGGAAGACTTTAATATGGCATTCCTGAATCCGGTACCGGGGCAGGAATACAGTGTAAAATATGTAAATATGGTCACCGGATGGCTGCATCAGCCCTTTTACATCGGAGGACATTCCAAGGGCGGCAACCTGGCGGTGTACAGTGCCATGAAATGTGCGCCCTTTGTGCAGAAGCGGATCCAGAAGATATACAGTCTGGACGGACCGGGATTCCGGCCGGAGGTGCTGAAGGAATGTCATTACAATGCGATAGAAGACAAGGTGGTAAAGCTGCTTCCGCATTCTTCTATGATCGGGATGATCTTCGAGCGGGATATTCATTACCGCGTAGTTGAGAGTAAAAACCACGGTCTGCTGCAGCATGATCCTTTCTCCTGGCTGGTGAAGGATGATCATTTCGTGGATGTAGGCGATATCTATGAGAGCCAGAAGATCATGAACGAGGCTCTGAATGAATGGATCCTGTCCCTGAACGAGGAGCAGGTCCGTACCTTTGTAGACACACTTTATCAGGTGATCTCCGCATCACAGGCGGACGATCTGATCACTTTTACCGCAGATTGGAAAAAGAGTATGAATGCGGTAGTTACCGCATTGAAGGAAGTGGACGATCAGACCGCAGAGATGCTGTGGGGGATCATCCGTTCCCTGTTCGAGATTGCAAAGGTTAAAGTCAGGGAGGAATTGGTTCCGGTGAAAAGACCGCGACACCGGTTTAAAAATAAGAAGAAAGAAGAGAAAGGAGAGGTTCCCCGACACACTCCGGCAGCCTCTCCGGATGCCACTGTAACCCAAGGATCGGCAGCTCGTCATGCTCCAAAGCTTCGGGGCAGCCATCGTCAGGGCAGACCTGGATGATCTTAAGGTGCTGACCTAAGCGGTCGATCCGTTGGTGGTGGGCACTGTTGACGCGCATTTTGACAGGAAAATACTTGAAAAGATGGGAATCATCTACCATAATAGTATCATGAAACACATCGCCGGAAGGGGAACTGTGCAGGCAGTCTTCGGGCATATCCTGTATGATCGTACCGCCGAAGGCAACATTGATGACCTGCATGCCCTTGCAGATCCCGATGACAGGGATTCCGGCGGCAATCGCTATGTCGAGAGCCTGGAATTGCAGGATGTCCAGTTCGGTGTCAACAGTGCGGGAACCTTTGTTTTTTTCACCGAAAAAAGCAGGAGTGATATCTCCGCCGCCCGGCAGGATCAGAGCGTCGCAGGAAATGACCTCTCCGGGAACCAGAGTAGTCACGATCTGCGCGGGAAGTGCACGGAAAAAGGCTTCATAATTTCCTGTTTTGGACTTGCGTCCCAAAATGACTAATTTTGTCATATAATTTTCTGATACCTCATTTTTTTATAGTTAATATATGCCATAACTTTTGATTTTTGCATAGGACAAATTAGCAAAAATGTATCTTACGCTTTTTTATAAATAGGAGTAAAATAGCAACGACCATGAGGGAGCGGAAACTCCTTCAGGGATGTTTACGGAAAGGAAGTGGTATTATGGAGGAATTGGCATCAGAACTGCTCAAAGAACTGAACTGTGATACAGCGTTTTCAATCAAGCTTCCGGCAGGTCTTCCACTGATCGGCGGAGTACAGCTGGATATTGCGGAATCGGTAGTGATCACATGGGTAGTCATGGCAGTCATTCTGATCTTGTCGATTATCCTTACAAGCAACCTCAAAGTACACAATGTCAGCAGACGACAGCTGGTGGCAGAGACGATCGTGACGAAGCTGGAAGGCATTGTTACGGGAATGATCGGAGAGGAAGGGAAACGGTATGTACCGTATCTGGTAAGTGTACTGTTATACCTGGGCATATCCAATATCATCGGATTGTTCGGTATGAAGCCCCCTACCAAGGATCTGAACGTAACAGCGGCACTGGCACTGATGAGTATCATCCTGGTGGAAGCAGCAGGCATCCGCAAAAAAGGCGTGGGCGGATGGATCAAGAGCTTCACCGAGCCTATCGCGATCGTAACACCCATCAATATCCTAGAGGTGTTCATCAAGCCCCTGTCTTTGTGTATGCGATTGTTTGGTAACGTTTTGGGAGCATTCGTTATCATGGAGCTGCTGAAGCTTCTGGTTCCGGTAGCATTGCCGGTACCCTTCAGCTTTTACTTTGATATTTTTGATGGACTGATCCAGGCGTATGTATTCGTATTCCTGACATCTATGTACATTAAGGAAGCCATTGAATAAGTAACTATTCACTAACAACACTTTTTTTAAAACTAGGAGGATTCATTATGATAGCTATTGGAGCAGGTATTGCAGCACTGGCATGTATCGGAGCAGGTATCGGTATCGGTATCGCAACAAGTAAGGCAGCAGAGGCTGTGGCAAGACAGCCGGAAGCAGAGAGCAAGATCACCAAGATCTTACTGTTAGGTGGTGCGCTGGCAGAGGCAACCGCTATTTACGGATTCGTTATCGGTATCTTAATTATCTTATTCATGGCATAAGGAACGGTATAACGACGTAAGAAAGGATGAAAGCACATGCTGAGATTAGATATTAATATTGTATGGACCATCCTGAATCTGTTGATCATATTTGCCATTGTGAAGATCTTCCTGATCAAACCCATCCACAAGATCCTGGATGCAAGACAGGCAGAGATCGATAAGCAATATGCAGATGCAAAAGCTGCACAGGACAGTGCCGAGGAACTCAAGACTAAGTACGAGGCATCCTTAAGCGGTGTCCAGGCAGAAAAGGAAGGCATCCTGAACGAGGCAAGAGGCAAGGCCAGCAACGAGTATGACCGTATCGTGGCAGATGCCCAGACCGAAGCAAAAAAGATCCTGGACAATGCCGATAAAAATGCCGCGCTGGAAGAGCAGAAACGTATCCAGCAGGCACAGGAGCAGATCGCCGGTCTGGTAGTGGAAGCTACTGCAAAGCTGGTGGCAGCCAAACAGAATGCAGATTCAGACAGAGAACTTTACAACCAATTTATAGCAAAGACAGGTGAAGAGATTGATTAGTACAGCTTTAGAATACGCAAAAAGATTGCGTGAACTGAATATCCCCGGAGACATTGTAGGTCAGACAGGCGATATCTTTAAAGCCGTACCGCAGGTGAAACTGGATTTCGAATCTCCTGCCGTGGCACTGTCTGCCAAGCACAATGTAATAGAAAAAGTATTCCCCTTACAGATCAGAGATTTCCTGAAGGTCCTGTGTGATAACGGAGATATCTATCTGTGGGATGATATCTGCACTGCGTATAGAGAACTCTCTCCCGAGAAAAAGGGTGAGTTCGTTGTGACCCTGTCCTATGTGACAGCACCGACAGAGGAGCAGTTACAGAATATCCGTGATTTTGTACAGAAGAAATATCACAGAGACGATATGGTCTTCGAGACGAAGGAAGACCCGGCTTTGGGCGGCGGTTTCATCATCCGTGCCGGTAACGAAGTCTATGACTGGAGTACCAATGGTCGTATGAAGCAGTTCGCAGACAAGCTTTCCCAGGTAGGTAAGACTGCCAGCGAGCAGGGGATCATCTCTATCCTGAAGGGTGAGATCGAAGATTTCCACCTGCAGGCACAGGAGCATGAGATCGGTTCCGTCAGCTGGGTAGGTGACGGTATCGCCAATGTCAATGGTATCGACCATGCTGAGTACGGTGAGATCGTTATCTTTGATTCCGGTGTCAAGGGAATGGTACAGGATGTCCGCAGGGATGAGATCGGATGTATCCTGTTCGGTCATGATACCGAGATCCGTGAGGGTACCAGAGTCGTTCGTACCGGCAAGAGAGCCGGTATCCCCGTAGGTGACGGATTCAAGGGCAGGATCGTGGATGCTCTGGGAGCACCCATCGATGGCGCAGGTCCCATTAAGGAAGAGGGGTATCGTCCCATCGAGCAGCCTGCTCCTTCCATCGTGGACAGACAGTCCGTAGGTGTACCTATGGAGACCGGTATTCTGGCAATCGATTCCATGTTCCCCATCGGTCGTGGACAGCGTGAGCTGATCATCGGTGACCGTCAGACCGGTAAGACCTCCATCGCCATCGACGCCATCCTGAACCAGAAGGGTAAGGATGTGGTATGTATCTATGTAGCCATCGGTCAGAAGGCATCCACCATTGCAAAGCTGGTAGGAACCCTGAAGAAGAACGATGCCATGGATTACACTATTATCGTATCCGCAACCGCCAGCGATCCTGCACCCCTGCAGTACATCGCACCTTATTCCGGTACGGCACTGGCTGAGTATTTCATGTATCAGGGCAAGGATGTTCTCATCGTATATGATGATCTGTCCAAGCATGCGGTAGCTTACCGTGCACTGTCCCTGTTACTGGAGCGTTCTCCCGGACGTGAGGCATATCCCGGAGACGTATTCTATTTACATTCCAGACTGCTGGAGCGTTCCGCAAGACTGAGCGCAGACAAGGGCGGCGGTTCCATTACCGCACTGCCGATCATCGAGACTCAGGCAGGCGATGTATCCGCATACATTCCGACCAACGTTATCTCCATCACGGACGGTCAGATTTTCCTGGAGAGTGATCTGTTCTTCTCCGGTATGAGACCCGCAGTCAATGTCGGTCTGTCTGTATCCCGTGTCGGCGGTGCCGCACAGACCAAGGCAATGAAGAAGGCAGCCGGAAGTATCCGTATCGACCTGGCACAGTTCCGTGAGATGGAAGTGTTCACACAGTTTGCATCCGATCTGGACAATGCCACCAAGGAGCAGTTACAGCACGGTCATGTATTGATGGAGCTGTTAAAGCAGCCTCTGTGCAGACCTTTAAGCATGGCAGAACAGGTTATGACCCTGTGTGCAGCCAACGGCAGAGTAATGCTGGACGTGCCTGTAGATCATGTGAAGGATTTCCAGATGCAGTTCTTAAGTTACATGAAGGAGCAGCACAGTGACATCGTTCGTCAGTTAGAGACCACCAAGGCACTGGATGACGAGCTGAATAAGCAGATCTGCGATGCAGCTGAGGAATTTAAAAAGGAATTTTTGCAAAAATAATATTTGCAAACAGTGATAGTAATATAGGAGGTTAACATGGCAAATACGCGAGAAATACAAAGTCGTATGAAAAGCATTCAGGATACTATGAAGATCACCAATGCCATGTATATGATCTCTTCCACAAAGCTTCGGAAAGCCAAGAAGAATCTGGAAGAGACGGAGCCTTACTTCTATACTCTGCAGACTATGGTCAGCAGAATCGTCCGTCACTTACCGGAGATCGACAATAAGTACTTCGATGAGCGTAAGGACAAACCGGCCGAGGAGAAGACTACGGGACTGGTAGTAGTCACCGCAGATAAGGGACTGGCCGGAGCCTATAACCATAATGTACTGAAGATGGCGGAAGAGCAGATGCAGAAAGCCGGACAGACAGGAAAATATAAGCTGTTTGTCGTGGGTGAGCTGGGACGTCAGTATTTCGGACACAGAGGCATCGAGGTGGCAGAGCAGTTTCATTATACTGCACAGAACCCGACCCTGCATCGTGCCCGGATCATTACGGAGACGATCCTGGAGCAGTTTCAGGCAGAGCAGCTGGATGAGGTATATATTATTTATACCAATATGGTAAACAGCGTGACAACCGAACCGCAGATGATGCGTCTGTTACCTATCATAAAAGAACGGTTTATTACCAAAGACGGACAGGATCTGAGTATGTATCAGGAGCCGCTTGTCATGACACCGTCCCCGAAGGCGGTGCTTGATAACATTGTTCCCGATTTTGTCATGGGATATGTATACGGCGCATTGGTAGAATCGTTCTGCAGTGAACAGAACGCCAGAATGATGGCCATGGAGGCTGCAAATAAAAATGCATCCGCCATGATCCATGATCTGTCCATTCAGTACAACCGGGTACGGCAGGCTATGATCACACAGGAGATCACTGAGGTCATTGCCGGTGCCAAGGCTCAGAAAAAGAAGAAAAAGGCAAGAAAGGAGGTCCTGAGCAATTGAGTAACGTAAGTGAAAAAAATCATGGTAAGATCGTTCAGGTCATGGGACCTGTTGTAGACGTAGAGTTCGAGAACAATGACCTTCCTTTTATCAAGGATGCTCTGGAAGTATACAGCGAAGGTAAGCGTCTGGTCATGGAAGTGGCACAGCATATCGGCAACAATACCGTCCGCTGTATTATGTTAGGTGCCAGTGAAGGACTCTGCAAGGATATGGATGTTATTGCTACCGGTAAAGGAATTCAGGTTCCGGTAGGTAAAAAGACACTGGGAAGATTGTTCAACGTATTGGGAGAGACCATCGATGGTGGAGAATCCCTGGAGGGAGAGGAGCATTGGGTCATCCACAGAGATCCGCCTTCCTTCGAAGAGCAGAGCCCGGTCGTAGAGATGCTGGAGACCGGTATTAAAGTTATCGATCTGCTGGCACCCTATGCAAAGGGTGGTAAGATCGGTCTGTTCGGTGGTGCCGGTGTCGGCAAGACTGTGCTGATCCAGGAGCTGATCCGAAATATTGCTACGGAGCACGGTGGCTATTCTATTTTCACCGGTGTCGGCGAGCGTTCCCGTGAGGGTAATGATCTGTGGAGTGAGATGAAGGAGTCCGGAGTATTAGAGAAGACCGCGCTAGTCTTCGGTCAGATGAATGAGCCCCCCGGAGCACGTATGCGTGTCGCCGAGACAGGACTGACCATGGCAGAGTATTTCCGTGATGAAGAGCATCAGAATGTGCTGCTGTTCATTGATAACATCTTCCGTTTTGTGCAGGCAGGTAGTGAGGTATCCGCACTGTTAGGCCGTATGCCTTCCGCAGTAGGATATCAGCCCACACTGGCTACCGAGGTCGGTGAGTTACAGGAACGTATCGCTTCCACGAACAAGGGTAGTGTCACTTCCGTTCAGGCTGTTTACGTGCCTGCGGATGACCTGACTGACCCCGCACCCGCGACTACGTTCGCACATCTGGATGCCACCACCGTTCTGTCCCGTAAGATCGTGGAACAGGGTATTTACCCCGCAGTGGATCCCCTGGAATCCACTTCCCGTATCCTGGAAGAGGATGTGGTAGGTAAGGAGCATTATGAGACTGCACGCCAGGTGCAGGCAATGCTGCAGAAGTACAAGGAACTGCAGGATATTATCGCCATCCTGGGTATGGAGGAACTGTCCGATGAGGATAAGGTAACCGTATATCGTGCCCGTAAGATCCAGCGTTTCCTGTCCCAACCCTTCCATGTGGCAGAGAACTTCACCGGTGTACCCGGCAAGTATGTGCCTGTGAAGGAGACTATCCGCGGATTCCGTGCGATCATCGACGGTGAGATGGATGAGTATCCGGAAGCTGCATTCTTCAATGTAGGTACCATTGATGAGGCAGTGGAAAAGGCTAAGAAGCTCATGGCACAGTAAGGAAAGGCGGTGTGCATATGAACACCTTTAGTTTGAAGGTCATTGCCAGTGATAAAGTATTTTTCGATGGAAAATGTGGCATTATTATCGTACCGGCTCTGGACGGTGAGCAGGCCATTATGTCTCACCACGAGGATATGGTCATTGCCACGAGAGAGGGCGAGGTACGCTTCAAGGAAAAAGAGGAGGATGACTGGACCAAAGCCGTAGTCGGTGTGGGCTGTGTCTACATTTCTCATAACCGTGTGATCATGCTGGTGGATACGGCAGAACGCCCGGAGGATATCGACAGAGTCCGTGCGGAGGCTGCCCTGGAGCGTGCGAAGGAACAGCTGCGTCAGAAGCAGAGTATCCAGGAGTATCATGTATCCCAGGCATCCATGGCGAGAGCAATGCTGCGCCTGAAAGAAGCCGGAAAATACGAAGTCAAGTAGTAATACGTAAAACATATGTAAAAAGTAACAAAAATAAGCCTGTAATGTTAGCAAATGTGTGCAATTCGGAAATTGTTATTTTTCTGTCATTGCGATAAAATCTCTTCAGAATCGTAAGGAGAGTTAAGCGATGGATTATTTACAGAAAAAATCAATACGAAGTGTCGCAGCTGCCATTGCAGGCTTTTTGCGTCACTGCGTTCGGAAAATAGGAATCACCAGAGAGAAACTTCCTTCCTGCATAGCACTTGCGGTATGTCCGCTGGTGACATTTTATCTGTTTGAACTGTATACCCACAATCCTTTCACAACAATGCATTTCAAGACACAGATATTGAACATGGCGTTTTATGTACTGACTGCGCTTCTGTTATTCGGAATCGTTAAATATGTCCGGGCAGCTCTGATGCTGCAGACAGCATTTTTCATGGCGGCGGGTCTGGCGAATTATTATGTGTTGAATTTCCGGTCAGCACCTATTATGCCCTGGGATATTTATTCCATCGGTACGGCTGCCAGTGTGGCAGGGAATTTTAACTATACACTGAAGGGCAGCACGGTGCTGGTCATTATAGGATTCCTGATATTGCTGTTGATCGAGAGCCGTTTTCATATGAAGGCTCCGGCGAGAGTGGCGAAAAGAGCGGCACTCATACTGCTTAGCATTGTATTGATCTACGGTTATACCGGTATGATACAGAGTGAGAGCTTTGTGAGAAGCTTTGGTCTGTATGATAAGCTGTTTACCCCTACCGTCATGAACAAAAGAGATGGCAATATCGTGGCGTTCCTGATGGAACTGGAGTATATGGATGTGGAGAAGCCGTCAGGATATTCTCCGGAGGAGACCGGCAGTAAGTATACACAGGCAGGACAGGATTCCGCAGGTCTTACGGCAGCAGTGGAAGATCCGGAGAGCGTGAAGCGCCCGAATATCATTGTCATCATGGATGAGGCCTTTTCCGATCTGGCGGTGAGAGGCGATTTCACCACCAACGAGGACTATATGCCCTTTATTCACAGATTACAGCAGGGCGCGGAGAATACCAGAACCGGTTATCTGAATGTTTCCGTGCTGGGTGGAAATACTGCCAATACAGAGTTCGAATTCCTCACAGGCAATACCATCGGATTCCTGCCCCAGGGCAGTGTGGCTTACCAACAGTATGTGCAGAAAGAGACGCCGTCTCTGGCATCCTACCTGAAGGAGCTGGACTATCATACCGTGGCGATCCATCCGTATTATGCCAGCGGCTGGGACAGAGACAGAGTCTATCCGTTACTTGGTTTTGATGAGTTTTTATCCCAGGATGATTTCACGAATCCAAAACGGATCCGTAATTATATCTCCGATGAGAGTAGTTTTGCCAAGATCATCGAACTGTATGAGAATAAAAAAGAGGGAGAGCCTCTGTTTGTCTTTAACGTAACCATGCAGAACCACAGCGGTTACGAAGAGGAATTCCATAACTTTACCCCGGATATTACCGTGGATGGAATTGATTCCAAAGCATTGTCCATGTATCTGTCTCTGGTAAAACAGACGGACTCCGCTCTGCAGGGTCTGATCGATTATTTCTCTCAGGCGGATGAGGATACCATGATTGTATTCTTCGGGGATCATCAGCCTACGACTTATGTGAGCAATCCGATCTTAAGAAATAATAAAGTGAATCCGGAGACTTTAACAGACGAGGAAAATCTGTTAAAATATAAAGTACCTTATGTGATCTGGAGCAACTTTGACATCGAGGAGCAGACGGACGGAGAGACCAGTGCTAATTATCTGGCCATGGATGTGCTGGAGAACTGTGATCTGCCACTGCCTGCCCTGCAGAGCAGTCTGACCGGGCTTCGGAAGGAATACCCGGTGATCAGTGCAGCAGGTGTGAGAGAGGCGGACGGCACTCTTACGACGGTGAAGCAATGTGGGGAAGCATTGAACGATTACCGGAGCCTGGAGTATTATCTGCTGTTTGATTACGAAAGGTAAAACATTAGAGATCACGGAGAAGACTAAGATGAATGGCAACAAGACGACAGCAATAAGTGCAGAACGCAGGACGCAGAGAGGAATCTCTGTGCTTGCGTTCTTTGTGCCTGCATTTATTATGCTGGTTCTTTTTATCATACGTGGCATATATCCTTTTGGTGACCGGAGTTTTCTGTTCTCTGACATGTACCATCAGTATATGCCTTTTTTAAGTGAATTCGTACACAAGATCAAAGCGGGAGAGGGACTGTCTTATTCTTACAACGTGGGGATCGGATCGAATTTCCTGGCATTATATGTCTATTATGTGGCAAGTCCTTTTAACTGGCTGGTATTTTTGCTTCCGGAGAGTCTGATCATGGAATTCATGAGTTATCTCGTGATCCTGCGGATCGGTCTTATGGGACTTACGTTCAGTATTTATCTGCGGAAGACGTTTGGCAAGGCGGATCCGGCGGTGATCCTTTTTTCCACCTGTTATGCCCTGTCCGGCTATCTGGCAGCCTATAACTGGAATGTGATGTGGCTGGACTGCCTGATCCTGTTACCTCTGATCCTTTTGGGAGCGGAGCGGCTGGCCAGAGAGGGCAGATGGGTCATGTACACTGTGACCCTGGGGCTTTGCATCCTGACCAATTACTATATTTCCATTATGATCTGTATCTTCCTGGTGCTGTATTTCGGAATGCTGCTGATCACGGAATATTATACCATGACGGAAGGACAGAGCCAAAAAGTAAAAACGGTATTTTGCAGGATCGGAAGATTTGCATTTGCATCGCTGTTGGCAGGAGGGCTGGCTGCGGCACTGCTGATTCCGGAGGTCTGCGCTATCTTACGGACGGATTTTGGCAATTCGGATTTCCCCGCTACGCTGGAGTCTTATTTTTCCGTGTTTGATATGCTGGCAAGACACTGCCTGTGCGTGACCACGGAGAGGGGACTGGAACACTGGCCGAACATCTACTGTGGTGTGGCAGTATTTTTACTGGTGCCCATGTATGCACTGAATGAAAAAATATCGGTGAGAAAACGGTTCTGCAATCTGGCACTGGCGGGATTTTTGCTGCTCAGCTTCGGGACCAATGTCCTGGATTTCTTATGGCACGGTCTGAATTATCCGGATTCCCTGCCGGCGAGACAGTCTTTTCTATATATTTTTCTGATCCTTGTCATGTGCTACGATGCTTTCCGGAATGTGGAAGGCACTTCTCCCAGGCAGATCATCTATGGGTATCTGGCGGCGGTGATATTTTTACTTGCCTGTGAAAAATTCGTGGAGAGCGAGGATTTCGACACGGGTATTGAAGTGCTGACGCTGGTGTTCGTTACGATCTACGGGGTGATCCTGTATCTGTACCGGACGAGGAAGAGCGAACTGACGAGGCAGGTGCTGGGGATTCTGGTGCTGGCGTGCATAGTGGCGGAGCTGAGCATCAATACATTTAATACGAGTCTGGGCACTACCGGACGAAGCGCTTATCTGGGAGACCAGGAGGATTATAAGGCGTTGTACACCCTGGCGCGGGAGCAGGAGGGGGATGACTTCTTTCGTATCGAAAAGTTTACCCGCAAGACGAAAAATGACGGAACCCTGACCGGGTACCCTACGGCTTCGGTATTTTCCTCCACCATGAATTCCCAGGTCATGGATCTGTATAAGAAGCTTGGCATGCGCCACAGTAAGGTTTATTACGGCTTCGACGGAGCGACAGCTTTCGTTTCGGCACTCCTGAATGTGGATTACATGTTCGGCGGATCGGATAAATACGAAAACGGTCTGTATGAGATCGTGAATAACAGTGGAGATGTTTATTTATATCATTGTAAATATACGCTGCCCTTTGGCTATGTGGCACCGACGGGCTGGAATGTTACGGACGAGATCGGTACCGGTGTGAGAGCGCAGAATCAGCTGACCGAGGATCTGGGAATCGCAGAGCCCTTACTGGACCGGGCGACCAGTGAGACTAGCGGAGATAATGTATGTATTACGGCGGACCGGGCAGGCTATTATTACGCGAGGATCAATGCCACAGGAACCAAAAAGGTGCAGGTGCTTGGGGGAACGCTGGAGACGCAGGATTACAGTGATCTGAAGGACGGATCCATTCTGTATCTGGGATATCTGTTGGAGGGAGAGCGCGTGACGCTGACCAACGGGGATGATGCGGATGAGACGCAGAAGGTATCGGCGGAAGCTTATGTACTGAATGAAGAAGTGCTGGCACAGGCAGTGGAGATATTGTCAAAAGAACATCTGGAAAATGTAGCGATGGACAGCACTCATATTTCCGGAACCTTAAGTCTGGAAGAAGCCGGCAGACTGATCCTGTCCGTGCCTTATGAGGAGGGCTGGACGGTGCAGATCGATGGAGAAAATGCGGAGCCTGAGCAGTTCGGCGATGCCCTCATGGCATTTGATCTGGAAGCGGGAGAGCATACGATACAGATGCACTATGTACCGGAAGGACGGAATATCGGTATTTTAGTAAGCGCGGGAAGTGTACTGATCCTGTTGGGATACGTGCTGTGCCAGAGGTGTGACAGGAAAAGGAAAGACTGTGCGGAGAATGAGCCTTCGCAAAAGGCAGCAGACGAAACAATGGAAAACGGGAATGCGGAGAAAACGCACACAGAGGAAGGTCCTGTGAAGGAAGAGGCAGGAAGGATGTAAGAAGGAGCGAATTATGACGAAGAAGAGTATTTGTGATACCTTGCGGCGTACCTGCCTGATCCTGGCGGGATCCCTTATTATGGCTGTGAATTTAAAAAGCTTTGTCCGCACCGGAGGACTGATCCCCGGTGGATTCAACGGTCTGACTCGTCTGATACAGGAGATCAGTGCACTGCTGTGGCACTGGGAGCCGCCCTTCTCGGTGATCAATTTTATCCTGAATGCGATTCCGGCTATCATCAGTTTCAAATTTATCGGGAAAAAATTTACCGGTTATTCCTGTCTGATGATCGTGGTGAGTGGTATCCTGACAGATATTGTGCCGTCATTTCCCATGACGGAGGATATTCTGCTGATCTCTATCTTCGGAGGACTGATCAATGCATTAGCTATCAGTCTGTGCCTGTTTGCCAATGCCACCAGCGGAGGTACGGATTTTATCGCAATTTTCCTGTCGGAGAAATACGGCATTGACTCCTGGAATTATATTTTCGCCGGAAATGTGGTGATCCTTGGGATCGCCGGAGCACTGTTCGGATGGGACAAGGCGCTGTATTCCATTATTTTCCAGTACACCTCCACCCAGGTACTGCATATATTGTACAAGCGGTATCAGAAGCAGACACTGATCATCGTGACCAAACGACCGGAGGATGTCTACGAAGCCATTGCGGAGATCACGCACCATGATGCCACACTGATCAAGGGAGAGGGCTGTTATTCCAAACAGGAATGTGATGTGCTGTACTCCGTGGTAGGACGCGATGAAGTGAATAAGGTTGTGAATACGGTGCGTAAGACCGATCCCCAGGCCTTCGTCAATATGATCCGCACGGAGAACCTGGCGGGAAGATTTTATCAGAGACCGAATGATTAAGAGTTGTAAAAAAGAGCCTGAGAGTCAGCAGTTTAACTGACACTCAGGCTTGCGTATTTTTTCGGGGAGATGCCCACGGCTTTGGTGAAAGCTTTGAAAAAATTGCTGTAGTCTGTGAAACCACTGCGTTCGAAGGCTTCCATGACATTACCGTTTTCGTTCAATACGGCTTTGGCGATACTGATGCGGCGGGCGGTGATGTATTTGTTGATCGTGGTGCCGGTGGCGGATTTGAATATCCTGCAGATATAGGATTCACTTAAGTAAAACTGTCCGGCTAACTGTTCTATGGTAATGGGCTGGGAGATATTCTGGTTGATGAAGGTTAAAATATCGTCCACCTGATGGTTGTAGCGGTAGGAGCTGTCCTTGTATTCCGCGGCATCTGCGGTGTTTTCTCCGGTGGAGGTCTGTTCCGTGTTCCTGACGAACAGAGTGTTGAGCATGACCATCAGTTCCATGAAAGCGGCATATTCCGTAATGTCATGGGCGAAGCCCTCTGCAGAGGTGATTTTGTTGATATAATAGAGAAATCGCTTCTGTTGTTCCTTATTTAATGACAGCTTATGGGAAAAAGGGGCACTGCGGTGGGTGAAACAGAAGCTCAGATCTGTCTGCTCTGTGGAAATCTGTTTCATGAAGTCCGGCGCTACCGACAGGACGATCCGCTCATGGACGGAATTGTCGATCTGGGTCAGCTTGTGACTTTCATACTGATTGATGATAAAGAGATCCCCCGGGGCAATCGTATAGAAACAATTGTCGATCAGGAACTGTTTGCCGCCGCAGATGGAATAATAGATCTCATAGCAGTCATGGATGTGCATGTCCATGGCTTTTTCTTCTTTATATAAGTGGGCAATGGCAAAGGTCCCTGAGACTTTACAATTTTCTATGGCTGTTTTACAAGAAGTAAGTTCTTTCATTTTCATGTGTTCCTTTCTCTCGATATTTCTATTAAACATCAAAAGTTCAAAATTTGCAATGTTTAGACTAAAAAATGAAAAGACATTGAGAATTTTTTCGAGTATACTTAAGTCATACAAAAGAGAAAAGCATTTACAGCCCTTCCGCCTTTTTATAAATTTTATAAAAATGTGTAAAAAGGTGTTGGAAATAGTTACAATGATATGTTATAATGTAAGTGCTTTCATAAAAAGGTAACATTCAATAGCGGCACGCAGGCCGCCCGTTGAGGAAAGAGAGGCGTAAGGTGGAACTTAGAACAGCAGTATCACCAAGAGATGTGAAGCATTACACCACAGAGCGTCTGAGAGAAGAGTTTCTGATCCAGAATCTGTTTGTACCCGGCGAGATCAAGCTGGTGTACAGCCACATCGACAGAATCATTACAGGAGCAGCAGTTCCTGTAAGCCCTATCACTCTGACCGCCGGAGATGAACTCCGTGCAGAATATTTCTGCCAGAGAAGAGAACTGGGTGTGATCAATATCGGTGGAGCAGGTATGATTACCGTTGATGGCAAAGTGTACAAGGTAGGCTACAAGGAAGCTATGTACATAGGAATGGGCTCCAAGGAGATCATTTTCGCAAGTGAGGATGAGAAGCAGCCCGCTAAATTTTATCTGAATTCCGCTCCCGCACATAAGACTTATCCGACCGTGCTGATCAAGCCGGAGGGTACTCCCGAAGAGGGTGTAGTCATTGTAAAGGATGAGAATAAAGTAGAGCTGGGTACTCTGGAGGATGCCAACCACAGAGTTATCTGCAAATATATCCTTCCAGGACAGGTAGAGAGCTGTCAGCTGGAGATGGGTATGACGAAGTTAGAGCCCGGTAGTGTATGGAATACCATGCCCTGTCATACACATGACAGACGTATGGAAGTATATCTGTATTTTGATATTCCCGAGGATGCATTTGTAATGCACTTTATGGGAGAATCCGATGAGACCCGCCACATCGTAATGCGTAACGAAGAGGCAGTCATCTCCCCCAGCTGGTCCATCCATTCCGGATGCGGTTCCAGAGCATACACCTTTATCTGGGGTATGGTCGGCGAGAATCAGGACTTTGATGACATGGACGGTGTCGACAACAGAGATCTGAAATAAGATCCTTGTGGAAATGTAACTAAAATAACAGTTTTTATAAAGAAAAGGAGAAAAAACAATGTCTGAATTCACTAATTTCTCACTGGAAGGTAAGGTTGCACTGGTTACCGGCGCGTCTTACGGTATTGGCTTCGCTATCGCTTCCGCATATGCTGAGTGCGGCGCTACCATCTGCTTCAACGATATCAAGCAGGAGCTGGTAGACAAGGGAATCGCTGCATACGCTGAGAAAGGCATCAAGGCTCACGGCTATGTATGTGACGTTACCAACGAAGAAGCAGTTAATGCTATGGTAGCTCAGATCGAGAAGGAAGTAGGCACCATCGATATCCTGGTTAACAACGCAGGCATCATCAAGAGAATTCCTATGACCGAGATGACCGCAGATCAGTTCCGTCAGGTGATCGACGTAGACCTGAATGCACCTTTCATCGTATCGAAAGCAGTTATCCCTGCAATGATCAAGAAGGGTCATGGTAAGATCATCAACATCTGTTCCATGATGTCCGAGCTGGGCCGTGAGACTGTATCTGCATATGCAGCAGCTAAGGGCGGCTTAAAGATGCTGACCAAGAACATCTGCTCCGAGTACGGCCAGTACAACATTCAGTGTAATGGCCTTGGACCCGGTTACATCGAGACTCCTCAGACGGCTCCTCTTCGTGAGATCCAGCCCGATGGCAGCAGACATCCTTTCGACCAGTTCATCTGCGCTAAGACTCCTGCTAACAGATGGTTAAAGCCCGAAGAGCTGACCGGTCCCGCTGTATTCCTTGCTTCTGAGGCATCCAATGCAGTCAATGGACACATCCTCTATGTAGATGGCGGTATCCTTGCTTACATCGGCAAACAGCCCCAGTAGAGCTTGTGCAAAAGGAAAACAAACGGCCGCGTAGCGGACATTTGTTTTCCTTGCACAGCTCACGAGTAAATATCCGGTGAGTTTACGAGCCGGATGCAGAGTGCGAAGCACGAATTTACGAGTGAGTAGCTATGGAGCTTGTGCATTTACGCAGGATATCAAAAACAGAATAAACAATTCACACCAGGTCAGTCGCAGAAGAATTTCGGCGGCTGACTGTTGTGGCGTTTAGATTAGAAAAGGAGTATCTCATGAAGATAGCTTTGATCAATGAAAACAGTCAGGCTGTCAAGAATGAAATGATCTGTGCTACTCTTAAAAAAGTAGTAGAGCCCATGGGTCATGAAGTATTCAACTACGGTATGTGCGGCGCAGAGGATCCCAATTCCCTGACCTATGTACAGAACGGTATTCTGGCAGCAGTTCTTTTGAACTCCGGTGCAGCGGATTTCGTGATCACCGGATGCGGAACCGGCGAAGGTGCCATGCTTGCATGCAATTCCTTCCCTAAGGTTCTGTGCGGACATATTGAGTCCCCTTTGGATGCTTACCTGTTCTCACAGGTAAACGACGGTAACTGTGTAGCACTTCCTTTTGCTGAGAACTTCGGCTGGGGCGGTGAGCTGAATTTACAGTATACCTTTGAAAAACTGTTCTGTGCTCCCGGTGGCGGTGGATATCCCCCTGAGAGAGTTGTTCCCGAGCAGCGCAACAAGAAGATCCTGGATCAGGTAAAGGAAGTAACTCATACCGACATGGTTACCATCCTGAAGAATCTGGATCGTGAACTGGTAAAGGGTGCTTTATCCGGTGCTAAGTTTAAAGAGTATTTCTTCGCAAACTGCAAATGCGACAAGATCGCTGAGGCAGTGAAGGAAGTACTGGCATAAAAGTATTGGTTTCATTTTGCAGAAATATTTTCGACAGGATTTCCTGCGAAGATTTTTCACATAACTATTAGTCTATAAGACAGAAAGGTGTTATTTATGAACGCAGTATTAGAGCAAATCAGCAAAATCGGTATCGTACCGGTTGTAAAAATTGACAACGCAGCAGATGCACTTCCTCTGGCAAAGGCACTTTGCGCAGGTGGACTTCCCTGTGCAGAGGTTACCTTCCGTACCAGCGCAGCAGCAGAAGCTATCAAGATCATGACCGACAACTTCCCCAACATGTGTGTTGGTGCAGGTACCGTTCTGAACGCAGATCAGGTTGACGCAGCAGTAGCAGCAGGCGCTAAGTTCATCGTAAGCCCCGGCTTAAATCCCAGAACCGTTAAGTATTGTGTAGAGAAGAATATCCCTATCACTCCCGGTACTTCCAGCCCCAGCGACATCGAGCAGGCTATCGAGCTTGGCCTGGATGTAGTTAAGTTCTTCCCTGCTGAGCAGTCCGGCGGTCTGGCTAAGATCAAGGCTATGGCAGCTCCTTATGTAAACATGAAGTTCATGCCTACCGGTGGCGTAAACGCTAAGAACCTGACTTCTTACCTTGACTTCCCCAAGATCATCGCTTGCGGTGGTTCCTGGATGGTTCCCGGTGACCTGATCAATGCCGGTGAGTGGGACAAGATCGAGCAGCTGACCAGAGAAGCAGTACAGACCATGCTGGGCTTCGAACTGGCTCATGTTGGTGTCAATGCAGAGAACGAGGAAGAGGCTGTTAAGGCTGCGAACCGTTTCGCATTCATCTTCGGTATGCCCGCTAAGGTTGGCAACAGCTCCGTATTCGCAGGTTCTGCTCTGGAAGTTATGAAGACTCCTTACCTGGGCAAGAACGGCCACATCGCTGTTAAGACCAACTACATCGAGAGAGCTGTCAACTACCTGAGCACTGTTCTGGGTGTTGAGTTCAACGAAGAGTCCGCTAAGAGAGATGCCAAGGGCAACCTGAAGGCTATCTACCTGAAGGAAGAGATCGGCGGATTTGCAGTTCATCTGGTACAGAAATAAATCATAAGCAAATTTTAAGCCGTACGGTTGCAGCAACTGCATATTTCAGTTGCAGACGCGCTTCCGCTGTAATATAGCGATTACACGGTGGAATGAATATGATTTAGAACTATCAGGTTGGACGGTTGCGTGTTTCGACACGGACTCTAACCGACCGTCGGTACTTAGATGCTGTATTTTAGCATCTTATGTACCGCTACGGGAGGGCCGAAGCGAGAGCGGGTCCGTGACGGAATATGCAATCGGAACAACCGGAGATTATAGATAATTTTAATTTGAGAAAGGAATATACCAAAATGGCAAAAGTAATTACCATGGGTGAGATCATGCTGAGACTGTCCACCCCCAACAACGAGAAATTTATCCAGGCAGACGAGTTCGATGTAAACTACGGCGGCGGTGAAGCTAACGTAGCAGTATCTCTGGCTAACTACGGTCATGACGCTGAGTTCGTTACTGCAGTTCCTGACAACGAGATCGGTGAGTGTGCAGTAGCAGCTCTGAGAAAGTACAACGTAGAGACCAAGCACATCGCAAGATGTGGTGAGAGACTGGGTATCTACTACCTGGAGAGCGGTTCTTCCATGAGACCTTCCAAGGTTGTATACGATAGAGCACATTCCTCTATCTCCACCGCAACCGAGGCTGATTTCAACTTCGATGAGATCTTCGAAGGCGCTGACTGGTTCCACTTCACCGGTATTACCCCCGCTGTATCCGACGCTGCTGCAGAGCTGACCGAGAAGGCTCTGATCGCTGCTAAGAAGCACGGCGTAAAGGTATCCGTAGACCTGAACTTCCGTAAGAAGCTGTGGAGCTCCGAGAAGGCTCAGAAGGTTATGACCAACCTGATGAAGTACGTTGATGTATGTATCGGTAACGAAGAAGATGCTGAGCTGGTACTTGGCTTCAAGCCCGGCGATACCGATGTTACCAGCGGTGAGCTGGAGCTGGCTGGTTACAAGTCCATCTTCGAGCAGATGGTTGACAAGTTCAACTTCGAGTACTGCGTATCCTCTCTGCGTGTAAGCCATTCCGCTTCCGATAACGGTTGGTCTGCTTGCATCTACTCCAGAGATACCAAGGAGTTCTATCACTCCAAAGAGTACAGCATCCATCCCATCGTTGACCGTGTAGGCGGCGGCGACTCCTTCGCAGGCGGCGTGATCTGCGGTATGCTGGATGGCAAGAACTTCAAGGATGCTCTTGAGTACGGCGTAGCTGCATCCGCTCTGAAGCACACCATCCCCGGCGACTTCAACCTGGTATCCAGAAAAGAAGTTGAGACCCTGGCTGGCGGCGACGCTTCCGGACGTGTACAGAGATAATGTAACTATTCAGAGCCAGATAATATTACCTAATATTCGTTGAATGCTTGCATTCATAAGAATATTTGGTGATATTAATATGGCGAAGTAACCACCATGAGCAAATAACATGTAAGCATGTTATTCAGGAAAGCATCGTAGATGCGATTTTGCGAATGGGGTGATGAATAGTTAATATGGATAAAAAGGACTCACCTGTGTGGTAACATGCAGGTGAGTTTTTTCTTGCCAAAACAGGAGATATAGGATATACTTCTTCCATAAACATTTCTTATAAAAATCTATTGTCAGCGTAGGCTGATATCGGTTGTCAATTTTGTAGAGATCCTGCGCAATTACCGACAGAAATATTTTTCCGCATTATAAGTGCCTTGGATGGAGGTGTAGATTGTCAAAAAACGGTGGAAAAAGGATAAAACAGGGGAAACAAAAGGGTATGATTTTTATTGTGAGACATACCGACTGGTGTGAGTCTGACGGTAATAATACTATTAGTTTAGAGTAAGTACGATACTACTCTGAAATAAAGTAAAAAGATACAAATATTAAACTTGACAAAGATACTCCATATTGATATGTTAATAATATGTATAAAGATGACATGAAAAATAGTAAAATCAGACAAAATATTAACTATATGGAGTGAGAATATGAATCTGTATTATGAATTGCTACAATACCCGGTGTTTTCCATGAAAGAAGTAAATGCCCTATATTCAAGTGAACGGACAGCACGAGCGGCATTGGAAAAACTTTTGAAAGAGAATATGGTATTAAAAATTCGAAACAAATTATACACGTGTGTCAGCGGGGAAAATGGAGGACCGGTAGCGAACAAATTTCAGATTGCCAGTGCTATCACACCATCTTCTTATGTATCCCACCATACTGCCTTTGAGTATTATGGAATTGTCGATCAGGTCTTCTATGAGGTTTATGTTGGCTCTGAGACACGTTTTCATGATTTTGAATTTGATGGATACACATATCGTTATATCAAAGGGCCGATAAAAGAAGGTATCGTTTGTCCGGAGTTTAGTGGTGGCGTGAGAGTTACAGATAAGGAGCGAACGATAGCAGATTCTATAAAGGATCTTAATCTCATCGCCGGACTGGAAGAGGTAATTTCATGTGTAGTATCTGTGAACAGTATTGATGAGACTAAAATGTTAACTTATCTGGCTGGATATGACAGTGCCTTTTTATATCAGAAGACAGGTTTTATTCTTAGCGAATACCAGAAGGAGCTGGGCGTAAGTGATGCTTTTATAAAGATATGTAAAGACAGGAGTGGAAATTCAAAGAGATATCTGACAAACGGTATAAGTGAACCCGGATATTCAGGTGAATGGAAACTGGTATACCCAAAAAATATTAAACAAATGAAGAACGGAGAGATAGAAAATGCCACAATATAACAGAAGGGAGCTTGATGTAAAAGCCCATGAATATGGATTTAACCGCGATACTTTTGAGAAGGTTCTTCGCTTGAGAACAATTCTTGAATTTCTGAATACGCACGAATATATGTACGAACACCTGATGCTCAAAGGGGGAACGGCAATTAATCTGACAGTTTTTAATCTTCCAAGATTGTCTGTTGATATAGATCTGGATTTTGTTCTGAATCTGACCAGAGAAGAGACAATAGACGAAAGAGAGCGATTGACTGAAATTCTGAAGAAATATATGTCAGAGCAAGGATATTCTCTTTCCGAAGCTTCAAGATTTAGCCACAGTCTGGACGCATTCCATTATAACTACGTGAATGCCGCCGGCAACAGGGATATGATCAAAATTGAGATTAATTATTCTTTGAGAACGCACGTGTTTTCCTCAGAAGACAGATTAGTTGTGACGGACGCTTTCGGAGAGCCGATAAAGGTCAGAACGGTTGCAGCTATGGAGATTTTTGCGGCAAAAACCAATGCTCTGATAAGCAGAGCTGCTGCAAGGGATTTGTATGACTTTTGCAATATGGCTGATATGAAATTATTTTCGGATGCGGAGAATATGTTTAGGAAATGCATCATTTTCTACGCGACGATTTCAGCAAATAAAGTTAACAAAAATTTTGATACATCTGCTATAGATAGCATTGCCTTCTCAAAAATAAAATCTGATTTGTTCCCCGTTTTGGCTGTGAGAGATAAGTTCAATCTTGAAGGGAAGAAACAACAGGCGAAGGAGTACATAGCATCGCTTATGAAACCGACAGAAGCAGAAATGGATTATATGGAAAGGTTTATGGCAAAGGAATATAAACCGGAGTTACTCTTTGAGAATACAGAGATTATTGAGCGATTGCAGAATCATCCTATGGCGTTATGGAAATGTAAATGATGGATTTTAGAAAAGTACTTTGTCAGTGGAATCATGATTGATGATGAATGGAAAGGGAATTGAACGAGATTTGATACTGAATGAGACTAAGTAAAATAAAGAGGGACGCAATAGACTATGGAGGAAAAATTATGAGTAACTTTTTTGATGAAACCATGCAGGGATTATTGGAAGCAGCGGAAATTGCAAAAGGAAATATTACGTTAACAGAGTGGGAAAATATGCCGGCTCCCACATTTTATGTCGTAGATAATGATATAACAGCCCTGGGATATGAGGTACAACTTGTCAAAAAGGCAGAAAGTAAAAGCTAAATAAGTATGAGCCGTCTCCCGTGTCCGGGAGGCGGCTCGTTTGACATCTTATGATCTGAAGATTTAGCTTTCGCTGTATTTCTCTTCGCAGTATTTGCAGCGGTAGATCTCTTTTTTCTCATCGGAGAGGACGAATACGTGGGGCAGTCCCTGCTCGATGGAAGTGATGCATCTGGGGTTGCGGCATTTGATGACGTTTTTGATCTGTTTGGGAAGTACCAGTACCTTCTTCTCTACGATCTCACCATTTTTGATGACATTGACGGTGATGTTGTGGTCGATGAATGCCAGTACATCCAGATCCAGCATATCGATGTCACATTCTACTTTCAGAATGTCTTTTTTGCCCATTTTTCCGCTGCGGGCGTTTTTGATGATAGCAACGGTGCAGTCTAACTTATCCAGCTGAAGGTGCTCATAGATTGAGAGACTTTTTCCGGCTTTGATATGATCGAGGACGAAGCCCTCTTCGATTTTTCCTACATTTAACATAGTAATCTCCATTCTGCAGGCACAGAGTGCTGCGTATGTTAACTTTAATATACGAATTCATAAGATAATTTTGCGGTCAGATACCGGAAAATTATGCCAGACCCAGCAAAGTCAGGATCAGAGCCATACGGACATAGACAGCGAACTGTGCCTGTTTGAAATAGGCGGCTCTGGGATCGTCATCGATCTCCACGGAGATCTCATTGATTCTGGGAAGGGGATGCAGCACCAGCATATCGGGCTTCGCCAGTTCCATTTTTTCAGGGGTCAGTACATAGAAATCTTTCAGGCGGACGTAATCCTCTTCGTTGAAGAAACGTTCCTTCTGCACACGGGTCATGTATAAGAGATCCAGCTTAGGCATCACATCTTCGAGACGGATAACTTCCTGGAAAGGAATGCCTTTCTCGCGGAGCATGTCGGTGACATAGTCGGGGATCTTCAGCTCTTCGGGAGAGATGAAGATGAATTTGATGCCTTCGTAGCGCACCAGTGCGTTGATCAGGGAGTGTACGGTACGGCCGAATTTCAGGTCACCGCACAGACCAATGGTAAAATTATTCAGATCGCCGTGGAGGCTGCGGATGGTCTGCAGGTCGGCCAGGGTTTGGGTGGGATGCTGATGTCCACCGTCACCGGCATTGATCACGGGGATCAGGGATTTCTCTGCGGCTACCATGGGAGCGCCTTCCTTGGGATGGCGCATAGCGCAGATGTCCGCATAGCAGGAGATGATGCGGATGGTATCGGATACACTTTCTCCTTTAGAAGCAGAAGAGGAAGCCGCATCGGAGAAGCCGATGACTCTGCCGCCTAAACGGGTCATGGCGGTTTCAAAGCTTAAGCGTGTACGGGTGCTGGGCTCATAGAAGCAGGTGGCGAGGATCTTGCCGTCGCATTTGTGGGCGTATTTGGCGGGATCCTTCTCAATGTCGTCTGCCAAAGCGAACAGCTTGTCCAGTTCCTCAACAGAGAAGTCAAGTGGGTTCATCAAGTGTCTCATTTTTTCATTTCCTCATTTCTGCGCTGCTATTTTCGACACAGTGACCGTACGGAATAGGAGAATCCGTGTTCACTTGTGTATGCGACATCATAAGAATACAGCGCTTTTCTTATGATGCGGGTAGAAACAGGGTCCGCACAAAGCGGACAGCTCATACCCTGACCAGAAAAAAGTCGAAGAGGAAAAACTCTTCGACTTTAAAATTACTGTTGATAAGATAACAGATCCGTTACGGGTTTCCGCTTGGGAGCAACGGGTGCTTCTGCGGGATAACCGATGGGGATCAGTGCGATCAGGTCCTGATTTTCAGGAATCTCAAGGAGATCAGCAGCTTCCTGCTGATCGAAAATACCCATGATCACGGTGCCAAGGCCCTGCTCGTAAGCAGCCAGGCAAAATGCTTCGCTGGCAACACCGGCATCGAACATCTGCCATGCATCGCCTCTGGCGGTAGTGAAGGAGCCGTCTCTCTCGAAACCGCTTCTGCCCTTTATCACGGTTACTGCAACGACCATGGGAGCGTTCTCCATGATCTTGCCATTACCCGGGAAGGAGGAAGTACATGCTGCCAGTTTCGCTTTCTTTTCGCCTTCCACAGCGATATAACGAACGATTTGCGTATGCTTCCAGCTGGGAGCATAAGAAGCTGTCTCTACGATCTGAGCCAGAAGCTCATGAGATACCGGCTGATCCGTATACTGACGGATACTTCTGCGGCCTGTGATACATTCTTTTGCGGTCATTGTTTATCCTCCTGTATTTTTACATTTGTAACATAATAACATTTCTCCGTAGGAGAATCAAGCAGGAAAAAGTGAAAAATATAGAAAATTTGTGTGGATATGATAGAAAGGTTTTGCATTCCCGGATAGGATATCATATAATGAGGCAAAGAGAACTATATCGATGAAGCCGGTTGTATAAAAGACGGTTCTACTGTACGTTACAGCGGCTGTGGAATACCGGACCAGGCAATAAAAGGAGGGCATTATGTCTGTAGAATTTGTGGAAAAGAAGCGCTGGTTATTTTTGGGATTACCTTTTACTTTTACCAGGTATATGATCAAGGAGGATATGATCACTGTGGATACGGGTGTGTTCACCAAGGTAGAGAATGACTGCTATATGTACAAGGTACAGGATGTGGAGCATACGGCAAGTATCTGGGAGAGAATGGTAGGACTTGGTACCATTGTCTGTTATACCGGTGATACTACTCATCCCAAACTGTTGATCGAGCATATCCGCAATTCCAAAGCGATCAAGGAGTTTATTTTGAAGGAGTCGGAAGAAGCCAGATTGAAGCGCAGAACTGTGAACATGCTGGATATCGGTTCCGGAGAGGCCGGGGATATTGACGATTTACAGTAATATTGAGAAACAAGTATACATGTGTATAAGAGACGGGGCCTTCCGGGGCCCTGTTTTTTCGGGAGAGGAGATTTATGGAACTTGATATGACGAAGGGCAGCCCTTCTAAGCTGATTACAAAATTTATCATTCCTATTATCATAGGTAATATTTTCCAGCAGTTATACAGTATGGTGGATACCATTATCGTGGGTCGGTTCGTAGGTGTAGATGCATTGGCGGCAGTAGGAGCCACCGGGTCGGTAAGCTTCCTGATCCTGGGATTTACCCAGGGACTGACCACCGGATTTACTGTGCTGACGGCACAACGCTTCGGAGCCGGGGACCGGGAGGGTATGCGCAAAAGTATCGGAAGCGCAGCCATCCTGTCGGTGATCGTGACGATCGTGATGACGGCAGTCAGTATGGCCAGCATGGACAGTCTGCTTCGGGTGATGAATACTCCGGAAGATATTTTCGATATGACGAAGGAATACATTATGATCATCTGTGCAGGAATTGCCTGCAATGTATTGTATAACCTGTTGTCCAGTATCCTGCGTGCCATCGGCAACAGTGTGGTGCCGTTAGTATTGCTGGTGATCGCTTCGGTGACGAATATTGTCCTGGACTATGTACTGATCGTTTACGGTCATATGGGAGTGGGCGGTGCAGCTTATGCTACCATCATTTCTCAGGGATTATCCGGTGTACTGTGTCTGATTTATATTATTAAGAGCGTACCTACACTGCATATCCGTCCGGAGCATTGCAGACTGGAAAGTCAGTGTGTGAAAAATCAGCTGACCGTGGGAATTCCCATGGCACTGCAGTTTTCCATTACAGCTATCGGTACTATTCTGGTACAGGCAGCACTGAATCTGCTGGGTTCTACCGTGGTGGCGTCTTATTCTGTCTCCTGCAAGGTGGAACAGCTGGTGACACAGCCCTTTGCAGCAATGGGTGTGACTATGGCAACTTACTGTGCGCAGAACCGCGGCATCAATGATCTGGACCGTATCCGGAAGGGCGTGAAAGCTGCCAATATCATGTCCGGTGTCTATGCGGTGCTTGTCTACGGACTGGTATATATAGCGCTTCCTTATATTGTACCGCTGTTCATCTCCGAACAGATTGAGATGGTATGCGGCTATGCCAGAACGTATATTACGATCTGTGGCATGTTCTTCATTCCGCTGGGAATGATATTTATCTTCCGAAATGCGCTGCAGGGCTGTGGCTTTGGCTTCATGCCCATGATGGGCGGTGTGGTGGAACTGTTGAGCCGTGGTATCGTGGCTTTTGCGGCAGCGCATCTGATGAGTTATGTGGGTGTGTGCTTTGCCAATGCCTCAGCCTGGCTGACCGCAGGTATTTTCCTCTGGATCGCTTATCATTTCCTCATGAAGAAGATGGTGCGGGAAAAAAAGGTTCATGAGGAACGGATGCTGGCAGAAGCAATGCAGTAATGCTGTAAAACGACTCAGGGCAGGATCTTTTCAAAAAACAGTCCTGCCAGGAACCACCAGGGAGCATAGTCCAGCCGGATGATCCGGTGGATGTGGAAACGGCTTTTGCCGTAATCCCAGGGGCAGAGACCATGCTTCCACAATAGGCGCCCACTGAGATATTCCACGGTGAAGATCATTGCCATATAGAACAGCCCGCGTCCGGGACGACTGATATGCAGGTGCGCAAATAGCCGTTTGAAGGGTGCAAGCAGGCAGGCGGAGCCGTAGATTGGGAACATCCACAGGGAAGTATTACCGGTAAGACGCAGATCCCTGCGCCGAAGGGAGTGTAGCGCTGTGAACAGGATCTCCATGCACCAGCCACACAGTCCGCACAGGAGAAAGCTCCTGCCGAAGGTTTTAAAAGAGTTTGCGATGGATTTTGTCATTTTCATGGACATAGTATATGAAATTTTCAACGTATGATACGGGAGAGATTGCTATGAACTATCAGGAATCAATGGAATATATGGAAAAAGTGGGAACTTACGGCATCGTTCCGGGGCTGGACAGCATCCGGGAACTGTGCAGGAGACTGGGAAATCCGCAGGATGAATTAAAATTTGTGCATATTGCGGGAACTAACGGAAAAGGATCCACACTTGCCTATATTTCCAGCATCTTACAGGCTGCCGGATACCGTGTGGGAAAATATATATCACCTGTTATTATTGAATATTGTGAAAAAATCCAGATCGGAAAGCAGAAGATCACGCATAAGGATCTGTGTGAAGGACTGGAGATCATAAAAAAGCATTGTGATGCTATGGTAAGTGACGGCCTCCATCATCCGACGCCTTTTGAGATTGAGACGGCGTTGGCTTTTTGGTATTTCCGGGAAAAACAGTGTGATATCGTCGTACTGGAGACCGGTATGGGCGGCAGGGAGGATGCTACAAATCTGATCACGACCACGCAGGTGGCGGTACTGGCTTCCATCGGTATGGATCATATGAAATTCTTAGGTAACAGTCTGGAGGAGATTGCAGCACACAAGACCGGAATCTGCAAGCCGGGATGTCAGGTGGTCTCCATGCGGCAAAAAGAAGCGGCACAGAAGGTTGTGGAGCAGACGGCGGCAGAGCTTGGCTGTATACTGACCATCGCAGATGCGGCAAATGCAAAACATGTGAAATATGGACTGAAAAAGCAGAACTTCGATTATGGAAATTATAAAAAGCTGGAGATTACCCTTGCGGGGAAATTCCAGGTGGCAAATGCTGTGCTGGCGGTAGAAGCGGTGCAGGCTCTGGGAAAATGCGGTTACGAGATCAAAGAGGCTGCCATTCGGAAAGGCCTGAGGGAGACTGTCTGGAACGGACGGTTGCAAATACTGGAAGAACACCCGTTATTTATAGTAGACGGTGCACATAACGAGGATGCAGCCGCAAAACTTGCGGATTCCATAGAATTCTATTTTACAAATAAAAGAATTATCTATATAATGGGAATGTTAAAGGATAAGGAAGTGGACCGTGTGATCGCACTGACAGAGAAGTATGCGGATCAGATTCTCACGGTGACACCTCCGGACAATCCCAGAGCCATGCATGCCTATGATCTGGCAACAGAGGTGGCAAAGGTACACCCCAATGTGACGGCGGTGGACAGCCTTGAAGAGGCAGTGGAGCTTAGTCACCTGCTGGCAGGACGGGATGATGTGATATTGTGCTTCGGTTCTCTCTCTTATCTGGGACGAATCCTGAAGCTCATGGAGAAGAGACAGACAGCAGGGAATAAACGGAAAGCGAAGCGGTGAAAATGGTAGATCAGAAGAAAGTACAGGAAGCAATAAAGCTTTTACTGGAAGGAATCGGGGAAGATACCGATAGAGAGGGACTGAAGGAGACACCGGAGCGGATCGGCAGGATGTATGAAGAAATCTGCGGTGGTATGGATCAGGATGCGGGAGAACATCTGTCGAAGGTCTTCTCCGTAGACAATAACGAGATGGTACTGGAGAAGGATATTACCTTCTATTCTATGTGTGAGCATCATCTGATGCCTTTTTACGGCAAAGCTCATGTTGCGTATATCCCCGATGGCAAGGTTGTGGGTCTGAGTAAGCTTGCCAGGACTGTGGAGGTATATGCCAGAAGATTACAGATCCAGGAGCGTATGACGGCACAGATCGCCGATGATATCATGAAATATCTGGCGCCTCAGGGAGTTATGGTAATGTTGGAAGCGGAGCATATGTGCATGACCATGCGCGGGATCAAAAAGCCCGGCAGTCAGACCGTTACCATGGTGACAAGGGGAGTCTTTGCGGAGAATAAGGAATTGCAGGACAGATTTTTACAGCTGGTGAACCGGTAGAGATTACGGATGCGGAAGAAAGCTGCTAAGCGACCGGGATGAAATGATGGAGACTCCGATGGACAGAATTGAGAAAATATTAAATCATGATTTGTTTTTATATCATTTAGGACGAAACAATGCGGCAGAAGCAGACAGACGCTTCTGCCGTCATGGTATGGTGCACTTTCTGGATGTAGCCAGGATCGGTACGATCATAGCGCTGGAGGAAGGGCTTAAGATCGACCGGGAATGGATCTATGCGGCGGCACTGCTCCACGATTGTGGGAAGCATGAACAGTACGAGAATGGCATTCTGCATGAGCAGGCCAGTGCACGGATCGCGCCGGAGATTCTGAAGACTTGTGGATTCAATGATGAAGAAACGGGTGTTATTGTAACGGCGATCTCCAGACACAGGGATCCTGAGGCAGCGAAGGAGAAGAATCTAAACGGCATCCTGTACCGGGCGGATAAGGCAAGCCGTGCCTGCTTTGCGTGCGATGTGGAGAAGGATTGCAACTGGAAAGACGGCAAGAAGAACCTGACTATTAAGTATTGATTTGTGGCGGGAATATCATAAATAACATTAAGAAACGTGGGGAGAAAACAAATGAAGATTGGCAACAGAGAATTTCAGACTAAGGGACATACTTATGTAATGGGAATCCTGAATGTGACCCCGGATTCTTTTTCCGACGGAGGAAAGTGGAATGACAGAGACCGGGCATTGAAGCATGTGGAAGAAATGATCGCTGAGGGGATGGATATTGTGGATATCGGCGGAGAATCCACCAGACCGGGTTATACCCTGTTATCCGATGAAGAGGAGATTGCCAGAGTCGTACCCATGATCGAGGCGGTGAAGGCAAATTTTGACATTCCTATTTCCCTGGACACCTACAAAAGCGGAGTGGCAGAGGCAGGAATCTGTGCGGGGGCGGATCTCATCAACGATATCTGGGGACTGAAATATGATAACCGTATGGCAGAGGTCATTGCGAAGAGCGGTCTGCCCTGTTGTCTGATGCATAACCGTAAGGAAGCGGATTATCGGGATTTCATGCAGGATGTGGCAGCGGATCTGGCGGACACGATCCATTTGGCGGAAGCGGCAGGCATCGCGGATGAGAAGATCATCTTGGACCCCGGGGTGGGCTTCGGCAAGACCTATGAGAACAATCTGGAGATCATCAACTGTCTGGAAGAACTGAATATGTTCGGTTATCCGTTGCTTTTAGGATGCAGCCGCAAATCCGTGATCGGACTGACACTGGATCTGCCGGTGACAGAGAGAGTAGAGGGGACGCTTGTGACCACCATGTTCGGTGTGCAGAAGGGATGCATGTTCGTCCGCGTGCATGATGTGAAGGAAAATGTCCGCACCATTAAAATGTGTGAAGCCATTTTAAACAGCAGCAACTGATATTTTGCGAAGAAGCGTTGGGAAAGGCGGAGTCGGCAAATGAAAAAAGGCACTTATGAGGACCAGATCCGTATCGAAGAATTGGAAGTATACGCGCATCACGGCGTATATCCGGAAGAAAATGAAAAAGGACAGCATTTTTATGTGAATGCCACGTTATATACGAATACCCGTCCGGCAGGACTGGCGGATGACTTAAGTCTCTCCACCAATTACGGAGAGGTCTGTCAGTTTATCACGGAGTTCATGCAGCAGCATACTTTTCAACTGATCGAAACGGTGGCGGAGCGGACTGCTTACGAAGTATTACAGCATTTTCCGCTGGTACAGGGACTGGATTTGGAGATCCGCAAGCCCGAGGCTCCGATCCCATTACCCTTTGGCAGTGTATCTGTGGCGATTCACAGGGAATGGCATGAAGCCTATATTGCCGTGGGTTCCAATATGGGAGACAGCAGAGAGCATATCGCGCAGGCTTTGGGACAGCTTCAGAAGAACAAAGACATCAGAGTGGAAAAGGTGTCGGAGCTGTTGGAGACACTACCTTATGGCGTCGTAGAGCAGGATAATTTCGTAAATGGAATGTTTGAGATCCGGACGCTGCTTGCACCGGAAGAATTATTACAGGAGCTGCACCGTATTGAGCAGATGGAAGGAAGAGAACGTAAGCTTCACTGGGGCCCCCGGACACTGGATCTGGATATTATCTTCTATGATGATCTGGTGTATGCTTCCGAGGATCTGGTGATTCCGCATATAGATATGGAGAATCGTTATTTTGTACTGAAGCCTTTGAGTGAGCTGGCACCGAATTTCCGTCATCCCATTACGCACAAGACCGTAACACAGATGTTGTCGGAGCTCCCTGTGGATCTTACGGAAGGAAACGAAGCGTAAAACGGGCACAGAGACCGATGAACAGACCGGTCACCAGACCGCTTAACAGTAAAAACGGCAGATAGACCAGCACAGCGGGAACAGAAGTCAGTAAAAACGCAACACCAATCTGCCCCAGATTATGAAAAACAGCTCCGGTCATACTTGCAAGGAACAGATAATGTCCATGCAACAGCCGTTGCACAAATACCATTGCCAGAAGGCACAGGAGACCGCCGGAGAGACTGTACAGGAGACTGATGGCCTGACCGAAGAACAGGGACGCTAAAAGAATCCGCACCAGAAGCACGAAAAAAGCATCTCTTGCGGAATATTTCCATAGAACAACAAGCGTTATTATATTGGCAAGCCCCAGCTTAATGCCGGGGATCGGAACAATGGGGGGAAGAGCACTTTCCACGGCATACAGCGCCAGCGCAATGGCAGAGAGCAGGGAAAGCGTCGTCAGTTTTTTTGTATTTACAGGTGGTTTCATAAAAATCTCCATGCCTTTCGTGATTCGTAAACGCAGTGCAGACAAAATAATATTTTATCATCAATAGGTCACGCCGTCCGGGACGAGCGTCGTGTCATCCAAACAGACAGCCTCTTCCCTGACCCGGATCACCAGCCGGTTGGGCAGACAGGTGATGGGAAGCAGTGAGGTGCTGATAAATCCCTGATGCACACAGATCTGATCCGGACAATTGGCAGAGATAATGGCGATGCTGCCCGGACGGACGCAGACGGTGTTCGAGGCACCGTTCGCTCCCGGAACTTCAAAGGTATATTCGTCAGTCACTGTGTCCAGACGGATGGTCTCAAGTAATTCACCGCTTTGATAAATGTCAGCATAGAGCGCCTGACCGTTTCCGGTGGAACTGTGGGAGACCGCATAGATCCGGATTCCGCAAAGGATGGCTATTACAAGCAGAACTGCTGCAAGGAGAACTGCTTTTTTTCGATCATTCATGGAAGCATTCATAGGAATAAGGAACTCCTTTCGATGAGAACAGTATAGCAAAAGGAATGTAAAAAATGAAGAAGTATTTGAAAATGCCGTGGGCGGTGCGCCTGGCAACGCTTTTTGCAATGATCCCGGCGCTTTTTCTGGGAGGCTGCGGACAGCAGACCGAATGCGAAAATAGCATAGATACCGCCATGGGAACTGTGATCTCCCAGACTGTTTATGTCACCGGAAATTCCCCGACTGCAACGAACGGAGAAACAGATGAAAAGGTAACGGAGGTTGTATTGCAGAAACTAAACGACCTGGAACAACAGGAACTTTCCTGGCGGTTGGATAGTGCGGAAGTGGCGAAGATCAATGCAACCGCCGGAAAGGGACCGATACAGGTCTCCGCCGCGATGGCAGGCTGGCTGAAACGATGCCTGCAGATCTCGGAACAGACAGGTGGGGCTTTCGATGTGAGCATCGGTAAGCTCAGCCGACTGTGGGACATTGATACCTGGGCGGCAGCAGATGACCCGCAGGACTATGAACTTCCGGAGCGGGAGGAAATAGAACAGGCATGCGCTTTGGCAGGCTGGCAGCAGATGATATTGGAACAGCGGACGAACAGTACAGTGGTGAGTATTCCGGCGGGAATGCAGATAGACCTCGGAGCAGTGGGAAAAGGGGTGGCACTGGATGAGATCCGGAAGATCCTGGAGGAATATCCGGAGGTAAGCGGAGCCGTGATCTCTGTGGGAGGCAGCATTTTAACCTACGGAAATAAGCCGGAGGGCGGCACCTGGCAGATTGCGGTGACAGATCCGCTGGAGCCTTCGCAAAGTGTAGGAGTGCTGACGCTGGATGGCGGGTACTGTGTATCCACTTCTGGAGATTATGAGCGGTACGTGGAAGTGGATGGTGTCAGATATCATCATATATTGGATCCCCGGACCGGCTCCCCGGCGCGCAGCGATGTGGCGGGAGTTACCATCGTGACAAAGGACGGATTTTTAAGTGATGCTCTGTCTACTGCCTGCTTTGTATTAGGATCGGAGGAAGGACAGAAACTCCTGGAAAAATACGATGCGGAAGGACTGTTCATCGACCATGCGGGGACGATTACCATGACAGAGGGGATGCAGCAATATTTCCATTTGTCGAATTCTCAGAAATAGTGTATAGTAAATATAGTCAACCGTAGATAACAGCAGGTGCGGCAGGCATCCGCTGATACAGCAATGATAATGGAGATTACGATGGAAGAGAAGAATAGTTATCTCTCCGCTGATCCGGAGACCATAAGACAGATCGATGAGAAGATGCCGCCGGAAGAGGAACTTCAGGATCTGGCAGAGTTTTTCAAAGTGTTTGGAGATGCAACGAGATTAAAAATTTTGTCGGTACTGTTGTGCTCTGAGATGTGTGTGTATGATATTGCCACGCTGCTGGGCATGTCCCAGTCTGCTATTTCTCATCAGCTGCGGGTATTGAAGCAGATGGATCTGGTGAAAAACCGCAGAGATGGCAAGACGATTTTTTATGCGTTGGCAGATGACCATATCATCACGATCCTGAATCAGGGTCTGAATCATATCGAAGAAGGTTAAAAAGAGCCGCAGGCGGAATGTCTGCGGCTCTTGCTGTCCGGTAATACAATTATTTTTTGAATGCGTTCAGTGCAGCTTCCTTGGCACCATCGAATCCGCTGTAACTCTGACTTCCGAGCGGAGAATGATACCAGGTGGAAGTCTCTCCGAACATCTGGAAGTAAACATACTGGGAAGTCATATGGATGGCAGTATAATTGCCCTCTGCAATGACCCAGGAATCACTGCCATCATCCCGCATGCATTTCAGGCATGCCTCTCCGCCGTTCACCTGATAGTATACATAGCCGTATCCTACATTGAAGCAGTCGATCCGCTCTTCGGTCAGGACTTCCACCTCATTCCGGGACAAAGAGTAGCGGCAGAGTCTGTAATTATTTTCCACATCCATATAGTAGATATAGTCACCCTGTACGATAGGGTACCACAGATTGCCGTCCCATAGAGTGGAGATGCTGTCCGTCGAGGTATTCAGCGCATAGAGATAATGATTTTCCTGAGTACCGTTGTAATAGATGGTACCGTTCACGGCACAGGCGGGATTGATCTCGTAATCTGCCAGATCCGTTTTGTCGGATTTGTCGATTTTCATGCGGTAAAATAAAGGTCCGTTATCGCCTGAGGTCATGATGTAGAGGTTACTTCCCACCAACTGGGCGGAAACGATGGGATCTCTGGTAAGTCCGGTCACATCCGTACCGTTTAATTTACAGCGGTTAAAGGAACGAACGGTGCGCAGGGCACCGATACCGGCATCCCCGGAAGCTCCGGTCTGGTAGTAGTAAAGATATTTTCCCCCGGCCAGAATATTTTTCACGGAAGCATTGCCCAGTTTTTTGATATTCTGCTCCGAAGGATCCATGGAGTACAGGGTGTTACTGTCGTAAGCATTGGCAAAATACACCGTTCCGTCGTACTCACAGAAGTAACCGGAATTGTTCAGATTGCCCGCGGTATTGCCTACCGTCTCCGGGGGATTGTCGGGGATCCGGTCGCCCACGATGGCAAGTGCGCCAACGATGATCACGAACAGAAGAAAAGGAATTAAAATCAACAATGCTTTTTTATCTTTCATGTATTAACCTTCTTTCCAACAAGATGGAATGTAAAGTTTGTGTAATATCTAATATTATACCGTGCTTCTTGCTTGCGAACAAGGTGAAATTGATATAGAATGTAACTATTCTGAATAGTTACATTTGAAATCAGCGGATTCCGAATGCTTGAGAATTGCGATAGCTGCTTTGCAGCGGAGCAATTCGTAGATATCAGTTAAGTTAAGGAGAACAGCATGGATTTATCACAGTTAAGACAACAGATCGACACCATTGACAGACAGATCGTAAATCTCTATGAGGAGCGCATGGATGTCAGCAGACAGGTGGCGGAATATAAAATAGAGACGGGGAAAAAAGTATTCGACAAGCAACGTGAGCAGGAGAAGATCGCCGGTGTCAAGGCACTGACCCACAACGATTTCAACAGCCACGGCGTGGAAGAACTGTTTGAACAGATCATGTCCATGAGCCGGAAGCTTCAGTACCAGCTGTTAGCCGCCCACGGAAGTGAGGGAAGGCTTCCTTTTATCGGCGTGGAAGAACTGGAAACCGACTGTGCCAGAGTGGTCTACCAGGGAGCGGAGGGATCTTATTCCCAGGCTGCCATGCGCAGATTTTTCGGGGAAAATGTCAATGCCTTCCATGTGGAAACTTTCCGGGATGCCATGAGTGCCATTGATGAAGGCAGCGCAGATTTCGCGGTACTTCCCATTGAGAATTCCACCGCCGGAATCGTGAATGAGATCTATGATCTGCTGGTAGAATTCGAGAATTATATCGTAGGAGAGCAGGTCATTCCCATCGAGCATTGTCTGCTGGCACTGCCCGGGACGAAGATGGAAGAGATCAAAAGAGTCTATTCCCATCCCCAGTCCCTGATGCAGAGTGCCAGATATCTGGCGGAGCATGACTGGCAGCAGATCAGTATGCAGAACAACGCTTTCGCAGCATTAAAAGTAGCGAAGGAAAAGGATAAAACCCAGGCAGCCATCGCCAGCGAATATGCGGGAGAGACCTACGGACTGGAAATTCTGGAAAAAGGGATCAATGATTCCGACAGCAATTCCACCCGTTTCATCATTGTGACGAACCAGAAGATCTTCCGTAAAAATGCCAACAAAATTAGTCTGTGCCTGGAGATCCCCCACGAGAGCGGATCCCTGTATCACATTCTGTCCCATTTTATTTACAACAATCTAAACATGACCAAGATCGAGAGCCGCCCCATTCCCGACCGGAACTGGGAGTATCGTTTCTTCATCGATTTTGAGGGGAACCTTGCGGACAGCGCAGTGAAAAACGCACTGCGGGGACTTCGGGAAGAAGCCCGCAGCATGAAGATCCTGGGCAATTACTAAGTATTACGAATACAAGCATCCGACGACCATTCGATAATCGTTACGTGGCTCTGAACAGTTAAAACATAAGACAAGAAGGTTAGACATATGAGAGAAAAAGAACTGATCGTATATCGTGATTTTGAGGATGGGGAACTGCTGTATGATATGGCATTTCTCATGTCCCATTACGATGATGAATATTACAATACAGAGGACATGGCGGCACTGTTTTACGAGTGTATCCATGACCTGATCGACCTGGCGGGTAATTACGGATTTCATGGGAATCTGTGGCACTGTTACCTGGCAAATCTTTTGGTGAACAACGAGAACAGCTACAGCTGCGGCTGTGAGATCCGCGGAGAGATTGCCGGCTCCATCAACGATGCGGCGCTGCATGATATCTGCATTTTCAAGGAATTCTATGATTTTGATTTTGCTCCCATGATGGAGATACTTAAGGTACCGGAATTTTCCTTAATAGAAAATTATGCCAGCAGCATGCAGGAGAGCAAGGTTTATAATAAACGGATCTGCGCCAGAATCTGTGAGCTGGCGGAGAAGTTCTGCGCAGACGGAACCGCAGAAGATATGAAATCCACACTGACCCAGTTCTATAAAGAATACGGTGTCGGTAAATTTGGCCTGCACAAGTCTTTCCGCATCACCCATGATGAGGAAGGAGTACATATCGTTCCGATTTTAAATATTGCCCACGTGAAGCTGGATGATCTGGTAGGCTACGAGCTTCCCAAGAAAAAGCTGGTGGACAACACAGAGGCATTTGTGAATGGAAAAAAGTCCAACAACTGTCTGCTGTTTGGCGATGCGGGCACCGGTAAATCCTCAAGCATCAAAGCGATTGCCAATGAATATTATGACAGGGGACTGCGGATCATCGAAGTCTACAAGCATCAGTTCCAGGATCTGAATGCGGTCATCAGTCAGATCAAGAACCGCAATTATAAATTCATTATTTATATGGATGACCTAAGCTTTGAGGAATTTGAGATCGAGTACAAATACCTCAAGGCAGTCATCGAGGGCGGACTGGAGAAAAAGCCGGAGAATGTTCTGATCTATGCGACATCCAACCGCCGTCATCTCATCCGCGAAAATTACAGTGACAAGGAAGAGACCCGCGAGGATATGCATACCAGTGATACCGTACAGGAGAAGCTGTCGCTGGTATATCGTTTCGGCGTGACTATTTACTTCGGCGCTCCCAATAAAAAGGAATTCCAGAATATCGTAAAGACACTGGCGGAGCGATATCATGTGGAGATGCCGGAAGAGGAGCTTTTACAGGAGGCTAATAAATGGGAACTATCCCACGGCGGATTGTCCGGAAGAAGTGCCCAGCAGTTCATTGATTACCTGTTAGGAAAGTGAGGAACCCTATGAGTGTAAAAACTTTTGCTGCCATCGATGTGGGCAGTTTCGAACTCACCATGAAAATATTTGATTTTTCGGGGAAAAATACCATGCGGGAGATCGACTGTATCCGTCAGAGAATCGATCTGGGATCGGATACCTATGCCAATGGGAAGATCAGCAATGAAAAAATGGATGATCTGTGTCATACCCTGAAAGAATTCGCACAGATCATGGAATCTTATAAAGTGATCGCTTATAAGGCATACGGCACCAGTGCCATCCGTGAGACGGAGAATACCCTGATCCTGCAGGATCAGATCGAGCAGCGTACCGGCATCCGGGTAGAGATCTTAAGCAACTCCGAGCAGAGATTCCTGGATTACAAGTCGATTGCCTCCAAAGGGGAGACGTTCCGCAGAATCATCGAGGAGAAGACGGCGATTCTGGACATTGGAGGCGGAAGTATTCAGATCTCTCTGTTTGACAAGGATACTCTGGTATCGACCCAGAACTTACGCCTTGGTGTATTACGTTTACAGGAGCTGTTGAATCATCTGAATGCGGGCAGTACCCAGATGGAGCAGCTGGTGGACGAACTGGCTACGGCACAGCTGGATGATTATAAAAAGCTGTATCTTAAGGATCGTGAGATCAAAAATATCATTATCGTGGATGATTATCTGTCACCCTGGGCAGTGCGGAAGGCACATGAGCGGGGAGACGGAAATGCTATGGTGGACAGTAAGGCATTTGACCAGCTGATGGAGGCACTTCGGACCAGAGGAACCACGGAGCTTGCAAAGCGGATGGATATTGCGGAGGAAAAAGTCCCTCTTGTGTATATCAGTGCGGTCCTGACCAAACGCATTGCAGAGCTGATGGGAGCGGCGCTGATCTGGGCACCGGGTGTCACATTGTGCGATGGTATCGCTTATGAATATGCGGAGCAGAATAAATTACTCCGGGGAGAGCATGATTTTGCGGAGGATATTATCGCCTGCGCAATGAATATCAGCAAACGCTACAATGGCAGTACCAGGAGAGCGGATACCCTGGAACATATCACCACCACGATTTTTGACAGTATGAAAAAAGTCCATGGCATGGGCCAGAGAGAGCGTTTGTATCTGCGCCTGGCTGCAATCTTGCATGACTGTGGAAAATATATCAGCATGATTAATATCGGAGAAGCGTCCTATGATATTATCATGGCGACGGAGATGATCGGACTTTCCCATATGGAGCGTGAGATCGTAGCTAATGTGGTGCGTTTTAATCACAGTAATTTCGTGTATTACGGGCAGGCACAGGATCATCCCCAGGGACTGGATAAGGAGAGCTATTTGATTGTAGCGAAGCTGACAGCCATTCTGCGATTGGCCAACAGCCTGGACCGCAGCCACAAACAGAAAATGAAGGGTGTGAAGGCCACACTGCAAGATAACGAACTGATCCTGAAAATAGATACCCAGGAAGATATTACGCTGGAAAGAGGATTCTTCCAGACGAACACGGAATTTTTCAAAGAAGTATACAGCATCACACCGGTGATCCGGCAGAAGAAGAAATTTTAAGGGAGGCAGCAGGACGATATGGAAATCAATTTCAGTGATCCCAAGTATTATACCAACCGGGAACTCAGCTGGGTGCTTTTTGACCACAGAGTGTTGAATGAAGCCAGGGATAAAAACATCCCTCTGTTTGAACGGTTGAAATTTTTAAGCATTACAGCATCTAACCTGGATGAATTTTTCATGATCCGGGTGGCATCCTTAAAGGATATGGAAAATGCGGGCTATACCAAAAAGGATATCGCCGGCATGACGCCCACAGAGCAGTTAAAGGCGCTGCATGTGGCGATCCATGAACTGGTGGATCTGCAATATTCCACCTATAACCGTTCCCTACTCCCTCTTTTGGAGAAAAACGGTCTGCATATCATAAGAGAGCATGAACAGCTGACAGCGGAGGAAGCTGTGTATGTGGATCAGTATTTTCAGGAAAATGTGTATCCCGTACTGACCCCCATGGCAGTGGATTCTTCCAGACCGTTTCCGCTGATCCGCAACAAGTCTCTGAACATCGGAGCCATGGTGCGGAAGAAAAACAGCGACGAGGAACTGGAATTCGCCACCGTACAGGTACCCAGCGTCTTAAGCCGTGTAGTACGGATCCCGTCCAAGGGCAAGACCTGCAAGATCATTCTGTTAGAAGAGATCATCGAACGGAACATGGATAAACTGTTCCTGAATTATGATATTGTCTGTGCCCATCCTTTCCGGATCATGCGTAATGCGGACTTAAGCATTGACGAGGATGAGGCAGCAGATCTGTTAAAAGAGATCGAGAAGCAGTTAAAGAAGCGTCAGTGGGGCGAAGCCATCCGCCTGGAAGTGGAAAGCGGTATGGATAAACGGCTGCTGAAGATCATTAAAAAGGAACTCAACATTGAGACACAGAATATTTATGAGATCGACGGCCCCTTAGATCTGACGGTACTGATGAAAATCTACGGATTGGATGGTTTTGACCATTTAAAGACGCCGAAGTATGAACCTCAGCAGTCGCCGGCACTTCCCGCAGGCTGTAATATTTTCGAGGAGATCCGCAAGGGTGATATTCTGTTACATCATCCGTTCCAGAGCTTTACGCCGGTGGTGGATTTCATCCGTCAGGCGGCGAGAGACCCGGAAGTACTGGCCATCAAGCAGACGTTGTATCGTGTCAGCGGCAATTCTCCGATCATAGCGGCACTGGCACAGGCGGCGGAGAACGGTAAGCAGGTTACGGTTCTGGTGGAACTGAAAGCCCGTTTCGATGAAGAGAACAATATTGTCTGGGCGAGAATGCTGGAAAAGGCAGGCTGCCACGTTATTTACGGACTGGTGGGATTAAAGACCCATTCCAAGATCACGCTTGTGGTCCGCAGAGAAGAGGACGGCATCCGCAGATATGTTCATCTGGGCACCGGTAACTACAACGATGCTACGGCGAAGCTGTATACGGATGTAGGAATGTTGACCTGTGCGGAACGCATCGGAGAGGATGCCACGGCAGTGTTCAACATGCTGTCCGGTTATTCCGAGCCGTTGTTCTGGAACAAACTGGCATTGGCACCGTTATGGCTGAAGGATAAGTTCCTGCATCTGATCGAGCGGGAGAAAAATTATGCGCTGGAGGGCAAGAATGCCCATATCATTGCGAAGATGAACTCTCTCTGCGACAAGGATATTATCCGTGCTCTGTATGAGGCAAGTGCGGCAGGCGTGAAGATCGAACTGATCGTTCGAGGCATCTGCTGCCTGAAGGTGGGTATCCCGGGTGTCAGCGAGAATATCAGTGTCCGCTCCATCGTCGGTAATTTCCTGGAGCACAGCCGCATTTTCTATTTTGCAAATGATGATCATTATGAGATCTACTGTGGAAGTGCCGACTGGATGCCCCGTAATCTGGAGCGTCGTGTGGAGATCCTCTTCCCGGTAGATCGCCCGGAGCTGAAGGAGGAATTGCTACATATCCTGAACAGTCAGCTGAAGGATAATGTGAAGGCTTCGATTTTACAGCCGGATGGTAGCTATGAGAAGCAGGACAAGAGAGGAAAGCAGCTGTTCAACTCTCAGGATGCTTTCTGCCTGGAGGCCATTCAAAAAGCAAAGGAGGCTGTGGGAGAGTCTGCCATCGAAAGCAGAACGTTTATCCCGGAGACACATCATGAATAAGAAGATCATACTGGCATCTGCCTCCCCCAGGCGGCGGGAGCTTCTGACACAGATCGGACTGGATTTCGATGTAGTGGTCAGCGAGACCGAGGAAAAGATCACATCCACAGAGCCTGCGAAAGTGGTGGAAGAACTGTCCGCGCAGAAGGCGGCAGCTGTGTGGGAGAAGTTTGCGGTAAGTGGTGTCTGTGAACCGGAACAGAAAAGTGGAGAAACTACTATGACAGACACCCTTGTGTTGGGAGCCGATACCGTGGTTGCCTGCGACGGTAAGATCCTGGGTAAGCCTGCGGATACGGAAGCTGCGGCAGCCATGCTTACTATGCTGCAGGGCAGAGGACATGAGGTATACACAGGCGTGACGATCCTCTATGAGGAAAACGGTGAGAGGAAGACGCTGACTTTCCATGAGAAGACCACAGTGCATTTTTATCCTATGACCGATGCACAGATCCGGGAATATGTGGCTACCGGGGATCCGATGGACAAGGCGGGGGCCTATGGCATTCAAGGATTCTGCGCCAGATATATCCGCGGTATCGAAGGCGATTACAATAATGTGGTAGGGCTTCCCGTGGGAAGAGTCTATCAGGAACTGCATGGATTGAGATTAGTGTAGGAGAACAGAATGAAGAAAGCAGTGATTTTTGATCTGGATGGAACCTTATCCGATTCTATCATGAGCATGAAATACAGTGGAGACAAGACTATGGCGGAATTCGGCTATGGCCCCTTCTCTGTACAGGATTATAAATATTTTGTGGGAGACGGTGCCGCCAATCTGGTAAAGCGGGCACTGATCAAGGGTGGCGATACGAAACTTACCCATTTTGAGGCAGCCTATGCCAGATACAGGGAGATCTTCCAGGCGAACTGTATGTATCAGGTGAAGCCCTATGAAGGAATCCCCAAGCTGCTGGAAGAGTTGAAAAAACGTGGTATGAAGATCGCGGTACTTTCCAACAAGCCCCACCATGCCACCTTGGATGTCATCGAGAGCCTGTTTGGCAAGGACTATTTTGATGTGGTGCAGGGACAGGTGGACGGCGTGCCCATTAAACCCGATCCCGCCGGTGTCTTCCGCATCTTAGACCGGTTCGGTCTCAACGCAGACGAAGTACTCTACATGGGAGATACCGCCACCGACATGAAGACCGGCAAGGCGGCAGGCGCCTTCACCGTAGGTGTCCTCTGGGGCTTCCGTGACCGCAAGGAACTGGAAGAAGGCCACGCGGACGCTATTATCGCGCAGCCGCTGGACCTGCTGAAGTATTGCGAATAATTGAGAGTTACGAAAGCATAGCCACGCATAGGCAAAATAAGAACCGTGATTGGGAGCTTGCTCACAAATCACGGTTTTT